>Ga0194111_10009956_pt1 | contig 10260 bp, 5 predicted proteins | sample TA2KigC300mmetaG_FD_146194 | JGI IMG/M metagenome (GOLD analysis project Ga0194111, IMG submission 146194) | Freshwater microbial communities from Lake Tanganyika, Tanzania - TA2015033 Kigoma Deep Cast 300m | ecosystem: Environmental > Aquatic > Freshwater > Lake | place: Tanzania: Lake... | reverse complement strand
CACTCCGTGCCGATGATTGCCGCCAATATAGTTATCCACGCCGGATCCCGAGATGAGTCCTGGCACGCCTGGGGCGCGGCACATTTCCTCGAACATCTGTTGTTCAACGGCACGCGCAACCGCACGCAGGAGCAGATTTACGATGAATTCGACCGCCTTGGCGCCTATCGCAACGCCCACACCGGCTCGAACTTCACCGACTTTATGCTGCTGACCGAGGCCGGCAAGTTCCAAGCCGGGCTGCCTATCCTCGCTGATATGGTCTTCAATTCGACCTTACCTGTGCATAAATTCGAGAAAGAACGCGGCATCGTGATGGAGGAAATCGCCAAGTCATTGACGGAGAGCGATAATCCCGGCAGGTTGTTTAAAGAAGCCTTGTTCGGTCAGACGCCCCTGGCGAGGGAGGTTCTCGGCACAGTCGAGAGCATCGCACGACTGGAGCGCGACTCGGTGCTGGCATTTTACCGCGCTTGGTATGCGCCCAACAATGCGCTGCTATTCGTAACCGGCGATTTTTCCGCTGACACGATGACCGCCTGGTTGGACAATCTGCTGAAGGTCTATCCGCCGCGGGAACTGCCCCTGCACCCCAAACTTGCAGCGCCCGACCTAACTGAACTAGCCGGTTTAGGATTGGTCGAAAGACCGATGGATGTCGAAAAGCGCCATCTTTTTATTGCCCTGAAAGCGCCCGCGCCGCGTTCGCCGGACTTTCCAGCGTTAATGATGTTGAGCCGACTCCTGGACAAGCGGCTCGAGGCGAACCTGCCAGCCGGCGTCGGCGGCGGGACGAATTTCATCCTCGACCCGGATGTGAATCTGTTTCAAATCAGCGCGTCCGCCCCGAAGGATGGTATTTCTGCAATGGACTTAGTGGAGAGAGTGGACAGAGAGTTGAAGAAACTCGCCGAGCAACCGGTAGAGGCGGCTGAAATTGCCCGCGTTGCACGGCAGTATAAGTCTGATTTGGTCTTCAACAGCGAGCGGCTGCATTATTTTGGTATTTTGTATTCGCAATATTGGGCGCTGGTCGGCTGGGATTGTTTTGCTTCCTGGGAGGACCGGCTGGGTAAGTTGACGCAGACGGAGTTAAGAGCGACCGCGCAGAAGTGGCTGCTGTCGCCGGATCGATTTGTTATGGCAGTCGAACCTGCCATCCAAAAAGACACGGCTCAAGCCGTTGTCGGCGCAGGCGTTTTTCATAAGGAGTTTTTGCCTTATGGCGGCGAGGTCATTGTGCGCAATGACCCGTCGGCTAGGGTGTTTGCAGTGCATATCTTGTTGAAGGACCGATGGCAGTGGGACAACCGTCTGAAGACTCCCGGCGCGGTGGATTTGCTGCATCGGGCGCTCGCTGAGCAACTTTCATCCGGGCAGCCGCTTGGCGCGTGCAGCGAAGAGTTAGGCGCCAATATTAAAACCGCCGACGACCCGAAAATTCCTTTCGACGATTATTACACTTCGCCGGAATATTCCTTCGTCCGTTTGGAGATACTGCCTGAGCGCTGGCAGGACGGCGTCCGGCTGCTCGCTGATTTATTGACTGCGCCGGCAACTGATAAGATTTTGACGGTCGCGCGCGAGCGCGTTAAAACCGCCAAATTTGCGAGTGAGCGCAGCCCGGCTGGCGCCGGCGCCGCCAGATTGCGCAATATCTATTTCAGCGGGCAAGGGACGAGTGCGCCGGTATATGGCGATGTGTCCAAATTGACCGCCGCCGACCTCGAGAAACTGCGCCGGTTTTATTTCCATCCCGCCAATATGATTATCAGCGTTGCCGGTCCAACCGAAGCAAAACAAGTCGTCGATGTCGTGAAAAATGTCTTTTATATAGTGTTCACTAAGTCAACTTCGTCTTCTGACTGGCCTTGGACACCGCCGCCGGCAACCTGTGAGGAGGTCTATCGCGACACACTGGCGCTGGGCAAACCACAAGGCGCTGTGGTGATGGGCAAGATATTGTTTGGAATATCGCCATCCGAACGGGCAGCATTAACTGTGGCTAATGCCTATCTCTCCGAACGGATGAGCGCTGTCTTACGTGAGAGCCGCGGGCTGGCGTATGCGCTCGGTTCTAGCGTCAGTATGTGGAAACGTAGCGAGGATATCGCCGGCTGGTGGGAACTGTCGATTTCAACGCGCCCGGAGAATCTGGCAACAGCCGAAGCCGGTATTCGCGAACTGCTGACTGAATTGCAGACTCACAACTTCACCTCGCCAGAAGTCGAGAAACTTGCCTCCGCTGTTGCCGGCCGGATTTTAATGCGCGATATGTCGCGCATCGGGCAGGCTTATTCGCTCGGCGTCGGTGAATTGTATTGGCAAAATCCGAACAATCGCAGCGACCTGCTGCAGGCTTTGAACGATATTCAACCTGAGGCTGTCCAGTCAGCCGCGCGGAAATATCTGACCGAGACCGGCTTGACGACGGTGATTGTGAAGTAGCCCGGCTTCTTAAAGCCGGGGTGGCGAATTTGGTTGGATTCTATACCCGCTTTCAAGAAACCGGGCTACAATCTGTCAATCTGGAGGATTGACAGCCGTGAAAACCGCAGCCGACTATGGCGGTAGCGGCTGCGGTTTGCCTTCTTCCTGACTTTCTTACTTGCTACCTTAAAATTGCATCTACATCGGCTTTGTCCACATCCATAATGTAAGTGATACCGCTGAGGTCGGCGGCTTCGCGGGTGAGGGTGGCGATGTCATCGCGGTCGATGTATTTAAGGGCGAATTTGCGGTTGCCGGTCATTAACTGCCGCAAGCCTTGCGCCAGGCGCTCGTAATAAGTATAAAGCCCGATAGCGCCGGGTGGAACTTTGGCAAAGGTTTCGGCGCCGAGTTCGCGCTTTAGTTCGGACGCGGTGACGAAAACTTCTTCTATGGTGTTGCCGAAGCGTTCGACATAGACCGGCGGCTGGTTGCACTCAATCATTCGGCCGATGGTCTTGCCGACCATCGCGGCGGCAATCGGAGCGCGAGCCATTCCGATTAACTTGGCGTAAGGCGCGCAGAGCGCCAGTCCTTTGAAAATCTGGTCTTCGAAGGTAAAGCCGCCGGCGACCGCCACCGCCGGTATGTAGCGTTTCTTTTCGTCGAGTCGTTTAAGATATTGATACAGCAGGGTGTGCAGCTCGACCGGCGGGACGCCCCATTCGTTCATCATCCGCCAGGGACTCATACCGGTGCCGCCGCCGGCGCCATCGACAGTCAGCAGGTCGATTTCATACTTCGACGCATAAGCCACCGCACGGGCTAAATCCGCCGGGCGGTAAGCGCCGGTCTTCAGGAAGATATACTTCGCGCCAGCCCGGCGCAACTCTTCGACTCTTGAGGCAAATCCCTCTTCCGTTACCATCCCAACGCGCGAGTGGCGCTCAAATTCTTTGAACGCGCCGCGTTCGAAGGCTTCGATTTTCGCCGGGTCGGTCGGATCCGGCAGGACGATATAGCCGCGTCCGAACAATGTTTGAGCCTTCTTTAGACTCTTCAGCTTAACCTCGCCGCCGATGTCTTTAGCGCCCTGCCCCCATTTAAGTTCGACCGTGTTGATGTCCAGCTTATCGATGGCGTATTCCTGCACACCCAGGCGGGTGTCTTCGACATTGGCTTGGACGATAATCATCCCGTAGCCGTCGCTCTGCCAATCTTTGTATAAGGTAATCCTGCGCTTAAGGTCGACCGTATCGACGACCTTGCCGTCTTTGAATGTCGCTTCGACATCCATCCCGACGACATTTTCGCCGATTGTTAAGCCTGTTCCAGACAGCGCCGAACCGATGGCAAGTCCTTCCCAGTTGTTCTTGGCGATATCGGTTGAGCCGATGCCGGGGATAATCCAGGGATATTTAAATTTGATGCCGTTGTCACGGCCAAAACGAACTTCCAAATCCACTTTGGGGAAAATCGCCAGGTCGGAGTCGGCGGGGATGCCGTGAGCGCCGACGGCGGTGCCCATTATATTGAAGTGGGAGTAGTCCACCGGATAGGCTTTTTCGCCGGCGGATGTGATGACGCCGAAGGGCTGAGGATAGATGACCTCATGCCCGCGATAAGCCGACTTACCGATTTCGCACATCCCGATGCAGCCGTCCACGCAGGTTACGCACATTCCAGATGTCGGGACAACCGACCCCTCAGTGCGGTTTTTCGTCAACGTGGCAGCCGTCGCATTGACTTTCGTCATGGACATTGAGTTTAGCCTCCAGACAGATATTTATTTTATTATTAATAACTATTAGACGATGCCGATGCTGATGCTAAGGCTGATTTGTAAATGATTATCAGCATCAGCATCAGCATTAGCATTTTAAGGTCGAGGCGCGCCGACGATTTCACAAGCGACGCAGGGCTGCATATAGCACAGCATATCGTCGAACTGCGGTTTCTCGACACAGGGCGGCGTTATGTTGGCGCAGCCGCCGCAAATGGCTTTGTCCGGCTCGGTAAAGGTGCAGCGCAGCATACAGACCGGGCAGACATACATACAGCCGCCGCAGAGCCGGCAGGCTTCGCTGCGCCGGTCGAAAGGCGTGCCGAGCGAACGGCGCTCGCCGCGCCCGCGAAAGCCAATGGCAGAAGCCATCATCTGCTCTTCACACATTCGCACGCAGAGTCCGCAGAGGATGCAATCTTCATTTTCCTGCCGGAAGCGCTGTTGACGGACTTCATAGGCTGAAGCCAGATCTTGGATGACTTTCGACTGCGGCGCCGAGGCTAACAGCAACTCCAGCGCCATCTTGCGGGCGCGCATCACGCGGCCCGAAGCCGTGCGGACTTTCATCCCCTCTTCAGCCGGATAGGTGCAGGAAGAGACTAATTTGGCGCGCTCGCCTTCGCCAATTTCGACTACGCACAAGCGGCAGGCGCCATAAGGCGACAGCCCCTCCATATAGCAGAGCGTCGGAATGGGAAAGCCGAGGAATTTGGCGGCTTCGAGGATGGTAGCGCCGTCTTCGACTGAAACCGGCACGCCGTTTATAGTTAGATTAATCATATAATATATTGATAATTGCTAATTTATATCTTATTAGGTTTTGGGCTTTGGGCTTTAGGCTTTGGGCTTTGGGTGTTATGTGTAATGGCATATTAGGTTATAGCGTTATTGAGTCATTCTGAACAAAGTGAAGAATCCCGTCTCCTACACCCAGACGAGATCCTTCACTTCGTTCAGGATTACATACAAACATACGCTAAAAATAATGTCGCTATGTATTATAACGATTAAAGTATCAATTATTAAAATCCCAAAGCCAAAGATCAAAGCCTAAAGCCCAAAGCCTACAACGGTTTTGTAAATTCCAAATCGCACCTGAAGCAGCGCTTAGCTTCATTCAGCGCGTCGGACTCGGATAAACACAGTTCTACTTCAGTAAATCCGGCGCGCCGTTCTTCCAGTGTAATTGTCGGCAGTTCAACGCGCCGTAATTCGGCTAAAACCTCATCTGGAATGGCCAGCGGTTCGACATAGCGTGTGGGCCGAATCGGCTCGTAACTCATTTTGAGAACTTCGCCTTTAACATAGCGGTCGATCATCAGCGCGGCGCGCTTGCCGGCGGCAATCGCATTTACCACGCTGTTGGGACCGGTGACCACATCGCCGCCCGCGAAGACGCCTTCGCGAACCGTCTGCAAGTTCTCGCTGTCAACTACTATTGTTCCGGCTTTGGTGAATTCAAGCCCGACCGAGCCATCGAGGTTGAACGGCAACAACTGCTCGCCGATAGCGACTATTAATGTATCCACCGGCACGATAACCTCGCCGCCGGGGACGGCGATGAAACTGCGTCGTCCGCTGGCGTCGACCGGACCGAGTTCATTGCGCACGAAATCGACGGCGGTAACCTGTCCTTTGACTGTATGGATTTTTACTGGGCTGTATAGGGTTTCAATCTTGACCCCTTCTTCGATGGCGGCTCCGATTTCGGCTGGGAAAGCCGGCATTTCGCTGCGACTGCGACGATAGTAAATCGTAACATCCGACACGCCCTTTTGACGCAAGGCTACGCGTGCGGCGTCGATGGCTGAGTTGCCGCCGCCGATGACAACGGTGTGTCCCTTGCCAAGAGGCTTGCCCTTGATGTTGAAGGCTTTGAGGAAGCGCATCGAGGGATAAACGCCGTGAGCCTCTTCGTTCTCCAGGTTCAACCGCCGCGAGCGGTGCGCGCCCAAGGCTAAGAAAATAGCGCTGTAGCCGGATGCGAATAGTCCATCCAGAGTTATATCGCGTCCGAGGACGACGCCGGTGTGCAGCGTGATGTTTTCATCCATCAGCGATTCGATTTCTTTCTTCAACACATCGCGCGGCATTCGGTATTCAGGCACGCCAGCTATTAGCATTCCGCCGGGTTCGTCGTCGGCGTCGAAAACTGTAACCTTATAACCTCTTAGGGAGAGATAATGCGCGCATGTTAGTCCGCCCGGTCCGGCGCCGACCACGGCTATCTGTGGGGCTTCGCCGGTTTGCCAGACAATATGCGTCGGTTTATAGAGACGCGGGTCGATGTGGTCGGTGATGAAGCGCTTGAGGGCGCGGATGGCGACCGGACGGTTGCCGCTCTTGCCGAGCCGGCAGTGCGCTTCGCATTGATGGTCGCACACGCGGGCGCAGACGGATGGGAATGGATTGGCTTCGCGGATGGCAATATAGGCTTGCTCGTATTCGCCGCGCGCGATGTGTGCGACATAACGCCAGGCTTCCGTCCCGATGGGACAGGCAGATTGGCACGGCGCGCCGGTCAAATCCTTGCAGACATAAGCGTCGCACTTCTTCTGAACGATATGCCGTTCATATTCCGCCTTAAAATAGCGCAGTGTGGATAGGACTGGATTGGGCGCCGACTGTCCAAGTCCGCACATCGTCGTATCCTTGACGACCAGCGCCAACTCTTCCAGTAGTTGCAATTGGCTCAATGAGCCTTTGCCGGATGTGATGTCGTCGAGGATTTCCCACATCCGTTGCGTGCCTTTGCGGCAGGTGAAGCATTTTCCGCAGGACTCGTCTTTGAGAAATTTCATAAAGTATTTAGCGACATCTACGATGCAGGTGTCTTCGTCCATCACAATCATACCGCCAGACCCCATAATCGAACCGGCTTTCGTCAGGCTGTCGTAGTCAACTTTCAGGTGGAACATATCGGCGGGAATGCAGCCGCCGGAAGGGCCGCCGGTTTGGACGGCTTTGATTTTAGCGCCGCCGGATGGACCGCCGCCGATTTCATAGACGATGTCGCTGATGGTAATGCCCATTGGCACTTCGACCAGGCCGGTGTTTTTCACTTTACCGACGAGACTGAAGATTTTCGTGCCGGAGTTGCCCGGCGTGCCGATCTGCTTGAACTTTTCGGCGCCGGCTTGGAATAGAATGGGAATATTGGCCCAGGTTTCGACATTATTGATGGCCGTCGGTTTGCCTTCGATGCCCTTCTGGACGGGATATGGCGGACGCTGGCGCGGCTCGCCAATATTACCTTCGATGCTGGCGATGAGAGCCGTTTCCTCGCCGCATACAAACGCTCCGGCGCCGCGCACTATCTGGATGTCGAAACTGAAATTAGCGCCGAGAATATCAACGCCGAGCAAGCCTAACTCGCGGGCTTGCTGGAGGGCTATGGTCAGGTGTTTGATGGCTAAGGGATATTCATTGCGCGCATAGACTACGCCTTCGGTCGCACCGGTGGCGAATGCGCCGATGAGCATACCCTCGATTATGCTGTGGGGATTGCCCTCCAAGACCGACCGGTCCATATATGCGCCGGGGTCGCCTTCATCTGCGTTACAGACGAGGAACTTGCCGCGCTGGCCAGGCTGATTAGCCAATAACTCCCACTTCAAGCCGGTGGGAAATCCGGCGCCGCCGCGACCTCTGAGGCCGGATGCTTTGACCTCTTCAATTGTCCATAGCGGGTCGTTCTTTTCCAGCGCTTTCGCGAGCGCTAAATATCCGCCTATGGCGAGATAATCATTGATGCGAATCGGATCGACCTTTTCGTTGCGCGCCATCAGATGCCGCGCCTGGCGCTTATAGAACGGCATATCGGACATCTGTACAACAGCCCCGTTCCCGTCTTCCGGATGGTATAATAATTCGGTCAGGACCTTGCCGTCCGCAGCGGCTTCGACGATAGGCGGCACACTAAGCGGCGCCAATTTGGGATAGAACCAGCCAAAAGGTTCGACGATCAACGAAGGCTCCATCTCGCAGTAGCCGTGGCAGCCAGTGATGCGTAAACGCACCTTGCCGGCTAAGCCGCGGTCGAGGATGGCGCGTTTGGCAGCGCGGATTAGGTCGTTAGCCCCGCTGGCTTGTCCGCATGTGCCGGCTGATATAACTACCGTCAGCGTCGAATCAGCGACCGACTTCGACAGCCGTTCCGACAGCGCGCGTAATTTTTCTATTGAGGCGAGACGTTCCATCAGATATAAGTTATAAATTGTAAGTTATAAGTTGTATGTCGAAAGTGGGGCAGGGCGTCACAACCTGCCGTTAGGGCGGGCGTCTCTGTTCGCCACATCCAAACCGCTGCCGACTTCAGCGAGTCGCAGCATATTATTAATACTTACCGTTGACTACGGCGAGCAACGGCGGCATTGTTATGAACTTGTTATAGATATCGTTATTATTACTATCAAATATCAAGTCCGACATCGAGCCGGTGGCTTTTGCAGCCGCGGCGCGAGCAGACCTGAATCATTCCGCCGCCGCGCACGATCATCGGTATCATCGGGGCGCTGCAATCGACGCAACTCGCCGCGCCCAGCAGTTCGGAGTGACAATGCGGGCAGAAAAAATTTACGACTGCCGATGGTGGAATCTCGTGTTCGCATTGGACCTTGTAACTGCCGTATATACTAGATAGACGCACCCAGCCATGATGACTCTCAAATGCTGCCGTCAATTTGATTGAAGGATGGTTGTCGATTAGAACTGCAGAGTCCATAAGCGTATGATTGCAGCGGGCGCAGTGAACATCCAGCGGGAAGGAATTTTCGGGAATGGCGGCGCTATCGACGCTGGCGTGGACTTTGCGCAGAACATCGCCGACCCGTGTTTTAGTGACGCCGGAGAAATACTGCCCATCGACGACGACGATAGGTCCGAGCGCGCAGGCGCCGAGGCAGTTGACATATTCAAGGGTGAATTCGTTATCAGGGGTTGTTTCGCCGGCTTTAACTTTGAGATGATTTTCGAATTCCTCTGCTACGCCGGCTGCGCCGCGCACATGGCAGGCTGTGCCTTGGCAAACACTGCACAAGTGTTTGCCGCGCGGTTTTAGACTGAACGAGTGATAAAATGTAGCGACGCTATAGACATCGATTAATCGACGTCCAGTCTGCTCGGCGACGATGCGCAGCGCATCTTCCGGCAGATAACTATAGCGATTTTGCACTTCGCCCAAGATGGCGATTATGTCGCCGCGTTGACCTTTAAATTTGTCAACGATGGAATGGACATCCGGCGCTGATACCTGATTCGACGTTGAGCCCGGCTGAGGAGAGATATCCATTGAATATATTTTTCCTGTTTGACGATGGATTTTAGGCCGTTTGCGTTTTTAATCACAATTCTATCGATTGTAAATCGACATAAAAATACATTCATTTTAGAAATGAGAATAGGCGCTGAAAAGGAAGCCGAGCGAAGCGAACCGTGCTTCAGCGCCAAAAAGGGCGAGTCTTTATCAATTACATCGGGGGGAAATTGGGGGACGGAAGAAAATAGATGTTGCCGTGCAGTCCCTCAAACTCCGCAAATCTATTTGTGAATAAAGATACTAATTATTCGTCGTTAGGTCAAGTGTTAAAGCCAAGTTTTGGGCAGATGATAAAATAAAGATGATTTTTAGCGTCAAGCGCTGAGCGTATGACGACGGGGGCAAACCCGGCTTCGAGAAGGCAGGCTACATTGACCTCCCTTATAGTGAAAGTGAAAATCCAGCGTTCTCTATCGCACGCTTGACCTCTTCGTCGTCGGGCGGCTCAAGGCTGAATTCGATCTTCAGGGTCTGGGCTTTATGGTCGGCTTGGGCTTTGACGACGCCGGGGATTTTAAGCGCGGCTGCTTCGACCGTCCGCTCGCAGCCGCTGCAGGACATCCCCGCGACTTGGTAATTTTTTTGCATTGATTTTATCGGTTTAGTTGAGTATATTAATTTATACGAAGAATTTCCTTGTTGGTATCAACTTTATCTACTCATTGAAGGTATTGACAAATGAAAAGAACCTGCTTTTTCGCCTTCGCGCTCTTTTTAGCGCCGTTAT
>Ga0194111_10009949_pt1 | contig 10263 bp, 7 predicted proteins | sample TA2KigC300mmetaG_FD_146194 | JGI IMG/M metagenome (GOLD analysis project Ga0194111, IMG submission 146194) | Freshwater microbial communities from Lake Tanganyika, Tanzania - TA2015033 Kigoma Deep Cast 300m | ecosystem: Environmental > Aquatic > Freshwater > Lake | place: Tanzania: Lake... | reverse complement strand
CGCTTGTCTCCGATGGAGTCGGGGCCCGAACCGCTTTGGGCCAGCGCGTCCTGGTAACTGCGGAAGGCCTGCGCCACGAACGTCAGGCCGACTTCAAACCGCTCGCGGATCAGTCCGATGTCCGTCTTGGAGACGCTGGGGAATTCCCCGTGCGGCTCGGCCTGTCGCAGCGTGAATCGCAGCTCGGCCACCCGAGACGTCAACGTGGCGGCGGGCGGCATCTCGATGGCCCGTTGGCTGATGCCCCGCGCCAGCTGACGGTACGCGTAGACGCCGCGGAAACCGCTGAAAGACAGGATCGCCACGATCAGGCACAGCATGGCGGCCCCGAACAGCAGCTTGTATCGGATGGGCCAGTGAGAAAGCAACGGCGACCTCCTTGTCGCAAGCATCGGTCAAGCGAACGCGCGGCAGTGTACCAGAACCACTGCTCGCCGCGAACAGCGAATTGAAAAAGGGGAGTGGCGGGTCTTGCTCGGCAAGGTAGATGCGCCGGGCGACTTGGGGGACGGCACGCTGATGCGAGGGCAATGCACGCGGAGCCGGCCTACGGTTGACCGGCGACGATGACTGCTTGGCTCTTGCGCACTTTACCCAGGCTGCGCCAACAGATATTGCGCCCCGTTTTTCGTGGGCGCGAAGAACTGTTGTAGAAGAATCTGACAAAACGTGCTATGGTCCTGCCCTGTCGAGGAATGGCCTTTCTTGGTGGTCCCGGTATGCGACTGCTATCACGCTACATACTTGTCGAACTGTTGCGCGTGTTCCTCTTCACGTTGATGGGGATGACGGTCGTGTTGTTGTTGGCGGGCGTAGCGCAGGAGGCCATTCGGGAAGGGCTCGGGATCTGGCCGATACTTCGGCTGATTCCGTACCTCCTCCCCGACGCCATGGTGTACGCGGTACCCGGGACGATTTTGTTTGCGGTGTGCAGCGTATACGGTCGCATGGCGGCGGACAACGAGTTGACAGCGGCCAAGTCGTTGGGCATTTCACCGGCGGCCTTTCTGGTTCCGGGGTTGATTTTGGCTTTCTTGGTGAGTTTGGGGGCGGTGTGGCTGAACGACGTGGCGGCCAGTTGGGGTCAGCGAGGGGCTCGAGCCGTTGTCTTTCAATCGGTGGAGCAGATCGTCTATGGGATGCTGCGCACGCGTGGCTCGTACAGCACGAATCAGCTCTCGGTTCACGTGGATCGCGTGGACGGCCGGAAGCTGATCCACCCGACGGTCACGTTTCACCCGCCCGGTGCGGGCAATCGGCCGCCTATCACGCTGACGGCGGAAGACGCGGTGTTGCGGTTGGACGCGAAGCGGGGCGTGTTGATCATTGAGTTCAATGACGGCGAGGTTGACTCCGGTGGAGAATGGATGGGTGACTTTCCCGGCCTGGAGAGGTACGAGATCCCGTTGTCGGCGGCGTCCCGGAAAGGGGATGCGACGAACAGCGGATCGCACTGCGCGATGCGTGACGTCTCGCGGCTTGCCGCGGAACAAGAAGCCGAGATGTTGCGACTGAAGCAGGAGTCGGCCTCGCAAGTGGCGTGCGAGCTGATCACCGGGGATTTTGCGGCGTTGACCGGTCCGCAGTGGAGTGATCGCCATCGTCGGCTGCGGGATGCGGAGACGCAGTTGTTCCGGCTCAGACTGGTCCCTTGGCGTCGGTGGGCGAACGGGTTCAGTTGCCTGTTCTTTGCGATGGTGGGCGCACCTCTGGCGATCCGGTTGCGGACCGCGGACATCTGGACCAGTTTCGGATTGTGTTTTCTGCCGATTCTGTTGGTTTACTACCCGTTGCTGATGTACGGTCTGGACCGCGCGAAGTGTGGCGTGTTGCCGCCGTACGCGGTTTGGTTCGGGAACGTGATGCTGATGGTGGTGGGGAGCTGGTTTGTTTACAGAGTGATGAGACGTTGAATCATGGTACGTCTGTTAGCGCCTTTTGCTCGCGTGTTGCCGTGTGACTTGTGCGGAGGTCAGCGGTTTGACCTGGTATCGGAGCGGGACCGTCGGGGCGGTGAGCTTCGGACGGTGATCTGCCACGATTGCGGTTTGGTGGCCCATGCGGAGGTTCCGACCGAGGACGAGTTGACGGCGTACTACCAGCGGCAATACCGGCAGGACTACCATGGTGAATATGTGCCTTCTCCCCACCGCGTGGTACGGGAGTGGAATCGGGGTTGGAGCTTGTTGCGGCTGCTTTCCCCGTATGTGACTCCCGCGGACCGCATCATCGAGATCGGATGCGGCATCGGTTGCACGGTGAAGCAGTTTGAATGCGCGGGCCTGGACGCGTGTGGGATTGAGCCTGGCGAGGGATTCCGGAGATTTGCCGTCGAGTCGTTGCGGGCGCGCGTCGTGGGCGGCGAGTTGAACAGTCTTGCTGCTGATCCCGAATACGACGTTGTCCTGCTGGTCCATGTCCTGGAGCACCTTCGTTCGCCAACCCAGACGCTGAGTCGCATCCGGCGCATGTTGCGCGCCGGTGGGCGGCTGTTCGTGGACGTGCCGAACGCCGGGGCGCCGCACGCCGCTCCCGGCAAGATGTTCCACTTCGCGCACATCTACAATTTCACTCGCGACACGCTCGGCATGGTGGCCCGGAAGACCGGCTTCCGTGTGGTGCGTTGGCTGTCGGCTCCAGGTGACAAGAACCTGCGAGTCATGTTGGCATGTGATCCCGACGGGCAATGGCAGTTACAGGCGGACAGTTACGGGCGTGTTCTTCGCGCGCTGACGGGCCACACGACCGCCAGCTACCATTTGAGGTGGCGGTACCTGCGGGACCGTGTGCGGACGATGATCGGCCATCCGTGCGACCACGTGATGGCGCGCAGGCGGGTGGAGAGGATTCTCAGGTTCTGCCATTCGCGTCAGGCTGCGTGACAGCCGCGAGACAACTGCGTGACCGCTGCGTGACCGCTGCGTGACAGCCGCGAGACAACTGCGTGACAGCGGCATGGAAGTGGCGTGGGCGCGGCGTCGCTTGCCACAGGTCGCGAGGCGTATTTGGGCGACGATCAGGGCGGCTTGACCGGCCGAGTCGGGCATGCATCGGAACCCGCGCAGCCAGCCACTCGCGCCACGAGCACGCGTGCGGCGCGCACGCACTGTCAAGTGGGCTCCGCGTCACCGGTCACCTTGCCGCGACGTCCAGCCGTGCAGGTCGTGCGCTATCCGCCGCCTCGCCGCTTCTGCTCGCGCAACTCGTTCATCATGAAGGTGATGGCGTGGACGTATTCCTTCAAAGCCGTGTCGAACTGTGCGGTGGCGGCGGCCTTGTCGGCGTTCTCGCAGAGTCGATTGAATCCCGGCAGGTCCACGGTCCAACGGGTGTTCTCCGTCGCTGACCGAAGTTGTTCCGCCAACAGGGCCAGTTTGCCGATGATCTTCGCGCCGGCAGGGCACTTCACGCGGACATACGGTCCTTTGCCCAGCATGTGAGCGGCGCCGAACTCGGCTTTTCGCGAATCGGGCAGCCACCGTCGCAGGGCGGCTGCCGCGAGTGTGGCACACCCAATGCACAGTGCCACGATGGACGGCCATGTATAGCCGACGAGGGCCATGGTAGCTGCCGACAGAAAGCACACGCCCGACGCCACCCAGAACACGGGGTTGATCGCCCGCGACTTCCCGGCGTGGGGCACGCGAACGGCAGCCGAACGTGCCGCATCGGTCGTCAGCAGTTCGCCCGTCAGTTTCACGACCACGACGGTGATGTTGTCGTGCCCGCCGCGGAGGTTTGCGAGGTCGGTGAGTGCCTGGGCTGACTCCCGCGGCGGCAGACTCGCCAGGATCGGCCCGATTTCTTCGTCCGCCACGAGGCCGGAAAGTCCGTCACTGCAGAGGAGGAACGTGTCGCCCAGCTTCAACGGGAACGGGCCTTCCAGATCGCACACGACGCTGGCATTCGGGCCGAGCGAACGAGTGATGATGTTCTTGGGAACGGAGTTCGCCAGGTCCGAATCGCCGTCAAGCTGACCGCTGGCCTGCAGTTCCCACACCAGGCTGTGGTCGAACGTGAGCTGTTCGAGCGTGTTGCCGCGCAGGCGGTAGACGCGGCTGTCGCCGACATGGGCAATCAACGCTCCCTGGGGAAGAAGTGCCAGGACGCTCGTCGTCGTCCCCATGTTGTAGAAATCCAGATTGGCCTGTCCACGCTGATGGACTTCCTCGTTGGTTTCTTCCAGGGCCCGCTGGAGCGCTTCGGGAGGAGACAGGTCTTGGTACTTGCGGTAGCGGTGAGCAATACCGGCCACCGCCATCTCGCTGGCCAGTTCGCCGGCCGCGTGTGCTCCCATTCCGTCCGCCACGATGAACAAATGCCCGCTGCGTTGCCACGCATCCAGGTCGTTGGCCAGCACGACCGCATAGGAGTCCTGATTCGTGGTCCGCCGCATGCCGATGTCGCTGACCGCGGCATGTTGCAGGCAGTCGTCCCAATTCACAGTGTTTCCCGATCGACTACGCCGGAAACCAAGAACGATCGCCGAAGCACATGGGCCTCCGGCGATCACGTCCAAATTAGCTCCGCGGATCCCGGAGTCCCGCGGGATGCACGCTCCCGTAACGGGGAGGGCCAGAAACCGCCATCCGAAACGAGTACCTCCGTGCAGGAATCCCCAGGCCCCGGGGCAGTCGCCTTTGCGCGCCGCACTCATTCTAACCCAATCATCCAGATTCCCAAGCCGTAGTCTAACCTCCCGGTTGGAAAAAAGGGAGCCACCCGCCACGCGGCTCGCCGTGCAAAATGGTGCGGGCCTTCAGTTGCCGGGCCTGAGTGCGTGTCTTGGTGCGCGTCCGCGCACCACGTATTTGGAGGGCGAGCGTGAGGGCCGATCCGCCAATTGGGAGGCCGGCTGTTGCCACAGGGTCGCCAGGTGCGCGGGCGGGGTGCGCGGGCCGGTCGACGGCGCGCACGCGCCGCGCCGCGCGCCGCACCCCCACCGGTAGTGCCGAGGATTTCTCTCTGGCGGACTTCCGGTCCGGTCACTATACTCCCCGCCTCTTCATTCCGATTGAGGACGGGATCCCGTGTCTACTTCGTCGCGCTGCACTCGCTGGTGGATAGGACTGTTGCTGCTCTGCCTGTTCATGGCGGGCCAGGTTGGCTGCGTGCGGCGGCGGATGACGGTACGCAGCAATCCGCCGGGGGCGGTGGTATTCGTGGATGAACGGCGGATTGGAGTCACGCCCGTCTCGGCGAATTTCACTTACTATGGCACGCGAGACGTGCAGTTGATGAAGGACGGCTTCGAGACGGTGACGGAACAGCACCGGTTCACGGTGCCGTGGTACGAGTACCCTGTCTTGGACTTCATTTCCGAGAACCTGTGGCCGTTTGAGATTCGCGACGAGCGAGTGCTGGACTTCGAGCTGCAACCGCAGCAGTCGATTCCGCCGGCACACGTCTTGGGGCGTGCCGAGGAGCTGCGCGCCACCGCACAGCAAGGGCTGATGACGCCGATGGTTCCACAGGGCCCGCCGTTGGTTGGCGGCTAGTGCCCCGTCGATCTTGGTTTGACGGGTAGGACGGGCACTCCTGCCCGTCGAATGCCGCGACGGGCAAGAGTGCCCGTCCTACGGAACCCGTCATTCGAAAGTTGACGGAACACCAGCCGCGGGATCGGAAACAGGCCGAGTCGGGATCCGGCTCGAGGCGTCAGCGCATCTGCCGTTCGGTGTTCGAGGGATACTCGGGAGCCGCGGAGTTCTGGTAGATGGGGAACTTCTGCCCGCTACCTGGGGGCCGCCGATCGAGCAGACTCCTGACGCCGACCTGTCCGGGGTCTCGGGCCAGTTTGTCCGTGATGATTCGCACGTCCGCCAGGATGGCGGGGATTTTCTGAGTCGCCTTCTCGAATTCCTGGAGCGTCCGGTTCACGCGATCGTAGAGTTCGCGGTCGTGGATCAGCAGGCCGACGGTCCCTTCCTTGCTGTCGATGGAGTCGCTCATGCGCGCGAGGTTGGCCGACAAGCGTTGGACGTTGGTGAGGGTATCGGCGATGCTCTGGAGAACCTCCTGTCCTTCCTCGCCGCGCATGGCTTCGGCGAGTTCCGCGACGTTCACGAGAATGGTCTGCGCCTCGTTGGCGACCTCCTTGAACGCCGCGAGAGTCTGGTTCATTTGGACCAGCGTGTCTTGTGCCGCCCCGGCGATCTGGGGCATGGCCTCCAGCGATTGGCGGAGGTTCTCCTGATTCCGCGGACTGGCGACGGCGTTGAGCGTGCTCCGCAGGTCGACCATCGTGTCATTGAACGTGGTAAGGGTGGTCTCGACATTGCCCAGCACGTTGGTTATCGTCTGGCCGTTCTCGTCCAGAAGGGAGTTCACTTTGCTGGCAAGCCTTTTGAACTCGTCGCCCGCGTCCCTAATGGAGTTGATCGTGGATTCGATATCGACATTCGCCAGGCTCTGGAACGGGCTCTTCGCCACGCGGCCGTCGGTTGTATAGTCATTGTCTTGTCGCAGTTCCGGTGACACATCTTCCGTTTGCACGAATTCGAGCACGGAGTCGCCGGTGATGAGGGAGCCGGTCCCGATCTGGCAGATCTCGCTCTTGAGCAACTTGAACTCGGCGTCGATCCTGAGCGTGAGGAGGACGCCCTTGTCCACCAGTTCGACCCCTGTCACGTGGCCGATCTGGATGCCGTTCTTCCGCACGGGTGTGTCGATCGTGACACCCGGCGCCTCGGGGAATCGGATCTGCAGGGTGTAGCGAGACTTGAAGGGGTTGGGCCAGGCGCCGAGCACGGCAATCAGGATGCCGGTGATCACGGCCGCCGCCACGACCACCACGCCCACGCGAAATCTCAACACACGTTCGTCCATGGTCTCACACCCATTTCCTCAGGGTTCCCACAGGTTCACTCGCTTCCCTGCAATTGACTGGCGACCTGGAGCATCTCCATCAGTCGCTCGCCAGCCTCGCCCCGAACGAATTGCCGCACGCGCCGGTCACCTGCGCGGTCCAGCTCGCTGGGCGGTCCATCGAAAATGATCTGCGGTTCGCCCGGTGCGAGACGTGACGCGGGATAGATCATCACCACGCGGTCCGCCACCTTCCGTGCGGTCCGCATATCGTGAGTGACGATCACGCTCGTGACAGAAGTGTGGCGGCGCGTCCGCATCATCAGCTCGTTGATGACGTCGCTGACGATCGGGTCGAGCCCCGTGGTAGGTTCGTCATAGAGCATGACTTCGGGGTTGACGATTGCCGCGCGGGCGACACCCACTCGTTTCCGCATGCCTCCCGACAACTCGGCCGGCTTCTTCGACACGACCGAATCCGGCAGCCCGACCTCGGCCAGTCGGGCGAGCACCAGGCGTTGGATCTCCTGGTCGCCGCGGCCTTGCTGTCGCAGTGGGAACGCCACGTTTTGGCCCACGGTCATGCTGTCGAACAGGGCCGCGCTTTGGAACACCAGGCCGAATCGCGGGCGCAGGGCGGACAGGTCGCGCTCGTTCAGCTCATCCAGCCGCTGGCCGTCGAAGATCACGTGTCCTTCCGTCGGCTTTATGAGCCCGATGATCGTCTTGAGCAGCACGGTCTTGCCGCAACCGCTCTCGCCGATGATCGCCAGGGATTGGCCGCGGGTGATTTTGAGGTTGATCTCGCGGAGCACCAACTGATGTCCGAATCGAACGTGCAGTCGTTCGATTTCGACGATGGGATCCTGCGCGGTATTGTGCTGCGGGTTGCTGGTCATTGCCGGCCTCAGAAGAACAGCTTCGCTCCACCCGGCCAGATGGCGTAGTAGATCGTGTCGAGCAGGATGCCCAGGAACAGGTCCAACACCAGGATCATGACGAACGAGATGACGAAGGCCGCCGTGGCGGCTCGCCCCACGCCCTCGGCTCCCGGCGTGCAGTGAAAGCCGCGGTAGCAACTGATCACCGCGATCGCCGCCCCAAAGAACAGGCTCTTGAAAACGCCCACGAACAGATCGAAACCGCCGACGAACTCCCGGGAGTTGTGGAGGTAGAAATGCCGATCGATATCCAGCATGAAGACGCTGTAGAAATACGCTCCCACGACACCCATGAAGTCGGCCATGATGGTCAATGTGGGGATCATGAAGATGCAGGCCAGGAACCGGGGCACCACCAGATAATGGATGGGGTTGGCGCCCATGCTCTCCAGCGCATCGATCTGTTCGGTCACACGCATCGTGCCCAGCTCGGCGGCCATCGCGCCGCCCACGCGGCCGGCCAGCATCGTGGCCGCCAACACCGGCCCCAGCTCCCGCACCAGCGACATGTTGATCACGGCACCCAGGCGCGTTTCCAGGCCGATCTGGCTGAATTGGAAGTGACTCTGGACCGCCAGGACCATTCCGATGAATGTGCCGGTCAAAGCCACCACCGGCAGGCTCAGCACGCCGACTTGGTAGAAATTGGGCAGCAGCGTTCCCTGACGGGGCAACCGCGTGAAGAGCCAGATCATTGCCCGCCACACGAACAGCGTGAAGTCGCCGATCGCCACGATCACGTCCACGACGACCCCACCCCAGTCGCTGATCCATTCCACCAGCGGGTTCTGGCGGTGGTTGGGATCCGAAACGCGTCCGGTGGTGGATTGACTCAACGACGACATGACCACGCTCGTAGAGAAGAGAACCCGCAAGCCTGTGGCTGCAGGCCCACGGAGACCTCGGTTCCAGACCTCGAATTCCTAGTGTTCCGTCAACTTTCGAATGACGGGTTCCGAAGGACGGGCACTCTTGCCCGTCGCGGCATTCGACGGGCAGGAGTGCCCGTCCTACCCGTCAGTCACAACTTGACAAGGCACTGGTTTCTTTTCACGCGATGCATTCCGGACTCTGAGAGCAGCCGACAGGCTCAGAGGCTGTGATTGCCCCAAACCCAAGTCGTGCCTCGGTCCCCGTCATCCCTTCAGTGTCCGGTCATCACCGGCTTCCTCGACCGCTTGGGGCCCAACAACCCGACCATACGACACTCTTTCTCTCCCGAGAAGTGCAGGATCACCGCGAGTTTCTCCGGCCGCTTCCCGGGCTGCTAGCATTGCTGGCGCGCGGCGGGGCCGCGCGGTCGCGAGCCGATGGGACCGTTATCTTTTTCGTCCGATCGACGAGGCAGCTTGAAGGAACCTTGCGGATAGCAGGGATTTGTCCGACCCCGAGTTGGCGGCAAAGTCCTGCCGAGCACCACGGGCCCGGCACGTGCCGCAGCCGCGATCAGTCGGCAGCAGGGACTCGTGAACGGTGAACCGCCGGTCGTCGTGGCGGTAGCGCCTGAGCAGTCGAACGCGGAACGCAGAACGTCGAACGCGGAACGCTGATCGCTGATTGCTGATTGCTGATTGCTGATTGCTGATTGCTGAATGCTGAATGTTGAACGCTGAACGTCGAACGCTGAACGTCGAACGCTGAACGCTGAACGTGGCCCGACCGGCTGCGCATCGTGGCGAGTCAAGGCGGGCCGAGCGGGAGGTCAGATGGGCTTTTTCACGGGCGGTTCCGGGGACGACTCGCGGGTGCCGCTGCCGATGGCCTGGGCCGCGGGAGTCAGGGCCTGGGGTGACGGGACGATTCTTCCCTCGAAACAGAGGCGGGTAATCTTCTCGTGATTTTCGTCCCACACCGCGTCGACGACGATTTCGTCCTTGCCTTGGAATTCACCGCGGAGGAGTTCTTCGGACAACGGGTCCTCGACGCGGCTCTCGATGGCTCGCCGCAGCGGCCGGGCGCCGTATTCCAATCCCTTGCAGCCTTCGCGGATCAGGAACTCCTTGGCGTCGTCCGTGAGGCGGAGTTGGAATCCGCGTTCTTTGAGCCGGCCGCGAACGCTGGCCAGTTCCATGTCGATGACCGCTTTCAGGTCTTCGGTGGTCAGGTGGCGGAAAACGATGACGTCGTCCAGTCGATTCAGGAATTCGGGGCGGAACACGCGTTCGATGTGTTCGGTGACGCGTTCCTTCATGCTATCGTACGTGGCGTCGTTGTCCGGGCGCTGGAACCCGAACGCGGATTCGTTCTTGATCGCTTCGGCACCGGCGTTGGTGGTCATGATCATGATGACGTTGCGGAAGTCGATATTCCGTCCGAAGCTGTCGGTCAGTCGTCCCTCCTCCATTACCTGCAGCAGCATGTTGTAGCAGTCGGGGTGGGCTTTTTCGATTTCGTCGAGGAGCACGACGGCGTAGGGACGGCGGCGGATCTTCTCGGTCAGTTGTCCGCCTTCCTCGTAGCCGACGTAGCCGGGCGGTGCGCCGATCAATCGGCTGACGTTGTGCTTCTCCATATA
>Ga0194111_10009944_pt1 | contig 10267 bp, 6 predicted proteins | sample TA2KigC300mmetaG_FD_146194 | JGI IMG/M metagenome (GOLD analysis project Ga0194111, IMG submission 146194) | Freshwater microbial communities from Lake Tanganyika, Tanzania - TA2015033 Kigoma Deep Cast 300m | ecosystem: Environmental > Aquatic > Freshwater > Lake | place: Tanzania: Lake... | reverse complement strand
GGTTGTAGTCAGCGCGATCACCTACGTTCTTTGTGTACAGGTACGTGCCCTCGAGCAGGAAGCGTGGTGTGAGCTGATAGGCAACAGATGCACCAAACGTTGAAAGCGACGGGTATGAAAACGAGGCAACTGTGTCTTCCGCAAGATCGCGCCATCTCATGGGAACATTCTCGCCACGGCCACGATAAAAGAGCTGACGATATGTTCTGCGTTCTGTAACGGTGTTAGAGCCTGTGGTAAAGCCGAAGCCGAAGACGCGCGGTTTAACAAGTCGCACGTATGCTGCCGAATCAGCGTAATACTGATCCATAGCATAGTCGTATTCGGAATCGAGGTCGTAATCGTCTTCGTTTGGTACGCGTGGCTGCGCTTCGAGTGCTAGTGTAGCAAGCACAAGAAACAGAGTTAAGCGAAATAGATTTTTGGCCGTAGCTGTGCTAGCTGATTGGATCTCTGCAAATGTCATTGAACGCATCTCCGCAATTTTCTCTGCTACAAGCCTTACAAAGGCTGGCTCGTTACGCTTGCCCCTGTAAGGAACTGGTGTCATGTAAGGTGAGTCTGTTTCGATCATAAATCTGTCTGTAGGCACACGTTCAACAACGTCGCGTAGTGTGAACTTCTTAAACGTGATGTTGCCCGTAAACGATACATGCATGCCTAGTGAAAGGGCTCGATCAAGAACAGCGACATCGCTCGAAAAGCAATGCAGAACGCCACGAAGAGTGCCGTCTTGTTCCTGGTCGATGATATCCAGCACGTCCTGATCGGCATCACGATTGTGAACTATTACTGGAAGATCATGCCGCTTTGCTATGCATAGCTGCTCGCGAAAGTACAATTTCTGCACGTCAGGAGAGCAGAAGTCATAATAGTAGTCTAAGCCAATTTCTCCAATGGCAACCACCTTGCTTTGCTGGCAGTCGGCCTCTACCACGTCGAGTGCCTCGGCATCAACTTCGCCGGCATGATGAGGGTGTATGCCGATCCCACGGAATAGTCCTGGTGTGACGTCTACAATCTGCCGAAGGTTAGGCCTTGCCGAAGGCTTGATATCTGGAACAATGATTACCTCGACACCGGAATCGAATGCCCGCTGTAGAACCTCTGCACGATCTCCATCAAATGCCTCGGTATCGATATGGGCATGGGTGTCTATCATGAAGACCCTTGCAACTCTTTCAGAGTGGCAAGAACACTATCTACATGACCCGGTACCTTGACCTTCTCGTACACCCGTACGATTTTGCCCTTAGGGTCGATAATATATGTCGTACGTTCAACGCCCATGTACTTTTTACCGTACATCGACTTTTCTTTCCAGACGTCGTAGTCCTGACATATCTGTTTCTCTGTATCAGCCAGGAGGGGAAAGTTTAGCTCGTACTTTATTTTGAAGCTATCATGCGACTTGACACTGTCGGGACTAACACCAACAACAGCAGCGCCCAACTTGGTAAGCCGCGACATCGAATCACGAAAATCGCAAGCTTCTGCCGTGCATCCCGATGTTGAATCCTTTGGATAGAAATACAGAACAACCCACGAGCCTTTTAACGAGGCCAGCGATACCGAGCCAGCGCCGTCTGTTGATGCCTTGAATGACGGTGCCTTACTGCCTTCTGCTAGAGCCATGCTATTTCCTTGGCGCTGCTGCGCGTCGCGCCGAAAAAAGTTCTACAAGAGTTTCTTCAATCGGGAGCAATGTCTCCCTGTGCTGAGCTGCGGGAAACGTGCTCTCGGCCACAGATGTTCCCTGTTGGGTGTTGGGTTGGGAAGGGGCTTGCGATGTGCCGTTTTGACGTGGCCGTACGAGATTCACCCCGATAGACGTTCCGTATGTAGCGGTGAGATACTCTTTGAGCTGCTGAAGTTTGTCTTCGAGGCGATGGTAGATAATCTCTGCCTGTGGACGCAACACAATCCCAACGTCTGTGATGTCTACAGTAAGAACGCTCTGTTTTACTGCACTGTGCACAAAGCTTAGATGTTCTGGGAGCGACTCAATCCACTTCGACCACTGCTTTGCAATGTTGCCAGCCGAAAGGGAGCTAACGGGTTTCTCTTGCGTCTTCATGATAACCGGCGTTCCTAGTCGCACCGGAATGGGCTGCGCCATCGCAACGCCCCCTACAACCTGTGTGGAAGCTCTCGGCGGAACCGTCGCCGGTATCGATGGAGCGTTGAGCATGGCCAACACGTTGCCAAGATCTACGGTGGAGTCCATGGATGCAAGTTGAACCAGTGTAAACTCAAACCGAATGCGTGGCTGTGGCGGATTATGACGAAGCACCGACTCGCCTTGTGTGATAAGCGTCATGATGCGGAGCACATCAGCTTTGGTAAACTCAGATGCGGTTGTTGCATAACGGTCTAGATCGCTGCTCGAAGCTTCTATCAGCTCGGTGTTGCCGGTGGTGATAACCGTAAGGATATTACGGAAGTGCTCGAGCAGGCCCAGTAAACATTCCTGTAGGTCGTATCCGCGCTGCACCACTGTACGGGCATGAGTGAACATCGACGGCAGGTCGTGCTGCGTAATGGCGGTGCTTAACTCAAAGTAGAAATCGGTATCGATAAGGTGAAGAGCATTACTTACTTCTGCCGACGAAATAGTTGTTCCGCAAAACGAAACAACTTGGTCAAGGATAGACTGTGAGTCTCTCATTGATCCGTCTGCCTTCTTTGCGATAGCAACCAATGATGCTTCGTCTATCGTGATACCTTCTTTGGCTGTAATGTATCGCAGATGGCCCGTGATTGTCTCGATCTCCATTCTACGGAAGTCAAATCGCTGACATCGGCTAAGAATGGTTGCTGGAACTTTGTGGATCTCTGTTGTGGCAAATACGAAAATGAGATGTGGAGGGGGCTCTTCAAGTGTCTTCAGTAGTGCATTAAACGCCGACGTTGACAGCATGTGTACTTCGTCGATGATGTACATCTTGTACTTGCCAATAACAGGGGCGTACTTGGCACTATCCCGCAGCTTGCGCACGTCCTCAACCGAGTTGTTCGATGCACCGTCGATCTCGATGATATCAACACTGCGTCCGTCTAGCATATCGGTGCATGATGCGCAGCTGTTACATGGCTCAAAATCAACGCTTTGGGTGCAGTTCAGTGCGCGCGCCAAGATGCGGGCACAGGTAGTTTTTCCGACTCCGCGTGGTCCGGTGAACAGATAAGCATGGTGGACACGCTGTTTTGCTATGGCATTTTTCAGCGTTGTTGTAATATGCTCCTGTCCTACGACGTCTTCAAAACGAAGTGGACGCCATTTTCGGGCCGTTACGATATATCGTTGTTCTTCTGCCATAGGGTTTGCCATTGCGAACTGGCAATCTGCTAAAACCAACTGCCATGCACAAACGTACTTACACTCATCTTGTCCACTTTCTTCTCGTAGGTCTCCTGCTAGCCCCATGGATGCATGCCAAGGCAGAGTTAGCTACCATGAGCGTTCGGCACAACGGGCGCTCGTACGAAGTGCTCCAACAACACCTTTTTGTTCGGATGCTCCACGCCCGAGATGTAGAAACCGCACAAGAACAGATGCCCAATGGATTCGCCATTGTAGAGCAGTTGTTAGCGCCGGAGCGGACGCGGTTTTTTCATCCTGAAACCCGACAAGCGCAAGCAAGCCCTCCATCTGCACACGATTTATACTCATCCGAGGAGCGCTTAACCCGCACATACATTGTTGTATACGTTGGACCTGCAAGCCCCTTTCACATGGCTTCGCTTCTGACCACCAAGTATGCTGATCGTTTCGAGATTGCAGAACCATGGTTTGTGGCCCAGGTAAACAGCATTCCTAACGACCCAGAAATTGCGAATCAGTATCATTTGCAAACCATCCGCGCCCAGCAAGCATGGGAAGTGTATCAAGGTTCCGAGACGGTAACTATTGTGATCAGCGATGATGGAATTCAGCAGGATCATGAAGATCTTGGACCAAATATTGCCATCAATGACAAAGAGATTCCCGATAACGGACTTGATGACGATGCCAACGGTTACATCGATGATTACAACGGCTACAATTTTGCATACCAGCTAGATGGTACCAAACCAGGCTCTACGACAAGTATTACAGCCTACGGACACGGAACAAAAGTTGCAGGTCTAGCTGCGGCTGCTACAAACAATGGCAAGGGAATAGCCGGAGTTGGGTACAAGAGTAAGATGTTCCCATTGAAAACCTCAAAGCGTTCTGGAGGGGGTATTCTGTTTGGCTATCAATCACTGATCTACTGTGCATCGCGTGGTTTGCCCGTAGTAAACACAAGTTGGGGTGTGGTTAAACCATACTCGCAGATTGATCAGTCCGTTATTGATTATTGCCTTGCAAGTAATGTTCTCGTTGTGGCATCAGGCGGGAATCATGGAGAAGATGAGCCAAACGCTGCATGGCGGCTTGTGAACTTCCCTTCGGGTTATCGCGGCGTATTTGGCATCGGTGAAACAACGGTAGACGACCGTGTGACCAACACAAGTGGTGTGGGCGTCAATGCAGACGTCTATGCACCAGGCTACTCAGCGTATACCACGGACGTATCTACAGGCTACACCTCGTTTGGGGTTGCAGGTACATCCTTTGCATCGCCCATTGCTGCAGGATTGGCAGGATTGGTACGTGGCAAATGGCCCGCCTTGACTCCTCAGCAGGTAGCCGAGCATATTCGGCAGACATCCGATGATATCTCATTCGTGAATATGACTATCAGTGATTTTCGGCCACGTCGAATCAACGCCGAAAAAGCGCTAACAACGGAGCCATTTCAACGTCCTGGAGTTCGCGTAACTGGCACAACTGTTCGCAGGGCAAATACGGAAGAATCCCGGTACAGAGCCGGCGACACAATTGAGCTTGTGTTGCGCCTTACGAACTATCTGGCCGATGTTAACCTCGAGACGCAGCTCATAACTCAAGACCTAAATGGGTGGTCTTTGCGCATCGTTAACGATGCACAGACAGTTGGGTTGATTCAACGAAACAGCGTAAAGACCATGCAGCCAATCTTGATAGTCGTTGATGCTATCGGCACAGGTGAATGTGTTTTGGGTCTAATCATGAGCGGTGAGAAGTATGATGACAGAGATGTTGTAATGATCTCACCTCCTACAACGATGTACCGTTTTGAAAACGATAAGTTGATCTATTCTATGTCTGATGACGGAATGGTTGGGTACTCAGCCCCTTTCGATCCCAAGTATGGAGATGGCTTTGGCTTTAAGCCAACATTTACGATGCTTGCCTCGGGTGGAATGTTTGCACAAATGCAAGGCACTGTCTCGGTTGCGGCCTACAAAAACGATCCGCCGTTTACATCGGATTTCATTGCATCAAAACCTTTTGGACGTCTTCCAGATCGATCCACGTGTATAGCTGCAGACTCGGCTTCGTTCCAGCCAATTGGTATCGAAGTGCAGCAGCAATGCGTTTTCCCGTCTCAAACATCACACGCTACAGTATGGAACGTTACGGTGCGGCCAAGCACGGACGCAGCTGTTCTGGAGAACATTGGTCTGGGATATGTCTTTGATTGGGACCTCGGTTCAGGCGGATCTGATAATCGGATTGTACATGATTATACATGCATTCCCGAATCTCTACGCGGACAACAAAGTGCGGCATTTCTGGTAAGCCGTGACGCCTTTCCGGCCTCCGTATGTGTTGCGGCTGTAGGCTCTGACGCGTCATATGTTGCTCAGACCGCATGTATGCTTTTAGAGGATATTGTTGACGACGGTGACGGGTTTACACCTGCTGATCGAATTCGCCTGCTAACAAGTGGTACTAGCATTGCGACAGATGCCATAGGCGACATAGCTGGCTCGGTTGGGATGCTCACAACAGGACAAGTTAGTGCCTCTAAACCTCTGTCGTTTCGCGTTGTCATCGGTGCTGGAGCATCTGCAGACGATGCTCGCAGAGCGGTACGTGACGCAATCGACGCAACGACATCTGTACGTGAACAATCACCAATACGTAGCTTGTTGTATCCTAATCCAACCAATGCAGATGTTCGGGTAGCTGATGATCATGGGGCTGTGAGTTGCGCAATTCTTGACATAGCAGGACGCGAAGTGATGCGTGCGCTGCTCAATGCAGGTGAAGCTCATATGAACACTGCTACTCTTGCCAGGGGAGTCTACCGCGTTACATTCTATGGAGCAGGTAACACGCTCCTACATTCCGAGACGCTCGTATGCAATTGATGCCCACAGTGTATTCATGGATCTGTTTTTTTACGGCTGCTGCCATTGCGAGTGCGCAATTGCGCTATTTGCCAGCCGAGCCCCCTTCACGTCCTGACGCCGTGGTTGCCGGACATCTCAAGGTACGGATAGCGCGCGCGTATGCTCCAGTGGCTGATGCTGTGCTGCACGAGATGGGCCTTCGTATAGTTCGCCAGGTGCTGCCATATGGGCAATCACTGCAAGCTCAGGATGCACAACGTCTCGGGCATCGCCTTACAGATATCAGCAGCGCATTAGAAATCGAGGATCGTTTGTTGCGCTCCTATGTGGTTGCCTTCGATAGGGAGGATATCACACCAGAGCGTATGATTGAGAACATCCGTGTTGGCTGCGGTCCGGTGGAATGCGCAGCGCCGTGGTGTGTAATGGAGCTATGTGGTGAGCCAAACGACCCAGAGTCATCAAAGCAGGGCCTACTATCCTTGATTCGGGCTACGCAAGCGTGGGATGTCGAGGATGGTTCAGACTCCGTGGTTATTGGCATTAGCGACAGTGGCGTGCGCCAGGACCACGAAGATCTCAAAGACGCACTCTTCGTGCGTACGTCGGAGATACCAGACAACAATACCGACGATGACAACAACGGCTACATTGATGATTACAACGGATACTCATTCTCGGCGAAAGACGATGGAGTTGGGTATTCAAATGCCCACAACCCAGATAATGGCCATGGAACGAGTGTTGCTGGCACGTGTGGTGCTCGAGTGAACAACAACATTGGGATTGCTGGAATTGCCAACTCATGCAAGATCTTTCCGTTGCGTACGATGCCTAAGGGAACAACGGGTATTGTGTATGGGTATGAATCTATTATGTACTGCGCCACGAACGGCATTGATGTTGTGAATTGTTCATGGGGCGGGCAGTCTCGCTCATGCATTGATGAAGACATCGTAGCATATGCTGTAGCGCGTGGCACTGCTGTTGTTGCCGCAGCAGGGAACCATGGTTTGCCAACACCGTTTTTTCCAGCTTCGTATCGTGGTGTGTTTTCTGTAGGTGTTGTTGATGCCACAGACAACGTTGTGCCGATGTCGGGTCATGGACCACATGTAGACATCATGGCCCCTGGACATGGCAGTTGGAGTACGGCTAACGATGGTGGTTACGCAGGGTTTTGTTGTACATCAGGCTCTGCTCCTATAGTCTCAGGTGTAGTAGCATTGGTCCGCTCAAAGCATCCCGAGCTTGGTCCGCTCGAGGCCTGTGCAGTTGTGCGTGCAACTGCTAAGCCGGCACCGTGGGCGTCGATACCATCATCCGTTGATCCGCTGCTGCTGCCGCGTGGACGTGTTGATGCTTTGGGTGCGGTCCTTGGCAATCCCAACGATCTTGTGTCGTTGGCTTTCGATACTGCTCTGGTTAGGGGGCCCAATGGCGCTGCACGCTGGACAGTAGGCGATACCATCGATGTTACTCTTCGTGTGCGAAATGAACTGTCTGCCATGATGATTACACAGATCGACGGCATTCGTCTAGCAGGAATTGGTCCGCGTGGAATCGAACTCCTTCACAATACCAGCGTTGATGTAAATCTACCGGCTCAGCATGGAGAAACTATAGCGTTACCTGCGATAAAGTTCGTTGTAACGCGCGCAACAGACACTGCCACGTATGCCGTTGTTACTGTGCGTGGAAAGAATACTGCTGGAGCAACCTTTGAGCAGGTGGTGTTGTGCGCCGTTACCCCGTCACCAGCGTACACCACCCTAGCAAATGCCTCTATGAAGGTAAGTATCGGGGATAGGGGGCGAATAGGCAATACTGATCTGCAGCGTGGGCAGGGCGAAGGCTTGACCTTCCTTACCTACTGCGGTCAACTCTATGAGGGCGGACTGATCGTAGCTGCTGATGATAAAGTTGTTGACAATGTCAGGGCAGAACGAGGGATTAACAATCACTTTGGATCAATGAAAGATTTTGTTCGTCCGCAGAGTGAGTACGGCATACTCCAGGATATCTATGCTCCTGATTCGCTTCGTATAGGTGTGCAGATCGAACAACGGGTATCGCTCGACTCAGTGCGTGCATTATTGGTGATGGATGTTACCCTAACCAATGTTTCGGATTCAACATTGCATGACGTTGCGATTGGGTGGTTTTGCGACTGGGATCTTGGACGTCAGCCTGCCGACAACAGCACATACACAGACTCCGATCTGCAGATGGTTCGCAGTGCAAGCGCAGAGGGTCCATTCCTAGCGCAGTATGTAACATCAACATGGTCGGATGCAATACCTGTGCTTCATGGTATGGATAACACGTCGACCTATGGCGGATTTCCTTGGAAGCGCAAGAGTGCACTTCTGCGTGGACAGGAGGCGAAATACAGTGGTGTAAATGATGTAGCTACAATTGTTGGTATGCGGTTTACAAGCCCTCTGCCACCGGGGCATATTCGAAATTTTCAGCTTGTGATAGCCATCGACACCACGCTGAATGCAGCAGCACTGGCAAGAACCAAGGCGCATTCTGTGTACGCAAACACAAATTCGCCATGGATTCTGGCGCCGATTCGTGAAATCTTCCCGAATCCGGCAACGGGATTCATTCATGTTCCTGTTGATGGGATGAAGAGCGACGTTGTCATTGGCATCGCAGATGCTCATGGCCGCACCCTTTGTGCATACGAACGATCTGTTCCTGCTGAACGTGCAGTTGTGCCTATTGATATCACACCTCTTGCCCAGGGTGTCTACATCGTTACAGTTTCTGATAACGTAGAGACACATCACCGAACATTGGTAGTTCAAAGGTAGCTCAATAGACGTCACAAGAACCGTATCTTTGCCCGCATGAATGTGCTTACCACCACAATTGCAGATGGAATTGCAACGCTGTTGCTCAACAGAGCTGAGAAACGTAATTCTCTGAGCACCGAGCTGATAGCTGCACTTCATGGGGCGATGCAGCAATGTGCGTCCGACGATGCAGTTCGAGTGATTGTTTTGCGAGGTGCTGGCAGTGCATTCTGTGCTGGTGCAGATTTAGCCTATCTGCAGAAGGTATCAGAGCTATCGCCAACGCAGAATGTAGAAGACTCTACAGCATTGAAAAACATGTTGCAGTCGATTGTTGAATGCCCCAAGCCTGTTATAGCCATGGTGCATGGCCCTGCAATTGCGGGTGGCTGCGGTCTGGCAACAGTATGCGACTTTATTCTTGCTGGCCGTTCAAAGGCGCAGTTCGGATATTCAGAGGTACGAATTGGCTTTATACCGGCAATTGTGCTTGTCTATCTGGTTCGAAAGATTGGCGACGCACAGGCGCGCAGACTTCTTCTGAGTGCAGAGAATATCTCCGCAGAAGAGGCACACAGATTACACATGATTACACATGTAGTAGACGATGAGGCATTAGAGTCAGAGGTGTATTCACTGGCAGCTCGACTAGCTAGGAATAGCTTCTCAGCCATGGGGCTTACAAAGCATATGCTCAATGCCGTGCATGGCATGTCGCTTGATGCAGGTCTTGAATATGCTACAGTTATGAATGCTCTTGCACGTCAGACAGATGACTGCAAAAACGGCATTGCATCTTTTTTGAATTCAACAAAGGGGTAGTACGTGACTGCAAGTACACGAATGATCAACATGTTGCTCGTTGTATCGGTAATCATATCAGGTGCTGTTGCCAGCCTTGCTCAGCAAGCGAATATGAATCTTGAAGGTTTAATTCGTGATGAGACAACAGGGGCGCCTGTTGGAGTGAAGATCTACATTTTTACGCCTTCGGGGAAACGCATTTCAATCAATTCGAACTCAAAGGATGGATCGTATCTCCAGACTCTTGCAGAGTCGGGACCACACAAGGTTGCCATTACTGGATACAATGTCTATCGTAAGGAAGAAACCATTGATATACCTGCATCAGAGAAGTTTAAGATCATTAAACGTGATATTACCGTCAAGTCTCTCGTGCAGGGTGCAGAGGTGCTGCAGTCGTCTGGTATGTTCTCCAAGAACACAGCGTCGCTCACGCCCCAGGGCCTAAAAAC
>Ga0194111_10009938_pt1 | contig 10272 bp, 6 predicted proteins | sample TA2KigC300mmetaG_FD_146194 | JGI IMG/M metagenome (GOLD analysis project Ga0194111, IMG submission 146194) | Freshwater microbial communities from Lake Tanganyika, Tanzania - TA2015033 Kigoma Deep Cast 300m | ecosystem: Environmental > Aquatic > Freshwater > Lake | place: Tanzania: Lake... | reverse complement strand
CTCCGCACACTAACCCCTCCCGCCTTCAGGGGCACTCTATTCTCGGGATCTAAACCTGCGTTTCTCCCCGGGCCCAAAAAGCCCTTTTACTGAGGTCTGGATTCACCCCGGAAGGCCGCTTCGAGTGTGTGAGGCGGAGAGGAGGGCGCGTCGTGTGCCCTGGTGCGTTGCTGGGATGCGTGCAGAATCGGGTAACAGCGCTCGGCTGTTCTCGGGAGGGGTCTTACGCAGGCAGGAAGAGCGAGGCGCTCGAGACTGCGTCAACCAAGCCGTCGAGTGATGGCTTTAGACGGCAAGGTCCTTCCTCGCTTCCCACTCCGTCCTGCGGCAGGTCTCATCACGGAAGACGGATATTCGCGGAATTTCGTGGGTAGGTTTTGTTGGGCAAATCGCCCTCCGGGCTGGAGCGGCGGCCCGGAAAACGGGCTGGTGGTGCTGGTTCGACGCCGGGGCGGCGAGCTGTCTGCTCCAGCCCGCCCCGGCTTGTTTAATGGGCGAGAGGACCCTGGGTCCAGATCGTGCAAGCTGTTGATTCCGAGCCCGTTTTCCGGGCCAACGGAACAGATGGTGGAGCCCGGAGGGCGATTTGCCTTGTGGAGCTACCCACAAGATTCCGCGAAGGGCCCAAACTTTCAGCAACGGCAACCGGAAACATCCGGTCGGCAGCGAGAATCGCTAACCAGTCATCTCCCTGGGTACAGCCGGACTGCCGCTGCATGCCACCTGCGAATGTCTGAGGCTACAAGTACATCCTGACGCCGTCGGCAAAAGTCGAGAAACCAGGACACCAACCCGTCCCAGTCGCGCCGCCGACCATGTGGGTGGAGCTGCCAGCCTAGCTCTTCAACCTATATTCGGCGTCAAATCGTGCAAGGAAATGCGGTTTTGATCAGTGTTGACGGGCACTCGATTTAGTTTTAGACTCCTGAGCCTCACTTCACTTTAAGTGCAGTGAGGCTCAGAATGCGCCGATCACCGAAAAACGTGAGAATCGCCTGCAACCACCGTGGTCTAACGCATTACGGGGGAGTTTTCTTCTTCCACGAATTCACCCGAGTGCTGCAACTTCGGGATTTCCTCGCACGACGCCTCACGTATCGCAGGCTGAGGTGCGATTACACGCTCTCGCAGATGCTTCTGGCACTGACGTACCCGATTCTTCTGGGCCTAGATCGCCTGGAGACCTCGTCCTTCTTGCGTCACAACGGCACCTTCCAGTATCTCACGGGCTTGCCCAGTTATCCCGACCCTCAGACCTTGCGACGGTTTCTTTTGCAGGCCCCGCCCGAATTCCGGGAGCACCTGCATCGGCTCAATGATCGACTTCTGGAGCGCTTTATCCATCAACCCGAGCACCGATCCCGCCTGATCCTGGATCTGGATAGTACAGTTGTCACCGTTTTCGGTCACCAGGAAGGGGCGGCGCTCGGCTACAACCCACGCTACCGCGGCAAGCGTTCTTATGAACCGTTGCTGTGTGTGGAAGCCAATTCAGGCCTCCTATGGGATGCGGAATTGCGGCCCGGTGACGCGGGCACCTGGGCCGGCAGCGTGGAATTGTTGGCGGGTTCCTTGCTGAACCTGCCGGCCGACATTCGCGAGCTTCGAGTGCGCGCCGATGCCGGCTTTGGGTACGATCCAGTGTTGACGATGCTGGAACAGCGCCCCGCCGAATATGCGGTCGTGGCGCGGATGACCCAGGGCCTGAAGCGACGGTTGGGCGGTCTGAACTATGAGCGACTGAACTCGCGCTGGGAGATTGGGGAATGCCAGCAACAGCCTCAAGGCTGGGCCATGGCTCGCCGTTGTGTCGTGGCTCGTCGCCGGATTGAGGAAAGCGAACCCGAGCCGACCTTGTTTACCTTGGAACGTTACTTGTACCGCGCCTGGCTCACCAACCTCACTTTGACCCCGGCGGGGGTGTGGCACTTCTATGACGGCCGTGCCGGTATGGAGCCGCGCATTGGCGAACTGCGTGAAGACTACGCCCTGCGAAAGATCCCCACGCGCGCTTTTGCCGCCAACGCGCTCTATTTGGAAGTTCTTCGCCTGGCCTACAACCTGGTGAGGGCATTTCAGCGGACCTGCTTACCAGAAGCTTGGCGCGACCTCACCTTGGCCAAGCTGCGTTACAAACTGTTTTGGCTGCCCGGGGAGTTAACGCGCCCGCAGAATCGACCAATACTCAGACTGGCTGAAATCCCAGCTCTTCGAGATTTCAGCCAGAAGATCTTGCACGAAGTTCACCAGCAAAAACCGCTCAGCGACTGAAGATACTACCCTGAAAACCGATCGATTGCTGCAGACCGCTCCGCGCCCCGGCTTGCCTTTGCGGCCATTCCTGACGCAGGGGCGTCAATTTGACGCCGGATTCAAGTTTCACCCAGCAGCCTTCGTCAAAAGACCATCATTTCATGGGCTGTGATGCAACAAGCTCCAGCACAGTGCCAGAGAAGGTTGAATCTTTGCGCCTAGCCAAATGCTTCGATCCGCAGCAGTGCGCTCAACTCGCAAATCCTGATGCACGCATACTATTCGAGGAAACCGAGAAAGGGGCGCAGCTATCCGAATATGCCTCATCCTTCTTGGGACTGGGCACTGGCGACTATTCACGATTCGGAAAGTGCTTTTGGGAATTTGACCCGATCCCCGGTGAATGGAGTTTCCAGCAAGGCTCCGTCATGGAGACGTTGGCCTATGGTGGACGTGAACACGTTGCATTCTGGGATTCCAGGATAGACAGGATTCGTGAGATGACTGATTGGGAGCGCGACCAGATTCACAATCAAGACCAGAGCGGAAGTCAGGCGTGGGGTAAGAGCGGCGTAGGTGTTTCCCTGATGCGTGAACTCCGGGTCACACTCTATACCGGAGAAATCTTCGACAAAGCGATGGCCGTTCTTGTTCCGAAGAATCCGAAGCATATCAAGGCGATCTGGGCGTTCGCACAATCTGACACATTTGCTGAATCTGTGCGGCGGCTCGACCACAAGACGATCATTGCGAATGGAACCTTGGTTAAAGTCCGCTTCGATCTCGAAAGATGGCAGCGTATCGCGGACGAAGCGGGGCCTTTGCCAAAACCTGACTCCAATGACCCGACGCAATGGTTGTTCAACGGGCGGCTGGCAGAGTCCACCGCACCGTTGCAGGTGGGCGTGGCGCGGCTGCTCGGCTATCGCTGGCCACGCCAGACCGGCCAGACTGTTTCCGGGACCGCGCCCGTGCCGGAGGATGGCCTGGAAAAGCTCGTGGACGAGGATGGCATCGTCTGCATCCCGTCCGTGCGCGGTGAACCGCCAGCGACGGAGCGGCTCCGCACCCTGCTCGCCGCCGCCTATGGTAAGTCATGGAGTTCGGGCAAGCTGGACGAGCTGTTGAGCGCGGTGGACTACGCCGGATCGAACCTGGAAGATTGGCTCCGCAACGGATTCTTCGACCAGCACAGCAAGCTGTTCCACCAGCGCCCGTTCATCTGGCAGATTTGGGATGGCCGCAAGGACGGCTTCAGCGCCCTGGTCAACTACCACAAGCTTGATCACAAGCTGCTGGAGAAACTGACCTACACCTACCTGGGCGACTGGATCAAGAAGCAGCAGGAGGCCGTGGCCAACGAGGAGTCCGGTGCCGACGACCGCCTGCTCAAAGCCCAGCAACTCCTGGACAAGCTCAAGCTCATCCTCGAAGGCGAGGCCCCCTACGACATCTTCGTCCGCTGGAAGCGGCTGGAACAGCAGCCCATCGGCTGGCACCCCGACCTGAACGATGGCGTGCGCTTGAACATCCGCCCGTTTCTCGAAGCTGACGTGCTTCGCAAGATGCCGAAGATCGAACGCATGAAGGTGAGCCGAGGCCACACACCCCTGATTTCGCTCGGCAAAGACCGTGGCAAAAACCCGCCCGGCTCCCCCTGGGGCGAGGAGCGCGACAACGACCGGCACCTGACGCTGGCGGAGAAACGCGCCGCGAGGGAAGCGTGAAACGTGAAGCGTGAAACGTGAACGCATTGGCCACAAAGAGGCGCAAAGAGCGGAGCGCGGGATTTATCCCGCTTCGGCCTCCTGCGTCCTCCCGGCGGTGATGCGAACTGAGATCTGTGCTCCGGGAGCGGTTTTGAGAATTTTGAGCCTCTTTGTGGCAAAACTGAAGTGTTGTAATCCATTGGAATGGAGTTAGATGAATGGCTCAAGAGCCGTTAGTGAACAGTGGTTTAGATTGTTGCTGCAAAAATAAAGTGCATTTTAAGACCAAGCTGGCAGACTGAAACCCATGTTCGACCGATGGTATGCAACAGAGTTGAAGGCGAGTCTGGAGCGACCCTATGTCCAACTGGTTTTCGGGGCGCGCCAGACGGGCAAGACGACCTTGCTCAATGCGTTGTTGCCGCCTGAGACGCTGCGGGTGGACTTGGCGAACCCGGAGGAGCGGTCGCGTCACCTGGCTGACGCGGGTCTGTTTATCAAGCTGTGCCGCGACCTGCCTGCGGACCGGGAGGGGCGATTTGTGTTTGTGGATGAAGCGCAGGCCGTGCCGACAGTGTTCGACGCGGTGCAGCATCTCTACGACAAGGACAAGCGGCGCTGGCGGTTCGTGCTGTGCGGCAGTTCGGCGCGGAAGCTGCGGAAGACCGGCGCGAATCTGCTTCCAGGCCGGTGCTTCTACCATCGGCTTTACCCGTTGACGATGGTCGAGCACCCGCCGGAGCCAAAACGGATAGAGTATGCGGTGTCGCCGCTGCCACTGGAATCGAAGGCTGGCGCGGCACCAGCGAATCCCTTTCCCGCCTGGGGCCTGGAAGCGCGCCTAGCCTACGGGGCTCTGCCCGGTGTGGTGGCCGCGGAAGAAACGGATCGGGCGCGAATGCTCACCGGCTTTACCTTGGTGCATTTGGAAGAGGAAATCCGTCGGGAAGCGCTGGTGAAGGACTGGGGCGCGTTTGTGCGGTTCCTGGAACTGGCCGCGTCGGAGTCGGGGCAAATCCTCAACTACGCCGGAATCGCCCAGGAGACGGGGCTTTCCCAGCCGACCGTCAAGTCGCACTACCAGTTGTTGGAGGACATGTTCATTGGTTTCCGCGTGCCGGTGTATTCGGGGAGCAAACGCAAGAACCTGCTTTCGACGCCGAAGTTCCTGTTCTTCGACATGGGGGTGCGCCACGCGGCGGCGGGGCTGCGGGCATCTCGGGAAATCGTCCAGGTCAATCCGGGCGCGTTCTTCGAGCAATGGGTGGGAATCGAGTTGTGGAAGCGAGTGCAATACCTCGGCGAAAGTCGGTTGCATTACCTGCGAACTCGCGACGGGATGGAGGTTGATTACATCGTCGAGCATCGCGGCACGCTCACGCCCATCGAGGTGAAGTGGAGCGAGAAGCCAAGCTTGCAGGATGCGCGGCACTTGCTGACCTTCCTCGGAGAGCACCCGAAGCAGGCCAAACACGGCTACATCGTCTGCCGCTGCCCGGCCCCATTGCACCTTCACGATCAGATCACGGCGCTGCCGTGGTTCTGCCTATGAAAAGCCAGCCACAAAGAAGCACAAAAGACTCAAAACTGAAGGCGAGCAATCCCCTCTTGTGTCTTCTGTGCCTTTTTGTGGCCATCCCTCCCTTATGACCGTTCTCGATGCCATCATCCAGTCGCTCAGCCGGGCCGGTGAATACAACCGGGATGACCAGGTTGCGCCTGCGGTGATCCTCTGGCCGGACAAAGAGCGCCAATGGGAGCCGGTGCTGCCGGTGTTGCGCGAGCGGTTGCCGCACCTGCTGACCCTGGGGCCGTATGCCGCCAACTGCAAGACCGGCCCCGCGATCTGGCTACGGTGCATGATTGCTCAAGGTGGCGCAACCGTCCCGGTTGCAGGCAAGCCGGAGGCTTGCCCCACAATCCCCATCCTCCACCTGCCCGGCGTGAGCCGCCAAGAGTTGCGGGCGGTCGCCGAGTGTCCGCCCGCGTTGATGCCGGTGGCTGAGCTGCAATATCGCGGGGCGTTCTGGTCGCAGGTGAACCACAAGGATTGGACGGTGCTGGCGTTCCTGCAATCGGCGGACGGGGGCCTGGGCCTGGATGTGGCGCGGGACACCGCGACCTTGGACGCAATGAAGACCGCGCTGGTGAAGCTGGTTGAGACCGACATCCAGGACCTGACCGGCCATCGGCTCGAAGCTTCCGATTTCCATGCGTTGCTCTCACCTGATCCGGTGCGCGAAATCCTGGGCTGGTTGAACGAACCCAAGTCCGGCCAGGCCAAGTTGACCGCGCAGCAGTGGGAAGCCTTTTGCCACTCCTGCAAGGACAAGTTCGGTTTCCACCCGATGAAGGACGGCCCGCTCCGGGCGGCGGAGATGATGGGCCTGCGCCAGGGGAACTGGAAACAGGTATGGGATCGGTTCCGGGAAGCGCCCAAGCGTTACCCGAATCTGCCGGGCTGGTTGCGGAAGGCCAAGCCGCAAGACGATGACCTGTTCCTGAAGGAGAGCGATGAGGTCTGGCCCCAGTCGAATGAGATTCATGAGACCGCCCTCCGCAACGTCCTCAAGGGCTGCGCGGGCAAGACGGCGCAGGCAGTAGTAGAGCGGATCAGGGAGATGGAGGCCGTCCACGGCAAGCGCCGGAGCTGGGTGTGGGCGGAGCTTGACCAGGCTCCGTTGGCGGTTGCGTTGAATCATCTCGCCACGCTGGCTGATACCTGCGGCAAACCGGTGGTGGGCGGTGCGCTGGACGACGTGGTAGCCGCCTATGTCGGCGGCGGCTGGTGTGCCGATGCTGCTGTGCTCGATGCCCTGGCCGTCGTTGAGAAGAAGGACGACATCGAGGCGGTGCAGACCGTCATCCGCGCGGTCTATCTGCCCTGGCTGGAGGCCAGCGCCCTGGCGTTCCAGAAGTTGGTCTGTGGAGCAACCGTCCCGGTTGCCACGTCCCCCAAGCCGGAGGCTTGGGCCACGCTGAAAAGTGGAGCAACCGTCCCGGTTGCCTTCCGACAGGCAGGCAAGCCGGAGGCTGCCGCCGCTTTTGGGCAAGTTCTGCAGCAAACGGTCTATTTCAATCCCTACGAACCCATCGAAGTATCTGAGCGTAACTTGCCTCATTGGCGACAGCCCCATGTCACCTATTTCGTTACGTTCCGCTTGGCCGATGCATTGCCTGCGGACAAGCTGGCGGCGCTTAAAGCGGAGCGCGAAGCATGGATCAAGAACCATCCCGAGCCTCACGGCATCACTGACCAGGAGGAATACCACCGCCTTTTTTCCGAGCGCATCCAAGACTGGCTCGACGCAGGATCCGGCTCCTGTCTGTTGCGCGATGAACGCGTCGGGCGAATCGTCGCCAGTGCTCTGCAGCATTTCGACGGGCAACGATACGCGCTTGGTTCCTGGGTGGTGATGCCCAACCACGTGCATGCAGTGGTCACCCCCAAAGAAGGATGGACGTTGGATCAGATTCTGCACTCGTGGAAATCATACACCGCGCACGAAATCAACACGCTGCTACGGCGTTCCGGCGTGGTCTGGCAGCATGAGGGCTACGATCACATTGTGCGCAATCCGAGGGCACTGTGGAAGATCGAGGAATACATTACTGACAATCCACACAAGGCGGGCATTCAGACGAAGTTCATTCATTCGCGGCTGCCTGAGCAGAGTGGCGCAACCGTCTCGGTTGCCTCATCAAGAAGCAAGCCGGAGGCTTGCTCCACTTTGTCCGACGTCCCCAAGGGCACAGCGATCCTTTTCGCGGATGGGTTGCGGTTCGATCTGGCGCAGAAGCTCAAGGCCAGGCTGGCAGAGAAGGGATTTCAGTTGGAGCTGGGCTGGCGCTGGACGGCACTGCCGACCGTGACGCCCACCGCCAAGCCCGCCGCCTCGCCCATCTCGGAATTGTTTACGGGCGACGAAGGCTGCGAGGAGTTCCGGCCCCGGATCAAAGACGGCGGCAAAGACCTGACTAGCGACCGGTTTAAGCAACTCCTGGAGGAACGCGGTTGCCAGGTGCTCATCGACAAGAAGCTGGGCCAGCCGGACGGCGTGGCCTGGCTGGAATATGGCAGCATTGACAGCACCGGCCACAAGGAGGGCTGGAAGCTGGCCAAGCGTGTGCCGGAGGAGCTGGAGGGCCTGCTGGGGGCCATTGTGGGCCTTCTGGAGGGCGGCTGGAAGAAGGTCAGGGTGGTGACCGACCACGGCTGGTTGCTGGTGCCAGGGGGCCTGCCTAAGCTCGACCTGCCCAAATACCTGGCCGAAACCCGCTGGGGCCGGTGTGCGCTTATCAAAGAGGGCGTTCAGAGCGAGCTGCCCTCGATGCCGTGGCATTGGGCCAGCACCGTGCATGTGGCAGTGCCGCCCGGCGTCGGAGCCTTCAAAGCCAACCTGGAATACGCCCACGGCGGGTTGAGCGTGCAGGAATGCCTGGTGCCGGAGCTGACGGTCAGCTCTGAGCCTTGGCACGAAAGGCGAGGCGCAGGGGGATGGGTTCTTGCGCGGTAGCTGAGGGAAGGGGGCGGACTCCCTCGATTTCTACGAACCACACGCGGGGATAATTGGGACCCTCGCAAGGCTTGCCCTGCGAGGGTCTTTTGTCTCCGATTCCTACGTGTTCAAGGCAAGCATCGGAGAAGACTGGTGCCAGAACCACCTGGCGGATCAACGGCTATATCAGTTGCTGGAGAAAGTCGATGGCGATCTGGTCGAGGAGGCGCGTCAGCGGGACTGTCGCCATTGTGAGGGCAAGCTCTACCGGAGCGATTATGAACGCAAGCCGCGGGGCGGCCCCCAGTGGGAAGTGCGTTTCAGTTTGTGCTGCGGCAAGGAAGGCTGCCGGCGGCGAAACACCCCGCCCTCGGTGCGTTTCCTGGGCCGACGCGTGTATGCGGGCCTGATCGTCGTCCTGATTTCGGCAATGACGCACGGCCTGAAGCCCGAACGGGTACGGCGGCTGCGCGAAGCGCTGGGGATTGATCGCCGGACCCTGGAGCGCTGGCGCCAATGGTGGCTGGGCACCTTCGTGAACAGTACGTTCTGGCGCGAAGCTCGGGCTCGGTTCATGCCGCCGCTCGATCCCCAGACAATGCCCCTGTCCCTGTGCCTGAGCTTGGAGGTTGAGAAGCGCCAAGGGTTGATGGAACTGCTCCGCTTTCTGGCGCCGATCACGACGCCCACCGCCTGGAGCGCGCTGGTTATGTGAGGGGCCCTCCACCTCGCGCAGAGGATGCCGGGCGACAGCGGTTGGAACGTCGCGTAGAACCCCAACCGCACGACCGAAACGGTCGCATGAACAAAAATGTCGCACCGAATGAAAGCCACCTCGTCAACCGCCCGGTCGCATGAGCGCTGGGCGCACTTTCGCTTCAGCGTCATCGGACCGCTCTTAGCTGCACCGCCCCCGCGCGGCCAACTCCAGGCTCAACTCCAGGAACTGGCCGCCCAGAAGTGGCAGCACCCCATCACCGGCGCCTGGGTCCTCTTCGGCCGCTCAACGATCGAACGCTGGTACTACAAAGCTCTCGGTGCCCCCGTCGGACCGGTGGACGCGCTCAAACGCAAGATCCGCTCCGATCACGGGCAGCACCCCTCCCTGACGCCCCAGCTCATCGAACTGATCACCCAGCAACATCGGCAGCATCCCAGTTGGAGTTACCAACTGCACGCCGACAATCTGGCTGTTCTGGTCGAGCAACAACCCCAAGCCGGGCCGATGCCCGCCTATGCCACGCTCTGGCGCTACATGAAAAACCATGGACTCTTCAAACGCGCCCGCCGCGGACCGGTGCACAGTCCGGGAGCCCAGGCCGCCGAGCACCGCTACCAAGCCCGGGAGGTCCGCAGCTACGAGAGCGAGTACGTCAATGGCCTGTGGCATCTGGACTTTCATCACGGCTCCCGGCGCGTGCTCCAACCCGACGGGCAATGGGCCTATCCGCTTCTGCTCGGGATCCTCGATGACCACTCCCGGCTCTGTTGTCATCTCCAATGGTATCTGGCCGAAGGGGCGCGCGAACTCTGCCACGGCCTGAGCCAGGCGTTTCAGAAACGTGATCTGCCCCGCAGCCTGCTCTTTGACAATGGCTCGGCCATGATCGCCGCCGAAACCGAACAGGGACTCACCCGCTTGGGCATCGTGTTCGAAAACACGCTGCCCTATTCCCCGTATCAAAAGGCGAAGGTCTCATACTGCACCTAATGGTGACGATGGTGAACGGGTCTGGGTTTGTTGGGTCTTGGGGGCGTAAATGGCGCGGCGTCGGTGGATTTCGGCAATGACATCGGGGCTGGGGCGCTCG
>Ga0194111_10009934_pt1 | contig 10274 bp, 8 predicted proteins | sample TA2KigC300mmetaG_FD_146194 | JGI IMG/M metagenome (GOLD analysis project Ga0194111, IMG submission 146194) | Freshwater microbial communities from Lake Tanganyika, Tanzania - TA2015033 Kigoma Deep Cast 300m | ecosystem: Environmental > Aquatic > Freshwater > Lake | place: Tanzania: Lake... | reverse complement strand
TAAAGTGGACAAGATATAGTCTAAATTAGTAGAGTGTTTCCATCATTAATAATTAAACCAATAATGACATGGAACAGAAGCCAACTTCAAAAAAATAAGAGTTATGTCTTATTATATATACTTATATAAAAACAAAAAAACATTTATTTCATTGTATTTATAAAATAATTTCTTAATTTAAATTCCCAACTATACTACTATGAAGATTGCTAATTATTCTCTTTTCTCATTTATCATCTTTTCTATTACTCCTCTTTTTGGGCAAGACGAAACTGAGCCTAAAAAAGACACCATTATTAAGGCTAGTGGGGAGAAGATTGTTTGTGTAATTAAAACTTTGGAAAATGATAAGGTTCAATACATTACCGGTGGTAGATTTTTAACTACAACCTACACTCAACGCCTATCAAGAATTAATTTTAGCGATGGATCTCACCAATTCTTTCAGCCAATCCTGAATATTACAGAAAATGATTGGCAGTCGGTTAAGATAGTTTCGGATCGTGCAAGAGTTAAAAATCTTGTTGAAAAAGGTATCGTCAATGCTGAGCGCCAAGGCTCAGTTTTTAGCAAACAGCAGAAAATGCAGTCTGAGGCGCTGGATCAAATAAAAAAAGAAGCTGCAAAACTAGGTTCTCATATTGTATTGATTGTTGACGCAACGAATACGAGTGGTACGCTTGAAATGCAAGGGGAAAATATAATAGGAATTAGAACAGGAGCAAAACTTACTGCAATAGCATACGGTTTTTAATAATTAAACAAACAATAAACTATGAAAACGCAACTTTCGATTGGTGTACTAATTGTCTCTATGGCAATAATCATGCCATCATGTAAGTCTACAAAGGCTACAAGTCAGTCAATTGGCCAAACTGATGAGACTACTGTTTTGGCTGATCCACTAAAAGCTCGCTTAGATCGTTTTGTATCTGTAGATGCAATTCTTGATTTAAGAGCTGGTATGACAATAGATGAGGTGGGAACTAAACTCGGAACAAAGCCTTACAATGTTTTTTCTGCCCAATCCGACGGTCATCATATTGTGCAATATAAATACCGCCTAACTCAAGTGGAGGTAAATGCTGATGATGTTAACAGCTATGGAGTAGAGAAAAAGAATAATAAAACATTTTATGCTGGGGGTATAGAAGACCTTTATGTTGTATACAATGCTGCGGGTAAACTTGAGTATATGGTAACAACAAAAGGTGCTATGAGTGAAAAACTCTTGAGAGAAAATAATCTTCTATATGTAATTAAAAAGGATAAAGATAAATTTGCAAGCGACAATGACAAATCATATCGTGAAACAAATTCTAATGTATTTTTCCCTCTTCTTCCCTGCACTGATTGTGACAAAAACAAAGATTCTAAATCTTCAGGAGAAGAAAAAAACACAATTAAAATTAAGTTAGAGCCTGCTGGTAAAAACTAACAAGAAATTTAAAATAATATTTTATGAAAAAAATAATATTTCTGTTTTTAGTAGCTGGATCTTTTCTTTTTCAATCCTGTAAGTCTACTAAAGCCATTACTCAATCTTCATCTTCTACTGATGAGACTGTAGTTTTGGGTGATCCTCTTAAAGCGCGCATGGATCGTTTTGTGACAGTTGAAGCTGTTTCCGATTTACGTGCTGGAATGACCTTAAGCGAGGTAACAGCTAAGTTGGGTAGCAGCCCTCACAATTTGTTGTCTGCGCAAGCCGACGGTCATCATATTGTTCAGTATAAATACAGGCTTAGTCAGATGGAAGTTCTTGCCGAGCAGGTTAATAATGTTGGCGTGGAGAAGAAGAATAACAAGCTTTATTACAAGCCAGGTAATCATGACTTGTTTATTGTTTTCAACCCTGCTGGAAAATTGGAGTATCTCGTAACAGAGGAAGTTGCAATGTCAGAGAAATTATTACGTGAAAACAACCTCCTTTATGTGATTAAAAAGGATAAGGATAAGTTTGTTGCTAATCCTGATCCTAATTACAGAAAAACAAATGCTTCTGCATTTTCACCAATGGTTGTTTGTCCTGATTGTGATGCCCCTAAAGGTAATGTCAAGCCTTCAGCACCTAACGTAGTTGCTGGCAATGCAAAGAGTTCATCTCAGCCAATAATTGTAGAAGAAGTTGTAGCAGAAAAAGTAACACCTGAGAGATCTAGTCCACTACCAGTTGTAAATGCACCTGCTAAGAAAAAGAAAAAGCGTCTTGGCTGGAAAATTCTTGGAGGATTGATTATACTTGGTTTGGTGACCTCAGCTTCCGGTGGGTAATCTTTCCCAATTCATCTTAAAGGCTACTAATTCTTATTAGTAGCCTTTTTTTTAAAAGAAAGATTCTAGTTAATAAGTTATATTCAAATACTTTTTATGTACTTACTTATAGTTGTCACTTTATTTTCTTTTCAAGTAAATCTAGTTGGAAAAACCTTTACCTATTTTGACAGAATTACAGGTAGTAGCGAGTCTTATACGTTTATTGATAATAAAAAACTCAAGTGGGTTGGTAAAACTGAATTTGGGGGTAAGCAATATCAGGATATTTGTTATGGAACTTATTCTATTGAAGCTAACAAGATTCGAGTAATTTATGCTTGTGATGACAAAGAGGTTTATCCAGACCCACACAAGGAAGTTTTTATTTTTTCCTCACTTAATAATACGCTAACAACCACAATTCATTATGACCAAACTAGAAAACCAAGATTATTTTCATTGATAAAATAAATTCAATTACTCTTCTATTTCATATATCATTCTTCCATCAGAGGTCTGGATAATAACTCGTTTTGGGAAAACGTATATCGTTCCAACACCGCTTCCATCATTTGGATTCATACAAGACCTTAACGTCATTGAAAGTTCATCGCTTGAAACATTTTTATCACAGTTCATGAAATAGAATTTTGCCCCATTTTTATTAGTGAATGTAATTCCGTATGTGTTCAGAGACGAAATGTAGCCGTATTTAATTGACAGACCGGTGTCGGTATTTTTAAAACTTTTTCCCTCAATTATCATTTCAATTCTAGACTGTCCTATAGCTTTAAATGTGAATACGTTTATGCTTATAAGGAGTAAAAAAATAATTTTTTGCATTTTCTAGCGTTTAAGTTTTATAAATTATAGTCTCGTATAATAAATGTAAGCAATACTATGCTAAAAATGCCTAAGTATAATTTCTTATACATTTAAATGAGCTCTGTTCTAGGACTAATTAGAGGCGACTGGCCGGTTACTATCCTGCTTTTTTAGTAAATTACATGTTCTCTTAACCAGCCCTAAACGTGAAAAAACGACTACCTTTTTCTCGGTATTTTTCTATTGCCTTTTTGGGGCTGACTTTTCTTTTTTGCTTTCCCTTCATTGCTTTAGGAGTCAATAGTTTAGGATTAGAATCAAGTAAGGCAGCTACTGGCAATCCAATTGTATTATTAGACACCTCTATCACTGCGCTAGATCCTACACTCTCGTGTGGGACAGGTTCGCAGGTTAGACTCACTGCAGGTGTTGCCCAAAATTACCAGTGGATAAGAAATGGAGTGGCTGTTCCAGGCGCCACCTCTCGGGTATTTAGTGCATCTATTTCTGGAGCTTATCGAGTAAGGGTGGGAGATGGATTAGGAAACATTGATAGTAGTAGAATTATCGATGTTTTAATAGTTCCTTTTCCAAGTGCCAGTTTCACAGTAAACCAATCAGCGCAGTGTCTAGTTGGAAATACCTTTCAATTTTCCAATACAAGTTCAATAAGTCAAGGCACAGCAACTTTCACATGGTACTATGGTGATGGGGCATTTCAGCTAGCTAACAATGGGTCTCATTCTTATGCTAATGCGGGCACCTATTCAGTTAAATTAGTTGCAACGTCTAATTATGGTTGCGTTGATTCAATTCGTAGTAATGTATCTGTCAACTTACCTCCTGTGGCCGGCTTTACAGTTAATTCAAATGCACAATGCCTTAACGGCAATCAATTTTTCTTTACAAATGTGTCAAGTTCGCCAAACTCTCCAATGACTTATCGTTGGGAATTTGGAGATGGTTCAACATCAACACAAGTAAATGCGGCTTATCAATTTACGCAACATGGAATTTTTCCTGTGAAACTAATTACTACTTCCCAAGCAGGTTGTAAGGATAGTGTAACTCAGAATATCACGGTTCATCCGAAGCCAATAATAGCTTTTACGGTTAACAATAACCAGCAATGTCAAACTGGTAACTTTTTTCAGTACACAAATAATAGCTCAATTGCGCTGGGTAATATGTCACACTTTTGGTCTTTTGGTGATGGAGTTACGTCTGGCTTATTTAGCCCAACTCACAGCTATATTAATCCTGGGACTTACGCTGTTAAATTAATTGAGACTAGTGATAAAGGCTGTAAGGATAGTTTGATTGTTATCGCTAAAGTAGATCCAAGCCCTACCGCATTGTTTACAGTTAATAAAACTGTTGATTGTTATGCAGAGCACCAGTTTATTTTTAGTAATGCAACAACACTGAGTAGTGGGACATTCACTAGTTCTTGGGATTTTGGAGATGGAATTGGAACAGCTACAGTAGTAAACCCAACCTATCGTTATCAGCAACCTGGCACTTACAGAGTTACGTTGACTACACGAACTAATGCAAACTGTGTTTCTTCCTATTCGCTTAATTTATTTTTGAACCCCACTCCTACTGGATCTATATTGCCCGTAACAGATACAGTAATATGTGAGGGTAGTTTTATCGAGTTAAGAGCTACGCCCTCTACTTATTACCAATGGTATCGTAATGGTACACTAATCAGTGGAGCAACTTCCGTAACCTACAATGCAACAGAGCCAGGTGTTTATCATGTAGTCTTTCGAAATACCGCCAACTGTTCTTCTGTATCAACTAATGTTGTTACCCTCACCAAAGTTTATCAACCCACACCAGATTTTCGATACGATAGAAGTTGTGCCGAATTAGCTACCACATTTACTAATACATCTGACGTGAGTGCTAGTTTGCCCGTCACGTATAATTGGAACTTTGGAGATGGAGGTACAAGCACCTTATTTTCCCCAAGTCATATCTATGACACGGTTGGAACCTTTATGGTGAAACTTATAGTAACACCTACTAAATGCCCTCAACTAGCTCGATTTATTCAGAAGTCTATTATTGTTCAAGCTTCCCCCGATAATTTAAAGTATCCTGCAGTAAATGCGGTTGTTAGTAGAGATCTTCAATTGCAAGCAAGAGAATTTTCAGGTGCTACTTATCAGTGGGCACCACCTACTGGTTTAAACCGAACAATTGTTGCTAATCCAATTTTTAATCATACTGCAGAACAGCAATATCTAATCAATATTATTACTGCTGCAGGCTGTAGAGTCACAGATACATTGTTAGTTCGAATTTTTGCAGAGAAGAAAATTTATGTTCCTGATTATTTTACTCCAAATAACGATGGGAAAAATGATAAAATGACGCCTCTACTTGTTGGGATATCCAAATTAACCAGCTTTAGGATTTGGAATCGTTGGGGACAGCTAGTCTATCAAACCCAAAAGCAAGGAGAAGGATGGGACGGTATATACCAAGGAGTAAAACAGCCTATGGAAACTTATTTATGGATTGCTGAGGGCTTGGATATTGAAGGAAAAATTATTAATGCAAGAGGGACTTTTATTTTAGTTCGTTAAAAAGTGAAGATTAAAATTTACATATTATCAATTTGTTTTTTCAGTATTACAGGTACATCTGTAGGACAAGATCCTCACTTTACACAATATTATGCTACTCCTCTTTTAGTTAATCCAGCTTACACTGGTGTTTTTAATGGAAGCTTACGCATTACGTCTACCTATAGACAACAATGGAGTTCACTCGGCGCTCCATTTAATACCATGGCAGTTGGGGTAGACGGTAAAGTGTTCAATGATGGAGTATATCATCAAAATCCGTTTAATATTGGTGTTGTTTTTCAATCTGATAAAACGCTGAAAGGAGCACTTTCAAGCAATAATCTTACTGCCACAGCTGCTTATCACGTTCCTCTTAACAGGGAGGGAACACAAAGTTTAGGTTTAGGCTTAAGCGGAATGTATGGGCAGCGAAACTTTAATTTTACCAACCTCGCTGCCGCTTCTCAATTTGCAAGTGGGGGCTTTGATTTAAGTCTGCCAAGCGGAGAAGTGACGTTTGAAAAAATGAAACCTTACCTGTCGCTTGGTGCCGGTATTTTGTACTGTAATACAAACGAAGAAGAAGGTTCGTTTTTTGAAATTGGTGCCTCTGCTTACCATTTAAATAGGCCTTTACAAACTATATTATATCAGGGCACTGCAGTTATTCCAATGCGTGTAAATGCACATGTACACTTACAACGGTACATCGGCGAAGATCTTTTATTTGATGCAAGATTGCTATACCAAATCCAAACAGAATCTGATTACCTATTAGGTGGTGCAGCACTTACTAAACTCTTACAGAGTGATCCTGAAGGATCTTTGATTGGTTTAGGTTGTTGGTATAGAACTGGCGATGCAATAGCCCCAAATTTATTTGCTGAGTTTAACTCAATTCGGTTTGGCTTTACATATGACATTCAGGTAAATGATATTAGAAAACAAAGTGTACCTGCTAGTACAATGGAGTTCTCACTTCAATATAGATTTAAATCGAAATGGTAAAAAGCGCTGCCATATTAAATAAGATTTACATCTTATTACTTTTTACATTAGTGAGTAACGGGTTGCTTGCACAGGATCCTCATTTTTCTCAATTTTATTCTTCTCCTTTAACACTAAATCCTGCTATGACCGGTGTATTTGCTGGAGAGACTAGATTGGCAATGACGTATCGCAATCAGTGGAGAACAGTTAGCACGCCATTCACCACAGCTACTGTGGCTTGTGATTTTCAATTATTGAATGATAAGATAGGAAATGATCTTTTTGGCTTGGGGTTTGTTGGGATGATTGATCAGTCAAATAATCAAGGTTTAAAAGCTAATTTTCTATCTATTTCAACTGCTTATAATAAGAGTATTGATATTGAAGGTTTGCATAAAATTGGTGTAGGCTTTCAAGCATCTTGGGCAACTAAAAAAGCAGATTATAGTCGATTTGTTTTTTCAAGGCAGTTTACCCCAATGGGGTTTGACCCCTCTTTGCCAACAGGAGAGCCAACTAGCGGCTTTACTATTAATTATCTAGATGTTGCAGCAGGGTTTCTATACTCAGGCATGAGTGCTACAAATTCTCAATGGTATTTAGGAGGTTCTTACTACCATTTGAATAAACCAAATGAAGCGATTAGTACAGAGCAGAATCGTTTATCACCACGGCTTTCTGTTCATGGCGGTTTTAATTTTCCTTTTGCTGAACAAAACCGAATATATCTAAGTGCTTTGTACATGAATTCAATGATAACCGAAGAATTTTTGTTTGGTACAATTTTCGAGAAATATATTCCCAACATTGAGTATGAGACAAGTTTATATACGGGAGTGTATTATAGACCCAATGATGCTGTAATACCTTATATCGGTATTGGCACCCCAAAGATGCAGTTAGGATTATCTTATGATATTAATATTTCCTCCCTTAAAACTGCTACACAAAGTAGGGGAGGATTTGAAATTTCATTGCAAACTAATTTAAGTCGTGATCCAGAGCGTAATAAAATTCCTAAATGTTATAATAAGTTTTAATTCACACAATTGAAAAAGATTTTTTTATTTATACTATCAGCTTTCTTTGCCCTTAATTCAATCGGGCAAGTTACCATTGGAACTGTTAACCCAGGTCCTTATGGTAAGGGTAGTTCTGTATGTGTTCCATTTCGATTAGATGCTACCAATTGGTGTGGTGGTCCAACTAATAAATTTGAATTATGGATCTCAGCCTCGGGCTTCACTACAAATGACTCAGTTAAAATTGGTACTTATAATTCTTCATGGGCGCGTTTTATTAATGGTTTGATACCAGCGAATCATTTAACTTTCGGTAGCCATTCATATAAAGTAAAAACCACTTCTCCAGCTACTGAAGTTTTATCTACAGGTACAATTTCTATTGTTGATGCAACCGGTCCTAGTGCTGCTGTAAATTTAGCAACAGGACAGCAGGGAACGTTAACTTTAGTTGCGGATACCTCTTATGGTGGATGTGGAACTCCCAGCTCATTACAGCTCAATTTTTTTAAAAATGCATCTAATACTTCCACTGTCACGGGTTCGGTGTATAATGAAAGTGCTGATATTGTTAGTCAGTCTAATTTGACCTTCACATCTGGTAGCGCAACTGTAATTAATTTAACTACTGCATACTACACCTTAAATGTATTATCTGTTGATGCGAATGGAAATAAAAGTACTCGAGGGTACTTGCTAACCAATACAAAGACCAACTTAAATATTGGTGTGTCCGGTAGTTTGCAGGGCTGCATGCCTGAGTCACTGCCTATTCAAATTTCAGTAACTGGTATATCAGGTATTGAGTCCAATCATCCTGCATGTATATATAAGATTAATTGGGGTGACAATGTTATTGACAGCTTTACGCATTGTGATTTAATGTCAAGAAGGGTTGGGAATACAATCACCATTTATCACCCCTATCAAAATGCGTCTTGTGGCCAACCTAATGATCGTTATAGGCTAGAGATTAGTGTCAAATCAGGGATTTTATCTCAAACCACTGGCGCAAATGGTACAAGCTCCTGCGCAATTCAACCTACATTCCCTATTGAAACTTTTGCTTATATCTATAGCAAGCCAATTGCTGCATTTACTTCTCCTACTTATGCATGTGTTAATTCATCAGTAACCTTTACTAATACAACTGCCAATGGGTTAAATTCTAATTGTGCTGATGATGCTGATTTTACTTGGTCTATAAATGGGGTAGTGGTGCAAGGGCCTGGTCCAACCAGAAATTTAACCTATGTATTTACTACTCCTGGTCAATATACAATTGAGTTAACTTCTAATAATTATACATGTGATCCTACTACTGCCACTCGTACTATCTGTATTGAACCTATCCCTGCGCCTGCATTTGATATAATGTCCGGTGGTGTTCTTGCGACTAGTATTTGTACTGGCCAAATATTGACCTTACAGGATAACTCTAATATGGTTGGGTTGGTGTGTAAGAATCCAACTTATCTGTGGAGCGTTAGTCCTAATAGTGGGTTTTCTTTTGTAGGGGGTACCACTTCTTCAAGTACTAATCCTCAGATTCAGTTTAGTGTTGCAGGTACTTATACAATAACACAGCAAATAACCAACTCTTGTGGAACTAGAACTACAAGTCAAACAATTACCGTTCAAGGTACTCCAAGTGTTACTTTTCCTAACGCTTCTTTTATCTACTGTACTCTTCCAAATCCATCTTTAACTGTTGATTTTAGTCTAACACCACATCGTCCGACTTACAGCGCTGCTCCCTACGCTCCTACTTCTTTCACATGGACTGTTACAGGGACAGGCGTTACAAGTAGTGATTATGCGTTCGTTTCAAGTACTACTTCTACTTCACAATACCCAGTTATTCAGTTTACCTCTTATAAGGATTACACTATTACTGTGACTGTTAATGGAAATTGTTCTGGTTCAAATTCTAGTACTTATACAATTTCCGTTCGCGAAAAGCCTGTACTTACAGCACCCACCGCCCAATCCATCTGTAGTGAATCTTCATTCACCTCTGTTGTTTTATCTGCTAATTTGAATGGAACTACGTTTGCTTGGACTGCAGCTGCAACTAATAGTATTACAGGATTTACAACTCCAGGATCTGGTGGAACAATCAGTGGAGTAACACTTACTAATCCAACTAATACGTCGGGTACTGTTACCTATACCATCACTCCTACACTTGCTACTTGTAATGGAGCTACACAAAACTTTGTTGTTACAGTAAATCCAAAACCAAAAATTGCTAATGCCACACGAGTTATTTGTAGTGGCGATGCATTTACGTTCACGGCTAGCAATAATCCTCCCACTACTATTATCCCAACTACTACTACCTATACGTGGACTGTTGTAGATAATGCAAATATTTCAGGGGAGTCTAATCAGTCAACACCTCAACCAAACGTAAGCCAAACACTAACTAATACTACTAATACTGCTCAGCAGGTTGTTTATACTGTTACCCCCACCTCCACTGCAACTGGTGCTTGTGTAGGCAATACTTTTACATTAACAGTTACAGTAAATCCAAAGGCATCTATCTCAAATCTGACCACACAAGTATGTAGTGGAACAGGATTTACAGTTACTC
>Ga0194111_10009933_pt1 | contig 10274 bp, 10 predicted proteins | sample TA2KigC300mmetaG_FD_146194 | JGI IMG/M metagenome (GOLD analysis project Ga0194111, IMG submission 146194) | Freshwater microbial communities from Lake Tanganyika, Tanzania - TA2015033 Kigoma Deep Cast 300m | ecosystem: Environmental > Aquatic > Freshwater > Lake | place: Tanzania: Lake... | reverse complement strand
CACTTGGATTGACGATTCTTTCGCTCACGCGAACACGGATTGGACGGATACACCTTGGGGAACTAAAGAGCGGTAAGTGGAGATACCTATCTAACGTTGAAACCGTAAAACGTTAAAACTATATAACGACAAATTAGTTTTTTACAGAATATATGTTTATCGATAAATAGTTATTTTGGGCATAGATTAAAAGCGTTTTATCGACTTTCTTGAGCATGAGAGTGGGGTCGATTACCAATAAATCGACATTTATAAGGGCAACTTGGAACCCAGGGAATTGTCGACAATCCAATCGACCTTCAACCGTAGTGAGTAAAACCAGTAGATCTATTTGTCGATAAGACGCGTTATTCACTTCCCACGAGAAAGTGGAACGGGGAAGTAAAATTCGCAGGTGAAAGTAAGAGGCGTTAGAGGCGCTACCCAGATTGATCGTGACGAGCCAGCTTTGATGCAGGTGGCGGTCGTCGAACTAATGCAAGAGATTCTGCGCGCCAATAGCCTTGAGCCATCAGATCTCATCTCAGTAATTTTTACCGTGACAAGTGATATCAGCTCGGATTTTCCTGCCGCATATGCAAGGTCCATGGGCTTAGGGGATGTACCACTTCTCTGTTCGACTGAAATCCCAGTCCCAGGAAGTTTGCCGAGAGTTATCCGCGTACTCGTTCATTGCGAAACGGAACGTTCACAGAAGCAGATTGCCCATATTTACCAACGGGGAACCGCCGTACTGAGGAAAGATCTCGCCCAGTGAGCGCAAGAGGGGCTCGCGTCGTTGGCGCAGGGCTCATCGGAACCTCGATTGCGCTTCGCCTAAAAGAGATTGGCTGGCGCGTTGATCTTTCAGATAGCAACCCAACCGCTCAGAAACTCGCTCAAGATCTTGTGGGGGAGAACCAGGCTCCGAGCGCAATCGAATTTGTAATAGTTGCGACTCCACCAGAGCAAGTCATCCCAACTCTTTTAACCGAAAAGAAGTACAACTCTCAAGCAATATTTATAGATGTAAGTAGTGCTAAAACTAATACTCAACGTGAGATAGAAACTTTTCCGGAGTTACGAGTGAAATTTGTGGGAACACATCCCATCGCCGGTAGAGAACTGAGTGGCGCCGGTGCTGCGCGTAGCGATCTTTTCATGGGTCGAGCATGGATATTGACACCATCGCCATCGGTCTCTGAGTCAGATGTTAAGTCGGTTGAATCGCTCATTACTGCCCTCGGATCGACTCCTTATCGGATGGATCCCAAAGAGCACGACCGGCTCTTTGCCCGAATCTCTCATCTGCCACAGATATTGAGTACCTCTTTGGCCGGTTCGGTAGCAAAACTGGGGAACCAGGTCGACCTCTCCGGGCAGGGTCTTCGAGACATGCTTCGTCTCGCCGGTTCAAAGGGCGAGCTTTGGAGTGAGATATTGATTTCTAATAGAGATGAAGTTCTTAAAGCGTTAGAGGAAATGAAAGCGCTTTTAAATAACTTCAGCAAGGTGCTCGAAGAAAACGATGAAAGAGCCATTTTGGAACTTTTCCGAACCGGAAATATCGTGCAATCGAGTCTCAGTGGAAAGCATGGCGGTAAGCCTAGAGATTACACACACTTAAGCGTCGTTATTGAAGATAAGCCAGGGCAATTAGGTGCGTTATTTAGGAAATGCGCAGAAGTTGATGCAAACGTTGAAGATCTTTCGCTAGAGCATTCGCCGAATCAAGAAACTGGTCTAATTCGACTAGCACTTTCAAAAGACGATGCGTCCAAGCTTGAAACTCACTTACTCAAGAGCGGTTGGAAGGTTCATCGTCAATGAGTTGGCAGACGAAAACCGTAGTCGTGGCGATGGATGGCCCAAGTGGTGCAGGTAAGTCTTCCACGTCTCGCGGTTTAGCTAAGCGAGCAAACTGGAGTTATTTAGATACCGGAGCTCTATATCGAGTAGCAACCTGGTTAGTACTTGAAGAAAGTATCGCTGACGAGAATGCACTCCTTGAAAAATTGGCAAAAACAAAAATTAAGTTTCTTACTGATCCGGCAAATCCACGTATCTTTCTTGGTGAGAAAGAGCTTACAAAAGAGATTCGCGAGGAACGAGTCACAGCAAAGGTCAGTGAGGTAAGTGCCTGGCCGCAGCTACGAAAAGAATTGTTGCAACTTCAGCGCGCAATTATTGATGCAGCTCCTAGTGGAATTGTGGTCGAAGGTCGCGATATCGGAACTGTTGTTGCTCCAAATGCCCAGGTAAAGATATTTCTCCAAGCGGACATTGAGAAGCGAGCTGAGCGGCGAAATAGTGAGCTATCTACAATGAAAATTGATGGGGGAGGAGTAGATCAAGTAGCAGATTCGTTAGCAACTAGGGATCAAATCGATAGTTCTCGCGCGACCTCGCCACTTCGAAAAGCAGAAGATTCAATCTTGGTTGATTCCACTCATTTAACCCTTGAGGAGACTATCGATTACATCTGGAATATCCTCAAGCAGCGTTCCCTGCTAGGACTGCCGATTGTTGCTGTCATTGGCCGGCCAAATGTCGGTAAGTCAACTCTCGTTAACCGCATCATCGGCGGTCGAGAGGCAATTGTCGAAGATACCCCTGGGGTCACTCGCGATCGAGTCAAGTATGACGCAGAGTGGAATGGAAGAAAGTTCACTATTATGGATACCGGCGGCTGGGAGCCAACTGCTGAGGGAATAGCGCTAAAGATCTCAGATGCGGCAGCAAGTGCGATTGGCGAAGCGGATTTAATTATTTTTGTCGTTGACTCGCATGTAGGCGCGCAGAGTGAGGAAGAGGAGCTCGTTAACGTTTTGCGCAAAAGCGGAGTCGATGTCATGTTGATAGCCAATAAAGTCGATTCGGAAAAAGATGAATTAGATGCACACCAACTTTGGAATATAGGCCTTGGCGAACCGTACTTTGTCTCGGCGGCGCACGGCCGAGGTAGCGGTGACTTACTTGACCAAATTGTCGCCCGTCTTCCCGAAGTTGGAAAGGGGCGAATCTCAGATGGATTTAGAAAGATAGCGATAGTGGGACGGCCGAATGTGGGCAAGAGCAGTCTGCTAAATACTTTTGCGGGCAATTATCGAGCGCTTGTCGATGATGCTGAAGGCACAACAAGAGATCCAATTGATGAGTTGATCGATGTTGATGGAAAGACCTGGAGATTTATTGATACCGCAGGAATTAGAAGAAGAGCTCATCAAGCAAGTGGCACCGACTACTACGCAGCCCTGCGAACAGAGCGAGCGATTGAGAACGCCGAAGTCGTAGTAATTGTTCTGGATGCTTCGGTGACGATGACTGAGCAGGATTTACGGATCATCTCGATGGCCGAGGAGGCCGGCAAGGCTCTAGTAATTGTGATGAATAAGTGGGATTTACTTGATGATGATCGTCGCCCTCAGCTGGAGAAGGAGATTGATAGAAATCTCGATCAGGTCGAATGGGCGGAGCGGATAAACCTCTCAGCAAAGACTGGTTGGCATAAAGACCGTTTGATTCCTGCCGTTGAACGAGCACTTGCTGGCTGGGAGTACCGAGTTCCTACTGGAAAATTGAACGCATTCCTCGGACAACTTGTGAGTGCGAACCCGCCCCCGGTCCGGGGTGGCAAACAACCCAAGATTCTCTTTGCAACACAGGCTGGAATTGAACCGCCAACATTTATCATTTTTGCATCTGACTTCCTCGAGTCAAGCTATAGACGTTTTATCGAGAGACGTCTAAGAGAAGAGTTTGGGTTCTCAGGTTCCCCAATACGAATCTCAGTTCGACTTAGGGAGCGATAACCCTGAAGTAATATTCAATTACGGGACGTAGCGCAGCTTGGTAGCGCACATGGCTGGGGGTCATGTGGTCGGAGGTTCAAATCCTCTCGTCCCGACTCGAAGCCACTTTCACAACTACTTTAGGGGGAGTCCTGGATCGCAAGGCCTTCTTAACTATCCCGAACCTCTTGACTCTCCTTCGCGGCGTCGGCATTCCAGTCTTCCTACTCTTTGTCGCTCAAGAGCGGTATTCACTTGCAGTGATCACTCTCATGCTTGGCGGGCTAACGGATTACCTAGATGGAAAGTTAGCGAGAGCCTTGAATCAAGAGAGCAAGTTAGGTGAGTTGCTCGATCCAGCTGTTGATCGCCTCTATATCGCAAGTGTTTTGATTGCAATGTATGTAACCGAATCAATTCCATTATGGGTTTTGGCTTTAATCATTCTCCGCGATCTCATTCTTGGAGCTCTTCTGATTGCTATGAAGCGAAGTGGAATTGAACCTTTCAAAGTCACGTATCTTGGCAAGGCAGCTACCTTTAATCTTCTATACGCTCTGCCACTTCTTCTGCTTGCTCAATCTGGTGGCGAAAATTTGAGTCAAGTTGCTTTTATTGCAGGATGGGCCTTTGCGGGATGGGGTATTGGTCTCTATTTATGGACTGGTGTGGGATACGCTAGAACTGGAGTCAACCAAATTAGGGGAGGAAATCTTGGGTAACGTTCCCGACAATCTTTCATACACCAAAGAACATGAGTGGGTCTCTAAGGTAGAAGGTAAGAAATATCGGATTGGAATTACTGATTTTGCTCAAGGCGCCCTTGGTGACATCGTCTACGTCCAACTTCCCAAGATAGGCGAACTTGTAGAAGCCGGAAAAGTCTGCGGTGAAGTTGAATCTACTAAAAGCGTTTCAGAGATCTACGCCCCAATCTCGGGCGTAATAGTTTCGGTCAACAACGACCTGGATAGTAAGCCAGAGATAATTAATAGCGATCCATACGGAGCAGGTTGGTTGGCAGAGATAGAAATCAAGAGCGATTTAGCTTCCGATTCGCTCTTAACGGCCGAACAATACCGAGCTCTCACCGCTTGACTCGCCCCAGCCTCCACCATAGGGTGAGCCTGAAGTTAAACTGAAGATTTATGGGGAGGGTTCGTGGTCTCGGCAGCTGAAGAGAGAAACGATCTCACCACCACTATCCACCTCACCAACCTTCGCTCGGTTGAAAGCCCACTTGCCAAGCTACTGGAGCAGGCCGGCAGTGAACTCAAAGAAGTTCTAGCGGGGCTAAGTGATGAAGCGGCAATGTTGGTCTCACTCGTTGGTCCAAGTAAAGGAGCGCGCTACCTTCTAGATAGCGAAGTTGTTCGGATTGGAAGATCTACCGATAGTGAGATTTTTCTTGATGATGTAACAGTCTCAAGGAAGCATGCTCAAATCATTAAGCGCAATAAGAAATTCCAGCTTGAAGATTCTGGGAGCCTTAACGGCACTTACCTAAACGGCACGATTACCACGAGCGCCGAACTAAAAGATGGCGATGAAGTACAAATTGGAAAATTTAGAATGCATTTCTTCTCTGGAAAGGCTGGTAAATGAGCGTCCCCGCCCGTGCGTACTTGAGTATCGGAGAAGTCCTTGCAAAGTTGCGAAGTGATTTCCCAGATATAACTATTTCAAAGATTCGCTTCCTTGAATCTGAAGGTCTAATCGAACCGCAACGCACGCCATCCGGTTATAGAAAATTCACAACCCCGGATCTTGAACGACTTCGCTATGTACTTTTAGCCCAGCGTGATCACTATCTGCCACTCAAAGTTATTAAGGAGAATCTTGATGCGCTTGATCGCGGGTTAGAGCCAGCTCCTATCTCTGGCGGAAGCGCTTCACCGAGAATGCTTCCGGTAGATGCCGCCATTGCGCCTTCGGCATTTGCAGAGCAGAGCGACTTGCGACTTTCTCGTGACGAACTCTTGAAGAGCGCCGAGATATCTGAGGAACAATTATCGGAGCTAGAAAGCTATGGTTTGGTTTCGATGAGGGGAAAGCACTTTGATGGTGATGCGCTAATGGTTGCAAAAGTTGTGGGCGAGTTATCTGCTTTCGGAATCGAAGGACGACATCTGCGTGCATTTAAAGCAGCTGCAGATCGCGAAGTTGGTCTGGTTGAACAGGTCATTACGCCACTGCTTCGTCAGAAGAACACAGATTCCAAGGCGCGCGCCGAAGAAGTTGCTCGCGAGATTGCATCTCTATCTATCCGCCTTCATGCATCTTTAGTCCGCGCTGGCCTGCATCGAGCAAAATGAGTTTCCAAGCCCTTGACGTCGTAGGCGTCCGGGTTGAGATGCCCTCCAATCAACCGATAGTGCTACTCAAGGAGATCGGAGGGGTTCGCTACCTTCCAATCTGGGTAGGCGCAGTTGAAGCAACCTCAATCGCTTTTGCGCAACAAGGGGTTCAGCCTCCGAGGCCTCTTACCCATGATCTACTGAAAGACATCCTTGCTTCCCTCGATGTCAGCGTGGATTCAATTCATCTCACCGAACTTAAGGATGGGGTCTTTTACGCGAACATCAACTTGAAGGGTGGCGTATCGGTTTCAGCAAGACCAAGCGATGCGATTGCCCTAGCGCTTCGAACCGGCTCGCCCATATTGGGCAGTGAAGAATTGCTTAAGGAGGCCGGGATTGAGATCCCTGACCAAGCAGAGGATGAGGTTGAGAAGTTCAAAGAGTTTCTAGAAGGCATCAATCCCGAGGATTTCCAAGCGTAGAACTCTAAAGTGCTACTTGAGATTTAGAGTGTGTCGGTAATTGATGTCGAGTATCTCCGGTCTTACCGTTAAGCCACTCAAGTGAGAGGCTTTCCCCTGTGACATCTAACGAGGTCGGTTATCGTGGCGCTACTGCATGTACTGCTGCGGGCATCTCCTATCGTCAGCTCGATTATTGGGCGCGAACTGGATTGGTAGAGCCAACTATCAGGGGAGCGAGCGGCTCAGGTTCACAGAGACTTTATGGTTTTAGAGACATCCTGGTTTTGAAGATTGTAAAGCGGCTACTTGATGCCGGAGTTTCACTTCAAAATATCCGAAGTGCGGTTCAACATCTACGCGAACGAGGCGCTGATGACCTTGCGCGTGTGACGCTAATGAGCGATGGCTCATCTATTTACGAGTGCACCAGCTCAGAGGAAGTCTTCGATCTTCTTCAAGGCGGTCAAGGTGTCTTCGGTATCGCGGTAGGCAAGGTTTGGAACGAGGTTGAGGGATCATTGACCTTGCTTCAAGGCGAAGATCTTGAAGATGGAAGCGTCGTACCTGGTACCGGTGATGATGAATTAGCCGCTCGTCGCAAGCTACGCGGCGCATCTTGACCTCTCATACTTTTAACTAACCCTCTATTCTTCTCGCCGTGGCGCGAAAGAATTTCTCAGATCGACATATCGGACCATCTGCTGAGCAGATTGGAACCATGCTGCATGAACTTGGATATTCAAGCCTTGAAAAGTTCATATCCGATGTCCTTCCCAATTCCATAAAACTCTCCGAAGTTTTTGGAGCAACGCTTCCAAAACCAGCATCGGAACCGGAGACGATAAAAGAATTAAAGGAATTGGCTGCCAAGAATCGTGAGTTCACCTCGCTTATTGGCATGGGTTATTACGGCACTCATACACCTCCAGTAATTCTGCGAAATGTTTTAGAGAATCCCGCTTGGTATACGGCATATACGCCATATCAACCTGAAATTTCACAAGGGCGGCTGGAAGCGCTATTTGCATTTCAGACTATGGTCAGCGATTTAACAGGTCTACCGATATCAAATGCTTCAATGCTCGATGAGGGCACAGCAGCAGCGGAAGCAATGACCTTAGCAAGGCGTGCCTCTAAGAGCCCAGATAACGCTAAATTTCTCATTGATAGCGGTGTTCATCCGCAGACCACAGCAGTAATAGCTACTAGAGCAAAACCCCTAGGAATTGAAGTAGAAGAAGTGGACTTTGCAAATGCCAATCTCGATGGGGCTTTCGCACTTCTTATTCAATATCCCTGCACATTTGGATCTTTACCGGAGTTAGCAGATTTAATGGAGCGCGCGAAGAGCGCGAATGCCATGGTCATTATGGCAACAGATTTACTTGCTCTAACTCTGATTCGTTCACCGGGGGAGTGGGGAGCAGATATTGCAATCGGTTCTGCCCAACGTTTCGGCGTTCCCATGGGATTTGGTGGACCTCATGCAGGCTTTCTTGCAGTACGTGATGGGTTGGAGCGTTCGCTACCTGGACGTTTAGTTGGCCAGAGCATTGACTCTGCTGGCGATCCAGCTTTGCGTCTCGCGCTACAGACTCGGGAACAACATATACGACGCGATAAGGCGACCAGCAATATCTGCACCGCGCAAGTTCTGCTTGCAAATATTGCTGCCCTATATGCGGCTTGGCATGGTCCAGAAGGTTTGCGCGAGATTGCGGTGCGAACTCATAACCTTGCTAGAACTTTTGCCGGTCACTTAAAGCGTTCTGGTTTCAAACTCTTCAGCGAAACCTTCTTCGACACAATCTCATTTAAAGCTGAAAATCCTGGTGCGTTGGTTGAAAGTGCTGCTCGAGCCGGAATCAATGTTCGATTGATTGAAGGTGGAATCTGCATTTCCTTTGATGAAACAAGCACAAGTGAGATCGTTGAAAAATTGATTAAAGCTTGGGGGCTAACGGTTCAAAAAGGGGAGGGCGCTGGAAGTATTCACGATCTTCGCAAGACTTCCTATCTTTCCCATCCCATCTTTAACTCTTATCACTCTGAGACTTCGATGCTTCGTTACATCCGAACTCTTTCGGATCGAGACTTAGCACTTGATAGAACAATGATTCCGCTGGGCTCCTGCACGATGAAATTGAATTCAACGACTGAGATGGAGGCAATTACCTGGCCGGAATTTGCCAATCTCCATCCATTTTCTCCTGCTAGCCAATCGGTTGGAACTAGAGCTCTTATTAAGGATCTATCTGATTGGTTAATAGAAATTACGGGATATGACGCTGTATCGCTGCAACCCAATGCCGGCTCCCAAGGTGAATTTGCTGGATTACTTGCGATTCGTAATTTCCTCGATAGTAAGGGGGAGACTAGCCGGGATATCTGCCTGATTCCATCTAGCGCTCATGGAACCAATGCGGCTAGTGCGGTTATGGCCGGCATGAAAGTTGTTGTTATATCCTGCGATGACCACGGAAATGTCTCACTCGCTGATTTAAAGGCAAAGATTGCCGAGTACGGGGATCGGTTAGCTGCGCTCATGGTTACCTACCCGTCAACACATGGGGTTTTTGAATCTGAAATTAGCAATATCTGCGCGCTGGTTCATGATGCCGGCGGACAGGTTTATGTTGATGGCGCGAATCTCAACGCTCTTGTCGGTTTAGCAAAGCCAGGAAAATTTGGCGCCGATGTTTCGCATCTAAATCTTCATAAGACATTCTGCATTCCTCATGGCGGCGGGGGACCAGGCGTTGGCCCAGTCATTGCGCGGCGCCATCTCGCTGCTCACTTACCAAATCATCCACTTGACTCATCTGCCGGACCACTAACCGGCCCTGGCCCAGTAAGTGCTGCACCTTTCGGTTCCGCTTTGATTCTGCCAATTTCATGGGCGTATATAAGGATGATGGGCGCAGATGGTTTAAAACTTGCGACCGAGATTGCAATTCTCTCGGCAAACTATATTTCTAAGAAGCTTGAACCGTATTTCCCAACGCTTTACAAAGGGGAGAGCGGATTTATCGCTCATGAGTGCATCATTGATCTCCGTGAAATCACTAAGAACACCGGGGTTACCGTTGATGACATCGCTAAACGCTTAATGGACTTTGGCTTCCATGCGCCAACAATGAGCTTCCCGGTTGCTGGAACATTCATGATTGAGCCGACGGAAAGTGAAGATATTGCTGAAGTAGACCGTTTTATTGAGGCGATGCGGATTATCAAAGCTGAAATTGATGAGATTGCCAGCGGCAAGATCGCCCTTGACTCTTCACCACTTCGAAATGCGCCACACACCCTCAAAGATCTAGTGGGCGATTGGGACCGTCCTTACCCGCGCGAAAAAGCGGTCTTCCCAGCAGGAACCGAGGTTGGCATGGCTCGCAGAGGTAAATATTGGCCAACGGTGGGGCGGATTGATGGCGCTTATGGGGATAGGAACCTGGTCTGCGCCTGTGAACCGATAGAAGCTTTAGCGATTAATTAGTTAACATAATGTCAATTATCGGCTAAGTACTGAGCGTCTGGAAGTAATCAGAACCAGCCCAAATAGCCCCAGCCAGAACCAACTGCCGAGCCTGGATGCCACCGTCCGGGATTCATGCGTTGAGATCTGCATATTCAACTCACCCGGTTTAAATTGAACTAACTCTTTTTCAACTGAACCACTTGAATCAATATGTGCGGAAAATCCTGTTGTGCTTACAACGGCAATATCACGGCGCAATTCA
>Ga0194111_10009928_pt1 | contig 10276 bp, 10 predicted proteins | sample TA2KigC300mmetaG_FD_146194 | JGI IMG/M metagenome (GOLD analysis project Ga0194111, IMG submission 146194) | Freshwater microbial communities from Lake Tanganyika, Tanzania - TA2015033 Kigoma Deep Cast 300m | ecosystem: Environmental > Aquatic > Freshwater > Lake | place: Tanzania: Lake... | reverse complement strand
TGAGAACAGGCTTTTGCCCGCCGGTTTCGGGGCCGGGTTCCGCCCCGGCCCTCTTACGGCAATTCCTTCACAGTTCTGAGGAATGGGCCGGAATGCCAATTCGAAGGCCCGGAATGCCACGGCTGTGTTTCAGAGGGTGGCAAGAGGCTGATGGGGAGCGAGATAAGAGAAAGTGCTGGACAGGTCGAGAGGGGTTTGCTATCGCTTTTGCATGAAAACGGAAGCGTGGCAGGGGTATGCGGACGCCGAAGTCTTGGCCCGGGTGAGCGTACGACTGATTGAACCTGGCGAGAAGGCGGCGTGGGATCAGTTGATCACCGAGCGGCACTATCTGAAGAATGCGCACTTGGTGGGCCGGCAACTGAGGTATGTGGCGGAACTGGACGGCCGATGGGTGGCGTTGCTGGGATATAACGTAGCCGCCTACCACCTGAAAGGCCGCGAGGAGTGGATCGGCTGGTCGATCGAGCAACGGCTGAAGCGACGCAAGTTCGTCGCTCAGAACAGTCGGTTTCTGCTGCTGGTAGACCGTGGCCGCTATCCGAATCTGGCCAGTCGCATTCTGGGATTGTGTTCCCGCCGGCTCAGTGAAGATTGGGAAACGGCGTTTGGGTATCCGCTGCTGGGGTTGGAGAGTTTTGTCGATCCCGAACGCTTCAGCGGCGCGTGTTACCGAGCGGCGGGCTGGCAGGCGTTGGGCCGGACGCAAGGCTATCGCCGCCATCACCGGGATTTCTACCAGGAGGACGGGCATCCGAAGGAACTGTGGGTGCGCGCGCTGCATCCGAAGGCCTGTCGCTGGTTGAGCGCGGCGACGATGCCCGCGCGCTTCGCCAAGCACGAAGACCCGGCGATGCACTGTGCCTATGGCGTGCGCGAGTTTCGTTCGCTGTGGACGCGGTTGCAGGTGTTGACCGACACACGGAAACGCAAGGGTCGGCTATACCACCTGGGCTCGGTTCTGACGATTTGCGCGTTGGCGACGTTGTGTGGCGCACGCGGCACGCGCGCGATCGCGGAATTCGCCGGCTATCTGAACCAGACGCAACTGAGGCTGCTGCGCTGTTATTACAGCAAGAAGCGCCGATGCTATGTCGCGCCCAGCGAACCGACGATTCGGCGGATATTGGCTTTGGTGGATCCCGCCGAATTCGATCAGGCGGTCACGGCATGGATGGCCGAACAGGACGGGCCGCTTACCCGCCTGGCCGTTGACGGCAAGACGGTAAAGAAAGCCAAGCGAACGGACGGACGTCCTTTGCATTTGGTGGGAGCGGTCACGCATGAGTCTGCCCGATTGGTCGCGCAACGGCCCGTGGACGAGAAGAGCAACGAGATCACGGCGCTACGCCCCATGCTTCAAGACCTCGCCTTGGATGGAGTCGTCGTGACGGCCGACGCGATGCAGGCCCAGCAGGACGCGGCTCGCTTCCTGGCCCAGGAGAAAGGGGCCGACTACTTCTTCTCCTTGAAAGGCAATCAGCCCTCCGTAGAGGAGGCGGCTGAGCGGTTCCTGAACCGCGCTTTCCCCCCCTGGGGAGCCGGCGCAAGCGAAGAGTGAAGGCAAGGAGCACGGACGGATCGAACTGCGCGAGCTGTGGGCGCTGCCGATCCGGCCCGAGGAAATGGGTTTCTGCGCCGCGACGCAAGTGGTGCGGATTCATCGGCGCTTTACGGAAGTGTCCAGCGGCAGGCAGAGCGAAGAAACGGTCTTGGGCATCACCAGCCTGTCGCCGCTCTCGGATATCCGCGACAACGCCGAAGTCCTGCTGGATGTCGCGCGGGGACATTGGACGATCGAGAACGGAAATCACTACGTGCGAGATCGAACCTACGATGAAGATCGCTGTCCGGTACGCACCCCCAACAGCGCCCACATCCTGGCCACCCTGCGCTCGCTGGCGCGCTTCCTGGCCAAAAAGGGCGTTCACCATCCACACACGGAACATCAGAAGACAACCCCCGCGTTGAATCGCTTCTGCCAGTATCATCGATCCATAGCCCTGCGCTGGCTCATCTCGTGACGATCCGGGAGCGGACGGTTTCACAATACCGCCGACGCTCGAACCATGCCTTGAAACTGCCTCGCACGCACTCTTTGCCGCTCCAATACCTCGTTCTAGCCCCGCCTCGCGCTTCTCCAGCCTCTCTCCACCCCCAAGAAACGGCCAAGTCGCGCCCCATGCCTTTCTTGACGCAGCCGTGGGGGAACGACAAATCCTCGACCGGCGCTCTTGACGCGGGAGGCTTGCCGTGGCATAGTAATTCACCCTGTTCTGAGAAACGCGACGGGCATGTTGTCCGCGCAACGGCAAGGAGGCGGGTCATGATGCGAGTGGCGATGAGGACGGCGGCGGCGGTCGGTATGGTGTGGCTGGGCGCGCAGGCTTTCGCGGCCGGCGAGCAGAAGGCGGACCTTGAGAAGCAGCTCGCTGTCGTGGAGGCCGCCAAGTCGGCGCGCAAGGCCGTGCTGGAATCGGCGGACGAAGTTGTGCAACTCAAGAAGGCGGTGGCTGCGGCCGAAACCGCTCTTGAGCGCGTTCTCGCGGCCCATCCCAAATACACGGAACTCAGGGCCGCGTACTCCACGGCCAAGCAGGCGCTGAAGCAGGCGCAGAAGAGCCATGCGGCCGAGGGCGATATTGCCGCCGCCGAGAAGGCGAAGGCGGACGCCGAAGCCGCCCGTGACGCGTACGTGGTCGAAAACCCCGATCTGGCCGCGGCGATGCAGGCTGCCGACGAAGCTGACGATGCCGCCGACGAAGTCATCGACCGGGCGAAGGACGGTGACGCCGAGTATGCCGCGCTGAAGCAGAAGGAAAAAGAGCTGGAGCAGAAGCTGGAGGCGCTGGAAGAGCAGGCGGCCGAGTAGAGGCGGCGTGTCTTGCTGACGATCGCCAGGGCCGTGGCCCTTTTCACTCTTGCGGCGGCTTACGCGTGTCTGGGCGCGGAAGCCGCCGCCGACTCCGTGTACTGGGCGGGCGCGGCCCTCTCCGCCACCAACGCCGGCGAGCGGACGCTGGCCTGCGCGCAGCTTGACCGGATGGGCGCGGAAGCGCTGCTGGCGGTGCCCCTGCTGATCGCGCGGCTCGGCGACGATCCGGCCGGCGATTGGCGGACAACCGAAGCGCCGGCGGTCATGGCGCTGGACGCCATCGGCGATCCCGCGGTCGAGTCCCTGCTGGGGGCGCTGCGCTCGACAAACGCCGTCGCGCGCGCGGCGGCCGCCCGGGCGCTGGGGCGCATCAAGCATCCGCAGGCGCTCAGGCACATCGCGGTTCTACTCGCGGATCCGGAGGTAAATGTGTACCGCAGCGCGGCATGGGCGCTGGCCAGACTCGAACACGAAGCCGCCATTGAGCCGCTGACCGCCGCGCTGGCGCACGCGGATGAGCAGGTCCGCGAATACGTCGCGTGGGGGCTGAGCGAGATCGGCGGCTCACGCGTGCTCGATGCATTGGCGCAAGCCATGAAAGACGAGAGCCCCGCAGTGCGCCGCGCCGCGTCAAAAGGGCTGGGCGGAATCAGCAATACAACCGCGCAGGAGACACTCGCGGCGGCCCTGAATGACAGCGATGCGGATGTGCGCCGTGCCGCGGAAGAAGCAGTTGCCTACCTGAAGCGCAAAGCGCAGCGCCGCGCGGCGGCGGGAAATGGGCGGCACGAGGAGCGCCAATGAACGTGTCATCAGGGGAGGAAACACGAGTGGACCGAGGAAGCTTGCCCCCCATTGGCGGAAGGGTAAAGGCTTTCGCGGCGGCGGTGTCGCTCGTGGTTGCGTTTCCCGTCGCAAGCTGGCTGGCCGGGTGCATGGGCAAGCCGTTGGGTGTCGCGGAATTAGACTTCATTGTTCTAAGCGACGTCGAGGCCGCGTGCGATCCGGAACGCGATTCAGTCCAATACTTCCCGGGCGTGGCCGCGGCCGTGCGCGAGGCGGGCCAGGGGGATTTCCTTGTGGCGGTGGGTGACATCTCGCCCGCGAGAGAACTGGATCGCATGATCCGCGCGGCGATGGGCGACGGCTATCCGTGGTACTTCGTCGTCGGAAACCACGATGTGAAGGAAAAACACCTGTCGTGGCTCAAATCGCGCGCTGAGACCCTGCCCGGAGTTGTCCGGCGCGGCCCGCGCAACAGCGAGGAGACCACGTATTCCTTCGATCATAAGGGCGTGCATTTCGTGGTGATCAACCAGTACTATTCGGGACTGTCGGACGACGAAGACTGGTCGGACATATGTCCCTCCCTGTACGACTGGCTCGAGCAGGATCTGGCGGGCAACTCCGGAAAGCGCATTTTCGTGTTCGGCCATGAGCCGGTGGCTTCGATCCCGGACGCTGACAATGGGCTTGTCACGCACGAGGAAACGAACCTGAGCCGCCACGAAAAAAACGCCTACCGGTTCTGGCGGCTGCTGCGCGACAAGGGCGTGACGGCGTACGTTTGCGGACACACGGATACATTCTCCTGGGCCAAGTTCAACGGCGTATGGCAGATCAACGCCGGTCACGCGCGGGGACCGCTGCAGGACGATACCTCGAGCACGTTTTTGAGGTTCCTGGTGCGCGACGACGCGTGCTCGGTCCAGGTCTTCCGATCCGAGGGCGACGCCGGGAACTTCAGGCTCAGGCAAACGATCGTCCTGGATTGACGGCCCGTCGGGCGGGTGTGGTCAGAGGCAGGAACCGCCGTTCGGAAGCCGCACCCGTAGGAAGTGCGTTCGCCTTGCCATGGGTCTCGCCAGCAACCGGCGGATCATGTGAAGCAGTTCCTGATCCGCGAGTTCCGCCGGAGGGCCGTCAGGCGTCCGGAGTGGCGCGCGCCTGACGCGCCCTCTCTTTGAGAGTGGTTTCGATGACATATAGGGCAGCCCTGTCTTTGGGTCTGTCGGCCTTGCGCTTGCCCGCGGCGACGTCCTCCAGATCCGCCACCCACACCTGCCGCCCGCCGACCGTAACACGGGCGGCGCGGGACCGCAGGGCGGCCAGGCGCACGCCGATGGCCTGATCCGGCAGGAAGTCAACCTGCAGGCCGGTGTCGTCGCATTCGACCCGCGTCATCCGCGACACCGGCGCGCGCGGCATGGAAATCACGGCGTTCAGCCTTTTCGCAAAGACCGCCAGCTTGCGCCTGTTAACGGGAGTATCGCGAAAACAGAAATCGAAATCCAGCGTGGTTACGGGAGCCCCCTGCAAGGCGGCTGCTGCGTTCCCAATCAAGACCGCTTCCAGTCCGGCCTGCTTCAGAGCGTCGGCAACAAGGGACAGTAAGGGTTCCGCGTTCATTCCAGCGCCCGTCTCGACCGGGCATCGGCTCCGGACTTGACCTGCGATCACGTTACCGGAATGCCCCGCGCAGCTCCAGCGCAATATCGCCCGGAAATACCCCTTGACGTCCGCCGGGCCTCTTCATATCATGCGGAAGATTTAGAAAGTTCTAAACGATGTCCCCGGCCCAGACGCGCGTTGTTGAAGACGTCCGGCGGCGCCTCATCGAGGTGGCCGGCCGGGCCAGCCAGGATCTCGGACTGGGCCGGATCACCGGCCAGCTTATGGCCCTGGTCTATCTTTCGCCGGAGGAGTGTTCGCTGGACGCGATGGTTTCCGATCTCGGCCTGAGCAAGGCGTCGGTCAGCATCGCGGCCCGCCGGCTCGAGGCGCTGGGGCTGTTGCGGCGCACGTGGCGGAAGGGGCAGCGCCGCCATTACTACCAGGCGGCGGGCAACCTCGGGGCGGCCCTGCGGCAGGGCGCGCTGGCCATGATCCGGACCAAGCTGCGCGCGATTGACCTCGAGCTGGGCGACGCCGAGCGGCTGCTGGGCGGCATTCCGTCCGCGCAGACCGACGGCGAAGCCCGGTTTCTCCGGAAGCGGCTGACGCGGGCGCGGCGTCTGCGGAAGCGCGCCTCGGGCATCCTGGAAAGCCCGCTGCTGCGGCTCTTGGGGCGGTAGGGCGGGGACGGCGGTAAGCGGAGGCGCGCATAATTGACGGGGACGGAGTGTGCCTGGAAGCGGTTGAGAGATTGGCCACAGAAGGCACATGGGGGATTCGGAGGGGGAGATTGGCCACAAAGGGCACATAAGGCACATAGGGGATCTGGAGAAAGGGAGACTAGCCACAAAAGGCACAGAAGGCGCAAAGGGGATGAAGAGCGATCAGGAAGTACTGGGCCTTTGCGACAGGATCAGGCAGGCGGCGTTTGATCTGCACGCATATCTGCGGCATGGGCACTTGGAGAAGGTCTACGGGAATGGACTGGTCCACCGTCTTCAGAAGATGGGCTTGAAGGTTTCCGCTCAGATCCCGCTGACGGTTCGCGACGAGGACGGCACAGTGCTTGGGGACTATTTCGCTGATCTCTTTGTGGAAGATTGCCTCATCATCGAAATCAAGGCCTGCAGGGCGCTGGCGGACGAGCATACTGCCCAGGTTCTCGGTTACCTGCGCGCATCTGGCAACCGTCACGGTCTGTTGATCAACTTCGGCGCCCCGGTAATTCAGATCAAGAAGCTGATTTTGTGATTTTTGTGCCTTATGTGGCCAATCAGATTGGCCACAGAAAGCACAAAAGACACGGAATAATTCTGCGCTCTTTGTGGCACAATCCTGCCGGCAGAGGGGAGACGAACTATGAAGATCGTGGTGGTTGTTCCCGCGTATAACGAGGCGGACAGGATTCGCGAGGCGATGGCGGGGCTGGGCGGACTGCGCGAGCGCCTGGCGCAAGACTCGCTGGATCTGGGCATTATCGTGGTGAACGACGGTTCGACCGACGACACCGGGCGCCTGGCCGCGGACGCCGGCGCGAACCGCGTGGTGACGCACAAGGTCAACCAGGGGCTCGGCGCGGCGGTGCGGAGCGGGCTGATGGTTGCGCGGCGGCTGGGCGCCGACGTGGTCGTCAAGTTCGACGGCGATCTGCAGCACGATCCGGCCGACATCCCGGACCTGATCGCGCCCATCCTGGCCGACGAGGCGGACGTGGTCTATGGCAACCGTTTTCCGCGCATGCAGTACCGCATGCCGTTTGTGCGCCGGGCCGGGAACATCGTATTCACTTGGCTGATGCGGCGGTTGACCCGCTGGCCGCTGAAGGACAGCCAGCCCGGCATCTTCGCCGTCAACCGCGCGTACCTGGCGGACTTCTCCATTCCTGGCGACTACAACTACACGCAGCAGATTCTGATTGACGCCTATCACCGCGGGTTGCGCTTCTGCCATGTGCCGGTGACATTCCGCAAGAGAGAGACGGGCCGCTCCTTTGTGTCGCTCAAGTACCCGCTGAAAGTCCTGCCCCAGATCGTAAGGGTGCTGGTTTGCGTGAAGCCGCTGCACGTATTCGGCCTGATCGGGCTGGCTTTCCTGTTGACGGCGGGCGCGGTGGCCGCCGCCGACCTGATCCTGTGGGCGCGCGGCATGTCGCACAAGCCGCTTCCGTCCATCGTGGGCATCATCGGCCTGACGCTGTTCGGACTGCAGACCCTCTTCTTCGGCCTCCTCGCCGACTTGATCGTGCAGCGCGGGCGGCGGGATGAAGACCGGCATCAGGAGGCAGAGATCAGGAGTCAGAAGTCAGAGTGAACGTCCTCGTCATCTGCCGCGAGATCCCGCCCGTCGGCGGCGGGGCGGGGCACGTGGCCATTCATCTCGCGGAAGAAGTCGCGAAGGCCGGGCATGGGGTTGACATCGTGACCATGCACTACGGAGATCTCCCGCGTCGCGAGAAGCGGGGTCCGATCCGTATCCACCGCGTGGCCTGCGGCCGGCGCAATCAGGACAGCAGCTACCTGCTCGAAATGGGGCGTTTTGTCCTCGCGGCCCGGCCGATCATTGACCGTCTCGTTGTGGAGAAGACCTTCGACGTGATTCACGCGCACGCCATAATCCCGGACGGTTGGATGGGAACGCGGCCGGCGCGGCGGTGGGGCATTCCGCTGGTCATCACGGCGCACGGGTCGGACGTGCCGGGCTACAACCCGGACAAGTTCGGTTTCGCGCACAAGCTCATGCGCCCGATCTGGAAACGCACGCTGAACCGCGCGGCGGTGGTGGTGACGCCGTCGCAGCATTTGGCGAACATGATACGGGCCGCCCTTCCGGCCGACAATTCCGACGCTCGATCTCGGCCCGGCGAACCACCCGGCAACGGCGCGTCGGAAGAGGTGGCCCGCGACCTTCCGCCTTCACCGGGCTCCGGCGAGACAAGCCGGGCGCGGGCAGGCGCCGCCCGGATGTCGGCGCCCACCCTGCGCGTCATCCCCAACGGGATCCGGCTCGACACGTTCGGCCGGGCGGAGAAGGACAACTCTTTCCTGATTGTCTCGCGTCTGGTCCGCCGCAAGAACTACCACCTGTTTCTGGAAGCGCTGCGCCTGATCGAGACGCCGCAGACGGTACACGTCGTCGGAACCGGCCCGATGCTGGACGAGCTCAAGCGGATTGCCGCAAGCCTCGCGCGGCATCGCGTGGTCTTTCACGGCTGGCTTGCGAACGGCTCCGAGGAGTGGCGCGCCCTGTACGAGCGCTGCCGGTACTTCGTTTTCCCCAGCGAGAGCGAGAACTTTCCGATCAACCTGCTCGAGGCGCAACTCGCCGGGATGATCGTGCTGGCCGGCGACATTCCCGGCGCGCGCGAGGTGGCGGGGAACGAGGCCGTCTACTTCGAAGCGCTGGACGCGGACGGCATCGCGCGCACCCTGCGGGCGGCGCTGGCCATGGCTCCGGCCGGGCTGGAAGCGCTGGCGGCACGCGCCCGGGAGCGCGTGCGCGCCAACTTTTCGTGGGAGTCCGCGGCCGGCCGCTACCTGGACTTGTACCGCGCGGCGGCGGAGGAACGCGCATGATCGGGCGGGTCATCCGCGATATCTGGAGCGAGTACCGCTGGATGGTGCTGCTCGCCTGCTTGCTGCTGACGCTGGTGGGGGTGCTCAACGGCGTCACGATCGTGTCGGTGCTGCCGCTGTTCGAGCTGCTCCAGAGCGGCCAGGTCGGCGATTCGTTCATCGCCAATTTTTTCGAGAGGGCCCTGGCCGCCTTCAGAACGCACATCTCCATGGCCAGCCTGTTCGTGACGGTCGGCATCCTGACCATCCTGAAGGCGTTCTGCTTCATCGGGCAGGAGATGCTCTTCCAGTACATCCAGGTGCGCATGGAGATTGACCGCAAGCGGGAGATATTCGGTGCCATCATGAAGACCGATATGGCGCACCTCTACCAGCGCAACTTCGGGCAGCTCGCGAACGTGATCCTGCGCGAGACGAGAACCGTGGCGGAGCTGGTTGAGCATCTTTCGCGTTTCATGATCGCCATCTTCAACGCCCTGGTCTACGTCGTGGCGGTGCTGGTGGTGGACTGGAAACTGACGCTCCTGACAGCCACGGTCAGCGTGACAACCTACACGGCCATGCGCGGAATCTTCAGCAAGGCAAAGGCCGCCGGCTATCGCATCGCCAAGCTGAACGGCGTGGTGCAGGAACTGGCCGACGTGGCGCTATTCGGCTACAAGAACGTCAAGAGCTACGTGGTCGAGAAGACCATGACCCGCCGGCTCACCGAGACCATGCGCAGGTGGCGGGGTCTGCACCTCAGGCTGATCGCTACGGAGAGCATGGTGAAATCCCTCTTCGAACCCATGGTCGTGGTGATCGCCATCTTCGTCTTCCTGGTCTACCGCATCGAGCTGGCTGTCTTCGTGACTTTCGTGCTGGCGCTCACACGCATGAACAAGGAGATCCGCGAGGTCCAGAAGACCCACTACCGCATCGCGCGCAACGTGGGCTCGCTGCAGATGTATAACGAAGTGCTGGCCGACCTCCGCGGCCATCCCTATCCCGACGAGAAGGCGGGCGTCGAGTTCCGCGCGCTTGCGCGCGAGCTGGCCTTCGACGAGGTGCGCTATACGTACAAGACGGCGAAGGACGCCTTCACGCTGGGGCCCGTCAGCCTGCGCGCGCCGCGCGGCGCGATGGTTGCGCTGGTCGGACCATCCGGATCGGGCAAGTCCACCTGCATCGACCTCATGGCCGGCCTGCTGCTGCCCGACGCCGGCCGCATTCTCGTGGACGGCGTGAACCTGGCCGAGATGAACCTCTCAACCTACCGCCGCCGGGTCGGCTATGTGACGCAGGACATCTTCCTGCTTAACGACACCGTCCTGAACAACATCATCTTCATGGACGAGACCATCTCCGCGGAGAGCGCGCGCCGCGCCTGCGAGATGGCCAGCGCCGACGAGTTCATCCGCGGCCTGCCCAACGGCTACGACACCGTGGTCGGCGA
>Ga0194111_10009924_pt1 | contig 10279 bp, 7 predicted proteins | sample TA2KigC300mmetaG_FD_146194 | JGI IMG/M metagenome (GOLD analysis project Ga0194111, IMG submission 146194) | Freshwater microbial communities from Lake Tanganyika, Tanzania - TA2015033 Kigoma Deep Cast 300m | ecosystem: Environmental > Aquatic > Freshwater > Lake | place: Tanzania: Lake... | reverse complement strand
CGTAATGGACGGCCTCGCGGCGACTCGCGTCATCCGTGACCAGGAGCAAGGGACCGGCCGGCGCCTTCCGATTATCGCGCTGACCTCCCAGTCGTTCGACGAGGATCGCGATCAATGCCTGGAAGCCGGCATGGACAACTACATCGCCAAGCCAATTCGTCCTAGAATACTCTTGGACCTCATCGACGGGACGTTGGGGCGATCGACCGGCTGACCGGCCGGTTGTGCGGTTTCTTCCGAACGTGTCGACGAGGTCATCTGGTGTCGTGCACGGTGTCGGACCGGTTCTGGTGCGTGCTCGACTCGGAGCGTCCATCACGGAAGGCGAGCGGCAGCCGAGAAGCTACCGGTAGGACGGGCACTCTTGCCCGTCGAACACGCACAGGACGGGCAAGAGTGCCCGTCCTACGGGTAAACAGATTCCTGCCGCTCGCCTAAGTTGCGGCTGCTGGCCGCGTCAGGTAGACACACGGGCATTAATGCGGGATACTTCCCCGATGGGAACTCAACATCTTGACCAACAGGAAGTGGCGGCCGGGCGTGCCAATCTCGAATCGCTGGCCATGGATGCCGCCGAGACGCGGGACTGGCTGGATTCCCTCGAGGACTTGTTGCATAGCCGGGGGCACCAGCGTGTGCGGGAGGTTCTGACGGAGCTGCAGATCCACGCGCAGAAACGCGGGGTGGCGCTGCCCGTGACCAGCCAGACGCCCTATGTGAATTCGATCGCGGCGGAGCGGCAGCCGCCTTTTCCGGGCAACCGGGAATTGGAACGGCGGATCAAGAGCATCATTCGCTGGAACGCGATGGCGATGGTGGTGAAGGCGAACCGCGAGACGGAGGGGATTGGCGGCCACATCTCGTCATACGCGTCGTGTGCCACGTTGTACGAGGTGGGGTTCAATCATTTCTTTCGCGGGCCGGACCATCCGTGCGGCGGCGACCTGATTTATTTCCAGGGCCATTCGTCGCCCGGCATTTACTCGCGCGCGTTCCTGGAAGGACGCCTGAACGAATCGCAACTGCACAACTTCCGTCGAGACCTGGCCCGGACGGGCGGCACGACCTCGTACCCGCATCCGTGGTTGATGCCCGACTTCTGGCAGTTCCCGACCGTCTCCATGGGACTCGGCCCGATCATGGCCATCTACCAGGCGCGGTATGCCCGGTACCTGGACGACCGGGGCCTGCGGCCGTATCACGGCCAGAAGGTGTGGGCGTTCCTCGGCGACGGCGAGACGGACGAGCCCGAGACGCTCGGGGCGATCACCCTGGCCAGTCGCGAACGGCTCGACAACCTCATCTTCGTCGTGAACTGCAATCTGCAGCGACTGGACGGGCCCGTGCGCGGAAACGGGAGCATTGTCCAGGAGTTGGAGGCGGTGTTCCGGGGCGCCGGATGGAACGTGATCAAAGTGCTGTGGGGCAGCGATTGGGATGAACTTCTGGAGCGCGACGAGGACGGTCGTTTGGCGCGCCGGATGAGCGAGGTGGTGGACGGCGAGTACCAGAAATACGCGGTCGAGGGTGGTGCGTACATCCGCAAGCACTTCTGGGAGGTCGACCCGAAGTTGGCCAACATGGTCCGGCACATGACGGACGATCAGTTGTGGCGGATGAATCTGGGCGGGCACGATCCGGCGAAGGTGTACGCCGCTTACAAAGCCGCCTTCGAATGCATCGGCCGCCCGAGCGTCATCCTGGCACGGACGATCAAGGGCTACGGCCTGGGCGAGGCGGGCGAGGGCAAGAACATCACGCACCAGCAGAAGAAGCTGAACGAAGCGGAGATGCTGCACTTCCGCGATCGGCTCCGCATTCCGTTGAGCGACGCCGACGTTCAGAAGACGCCGTTCTATCGGCCCGGCCCCGACAGCCCGGAGATCGCCTACATTCACGAGCGGCGGCGGTTGCTGGGCGGCATGTTGCCGCAGCGCAGGAACGCGGCCCCGCCCGTCTCTCTGCCCGAGGACGCGGTGTTCGACGAATTCCGCACGGGCAGCGAGGGACGCAGTGTCTCGACCACCATGGCCTTCGTCCGCGTGCTGACCAAGCTGCTGAAGGACAAGCGGATCGGCAAGCAGATCGTCCCGATCGTCCCGGACGAAGCGCGGACCTTCGGCATGGAAGCCCTGTTCCGCCAGTGCGGCATCTACTCGCACGTCGGCCAACTGTACGAACCGGTGGACGCCGACCAGCTGATGTACTACAAGGAGGCGCGTGACGGGCAGATTCTGGAAGAAGGGATCAACGAGGCGGGGTCGATGAGTTCCTTCATCGCGGCGGGCACGTCGCACTACAACCAGGGCGTGGTCACGATCCCGTTCTACATCTACTACTCCATGTTCGGGTTCCAGCGGATCGGCGATCTGATCTGGGCGGCTGCCGACATGCGCTGCCGCGGCTTCCTCGTCGGCGGCACGGCCGGTCGCACCACGCTCAATGGCGAAGGCCTCCAGCATCAGGACGGGCATTCGCACCTGATTGCCATGTCCGTGCCCAACCTGCTGGCCTACGACCCGGCCTTCGCCTACGAGATCGCGGTGATCGTGCGCGACGGCCTGCGGCGCATGTACGCCGGGAACGAGGATCTCTTCTACTACTTGACAGTCGGCAACGAGAACTACGTGCAGCCGGAAATGCCCGAGGGCGTGGAAGAGGGCATCCTGAAGGGCATGTATTTGTTCAGCAAAGGGGCGACGCGCGGCAAGAAGACCGCCACCAAGACGCCCCCCAGGCTGCTGGGCAGCGGGGCCATCGTGAACCAGGTGCTCGAGGCGCAGCGGATCCTGGGCGACCAGTACGGCATTCCGTCCGACGTGTATTCGGTGACCAGTTACAAGCAGGTGCACCGGGACGCGATCGACGCAGAGCGGCACAACATGCTGCATCCCGACGAGACTCCGAAAGTGGCGTACGTCAACGAGTGCCTGCCGCGCGACGGCAGAGTCGTCGTCGCCGCCTCCGACTACATGAAAGCGCTCCCCGCCGTGCTCGGCCGATGGTTGGGAGACGACCTCGTGGCGCTCGGCACCGACGGATTCGGACGCAGTGACACTAGAATGGCACTACGCGACTTCTTCGAAATCGATGCGAAGCACATCGTGCTGGCGACCTTGCACGCGATGGCTCAGAAGAAGCAGGTCCCGAGCAGCCTGCCCGCGCAGGCCATCCGAGACCTCCAGATCGATCCCCAGAAAGACAATCCCTGGTACACGTGACACGCAAGGAAACTGCACTGAAGTGACCTGCACTGAAGTGACCTGCACTGAAGTGACCTGCACTGAAGTGACCTGCACTGAAGTGACCTGCACTGAAGTGACCTGCACTGAAGTGACCTGCACTCAAGGAAATCGAAACCATGGCGGTCGTATTCAAACTGCCTGACTTGGGCGAGAACATCGAGTCGGCGGAGGTCGTGAATGTCCTGGTCGCGGTGGGCGACGTGATCCAGGCGGAACAGACGATCATCGAGGTGGAGACGGACAAGGCGGTCACCGACGTGCCGGCTCCCATCGGTGGCAAGGTACTCGAACTGGCGGTGGCGGTCGGCGATCAGGTGGCGGCGGGCCAGATCATTGCCACGATCGAGGATGTTTCGGCGGGAAGTACCGCCGCGGGGGCGCCGTCGCCCGAATCCGCGGCCGCCGATCGAGGTTCGACCACATCGTCGGCGTCCGCGCGAGCCGCCTCGGCAGCGGACGCCTCGCCGGCCGATGCACCGCCGTCCGCGCCGGCGACGCGCGGGGGCAAGATCTCCCTGCCGGAACAGGCGGCGGTCGTCACGTCGGCCAGCGACCGGCCGGTGCAGGCGGCGCCGTCGGTACGCAAGTTCGCGCGAGAGATTGGTGTCGACATCGCGGCCGTGGCCGGGTCCGGCCCCGCGGGCCGCGTGTCGATCGACGACGTCAAGGCGCACGCGCGTCGCACGCCCTCGGGCGGCGGCCGCGCCGCCCCGCGGAAGGCGCTGCCGGATTTCCAGAAATGGGGCGAGATCGAACGCCGCTCCATGTCCAACGTCCGCAAGAAGACCGCCCTGCAGATGGAGTCGGGCTGGCAAGCTCCGCACGTGACACTCCACGACAAGGCGGACGTCACCGCCCTGGAGCAGTTCCGGCAGCAGTTCAAGGCGACGGTGGAGAAGGCCGGTGGCAAGCTGACCATCACCGCCATGCTGCTCAAGATCGTCTCCGTGGCTTTGCGCAAGTTCCCCGAACTCAACTGCAGTATCGACGTCTCACAGCACGAGATCATCTACAAGCGGTACGTGAACGTCGGCGTCGCCGCCGACACGGATCGGGGTCTGGTCGTGCCGGTGGTCTTGAACTCCGACAAGAAGACGGTCACCGAGCTGTCCGTGGAACTCACGGAGTTGGCCACGCGAGCCCGGCAAGGTAAGCTGTCGCTGGAGGAAATGACGGGCGGCACCTTCACCATTACCAATCTGGGCGGCATCGGCATCGGGCACTTCACGCCGATCATCAACGACCCGGAAGTCGCCATTCTCGGCGTCGGGAGAAGCAATTACGAGCCGGTGTACGTGGATGGCGGGTTCCAGCCGCGGCTGATGATGCCGCTCAGTCTCTCCTTCGATCATCGCATCGTCGACGGCGCGGGGGGGGCTCGTTTCCTGCGTTGGATCGTCGAGGGAATTCAACAACCGCTGCTCCTTGCAATGGAAGGCTGATAGGCACACTCAGTCATGAACGCGACAAAAACCACTACGCAACTGCTCGTCCTCGGCGGAGGACCTGGCGGCTATCCGGCGGCGTTCCTGGCCGCCGATCTGGGACTGGAAGTGACGCTGGTGGATGCCAAGCCGAATCCCGGCGGCATTTGCCTCTTCGAAGGGTGCATTCCCTCGAAGACGCTGCTCCACGTGGCCAAATTGATTCACGAGGCGGCCCAGGCCGAGAAGATGGGCGTGACGTTTGGGCCGCCGTCGGTGGACTTGGACAAGTTGCGGTACTTCAAGAACGGCGTCGTCGGAAAACTCACCGGCGGACTGGGCGTCCTGAAGAGCAAACGCAAGGTGAACTTCGTACGCGGCCGGGGCATCATCCAGTCGCCCCACACCGTCGAGGTCGATCTGCAGGAAGGCGGGAAGCAGCTGATCGAGTTCGAGCATCTGATCATCGCCACGGGTTCGTCACCCACGCGGTTGCCCTTCCTCGACCACAGCTCGCCCCACATCTGGGATTCCACCAACGCGCTGGAACTGCGCGAGGTCCCGCGCCGACTCCTGATCATCGGCGGAGGCTATATCGGGATGGAAATGGGGACCGTGTACGCGGCGTTGGGATCCGAAGTGACCGTCGTCGAAGCGCTCGGCTCGATCATCGCGGCGGCCGATCCCGATCTGGTCGCCCCGGTGGCGGATCGTGCCCGACACATATTCCACGAACTGCGCGTCGATACGAAGGTCGTGGAAGTCGTCCAACAGGCGGACGGGTTGCACGTGCGGCTGTTGGGTCTGGACATTGAGAACCCCCAGAGAGTGTATGACAAGATCCTGGTTTGTGTCGGCCGGCAGCCCAACTCCAAGAACATCGGACTGGAGAACACGTCCGTGCAGGTCGACGCGCGGGGGTTCATCGTGACGGACCATCAGCGCCGCACGGCCGAACCTCACATCTTCGCGATCGGAGACGTCACGGGCGAACCGATGCTCGCGCACAAGGCCACCTACGAAGGCCGCGTGGCCGCCGAAGTGCTCGCCGGCAAACCGTCGGCCTACGATCCGAAGTGCATTCCGGCCGTCGTGTTCACCGACCCGGAACTGGCGTGGGTGGGCATCACGGAGACGGAAGCCCTGAATCGCAATATCCCTTTCAAAATCGCCGCCTTCCCCTGGTCCGCCGCGGGACGCGCTACGTCACTCGATCGCAACGATGGCCTGACCAAGATGATCGTTGACCCCAATGATGAGGTGATTCTCGGGATCGGAATCGTCGGCGTGGGCGCGGGCGAACTGATCGCGGAAGGCGCTTTGGCCATCGAAATGGGGTGCACCGTCACCGACTTGAAGATGACGGTGCACGCGCACCCCACACTGTCGGAGACGGTCATGGAATCGGCCGAGGTCTACCACGGACACAGTGCCCACTACATGCCGCGCAAGCGATGACCACGCGTTGGAGGTCGCGATCATGGACGCGTCGGAAAAGATCCTGGTGCTCGTCCTGCGAATCTCGGGCGTCATCCTGCTCACCGCCCTTGTCCCCGTGGTCATGCCGCAGGTCTGGATGGATGCCATTCACCGCGGCCTGGGCATGGGGCCGCTGCCCGAAGGCCCGATCGTCGGCTACCTGACCCGGTCGCTGTCGGCTCTCTACGCGTATCACGGAGCGCTGGTGCTCTTCATCTCGCTGGACGTTCGCCGTTACCTGTCCCTGGTGAAGTGCTTCGCGGTGCTCGGGATCGCGTTCGCGGTCATCCTGTTCGTCCTCGACTTCATGGTCGGCATGCCGCCGTGGTGGACCATTGCCGAGGGGTCGTCCATCGCGATGTTGAGCTGCGCGCTGCTGTGGCTCGCCGGTCGCGTCCCACGCGATCCTGCCCCCACCAGCTCGTCTCCTGGCAAGCGGTAGTCTCGCCGGCACCAGGCGCGCCTATCAAACCGGCGCCTCGAACGGCCGCACGGCGAAATCCTCGAGCGTTGCCGACCGGCTGATCTGCTCGCCCGCCAGCACGAAGCGCAGCAGCACTTCCGACGCGAGTGCAACGGCCAGCAGCACGAGGTTGCGGGCGAGCGGGTATTCGCACACGTCGCCCGCGACGTCCGCAGGCACGCGGTAGACCGCGTCCCAGACGACCTCGCAGTAGTCCGCGTACAGTCCGACGTGCAGGCAGCAGGCTTGTTGGTCGCGACTGTACTGCTGCACGAGGCGGCGCGAATTCGAATTGTCGAACGTGTCGATGATGATGTCGGAGTTCTTCAGTACCGATCGAACGTTGCGTTCGTTCAGCTCCTTGTCGACGACGTCGATCTCCACCTCGACGGCCCGGAAGAGCCGGTTGCGGAGCACTTCCACCTTGCGAGCCCCCACGTCCGACACGCCGTACAGCTGAGTGTTGACGTTGTGTTCTTCCACGCGGTCGTGATCGATGACGCGGAACCGCTGGAAACCCTGCCGGGCCAGGTTGTCGGCCAGGTGCGAACCCAGCGCTCCGGCGCCGCAGATGGTGACCAGCGGCTCGGCCAGTCGGGCCATGACGTCTCCGCCGCGATACATCGCCTCGTGCACGAACTTGTCGGCCATCAGTCTGGTTCCTGGGGGTCGAAGGCCATCACGATTCCGTGGGGCAGCAGTGCACAATCCCGCACGGCCGCGCCCGTGGACGCATCGTCATCGAAACGAAAAGCTGACAGAATCCCGTCACTCTCGATCAGGCACAGAAGGGGTTTGCCGAACGAGCCGACCCAGGCGCGCATGGTCTTCACGTCCCGGACGCTCGGCCGCGGCGTGCCTCCGGGATGCGTGTGGTAAAAGCCGACCACGTCGCCCTTGGATTCCTCGCGAGCCAATACCCACGCGCTGTCGAACGCGACGCGGTCGGGTTCACCGCGCGCGGGGCGTCTGCGCCGCGCGCACCAGAACGCGCCCTGGCGGTGTCCGACGAGCGTCCAGCAACGTTCGCCTACGGATCTCTTGGTGGATGCACGCGCCAATTTTCGTCCTCAGCCATTCCCCCGTCGCCGACTTGAACCACTCCGCCACCGTGTCCACTTTCGCGCAAGACGCCCACGAGGCTGTTCAGGTCGAATTTCCGATCTTCGCCGCTGAGACAGATGCCCGCCACCTGCACCGTCAAATCGCCCTTGTCGACGGCCGAGGTGAATTGGCGGCCGCCGATTCTGAACGTGACACGAAAACCATCTTCGCGTTCGAGGAAATCCACGAGCTCCGCTCCGGCATGGGACAGGTTGTCGCGCAGAAGCCGGTATGCGTCGTCCGATGCGGTCGGCGGTTCGGCCGCCCGCGGCTTCCCGCCTCGACCGCGTCGCGGCCAGCCGGTGCCCCGGCGCCCCGGCGGGCTCGAAGGCCGAACCAGCTCCCAGTAACTCACCTCGTACGCCGCTCGCTGCTCGGCCACGAGGCCCGGGCGCTCGAGCAGGTGGGGGCGCAGCCGATCGCCGAGCGCGGCCCGCAAGTAACGTGCCGCCGCCATGTCGTGGCCGACGTCCAGTTCGTCGAACCAGAAATGAGCGCCGTCAAACCGCGTCCGCGCGCAGTCGAACAGCTGGACTTCTTGTGCGAGCTGGATCGGAGCGAGACCTGCCACGCGGAACCGCGCGTCGCCGAAACTCGCCGCCGAACCGTACCAGCCGCGGTTGGATCGGAGACACACCAGCAATCGGATCATCGGGAACAGCTCAAGGTACGCGCGCCGCTCGGCCAACGTCGCCCGCCGTTCCAGGATCGCTTCGCTGGCGGACAGCGGCTGGAAGACGCCCCAACCCTCGAAATCGCTCGGCTCCACGCGCATCGTGCACGTGACGCCGCCCAGGCGAACACCGACGCGCCCGCCTCGGAGGGCCGGAGCGAGAAACGACCGCTGCAGAAATGCCTTCTCTTCTGCCGCGAACCGGTTCAGCAGTTCGCCAACGTCCGGCTTCGCGCGGCGGTGGTCGGCCATCGTGGAACCCCGCAGCATTCAGGTGCGCAGAAAAAAACCCGCGCAAGTTCCAAGAGCAGGTTCATCTTTCGTCACAGGAAAGCGTGTAGGCTCTTGCGGTGTGGCGCGGGTGCTCACAGTCTATCATGCCGCCCAGGAATGCTCAACCACTTTCTCCGGGAACGCCGGTGACGTCGCTACATCCCCCGGCAAACGCGCGGACTCCGTCCGCCCGCGGGCGTCGTCGGCTGCCGCGCCGCGGAGCACCCGGAGTGCCGGGGGCACGCTCCGCCGCGCGACGAGTCCGCCCGCGTCACGCGGTCTTTCGCGCCGGGAGCGGGTAGTCCATGATTTCCATCAGCAGCTCGAGCTTGCTGGGACGCGACACCATGGGCACGAGGTTCGGCAGCGCGTAGTAGTCCCCGGTGAACTCGAACACATCGACCTGGATGCCCTCCCGCCGGCAGAGCGGTTCCAGGTAGGAGCTTCCACCCGGCGTGCGCACGATCACCAGCGACGGACTGGCCTGCAAGGCGGCGCAGTATTCGCGGTACGCCTTGATGAAGGGCGGGGGCGAATTCTCCTGCTCGTCCGTGATCATGATGATCTGCTCGACGTACTGCCGCTTGTTCTCCAGGTACTTCAACGCCACGCCGCACGACGTGGCACCATCGGCCGCGATGCCCTCAAAAGCTCGCGCCCAATCGGCAAGTCCATTGCCGCGCGACGTGATTTCGTACGCCATCGTGTCGAAGGCGTAGGTGTAGAGCTGGCTGTCGCAGATCGCCGAGATCATCGCGCCGATCCGTTTTCCCAGTTCGATCGCCTCGTGCATCGAGGACGACTTGTCGACCAGCAATGCCGTGGGCCGGGAAATGCGACCCTTCGCCTTGATCTGAGTGTCCGCCACGTCTTCCAGCTGCTTCCGCAGGTCGCCCGACACGTCGGCCGCCTCGATGGCCTTTTCCGCTTTCAAGGCACTGACGCGGTCGGCCGTCTTGGCGTCGGCGAGCTTGGCTTCGACCAGTTGCCGGATCTCGGGGGTGTCGAGCGCTCCGCGACGCTTCAAGGCGCCCAAGTTGTTGATCAACTCCTGGGCACTCATCTGCTGGATCAGCGCGACAAGCACGGCCGGCGTCATCTGACGCACCACCGTCGCCGCGATCCGATACGGGATGCGATGCTCGACAATGGCCTTCGCCTGGTCGGCGGGGCTGTGAGCCGCCGCCAGCTCGCGCAACGCGCGCAGTCGGCTGTCGGCCGGCGGATCGTCCTCAAACAGGATCTTCTGAGCACGGTCGCTGGGCGGCACGTGCAGCAGCGCGTACAGCCGCTTCATCGCCTTGCGGGCGACCAGCACGCTGCCGTCGAACCACTCGGGATCCCCCTCCCGCTCGCGCAGATAACGAGTGATCTCCGTCTTCATCGCCCGCGGAATGTTGCGGAACAACCCGTAGTCGCCGACGGCCGCACCGGGCTCCGTCCCCGCGCCCTCCGGTTCGTCACGTGCGCCCGCGAACAAGCGGCGCGCGACCGCCTGCCGTGCACGCTTCGAGGTCTCCGCCGAAGTTCCACCTTCGGCCCGGCCGGCCCGCTCGACACTCTGCTTGCGACCGCTGATGAAGTCCACGACCCGTACGACTTGATACGGAGGCAAACC
>Ga0194111_10009921_pt1 | contig 10280 bp, 7 predicted proteins | sample TA2KigC300mmetaG_FD_146194 | JGI IMG/M metagenome (GOLD analysis project Ga0194111, IMG submission 146194) | Freshwater microbial communities from Lake Tanganyika, Tanzania - TA2015033 Kigoma Deep Cast 300m | ecosystem: Environmental > Aquatic > Freshwater > Lake | place: Tanzania: Lake... | reverse complement strand
TGGTGATCCAGACCTTCCGTGACAAGCTGCTGACCGATATCTTCCCAGGTAGAACGGAAGTCCCGAAAACGCTGGTGTTCGCCAAGAACGATCTGCATGCCGACGACATCGTGAAGATCACCCGCGAGGAATTCGGCAAGGGCAACGATTTCTGCCAGAAGATCACGTCCAAGACCACCGGCAAGAAGCCGGAGGAACTGCTGGCCGAGTTCCGCAACTCGTTCCATCCCCGCATCGCCGTCACCGTGGACATGATCGCCACGGGGACCGACGTGAAGCCGCTGGAATGCCTGGTGTTCCTGCGGAACATCAATTCGGCGGCGTATTTCGAGCAGATGAAGGGGCGTGGCTCGCGCGTGGTGGATGTCGATACGCTGCAGGGCGTGACGCCCGACGCCAGACAGAAAACTCACTTCGTCATTGTGGACGCTGTGGGCGTGTGCGAACGGGACAAGACGGCCAGCAAACCGCTGGACCGCAAGCCCTACGTGCCGCTGGACAAGATCCTGGATGCCGTGGCGAAGGGGATGGCCAGCGCCGATGTGGTCTCGACGTTGGCGGCACGGCTGTCCCGCATGGAGCAGGAAATCAGCGCGGATCAGGAGCAGGAAATTGCGGCACAGGCCGGTGGCAAGTCGCTCACCACCCTCTGCCACAAGTTGCTGGAGAGCCTCGATCCCGACCAGAACACCGCCACCGCCGTCGAGAAGTTCGCGATCCCCGCGGGCCAGGAACCGACCGAGGAACAGGTCGAACAGGTCGAGCAACAGGCCATGCAGGAAGCGCTCAAGCCGTTCCACAATCCGAAGCTGCGGGACGCCGTGATCGGCATCCGGCAGTCGCTGGAGCAGGTGATCGACGAGACCACGCAGGACGAGCTAATTCGCGCCGGGTACGACCCCCAGGCATTGGAGAAGGCCCGGTCGCTGATCACGACGTTCCGGCAGTTCATCGAAGACAACAAGGACGAAATCGAAGCCGTCCAGGTTCTCTACAGCCGCCCGTACCGCGCCGGGCTGCGGTACCGGCAGGTCAAGGAACTGGCGGCGGCGATGCAGAAGCCGCCGCTTTCCGCCAGTCCGATCCGGTTGTGGCAGGCATATCAAGCGGTCGAACCCCAGGCGGTCAAGGGAGCGGGTGGCAAGCAGTTGGTGGATGTGATTGCCCTGGTGCGGCACGCCATCGACCCCAACCAGCCGCTCTGCCCCATCGGGATGACGGTCCACGAGCGGTTCCAGCAGTGGATTGACGATCAACAGTCCGCCGGCGCGACGTTCACCGGCGAGCAAATGCAGTGGCTCGTCGCGATCCGCGACCACATCGCCAACAGCCTGAGCATCGACCAGGACGACTTCGAGTACGCGCCATTCAGCCAGTTCGGCGGCCTGGGCAAGGCGTATGAATTGTTCGGCGACACGCTGCCGCAGATGCTTGAAGAACTGAATACGAGGTTGGCGGCATGAGCAGGGATGACGGATTGCCGAAGGGCTGGACCATGGATCGACTGGATGCCGTAGCGTTTGTCAATCCGAAGAAGCTCATTCCCAACGCCCAACCGGATGAACGCTTCAACTTCGTGCCGATGTCTGTTGTGACCGAAGAGTTCGGTGGAATCGATGTATCTGCCCTTCGGCCGTTCTCGGAAGTACAGAATGGCTACACACAATTCCAGTCTGGCGATATAATCTCGGCAAAGATTACGCCTTGCATGGAAAACGGCAAGATCGCAGTAGTGCCGGAACTCGATAACGTGTGCGCATACGGATCAACCGAATTCCATGTCTTGCGCCCGCGACCAGGAATCTCTAGCAAGTGGATCGCCTATTACCTGCTGCAATCCAGAGTCCGCCGTGACGCCAAACGGAATATGACCGGGAGTGCAGGTCAACTGCGTGTTCCAAAACCGTGGATCGAGGGGATTGTAATCCCTGTCGCGCCATCACCCGAACAACTCCGCATCGTCGCCACAATCGAACAACTCTTCTCCGACCTCGACGCCGGTGTAGCGGCCCTTAAACGAGCCAAGACCAATCTGAAGCGGTACCGCGCGGCCGTGCTCAAGGCTGCCGTGGAAGGCAAGCTGACGGCAGCGTGGCGGGCCAAGCATCCGCCAAAGGAACCCGCCTCCAAACTGCTTGAACGCATTCTCACGGAGCGCCGCACGAAGTGGGAACAGGATCAACTTGCCGCCTACGAAGCCAAAGGCAAACAACCCCCAACGAACTGGCGCGACAAATACAAGGAACCTGCTGGACCCGATACGGCCGGACTTCCGGGTTTGCCGGAAGGTTGGTGCTGGGTGACGGTTGAGCAAATCACAACATTGGTTACGAAAGGGTCTTCTCCGAACTGGCAAGGTTTCAGCTACGTCGATGACGGCGTCGTCTTTGTGAGAAGCCAAAACGTCCGTTGGGGGGCGCTCGACTTGAGCGATGTTGCCTACTTACCGGTAGCATTTAACGATGCGCACCGAAATTCAGTTATTCGTGCTGGTGACGTGCTGCTCAATTTGGTGGGGGCGTCAATTGGACGATGCTCGCTCGCCACATCAGAAATCGACGGCGGAAACCTGAATCAAGCCGTTGGCATCATTCGTTTGGTATCACCCGGATTTCTTAACAGCTTGATGATCTATTTCGTTTTGTCCCCACATATTCAAGAGTACATCGCCAAAACAAAGGCTGACGTTGCGCGTGCCAACTTCAATCTGGATGATGTGCGGCCCACTCCAATCCCGGTGCCTCCCGTTGAAGAGCAGAGGGTAATTGTTGAGGAAATCGAGGAACGGCTGTCGGTTGTGGATGACTGCGAATCGCAACTTGAGGTGAGTACCCACCGTGCAGCCCGCCTCCGCCAGAGCATTCTCAAACGGGCCTTCGAAGGCAAGTTGGTCCCGCAAGACCCAATGACGAACCGGCGAGCATACTGCTGGAGAGAATCAGGCAGGAACGGGATGAGCACGGCGACCATCATCAGCGCCAAAAACAAACCAGAGCTGGGACGAGGTCCAAGAGTCAGAAGACCCTTTTTTGATGTCAGAAACGGAGTCGGCGGCAAGTGGCAAACGACACCCAACAGATCGTCAACAAAGCCTGGAACTTCGCCCACGTCCTGCGGGATGACGGGCTTTCGTACATGGCGTACACGGAGCAGATCACGTTCCTCCTGTTCCTGAAAATGGCCGACGAATTGACCAGGCCGCCGTACAAACGCAAGCCAATCGTGCCGCCGGAACTCGGCTGGCCCAGCCTGTTGGAACGCGACGGCGATGAACTGGAGGTCCATTACCGGCGCATTCTCGAAGAACTTGGGAAGAAACCGGGGATGCTCGGCGCGATCTTCAAGAAGGCGCGGCAGGAGATCCAGAATCCCGCCACCCTGCGCCGGCTGATCGTGGATCTGATCGACGTCGAGAACTGGTCGTCCATGCAGGCCGACGTGAAGGGCGACATTTACGAGGGGTTGCTGGCGAAAAGCGCCGCGGAAAGCCCGAAGGGCGCGGGCCAGTATTTCACGCCCCGGGAATTGATCAAGGCCATCGTCGATTGCGTGCGGCCCGAACCGGGCGACACCGTGTGCGACCCGGCCTGTGGCACGGGCGGATTCCTCCTGGCCGCACACGAATTCGTCATCACTACGCACGGCAAGGAACTGGACCCCGATCAGAAAAAGCACCTGAAGAAGGGGTTCGTCCACGGCTGGGAACTGGTCCCCAACACCGCCCGGCTGTGCGTGATGAACCTCTACCTACACGGCATCGACGCCGACCCGTGCCCGGTCCGCTCCGGCGTCGATTCGCTGGCCAGCCATCCCGGCCAACATTTCAGCGTGGTACTCACCAATCCACCGTTTGGCAAAAAGAGCAGCATCGCCATCGTGAACGAGGAAGGGGATCTGGAGAAGGAAGACACCGCGTACGAACGGCAGGACTTCTGGACCACCACGAAGAACAAGCAGCTGAACTTCCTCCAGCACGTCAAGAGCCTGCTCAAGATGAACGGCCGGTGCGCGATCGTCGTCCCCGACAACGTGCTGTTCGAGGGCGGCGCCGGCGAAACGGTGCGCCGCAATCTGCTGCAGCAATGTGACGTCCACACGCTCCTGCGGCTGCCCACCGGCATTTTCTACGCGCAGGGCGTGAAGGCGAACGTGCTGTTCCTCGACGCCAAACTGGCCCAGGAATCGCCGTGGACCAAGAAGCTGTGGGTGTACGACCTGCGGACCAACATGCACTTCACTTTGAAGACGAACCCGCTCAAGCGGACCGACCTGGACGATTTCGTGGCCTGCTACAACCCCAAGAACCGCCACCGGCGCAAGCCCACGTGGACCGACGACACTCCCGACGGCCGCTGGCGCTGTTTTGACTACGACGAAATCATCAAGCGGGACAAGGCGAACCTGGACATCTTCTGGCTTCGCGACGCGAGCCTGGAGGATTCCGACGGCCTGCCCGATCCCGACGTGTTGGCGCAGGAGATAGCGGACGATTTGCAGACCGCGCTGGACCAGTTCACCGCGATCGCGGCGGAATTGAGGGAGTGACGCTCGCGAGCGGACAAGAGGGGAGGTGTATGTTAAGCCCAGTGCAACTTGGACAACTGGAACGCGAGGTGGCGGCACCCCTTCCACGCGGAGCTGACCTGGTTGTGTCTGGTCGACTCACGCCGGAGGTGAGTTCGGCGCCGATACCGAAACTTGGTTGAGGCTGGACCATGCCCGAAAACGATGTCCCAATCAGCAAGACGCAGGCGATCAAGCAGTATCTTGCCGAGCATCCGGATGCGTCCCCCACGACGGTCGCCGAAGCTCTGGCGACCCAGGGCATTCCGGTCACACCACCCCACGTTTCTGTCGTGAAGGCTTCGCTTCAGCCCCCGAAGCCTGCCGACGATAAGCCGGAAGCGCCGCCGACGCACATACACATAACCATCACACCGCGACTCGAACGCTCGTCATCAAGAAAGAACAAGTTCCCCAGGAAGAAGCCAACAGCCAGCGGCGGTACGACGGACGTGAAGACGGTGTTCCAGGCGATTGTGGGCATGACCGACGCTTTCTGCCGGGACCATCTAAACGGCGAGTACGCCATGCTGTGCCGGAATTTGGCGGCGGCGTTGGCCCGCAAACGACCGTCACCGCTGCTCCGGGGCCAGTTGAAAACATGGACCGTTGGCATCATCCGCACGATTGGCTGGGTGAACTTCCTGGACGACTCCAGCAACCAGCCGCACCTAAAGTTGCCCTTCATTGACCGGGCGTTCGGCGTGGCCGAAAGCACCGGGCAGGGCAAGTCCAAGCTGATTCGCAACATGCTGAAGATCCGCGCCTTCGATCCCAGGTGGACGCTGCCCAGCAAGATGGACGACAATCCGATGATTTGGATGGTGTCGGTCAATGGCTTCATCATGGACATCCGGTCCGCCCCACGGGAACTCCAGGTGGAGGCGTTCGAGAAGGGGCTGATCCCATACATTCCCGCAGACCGAGGCAGCGATTCAGAGGAGGACGAGTGAACCCACAAGACATTCCAGAAACCGAGAAACCAGTCAGCAAAGTGCAGGCCATCAAGCAATTCCTTGCCGAGCATCCCGACGCGTCCCCCAGGGAGGTCGGCGAATCCCTTTTTGCTCAAGGCTTTGAGATCTCATCAGCCTTCGTGTCCACTGTGCGGGCCAAGTTGGAATCGGCGAAGCTCTCCGTGATCCTGTTCTTCTTCTTTCCGTGGCTGGCGATCCGGCTGGCGTTGCGGAAGGCAAAGGGCTGACGGCTGCATCGTGTCCTTTCGGCAAGGAGGACAGATGTTTGCGGGGCCGGAATCGGCCAGCGCCAAGCATTGACGGTGAGCGTGCGAGGTCGGCAGCCACGCCTTGCAACGAGTCGGAAACGGCACGCGGGCGCACCCGGGCCTCGTGGTGAGCGGGAGGCCAAACGCCTGAGGCGTGACCCGGTACTTGCGCCGAAGGCCTGAATGATTGACCGGACAAGGAATCCTGCCACATCATCGCCGCGCCGTGGCGACGCTGCGCCTCGGTGGTAAGCTGGTATTGTTGGCAGTCGCTCGACTTGGCCCGCAACACGGGACCGTGGCCAAGGGATGTCCATCGTAGGTGAAGGCGGCTCAATCTAGCCGGAGGGGTTCCATGCTGATTTGCCCTAAATGCAACAGTCGCGTCGAGGATGCTGGCAAGATCTGTCGAGCCTGCGGCGGCATCCTGAAAGAAGTACCGGACGGCCAGTCCCCTGATGAACTCGGGCACGTCGGCGTGCCGTCCATGCCTGCGCCATCCGGGACCGACTCAACGGAGCTCGGCGAACTGCAGGAAGCAGAGCAGAGTCGCGAGCAGGAATTGGCCCGTCCAGATTGGAAATGTCCGACCTGCGGCGAAACGGTGCCCGGCAGCTTCGACTTGTGCTGGAAATGTCTTTCGGCGGACGCAGGCGAGCATGATTCGAACGGCGCACAACTGGCATCCGAGGGCGGCGAGTTCGATCAAGTGCCGAAACCCGACGAATCACCGGTTGAAGCTGAGGTGCTCGAAGAACCCGACCAGGACGCAGCCACCAAAGCCGGATGCTTACGTTGCGGCTCAACAAAGCTGATCCGTGACGTGTCCGTAGGGAATCAAGATGGACGTCCGGACCAGAAGCTGGAGATTGTGGTGTTCGGAAATCCCGAAGCCCTCTTTTTCAAGGACCGGCTGACGGGCGAAATCCGGGCTGACATCTGCGGCGTGTGCGGCCACCTTGAGTTTCGCGTGGCCAATCCCGGGCAAGTCTACAGGCATTACGAGCAGGCCGGCAGTTTGGGCCAACCCGCAAGTCGTCAGCGGTTGTTCGCAGCCCCCTGCGTGAGGTGCGGCATGTTGGTGGTCAGCGGTACTTCATGTCCGCACTGCGGCGCAAGCCAAGCGGATTGACAGCGAGGAAGATCGGGCGGCCTCAAGCCGCCAACAGTCCCGTTTGATCGTCGATGGAAACCGGGACAGGTACATTTAATGCGGCAAATTAGGTGGTGTGGGATGCGAGCGATCTGCGCGACACTCTTTGTGACATTTCTGCCTCGGGCGTGAGGCGTTCGAGGCGCCGATGGTGATTCTCCTCATAGAGAGCGAGCTGTTGTTGAACGGAAGCGATGCGAAAAGACACGCGCAAGGCGTGCCCGTTACTGGTGCGCGCGGGCTGCGGAGAGGGCACCACAATGCCGCGAGGAAAACGATGCCCTCCGGGAGGGACCGTGTTTCATGTGCTGAACCGCGGGAACGGTCGGCAGACACTGTTCTTCGGGTCAGCAGATTACGAAGCGTTCGTGAGGGTCGTGAAGGAAGCGTTGGTGATTGTCCCGATGCGGATATCTCGGCTACTGTCTGATGCCTAACCACGGGTCATGTGCAGCTGCACATAACCCGTGATCCTCGCGCGTTGCCCCTCGATGATTGGCCCATACCACGTCCCGTTGATTGGCTGGACCGCGTGAATCAGGCGCTGACCGGCGCCGAGATCGAAGCCTTACGCCGATGCGCCGAACTGGGCAGTCCCTACGGTAGCGGTCCGTGGGTCGAACAAACCGTCCGGCACTTTGGCATCGAAGCCACACTCCGCTCAGGTGGACGACCGCCGAAGAAGAGCTCATCGCGGGGAAACGCTACTTCACGTGACAACAACATCGCACCGTAAAGGCATCTTGCCCGCTTTACCCAAACAGCCCGCGGAAATGTACCTGTCCCTTACGTGCGCACGGCATGGTGGGCGAAGTACTTGACGCGATGTCACGCACTCCCAATGAGTCGCCCGAACGCGTCTCAAGGGCCCCTCGCGTGGGGGGCTCGCCTTGCGGCCATCAACCGCCCGGGACTAGAATTCAAATCAATCGCGTGCGCCCGGCAACCAAGCCTCGCTGGGCGGGCTGAAGGTCGTCACAGCGAAGGGCGGGTTCGCCGCGCGTCCGTCGGGCACGGAAGACATTTTCACGATCTACGCCGAAAGCTTTAACGACGAGACGCATTTGCAGCGCATCATCGACGAAGCACGAGAGATCGTTTCCGCGGTGCCGCGGACGGCCCAGTGAGTCGTTGACGGGGAGGGGCGGATGCCGAACACGTATCATCTCGCGTGCCGCACACGCTGGCAGGACGGTGCCTACCTGCTCCTTGCCCTGCTCTCGGCGGTTGGAACAGCACGGGCGTGCCCCCAGGGCGATGCGGCCCGCCAGCAGGCGCCGCAAGTCAAAGAATCGGCGACCAGCGAAACGGCTCTTTCTGACGCCACGCCTCGCGATGTCTACCGTTCTTGGCTGCTGGCCGTGAAAGGAAACGACCTTGCCGCGGCGAAGAGTTGCTGGTGGATGTCCGGCAACGACACGTGCGGCGCCTTGGATGCCATCGTCGGGATCTGGGTTGCGCACCATCGTTTTAATGTGGCGATGGACAAGATCGGCAAAGAGCGGAAGCAAGTTGGGAACTACCTGCGGGACGATTGTACGGACGCTGCCATCGACCGGACGCTCGAACGTCTGAAGCAAGCGGAAATGACGATTACCGGCGACATCGCCACACTCAAGATACCCTGGGCCGAAGATGACGGCTTGGTCGACAATCAACCGGTTTTCTTCTACGTCGACGAGCCGATTCCGTTTCGGAAGACCCCGGCCGGATGGAAAATCGATGCCAATGATCTCTGTGGGATCACGACGCCCGAAGAGTTCATGTCCAGCACATGGGGCGTGGCATTCCGCGACCATGCCGCGATGTTGAACGACGTTGCGGCCGGGCTGGAATCCGGGAAGCTCGAAACAGCAGCGGATGTCGTTGGGGCGATGGAGAGACATTTGGGCAGCCTCGACGGCCAGACACCCCTTACGCGGACGGTCATCTACGAAGAAGACACACCAACCCGCTACCTGCGAATCCGAAAGGGCAATCCCAATCAACTTTCGATCGGTTCCGCCGAATTGCCTCATCGCAAAGACGTGAAGAACCCGACGCGAGTCGAGGGCGATCTTCAGGCGGTCTTCGAGCACATTTATCACGGCCGGAAGATCGTCGTGGAAACGAGGAACAAGAAGGGATATGAAGTCATCTACGCCTACCACGACGAGAGGGCTTTGGAAATTGTTGCTGCGCAGCTTGGAATGACCGTGAAAAGAGAGCAGCGATCGATTTCCGCGTTCGTGTTGACTGTCGGCCAGAGCGGTTCCCATCTCCAACAGGTGCCGAAACGCAACAAGCCGGATTGGGAATGGAAATACACAGACCGTGGCACCCGAGCCTATTACGCCGTCACGATGGACGAATTAGCGGACTTTCTCGAGCGCCTTTCGGGTCCGCCAGTAGTGAACAAGACTGGATTGGCCGGGTACTATGATCTGGAACTGTCCGACAAGGCTGAGCGAGCGCCGCGACAGGGTGAAACCAGAATGCTTGACCAGACCGGCCTGGAGATGCGCTGGGAAAAAACGAAGGCAGAGGTCGTGGTCGTCAAGGACAAATAGCGACGGCGACTTCGCCTGAACGCCAACTCTGTCCGGCATGCGGGGAGATTGGCCGCACCGGCCTCTTCGCTCCACGCGGAACGGGACGGTCTGGAGCCATCGTCAGCAGGCCAATTGTCGTTCTGTCGGCGTAAGATCTGGCGCGACGTTGGGGCTTGAATGCCTGGTGCTGACCGCTTGTCCCGCCGCACGAGCGTCCGTGTTTTCTTTCGTGCCGGCGGCCGGATCCCAGCCACGGATCCGCCAATGGAAGGTCCGTCCGAAGTAGGCCACGTTCAGGGCTGCCAGGTAGATCAGCGACGACCAAGCACTGGGACGCCACAGATGCCGCCAGAGTCGCCGCACGACGCGCCACGGCCGGTAGAACTGATGGGTCACCCAATCGTGACCGGCCTGGAGTTCGTCTGGCGACATGTGAGCGGGCTGGAAGACGGTGTGGTGGAAGTCGTAGTGGGTCCAGTCGCGGTCGAAGATGCGATCGGCCAGGAGTTTCGGCCGCGGGGTGCCGGGCAACGGCGTGAAGATCGAGACTTGAATGGCGTCGACTTCCAACTCCTCCAGCGTCTCCAACGTGCGTCGGAACACGTCCGGGCCGTCTCCGTCGAAACCGAAGCCGAAATCAGGTCAACAGAGGTGTGGAACGGAGCTGCCAAACGAACACCGACAGAGACCTCTTCACTCTCCTGCTCCTACTCGTGCTCGTACTCCTACTCGTGCTCGTACTCCTACTCGTGCTCGTACTCCTACTCGTGCTCGTACTCCTACTCGTGCTCGTACTCCTACTCGTGCT
>Ga0194111_10009916_pt1 | contig 10282 bp, 5 predicted proteins | sample TA2KigC300mmetaG_FD_146194 | JGI IMG/M metagenome (GOLD analysis project Ga0194111, IMG submission 146194) | Freshwater microbial communities from Lake Tanganyika, Tanzania - TA2015033 Kigoma Deep Cast 300m | ecosystem: Environmental > Aquatic > Freshwater > Lake | place: Tanzania: Lake... | reverse complement strand
CGTGAGCCAGGTGCGTAGCTGCGGCGAGAGGTTCGGCAGCGCCGGCTGAATGAAGGGCGGATTCGGAATCGAGTACATGTGCGCGATGGCGTACTTGAAACTCAGATCCAGCGGGCCGGGGTAGTCCTTCCATTCGCGCTGGATCTCATCGTGTCCGGTCTGGTGATAGCGGTGGATCATCCGTATGGTGCGGTGCGGCTGGAGCTTCTTGGCGTCGGCCACGCCCTCCCCGTACGCTTTCCGCAGCCACTTCTCCTTGGAGAACTCGTCGGTGCGGTTCTGCATGCGCTCGCCCGCGGTGATGCCGAAGCCCGCCAGCAGCGGGTAGGTCAGCACCATCTCGCGGATGCTGGCGCGGAAATACTCGATGGTCCTGGGATTGGTCTGGTCCGGCGTGATCCCGTGCCTGCCCTCCGCGCCCCAGGTGAACAGGTTCCAGGTGAACCAGTAGACCTCGATGCCGCGGTCGCGGGCGTGCTGCATGACGTCGCGCCAGAACTGGACCTTCTGGCCGATGGTCATCTTCCGCACCACTTCCGTGTTCTGGAGCAGCTCCGGACGGAACATGTCGCTGCCGCTGTGGCTGTAAGTGTCGTCCATGGGCACGCGGGTGCGCAGAACGTCGTCCAGCGCCACGTCCGGGAATTCGGGAACCTGGACCAGCGAGGGGAAAGGATGCAGGTTCCACAAGCTGAGCACATTGAAGCGATGGCGCGCCAGCTCGTCCAGGAACTCCCGCCAGAAATCGAGGCTCCACATCTCGGGGATGTTCATCTGCGCGGCGTGGCTGTTGTCGGAGTAGCTGGGCGTGCGCACGTCGAGTGGGATGTTGAACTTGATGCCGCGCCGCTCGAGGTGTGGCGCATGGTCGGAGTCGGGCAGACTCGCCAGCGTGCCCCGGCGGATGGCCTCCGCCAGATCCAGCCCGCCGTACATCGCCCCGGCGGAGTCCGCTCCGAGCACGGCCACGGTGGTGCGGCCGTCGCGAAGCACGCGGCGGATGGAGTACGCCTGGCTGGAGGGCCGCGCCAGCGGCTTCACGCCGAGAGCTTTGGCCACTTGGGCGGAAGCCTCCGGTCCGGCCGCGAGCACCATGCGGACGGTGCCGCCGGTCTCGGCCAGCCGCTCCAGCGGCTCTTCCACCAGGCCGGCGCTCTGCGCCACCCGCGCCAGCCGGATCTCGGAGGCCGCAAAGCGGACTTCAGCTACGCCGGGATCGTAAACCACAGACCACAGCTGCTCAGCCGCGAAGCCGAGCGACGGGAGGAGCATCAGGCCCAAGAAGCGAATCGCAATGTGTGGGAGCGTCATAGTCAGTTCTTCGAGAATAGCAGGGACGCCTCCGTCTCTCTGGGAAATCCGGGACAGGCTTGGGTGTCCCTCCGTGGACACCCCGGCCTGTCCCGGGATTTCCATGCTCCTGGGGGCCGGCCCGCCGGCATGCCTCCGTGCTGTCCCCGATGTCAGGTATGATCCTGGATGAGATGAGCTTGCCACAGCGAAGCATCAGCCGGCGCGATTGCCTGCAATCCCTGGCGGGCGTTCTGGCCGGCGCGCGGGGCTGGGCGGCGGCGCAGTCGCGTCCCAACATCGTCATCATCGTCTCGGACGATCACGGATACGCCGACCTGAGCTGCTACGACCATCCCCAGGAAGTCCGGACGCCCAATATCGACCGCATCGCCAGGAGCGGGGTGCGTTTTGCGCAGGGCTACGCGAACGCGTATGTGTGCGCGCCCACGCGCGCGGCCCTTTTGACCGGACGGTACTCGCAGCGGTACGGCTTCTACACGGCGTCCGACTCACGCGCCGGGCTGCCGCTGGATCAGGTCACCCTGGCCGCCGTGCTGAAGCGGGAAGGATACGCCACGGGAGCTTTCGGAAAGTGGCACCTGGGGCTGGAAATGCCCTATCACCCCTGCCGGCGCGGTTTCGACGAGTTCTATGGGTTCCTGGGGCACGGGGCGCACGACTACTTCAACCTCCGGCGGGATCCAGATGCGCTGTTCAACGCCATCCGGCGCAACGAACAGGTGATCGACGACACCGGATACCTCACGGATAATTTGAGGCGGGAAGCCGTGTCGTTCGTCGCCCGTCATGAGCAGCGCCCGTTCTTCCTGTACCTGGCGTTCAACGCGGTGCACTACCCGTTGCAGGCGCCGCCGGAAGTTATCCGGAAGTACGACACCGGGAATCCCAAGCGCGACATTTACCTGGCGATGCTGGAGCGCGAGGACGCGGCGGTGGGGGCGCTGCTGGATGAACTGGAGAAGCGCCGGCTCCAGCAGAATACCCTGGTCGTGTTCTTCTCCGACAACGGCGGCGCGCGGGCCAATGCGTCGAGCAACGGCGCGTTGCGCGACTTCAAACAGTCCGTTTACGAGGGCGGCATCCGGGTGCCCTTCATGCTGAGCTGGCCGGGGCGCATCCGGCCGGACACGGTCTCGCGGGAGCCGGTGATGAGCATGGACGTGATGCCCACGGTGTGCGCCGCGGCCGGGGCCTCCCTGCCCAAGGATGTAGTCTTCGACGGGAAAGACATACTGCCGGCTCTCACCGGCCAGGCTTCCGGGCCCTTGCACGAGGCCATGTTCTGGGACGGAGCCGAGGAGCAGACGGCCGTCCGCAGCGGCCGCTGGAAGCTGGTGAACAACCGCGGCAAGACCGAGCTTTTCGATCTGGACGCCGACCTGAGCGAGAAGAACGACCTCGGGCCGCAAAGGCCCGAGATGGTGGCCCGGCTCCAGGCCTCTTTCGACCAGTGGAGCAAACAGAACCGGCCGCGCCTCACCCGCGGCGCCGCCAACGAGGCGCAGGGAGGCGGCGCGCGGGCCGCCCAGCGCGAAGCGCGGCGCCAGGAGAAGAAGCGGAAGAAGCAGAAGTAGGCATCCATTTCCCTGAGGCGCGCCTGCTCATACTTCGCGCCTGGGCGCTGCCTCGGCCAACTGTCCCGAAGCTGTATCCCATGGCAGCGGCACCACCGGTCGCTCCGAGGAGCCTTCAGCAGCCGAGCCCGATCCTCGTTCACGCACGCTCAGCCGCTTCGATGCGGATCACCCCAGGTGGGCAGATGCCGACACAGGCGCCGCACCCGTTGCATTTCTCGCGCACCACCTTGACGGTCGTTTGATAGGTTTCGCGTACGAAGGTATCCACGATAGCAGCGCGGGGGCATCGCGCCACGCAGATGCCGCACTCTCTTTCCAAAGTCAGGTAGCACTCGGAAAGGTTGATAGACACGATCCCGATCACATGGCGGTTCTTCTCCGCCAGAGGAAGCAGACGAATGACGCCGGTCGGGCACACCCGGCCGCAGAGGTTGCAGTCCTGGAGGCAGTAGTCGGGACCGCTGAACCGCAACCGCGGCGCGAGGAAGCCTGTCACATCGCGCTGCTCTACAGCCGGCTGGATGATCCCCGTGGGACAAGCGCGAACACAACTCCCACAGCGGATGCACCCCCCCTTGAATGCCGCTTCGTCAACCGCGCCCGGAGGACGGATTTCCCGGCGGCGGGATGCCCAAGGCCGCGCGGCGACAGCAGCGAAGATCGTTCCGGCGCCGGCGGCCAGCAACGCCCGGCGCGGATGCGATATCGAGCCCAGTCGAAGTCGCGGGCGACCGCTGTCGCGCGGGCGGGCCGTCAGAGCCAGCAGGTCCTGCGCCCCGCCCAGCGGGCACAGGCGTGCGCACCACTTCCCTGGAAACACGATGCTGATCAGCATCACCAGCGGCAGACCCACTGCCGAAAGGGCTGAAAGGTCCGCACGTGCAATTCGCGCGACACTGAAGAACCCGCCAAACAGGGCCAGCGGGTCCATCCACAGAAGCAGCGGATACCCTGCGACCGCCCCGCCCAGCGTCGTCAGCGCGAAGAACCGGGCCGGCGGCCACGACGATCCGGCCCGGGCGGCTGTCCCAGACGCCGGGGCAAGGGGACCCCGCAGTTTGCCGCACGACTCCGAGAGGAGGCCTACGGGGCAGAGATGCCGGCACCAGAATCTCCGATAGAGGATTGCGGTTACCAGCATCGGCATCGCCAGCACCAGATCCGCGGCCAGCGAATGTCTCGCCACCCGCGAGCAGATGGCTACGAAGGGACTCAGCGCCGGCGCCGCCAGGCGCCACACCTCGGGGAAGAACCACAGGACCAGCCCTAGCAGGACACTGGCGCCAAGCCTGGTGCGGAAGGGCAACAGCTCCGCTCCTCGCTATCCGAAGTGCACGCCTTGCTTCTTGAGGAGGGCCTGCAATTGCACAACCTCCAGGTCGCGCGGGCGGCGCCTCCTCTGCACCGCCAGCGCTGCGGCTGCGCCGGCCGCCTGGCCCGAGACCAGGCAAGGTCCGATAAGCCTCAGGTAGTTCATCATGAGGTTGTCGCCCGCGATACACCGGCCGGCCGCCAGCAGGTTGTCCACCTTAACCGGCACCAGCGCGCCGTAAGGGATGTCACATGCCCGCTCGCCGAGGAAATCGCCGCCGCCGCCCACCCCGACGGAGTCGCGGTAGCGCTTGCCTTTCATCGCCTCCTCGTAGGTGGGCACGACCAGGCCCTTCAAGGTGCGCGAAGCACGAATCCCCAACTGTGACGCCGTGTCCAGCAGGAAGACCTGCTCGTGCCCCGGCCTCTGCTGCAAGGCTTTCACCTGTTGCCAGACGGCGCGGCGGCCGTCCAGCTCGGTCTGGGTCAGGGTCTTCACGTCGAGGCAATCGCCCTGCGGACCCTGCATGTTTACCCACCGAACACTCGGATGTGGAGTAACAGCGCCCGGCTTTCGTGTCCCGGCTCCTGCCGCCGCCGTCGAGTTGTCGATCCGATCCACGTTGCCGAGGCGGTGCACCAGGCCAATGCGATGAATGTGGCGCACGTGTTCCGCTCCGGCGGCCGCATAGACGTCGCCGTCCCCGGTGGCGTCCACTACGATCCTGGAGGTGATAGCGTAACTGCTGCTCTTGCTCTCGAAGACAACGCCTTTCACGTCGTTGCTCTGCATGATGGCGTTGACGGCCCAACTGTGGAGGAGGATCTCGACACCGGCCTCGCGCAGCATCTCCGCCATCACGTACTTTGTCGCTTCCGGGTCGCTGGTGGGGTTGCGCATCCCCGGGCCCTGGTTGATGATGCCACCCTTGATCGCAAGGAGCCGCTGCAGCAGTTCGTCGCCGATTCCGCGGACGCACTTGGTAAGTCCCGCTTGCGTCTTGACGTGCGTGGCAAGGACGATCAACACCAGGCCGGCCGTCCACAGGCCGCCAAAGCACCCGTATCTTTCAACCAGCGTCACTCTCTGCCCGGCCCGCGCCGCCGCCAGGGCCGCGATTACGCCAGCGCAGCCGCCGCCCACGACCAGCACTTCCGTGTCGCTCAGCACGCGGATTTCGTGTCTGGGCTGGACTACCTTGCCGTTTTCGATGACGGCGGGTCCGCTGCGATACACATTCGGCGCTTCGACAACACGTGAGCCTAAGTGGATAGCCTCCTGCCCGAGCATCGTACCTGCCGGCAGAACCATGCTTCCGACGGCCAACCCGCGGAGGAACTCGCGGCGACTGTCCACAGTCCTCATGTGCGCCTCCTTTAGGCCAGGATTTCCCTTCTCGCTTCCTGGGTCCCTTCGATTGTACACCCAGCCGCCGCCGCCCCTCGACGAGGGCGGCGCGCTGCGCTATTCGCGCCCGCCGGACCTAGGCGGCCGCGAAGCCGAGCGACGGGAGGAGCGCCAGACAGAGTACGTGTCGCATCGTCTGACATACATAGCGTACGAATTGATTGCGCCACCGCTCCCTGACGGTCGCGGCTCGGTTATGGCATTCGCGCCGCCAACCGAGCCACGAGCGTGAGCGAGTGGTCCCGGTTATGGCATTCGCGCCGCCAACCGAGCCACGAGCGTGAGCGAGTGGTCCGTGCTATGCGCAGGTGCTTGTCAGGTTGCGTATAGTGTCTCATCGTGAGGTCTTCGATGGCCGCGGGGACGGTTCCGTCTGTCCCCGTGGGAGGCGTCGATTTCCCAGTCGTACATAGGCACGGCCTGGCGGCAGGCGGGACAGACGGTGACCCCCACGCCCCAGGCCGCCAGGCCCGTCAGGATTCCAGCTCCAAGCGGCATGGGTTCACCCGCGCACAACCGCGATGCTGTGAGGATACTACAGCCCGGGCGTGGCTTTAGGTTAGCCTGGTGGAGGAAGGAGGCTCTGCATGACCCGGCGTGAATGGCTTGCTCTGCCGGCTGGCGCGCTGGCGGGCGCCGCCCCGCGGGTGGAGGAGATTCGCACTATCAGTATGCAGCCGGACCTGTACCGCGGCTGGCCGACTGTCATACGGCGCCGCAACGGCGAGCTGCTGCTGGCTTGCTCCGGCGGCCGGGAGGCGCACGTCTGCCCCTTCGGCCGTCTGGAGCTGATGCGCTCCGGCGACGAGGGACGCACCTGGAGCTGGCCGCAGGTGCTCATGGACTCTCCCATCGATGACCGCGACGCCGGCTTGTGCGAGACGCCGCGCGGAACCCTGCTGGCCACCACTTTCACTTCGCTGGCCTACGAGCCCATCCTGGAGAAGGCCAAGGAGTGGGCCCCGGAGCGCCTGGCGCGCTGGGAGGCGGTGCAGCGGCGGGCCCAGGCGGCGGACCGCAAGGCGCTGCTGGGCTGCTGGATGCTCCGCTCGGAGGACGGCGGGCTCACCTGGTCGGCCCCCTATCGGGTTCCGGTGAACAGCCCGCATGGTCCGACCGCGCTGGCCGATGGCAGGCTGCTTTACGCCGGCAAGCGGTTGTGGGATCAGCCGGCCGCGGTGGGTGTGTGCGAGTCACAGGATGACGGCCGCACTTGGGGCTGGCTGGCCGACCTTCCGGTTCGGCCGGGTGACCGCTTCGAAGCCTACCACGAGCTGCACGCCGTCGAGTCACAGCCCGGACGGATCATAGTGCATATCCGCAACCACAACCCGGCCAACCAGCGCGAGACGCTGCAAACCGAATCCGCCGACGGCGGCAGGTCCTGGAGCCTGCCCCGCGCCATCGGCGTGTGGGGGCTGCCGTCGCACCTGCTGCGGCTGCGCGCCGGACGGCTGCTGATGACCTACGGATATCGGCGCGCGCCCTTCGGCAACCAGGCGCGCTGGAGCGCGGATCAGGGCCAGACCTGGTCGCCGGCGATCACGATCTCCGCCGACGGTGCGGGCGGGGACCTGGGCTATCCCTCCACCGTCGAACTGGCGGACGGCACGCTGCTGACGGTCTGGTACGAACGGTTCAAGGAGTCACCGAACGCGGTGCTGCGGGCGGCCCGCTGGGTCTTGTAGCGGGCGTTAAGATGTAGGTCCGGCCTCCGGCGACGGGCTGGAACTCGAACCACCCGGCGCGCGGGCTTTCGAGCGCTACCGGACCCAGCGCGCGGCCCTCGGCATCGAGCGCCTTGAGCTGCCCCGGCTTCGCGCTGGCGAAACCGATGCGCGTGTTGCCGTAGATATCGATGAGCTCGATCGTGCCGCCGGTGCGGTCGCGCCGCGCCACGCTCCCGCTGCCGCCGAGGCCCCCCTGCTCGACCCACTGCCCGCGCCCGTCCAGGAATTCGTACTCGGGCGCCTTCACGTAGTCTATGCGGCGCCCATCAACGTGCGCGGAGAATTCGTGGAAGCGGGCGTTGGGGTTGAAGGCGAGCCACCCCGAGACGGGCAGCTCGAAGCGGCGCCCGGCGACGTCCGTCACCTCCCAGCTCCCTTCCGCGGCGCGGTTCACGTAGACCTGTGCGCCGTTCTCGTACTCCACGTGCAGGCGTGAATCGGCGAGCGCGCCGCTGGCGTGGGCCTGGGCGGGCGTCAGCCACCGCCCGTCGCGCGCGGCGTAGCGGATGCGCCGGGGCCGCACGAAAGCGTACTGCTGCTGCAACTGCTGGAGCATGTAGTAGGAGCGCGCCATGGCCTCCACGCCGAAAGGCTCCTCCAGCCCCCAGTCGTTCACCAGCCAGCCCAGGTTGCCGTAGCCGATGGTGGTGGCCAGGAACAGGTCCACGTACTCGCGGCGCTTGGGGGAGTCCTTCCATTTGGGATCCAACCGGCTGAGGTAGTAGTAGGTGTACCCCATGCCGTAGTTGGCTTCCAGGGGATGCAGCTTGTGCAGCTTGAAGGCGCTGTCCAGCGGGTGAGTGAGCAGGTTCACGTCGGTGTAGACCCAGCCATAGCCGCCTGACTGGAGTCCGGCGTACAGCCACTGGTAGGTGCTCTCGGATTGCGTGGGGCCGTAGACGCGCTGGTCGTTGAGCAGCAACTGTCCGTAAGCGTAGAACGTGGCGGCGAACGTGCCAGCGCCGGGCACGCGCGCGTCGAAGTCGCAGTAGCTCCAGGGCGCGACGGCGGTGTGAACGTCGGTGTAGGACATCATGATGCCGTAGCGCTGCTTGATGCGTTGGGCATAGTATTCGTCCATCTCGACGGCCTTGGCCGGCTTGAGGGCGTAGGTCCGCGGCCAGGCGCGGCGCCACTCGCCGTCGGGCATGCGCTGGACCAAGTCGGGGTCCCAGTTGGTGTTGACCGGGGCGAAGTCGCAGTAGTTGGTGTAGACGCCCTGCCGCCATCCCAGCTTGCCCTGCGCCTGGATATACCAGCGCAACGCGGCGTCCCCGCCCTTCTGCGGCGCGCTCCGCAGGCGCATGGTGTAGCTGTCGGCGTTATCGCGCCAGGTGACCTCGTGGCTGTGCTGCATGATGTGTTCCAGGCCGTAAGCGCGGATCCGACGCGAGCGCTGATGGTCTTGTTGAAAGGTCTCCGGGGAAGTCACCGTCCAGATTGCGCGCTTGCCTTCCGGCTGGCGCAGTGACGGGGGATTGGCGATGGTAGGCAGGGTCTCTTCGTAGACTGGCGAGTTGGTCAGGAAGATGCGCTCGTACAGGTTATTGCGCCGGCCGTCAGTCTTGGCGGTGTAGCGCAGCGACCCGTTGATCTCGGCGCTGCCGGCGCTCACCTGGGGATCCTTGACGAAGTGCGGCGCGGAGGCGTTGGAGCGGTACCAGTCGAACCACACGCTGGTGAAGACCGGACGCTCCGCGCTGCCGGACAGCAGCACGCGCGGGTTCGAGGAGCCGTAAGTGAGGTAAGGCACGGTGATCAGCCTGGGCTGCTGAACGCCCGCCACGCGCCCGAAACTCAGTTCCACGGCTTCGCCTCCGTCGCACCACACATCCAGCACCAGCGACTTCTGCCAGAGGCGCAACTGGTAGTCCGCCAGGCGCGACCCGTGGCGGAACTTCGTCTCGATCACGTCGCCGGCCAACGTCGCTGATATCAGCTCCCCTTCCGCCGCCCGTCCCTCGGGCGTGTCGGCGAAGCGGATGCCGCCGCCGTCCAGGGGCCGGAAAGCGGCGCCCCCGTTGACGCTCACGCTGAGCTCGCCGAGGTCGCCGGCACGGGGCCGGTACTCATAACGCACGGTGGCATCGCGGCCCTGGTAGAGCAATTCGAAGTGGTTGCTCTGCACCTCGCGGAGCGACACGCGGAAGTCCTTTTCGAAGTTCGAGGGCAGGATGGTTTCTTCGCGAGTGGGGAACGGCAGAATGCCCGGGCCCGTGTTGAGGCCCGCGATCTGGCCGCGGTAGGGTTTCAGGTTGCGCTGCGGCTGGGGTTTGAAGCGGAGGGGCTTGAGCGGCTCGGTGTAGAACGCCAGCGAATCGCAGTAGAAGTAACGCGGCTCGCCGTGCCTCACTCGGGAGATTTCGAGACCCGAGAAGCTGGCCGGCCACGCCAGTTGCCCGAGGACAGCGGCAGGGACCTTGCGGTGAATCAGCCACCACTGCTTCCAGCGTATGTCGGTGAGCTGGATGCGATGCTCCTTCCCGCCGGCATCGGTGACCAGAACGGCGACGTCCGCCGGCGGCGTGCCGTCGTCGCGGACCCAGTTCCAGCGGTTGCCGAAGCCCCACAAGTCGATGGAATCGAACTTCGCGGGGAGGGGGATGGGTTTGGCTGGGCGCGCAATGAGGCGGCTCGTTTCGCCGGCGCCCGCGTAGAGGAACTTGGCTACGTGCTGGCCCCACAGTTGCTGCTCGCGACTGCGCCGCAATTCTCCGCTGGCTCCGCCGTGGAGCTCGAGGGTCCATCCCCGCAGATCCTCGAAGTCCACCAGGGTGTTGGGGTGCTCCTGGCGCTGGGTCCAGGTGAGCTCGTAGGGTTGTTGCCCCAACTGCTGCCAAGGCTCGATTTCGTTGATGACCGGCACGACCTTGTCGGGGGCGGCGGCCGCAAGCAAGAAGACGATCAACATGTGAGTGCTCCCGCCCAAGGTTATCGCAACG
>Ga0194111_10009906_pt1 | contig 10289 bp, 9 predicted proteins | sample TA2KigC300mmetaG_FD_146194 | JGI IMG/M metagenome (GOLD analysis project Ga0194111, IMG submission 146194) | Freshwater microbial communities from Lake Tanganyika, Tanzania - TA2015033 Kigoma Deep Cast 300m | ecosystem: Environmental > Aquatic > Freshwater > Lake | place: Tanzania: Lake... | reverse complement strand
GCAGAGACGCCCGCCCCATACGCATCAAGTTAAGACCAAATCCGCAGGTATAATGCTGTTCCTCACCCTTGACGGGGGAGGCCAGGTGGGGGTGAAAGCGGTGCTCTTGATTATGTTCACCCTCCCCTAACCCCTCCCGTCGAGGGAGGGGAATTGACAACAGATGCTTAACTTGATGCGCATGGGCTGGCAGAGACGCCCGCCCCTACTGATGGTTTTGTCTGGGAAATGGAAACTTCTATCAAAGATTTGCCGCCGGGTGAATTCGTTGAACTACCGCTAATGGTCAAACCTGCATACGAACAAGGCGTATGTGAGAACGTTCCCTATTCGTTCAGCGTCAAAGCGACTTCAGGCACCAATCCCAACATCTCCTCCACAGTGAAAGCGAACTTTACCATCAAACCCGGCGAAGCAGGAGCGCCAGTAAAGAAACAATTAACTTTAAGCCTTCATAAGGGCATAAATATCATATCCATTCCCTTTAAAAACGATTGGCGATTGAGCGACTTAATCCGTTTGACCGGTGAATATGACGTAACCATGGTTATCTACTACGACTATCAAGATGAAAAGTTCGTTGCGTACATGCTCCGTTTTGGGGAAAATGTGAAGTCGAATGTGCCTGTGCAATGCGGCGAGGGATATGTTGTAGTAATGAAAACAGATAAGCAAGTGGTATTCGAGGGTTATTCGTGTGAAGATGAAGCAATCCCCGCCGCGCCGCAAATGCCGATGATTTTGTCCAATGACGTTCAAAAGACTTCTGTGTTTTTAGTAACGGGATATGTGATGGATGAAACAGGAACGGCTCAAGATGGCATCCGCGTGACAGTGCGGAATCAGAGAACCGGGCAAACGCTTCAGAGCACAACTGGTGCATGGGCGGATAGTGGTCAATATGTTATCACCTTTGTCGCATCATCTCCGGACATGATGACATCCGCTGGCGACCAGTTGGAGATTTCAGCAATAGATGAAACTCATCGTCTTAAAATGTCGCCGATAATTTATACTTTGACCGATGCTGAACTTTCTGTTTATGGGCTTTACATGCCGCCTCTGCGTTTACGGGTTATTCCAGAACATTCTGCGCTTCTTCCCAACTACCCGAACCCATTCAACCCGGAGACGTGGCTCCCATATCAGCTTGCTGATGACGCTGCTGTAACAATTAGCATTTACAATCAAAGAGGTCAGCTTGTTCGGAATATCGTTTTAGGGAATCAGGCGGCGGATGTGTATATCAGTAAGGACAAAGCTGCTTACTGGGACGGTAGAAATAACGTTGGCGAGAAGGTAGCCAACGGCGTGTATTTCTATAATTTACAAGCGGGCGAATTCACAGACACGCGGCGGATGCTAATAGTCAAATAATAAATTTAGACTTCCGAAGTCTCCTAAGACTTCGGAAGTCTGGACAAGTGGATATGAGGAGAGTTATGAGAAAGTTATCCGTTAAGGAAATCCTGAATGCAATAGACCAGCTATCAGAAGAGGAATGGATACAACTTGAGCATGAAATGGAAGAGTATAAATGGCAAAAGCTTTATCAATCTCCAGCGTTCATTGAAATGATGCAAAATCGCATTTTAGAAGCAAAGGAAGCCCGACGCAAAGGATATCTCAAAACAGCGGAACAATTACGCGCTGAATTTGAGAGGGAAGGACTTCTATGAGATATCAAATGGTAATTACACCAGCGGCAGAACGTGATTTAAGAAAATTGCCGCGTAAAGTGCGTCGTGAATTTTTTGATATTCACTTGCTTAGAATAGCCGACTCGCCACGCGAAGTTGGAACTCCCTTACGTGGCGAATTTAGAGGATATTGGTCGTATCATTTCGGCCGCCGTCCAGAATATCGAGTCATCTACAGTATAGAAGAGGAAATTGTCACTGTAACTGTTTTCCTGGTAGGTTCGCGCGAAAAAGTATACGCCCGATTACGAAGACGGTTATTTTGATAAATGATACGACTTTTTCAGTTAGCGTCTAATCCTTTGTTAACCGCAGAGTGCACAGAGGAGGCGCAGAGAGCGCAGAGGCTTTGCTCGCACTCTTTTTTCCCCCCCCTCTATCCCCCTGCACGCGGGGGGATGCTCGTGCTCGGCGTCCTCTCTGTGTTCTCTGCAGTTAAATCTTCTCTTAAAAACGCACTATCTTCTGATAACTGAAAAACTCGTGTAAATGATAATTATCTTTTATAGGTTTTACGCAACGCCAGAAAATTCAGGCGGATTCACAGCTTCACGACGAATGCTGATAGTCAAATAGTAATCCAGTGACCCTTGAAAAGGGTTGGAACTTTCAAGGGTCGTATTAACACGGTATTTACAATGATAGAAACGCGCGGTTTATTAATCGTTATTTCAGGTCCTTCTGGTTCGGGTAAAACCAGTATTACCAAAATTCTCCGCAATATAGAACCGAAGCTGAAGTTTTCTATTTCTGCTACTACCCGCGCGCCGCGTGCCGGTGAAGTGGATGGCGTGGATTACTATTTTTTTAGCGAGGTAGAATTTCAGCGTAGAATTGAAGCGGGTGAATTTGCCGAATGGGCGGTATATGGAAATCATCGCTATGGCACGCTAAAAAAAATGGTGGAGGATAGTCTTCAGAGTGGTAATGATATTCTCCTTGAGATAGAAGTTCAGGGTGCAACCCAGCTTCGGAAGTTGTATCCCGATGGTGTTTTTATTTTTATCCTGCCGCCATCTCAAGCATCCCTGGGAGAGAGACTAAGAAAGCGGAAAACGGAATCCGAAGACGATATTCGCCGGCGGCTTTTAATTGCAAAGTCTGAGATTAGCCATATAAATAACTATGATTATATGGTCTTCAACGACGATAATCAGATTGAAAAAGCTGTTGAAAATGTGAAATGCATAATTGCTGCTGCTAAATGTCGCGTTAATGAGTCTGTTTTAACACAAATTAAAAATGAATTTATTTTAACTTGTTTCTGACGAAATTGGGAGGTAAAAAACAAATGTATGATGTAGTATTCCTCGAAGATTTAATGAAGATTGTTGACAACAAATTTATTGCTGCCAATGTAGCAGCGAAACGAGCCAGATGGTTAAATGAGAAGAAAAGATTGCCGACAATTAAAACAGACGCAATCAAAGATACAACTATAGCTTTAGAAGAATTGCTTGCGAATAAATTGGATTACAGACCCACTCAGCGTGAGGAACCCAGAAAAATTGAGGAACTGATACCTATTGCGCTGCCTACATCTGAGGAAGAAGAGCTTGAAGAAGAGCAGGAGTCGTTGTTCGATGAAGAATACATTGATGATAGGGATATATTTTATGAAGATGAAGACACAGAGGAAGGAATTTAAACCAAACTTTTCTTTTAGAAAGAAAAGTTGGTAGTATCCCCCTTGAATGTTGCTAAAAACTGAGGTATAATTAACGGAAGATGGTTTCATCTATAACCACCAAGACACTAAGACACAAAGGAGATAAATAGTATAAGACACAGCGGATTGTCGATTGTTGATTGGCTTTGGATTGTCGATTGGCGATTGCCTTTGGATTGTCGATTGTCATCAATCATCAATCAAAGGATTGTTGATTGAAAAAACCTATAGATGGAACAGGTTTTTCAATCAACAATCAACAATCATCAATCATCAATCAAAGGAGGAGAAGAATGAACTATCTACCGATTTCAGAAAGAGAAGAGGAGATTGCTTCTGCGATTGTAGATGCGGCCTATTCCGTTCACCAAAACCTCGGTCCTGGTTTGGTAGAGCCAATCTATGAAGTATGCTTCTGTCACGAATTAACCAAACGGGGATTTCATTGGCAACGACAAGTGGATATCCCCATTGTCTACGATGGCATCACCTTCGATGAAGGATTGCGACTGGATGTTCTGGTAGAAGACAAAGTCATTTGTGAGTTGAAGTCGGTCGAGGAAATGAAGCCTCTTTTTACCGCTCAACTGTTGAGCCAATTGAAGTTGACTGAAAAACGGCTTGGCTTTTTGATTAACTTCAACGTGCCCACAATCAAAAGTGGCATCAAGCGTTTGGTTTTATAATCTGGGTGTCTTGTCCGATTTCGGACTCCGTAAAACGGATGTGTCTTGGGGGCTGACTGATCATATTTGGACTTTCAAAAGGAAAAGGGCAAGATGGCTCAACGGCTAGATGGCAAAACGGTTAAACGCCTGATTTTCCCTACGACCGTCTTGCCGTCTTGCCGTTTTGCCACTTTGCCATTCACATTATAAACAAAGTATTAGATGGTGAGCAACGAGGAATTTTATAAATATGCTTCTCAAAGGCAAAACCATTATTATCGGTGTTACCAGTAGCGTTGCTATTCATAAAGCCATTGACCTGGTGAGCCAGTTGGTCAAACTTGATACGTCAGTGTATGTAGTGATGACGCAGAATGCGACTAAGCTCGTCGCGCCGCTGCAATTTCGCACAATATCACGGAATCCTGTCTTTTGTGACTTATTTGCTGAGCATCTGAGTTGGAAGCCGGTTCACATTGAATTGGCTGACAGTGCCGATTTGCTCGCTATTGTACCCGCGACGGCAAATATTATCGGCAAATTAGCACACGGGCTTGCCGATGATATGCTCTCGACGATTGCTATTTCGGTGCATTGTCCGATTTTAATAGCGCCTGCTATGAATTGCCACATGTATGCCAACCCCGCGGTACAAGAGAATCTTAAGATTCTAAAATCCCGCGGCATTGCAATTGCAGAGCCTGAATCGGGAATGTTGGCGTGTGGATACGAAGGGAAAGGGCGTTTACAGGATGTCAGCAGGATTATTGAGCAAATGCAAGCGCTTATCACACCAAAGAAGGATTTTGCCGGCAAGCGAGTGTTAGTCACGGCTGGCCCAACCCGTGAGTATATCGACCCAGTTCGGTTTATCAGCAATAAATCCAGTGGCAAAATGGGGTATGCTATCGCCCAAGCCGCACAGTATCGCGGCGCACAAGTGACACTGATTAGCGGTCCGACTCACCTTCAAGCGCCGTATGGAGTAGAATTGATTCCCATCGAGACAGCGATTGAAATGCGTGGCGCAACACTCGCACGCGCTGATGACGCCGATGTCATCATTATGGCAGCGGCGGTCGCAGATTACCGACCCTCTGAATCAAAATCACACAAGATAAAAAAGACTGCTGAAGAATTGACCCTGAAGCTGCAACGCAATCCTGATATTAGCATGGAACTCGGCGCCTTAAAAAAAGCGCAACTCCTCGTTGGTTTCGCCGCGGAAACCGAAGATGAAATTCCCAACGCGCAGGAGAAATTAGTGAAAAAAAATCTGGATTTAATCGTCGTGAACAATGTTCTGCAAGAAGGCGCGGGCTTCGATGTGGACACCAATATCGTAACCTTAATTGACAAAAACGGCGCGGTGGAAAAGCTACCATTGCTCTCTAAGTTTGATGTGGCGAATGTTGTGCTTGATAGGGTTTACAGCATAATTAATGCGTAATGCGTAAAACGTAATGCGTAAATATAAAATTACGTATTACGCATTACGTTTAAATATCACAGGTGATAAAAATGCTTGAGAAACTACAAGAAATAGAAAATAAATATAATGAGTTAGAGAAGGCACTTGCTGACCCGGAAGTGCTTTCAGACCAAAACGCTTATCGAGAATATGCAAAGGAATACTCCGATTTGGCGCCGATAGTTTCCACTTTCCATAAATATAAGAAAATTATAAAAGAGATTGAGGACACTGAAGCTTTACTTGAATCGGAGGGTGATGAATTTGCAGAATTAGCCAGGGATGAATTGGAATTGCTCTATAAACAGAGAGATACTCTGGAAAATCAATTAAAAATCCTGATAATACCTAAAGACCCAAATGATGAGAAAAACGTTATCATGGAGATTCGGAAAGCTGCCGGGGGGGAAGAGGCTGGTCTTTTTGCCGGCGATTTATTTCGCATGTACGGCAGATACGCAGAAAAGCATGGTTGGAAGGTGGATATTTATGATTCACATCCCAGCGACCTCGGTGGGTTTGACAAAATTGTTTTTTCCGTTGAAGGAAAAGGCCCGTATAGTCGCTTGAAATACGAAGGCGGTGTCCACCGCGTTCAGCGAGTGCCTGTTACAGAATCAAGCGGTAGGAAACATACTTCTACAGTCACTGTCGCAGTTTTGCCAGAAGCGGAAGAGATTGAAGTAGAAATTGACCCCGAAGATTTAAGAATCGACTACTATCGCTCTTCAGGGCCAGGTGGCCAGCATGTAAACAAGACCGACTCCGCTGTTCGGATTACCCATATTCCTACTGGCCTGGTTGTTTCCTGCCAGGACGAAAAATCTCAGCATAAAAACAAGGCGAAAGCGATGAAAATTCTTCGCTCACGATTGCTTGAACAGATGACAGCAGAACAAGACGCCGAACGGGCTTCTGCACGCAAATCAATGGTCAAAAGCGGCGAACGTAGCGAAAAAATTCGCACCTATAATTTCTACGAGAGACGAGTAAGCGAACATCGCATCAGTCTTACTCTACATCAATTAGATGCTATCATGGATGGAGATTTAGACCCAATCATTGATGAACTGATTACGGTTGACCAGGCTGAACAATTGAAGGAACTGTAGATTTATCATTACTTTTTATTCCAATTATTTCTTTTGATCAAACTCCAAACTTTTTCTTCCAACTTTTTCTTTCAGAAAGAAAAAGTTGACAAAAAGAAATAAGAGGAATTGAGTTTGATTAAAAAGAAAAGAAGAGGATTTCTTTAATCAAACTTTTCTTTCTTAAAGAAAAGTTTGGTTACCAAAATTGGGGATGATTTAAGATGAACTATAAATCTTTTGCGGAAAGAACAAAAGACAAAACATTTGATGAATTAGTGCATGAGGGTAAACGACGCGCTCATGAATTAATTGAGGACCAAGGTATTGCTGCTCTTGCACTCTATATCGCTGATATCATGTCAAAAAACATAGAGTTATTTCGCAGTCCAACCTATCTTAAAGAGGTTAAACTGATTCTGGTTGACCAGGCTGAACAATTGAAGGAATTATAAGTTGTTGATTCGAAGATATGGTGTGACTTCAAGCAAATTTAATGGGAATTGATAACAAGGGGGAATCACTATGAAGGAATTGCTAAGAGTAGGCCAAGGATTAGGGGTATTTGCTGACTTTAAAAATCCTTTCGACTGTGGACGGAAGGCAGCAAGGCAAGCCATTGAAGATTTAGCAGGCTATTCATTTCCTCCCAAATTAGTTTTTGTATTTGCGTGTAGCACATGCTCGAATCTGGATGAGTTGCTTAACGGAGTACGAGACGAAATAGAAAAAGCTGGTCATGAGAATCTACCAATGGCCGGCTGCACAACCCCTTTTCCTATCACCCATCTCACTGATTTAGGAACAGTGGAAGATGGAGTAGTTGTGAGTATTTTGGCGTCAGATGAAATAGAAGCGCGTGTTGGAGTTGGAGAGAATATCTTTCAGAATGAGAAACAGGCTCTCAAGCAAGCACTGGAAGAATCCAATGTATCAGTAATATCCGCTCCACCGGAAGAAAAATTCATTTTCGCTATATTGCCCGGCTATTATTACTCATCTACCGACTACCCTGAGTTTAGAGACCACGAAATCTTTGAACATTTGTTAAACCTTGTTGGACAACGAGTAACAATATTCGGTGGTTCCGCGAGTAATAGTGGTGATCCTAGCAATGATAATAAGATTCAAGATATTCGCCAATTTGCTCAATATAGGGCGTATCAAAATACGATTGTCCTAGTTAATATGTATATTCGTTTAGCCTATGCTTGTTCTGTAGAACTTGGCTTTCAAACGGAAGGTCAAAGATATCCTTTAACATTAGCTCAAAATGCAGCAAGAAGCAGAATCATCACACATATTGGTGAGCAACCTGCTTTAAAATTCTTGAGACAATTTCAGAAAAAAGGTGAGCCATTATTTCTTCAGATCCTAGGGTCTGAGGTGAAACATAAGCGTATTGAGGTTCCACATGCAGGAAGCAAAGATACTTTACTATTTAAAATGCAGGTAGACAAACGCGATATAGTCAGTATATGCAATGCCCAAGCTGAAGATTTAGAAAATGCCGCCATACATTGTATTGAGCAAATGAATAGTTATATCCGGATTAGCAACCCTGGTGCTTTGTTTGTCGTATCGTGCCGCCGTCGTAGGGCAATTATGGGAGAAGAACAGAGTGAAATCAATGTTTTTCAAAAGCGATTTAGAGGTATTCCAACTATTGGTTTCTATGGGGCGGGTGAGCATTGTCACGCATGGGGTATTGATATAAAGTCCACTAACTGTGCAATCAATGTTTGCTTAATTGATAATGAATTTTCACTTTCAGAACAAAATATTGATAAGCACCGAGCCCTATCTCAAATGGGTATTGGAGTACAGTTGGCTAGCTTTCCACAAGAGGTCGCCGATATTACTTTTGAGACTTTGAGGAAAATAGGCTATGCCGGCGGATTAATTGTTCTAGAGACACCTATTTCATCCATGGAGAGCAATGAATATGGATCGGAGCTTTTTAAATTTACTGTTTTCCCAAATGGTGAACCCTGGGAAAGTCTAAAAGATCAATTGCTGCAAACGATTTCAAGAGAAGATTTAAAATATCTTATACAAAGTAAGATGCCAAATGTCTTGCAAATACCTCTACCAAGAGTTGGTAGTTTATGGCTTAAGGGAAGTGATTTACCAAAAGATTCATCGGAGATTTTTGCACAAACATCGGAGATTTTTGCACAAACAATGGCAATTGCACAAACAGTGGCAGCTGCTTTTCGCCGTTTACATCATGATGAGGAATTGCAAAAGCGTATGGGGAATCTGGTAAATCAACAAGCCGGGGCAACTTTAGATGAACTCCTTACTGAAGGAATTGTGATAGCATCTGAGATAAGTGAGTCGCAAATTGGTTCCATTCGGCTTGTAGATGAGGACATTGGGGCATTATATTACCAAGCTGTCTATCCCCACCATCCTCAACAAGTTAAAGAAAAATATTGGAAAAAGGAAATATTATTGAGAAGTTATCCGTTAAAAGGTGATAGCCTTGGGGCTCAGGTCGTTAGATCTGGAAAACCTTTGATTTACAATAATGTGAAGGACATACCAGGTTATAAGCCTGTCTCCGAAGATGTCACAAAAGCACTTCATGTTCCAATATCAATAGGTAAAAGAACAATAGGAGTTCTTACTGTCAATCGTGAAGAAAAAGGAAAGCAAAAAGCGGAAGATTATGACATCGCAGATCAAAATCGTTTGATGAATATTGCCCGGCAATTGGGTTCTGCAATTTTGTACAAGAAGGCAGCATCAAAGGCTGAAACCGTTCATGGTATTCTTGCGTCTTTTTTAAGTGTCACTCCATCGTCAAGTACAGTTTCATTAGGTGATGTAGAAAATATCTGGGCACAACAAATAATGAAAGCCTTAAATAGCGAAGCCTGTGCAATATTCTTGGTAGATTCTAATGCTCCACGGTATTTGATGCTTGTAGGGCACACCGAAAATGAAGTTAAGAAAGAAATTGGGAAACGCTTCAACCAAGTAGGGCAAGGACTCACTGGCCGTGTCGCGCAATCAAAGAAACCCATTCGCTTGAATCGTCTCGACTCGAAAGAAGAATTAGTGGCACGATATGGTTCTGAAGGATCTGCAAGGAAAAATATACTTAAAGATTTACCTGATTCATCCTACGGAGATAAACCCTGGATAGCCGTTCCTATCATTTTTGGAGATCGTCTATTGGGTGTTATTCGATGCCTTGGGAAACAACAGATCGAACATTTCTCACAGGATGATGAAGATTTATTGAAGTCTATTTCGGATGCGATTGCTCTTAGTGTAATGCATCTCTGGAATATCAAGGAAATAATAAGGCGTGAGGAATGGCAATTGAGTTTCGTAAATTTGGCGACTCATCAACTACGCGGTCCTATCAGTGATTTGGCGGCTGCTATCGAGTTACATGATACAGAACTACGTAATATAGGTGGTAAAAATTCGCCCTTAATCCCCAGTATTGATCGCATTCCTAAGCTAAAGAAATTAATTGAAGGTTTATTAAATTATGCGCGTGTAGAGGGAGATTTAGATCGTTTAAAAGGAAGACGAGCAAACATTTCATCCGTAGTTCGCCGAGAAGTTATGGATTTACAAGAAATATCTGTTAAGAACAATATCTACATTTCGGTTCATGATTTGGCAGAAAATCTTGAAGTACATGGAGATTCAGAACTTTTGCGACAATGC
>Ga0194111_10009905_pt1 | contig 10289 bp, 10 predicted proteins | sample TA2KigC300mmetaG_FD_146194 | JGI IMG/M metagenome (GOLD analysis project Ga0194111, IMG submission 146194) | Freshwater microbial communities from Lake Tanganyika, Tanzania - TA2015033 Kigoma Deep Cast 300m | ecosystem: Environmental > Aquatic > Freshwater > Lake | place: Tanzania: Lake... | reverse complement strand
AACCGGGAGAACCGCAATTACCTGAAAACCAAGTGCCTGAAAATGGGGCACATGCTTAAGTTGGTTTAGCAGTTGGCAGTTGGCAGTTGGAGATGAGGTTTGTTGGTTTTAAGGCTAACTGCTAACAGCCAACCGCTAACAGCTAATAAAAAGGGGGGATAAATGCGCACCGTAGAAGGCAAGCTCATCGGAGAAGGCTTGAAATTCGCGGTGGTGGTGAGCCGGTTTAATTCGTTCATCACCGAACGCCTGTTGGAGGGGGCCCTGGACTGCCTGCGGCGTAAAGGCGTAAAAGACCAAGACCTCACCCTGGTGCGGGTGCCGGGTTCCTGGGAGATTCCCCTGGCGGCCAAGCGGCTGGCTCATGCCAAGGCCCATGACGCGGTCATCTGCCTGGGCGCGGTGATCCGGGGGGCCACACCCCACTTCGATTACGTGGCCGCGGAAGTGAGCAAGGGCATCGCCCAGGTGAGCCTGGAAACCGGCATCCCCATCGCATTCGGCATCCTCACCACCGACACCCTGGAGCAGGCCATCGAGCGGGCCGGCAGCAAGGCGGGCAACAAGGGCTTTGCCGCGGCAGAGGCGGCCATCGAAATGGTCAATCTTCTGAGGGAGCTGGGGGATTGACCCTTTGGGTCCTTATTCCCGCACCCGCTGCCGGGAATGGGCTCTACAGTTTCTCTACCAGGCCGATTTTGCCGGGCGGCGCCTCCGGGAGGATTTAGAGCGCTTCTGGAACCATTTCCGCCCCCAGGAGGAACTGCCCGCCTACCTGGGGGAACTGACCGTCGGGGTGGCCTCCCACCTGGAAGAGCTGGACGCCCTCATTGTTCGGTATTCGGAACATTGGCGGCTGGAGCGCATGACCGCGGTGGACCGCAACATCCTGCGGCTGGCGGCTTATGAATTGCTCTTTCAGCCCGACGTTCCTCCCAAGGTGGCCATCAACGAAGCCGTGGAACTGGCCAAACGCTACGGCTCGGAAAACTCCGGGGCCTTTGTCAACGGCCTGTTGGATCGTATCCGCCAGGCCCTGGGGAGGGATGCAGGTTAAGAGTAAAATATTTGAGCCTCCAGCAAAACTTTCCCGCTTTTGGGAAGCCGCAGGCTTTATACCAAGTCGCAGTCGAAAGGCAACAGATACAAGGGGCGTGATTTATCACGCCCGCCTTCCGGCCGCAATAAATTGCGCCACAATAATACCTTTTTGATTGCATCATGGTATTAGACGTCGCCGGCGCCGGCTGGAAAGCCTGTTGCCACCAGTTTTTAAGGAGGCGATAAAATATCTTCTCCTCAAAGAATTTTGTCGAGGCTCGTTAATTAGTTCGCCTTTTTAAATCAACAAAAGCTAGCCGTTGGCCTCCAACCTCCAACCCAACCGAACCAACCCCCCGTTGTTATTGCAGTTTTTCCGACCTTGGCGCCTTCTTCAGGCCAAATTGATCCATGAAAAGCGGGCGCTTGATCAATTATCCCCCAGGGAAAAATAAAGGATTTTCCTTAAAATTAGCAAAAATTTGGCGAAAAAAATTGATAGAAGGAATAAATTGTGCTAATTGTGGTTTTAGTGGACTTTGCCAATCAAGAACTAGGGGGAAAATGGCATGGGGGATGGCAAAGGGTTTTGTCTGGTCTTGCTGCTCCTGGGGGTCGTGTTCATTGCTGGCCCAGCCTGGGGAGTCAGCCCTTATGATGATGTCCTGGTAAAACAGGGATTGCAGCAACTGGAACAGGAAAATTACGACGAAGCGTTGGAAGCCTTGACCCAGGCCTGGGAGAAAGGCGCCCGCACCCCACAAAAGGCTTATTATTTAGCCAAGGTCCACCGGGTGCGGTTGGAATACCCCAAGGCCCGGAAATTCCTGGAAGAAGCCCTTAGCCTGAAGCCCGATTATCATGAGGCCAGGCTGCTCCTGGCCGACACCCTGGTAGCCTTGGAACAATATGAGCCGGCCCTGGAGCAGTTAAAAAGGCTGGAGGAGGGCGGCTATGAGCCGGGCAATACCGCGCTGTTGCAGGGGATGGTGGCTGCCAAGCAGAAACAGCCGAGCAAGGCCCTGGACTATTTCCGGATAGCCGAAAAAGACCCCAAAGTGGCCCAGGAGGCCAAACTTCAGAGCGGCATAATTCTTGCCGGTCAGAACCGTTTCAGCGAAGCCCAAAAAGTTATAAAAGAATCGGTGTCCCTCGCGCCTTACACCCCCACCGGGGAAATCGGCCAGCGGTATGTGAACACGATTGACCGCCTCTACAAAGATTATCGCCCCTTCCGCTTTTTGCTCACCACCGGGTGGGACTATGATTCCAATGTCACTCTCAACCCCGGGGGCGGTGGGGCGCAGGTCTCCGGGCAGGCAGACGCGGTCTATACCCAAACCGCCACCTTGGAATACACCTTGGGTCTGGGTAAGCCCTGGAGTTTGTTGGTGCAATACCTGTACTTTCAAAATTTTCACCCCAAGCTCACCGCGTTCGACATGATGAACCAAACCGTGGGGGTCAGCCCCATTTACACCACCGAGAACAGCCGCCTGTTCCTGCCGGCAAATTTTTATTATACCGATGTGGCCAGCAGTAAATACTACACGGCTTATTTCTTCACGCCCACCTATTTGTATCTGCTCGGCCCCAAGGTGGGGCTGGAGGCAGGCATGCAATTTGCGAGGAAATATTACTGGAACGCCATAAACTTTCCCCAGGACGACCGGAGTGGCAGAAACCTGGGCACCAGCCTGGGGCTCTATTATTTTTTCAAGGAGCGTGAAGGCTATCTCTTGGCTCGCTTCATTTTTGAACGCGATTTCGCCTCCGGCCAGAACTGGGTAAATAACACCTTTCGCCTGTTTTTGGCAGCCCTTTACCCGGTGACTCCCCGGTTTAAGTTGAGCGGTTTCGTGGATCTCGGGTTGCAGCCCTATGACCACAATTTTTTTAACGGCGTCACCCGTCAAGACCCAAGGTCCGACAAAATACTGATATTGGGGCTCCAAGGCACCTATACTATCTATAAGGGCCTGGAGTTTAACGCCCATTATTATTTTGTACGGGACGCCTCCAATGTGGCCCTCTATGATTACCACCGGCACATTGTGGGGGCTCAACTCGGTTACCGCTATTAAAAAGGATCGGTAAAATGAACTATGCAATCTTTGTCGTCCTGGTTTTGGTTCTGGCCCTTCCCTTGAAGGTGCAGGCGGCCGCAGTGGGAGTGTTTACCCAGGTGGAGGGCAAGGTGGACGTGCTCAAGGCCGGAAAACTGCCGGCGGTCCCCGTAAATCTTCGGGATGCAGTGGAGAAAGGGGATGTAGTCCGGACCAAGTCCCAGTCCCGGGCCCAGATCACCTTCATCGATGAGACCACCATCAACATTGCTCCGGGCAGCCGGGTGGCCATCGAAGATTATATGTATGATGAGGCCAAAGGACAGCGCAACGGGGTGCTCCAAATATTCTACGGCATGGTGGAAACCGTGGTAAGCAAAATTTTACAAACCGAGCAGCCTGATTTTACCGTGAAGACCCACACCGCGGTGCTGGGGGTGAGGGGGACCAAGTGGTTTGCCGTACTGTTTCCCACGGGCACCGATGTCTATAATGAAGTGGGAAGGCTGTCGGTGAGAAACCTTTTCCCGGAAATTCCCGGGGAGGAAATCCTCAATGCCATGGAGTTCACCCAGGTTGGTTTCAATCTGGCCCCCCTCAGGCGCGCCTCCTTTACCCGGGAGCAACTTATGATGTTGCAGCAACTGATGATCATCGGGGTTCAGCCGCAGGCCTCCGCCGCGCCGGGCAAGCCCACGGGGGCGGCGGGGATCGCGCCGGGGCAGCTTCCCACCCCCGGCATTCTCAGCCCTTTTCTCGCTACGCCGACACCACCTGCTGCCATCTCAATAATTGCCACCCCACCCCCGGTGCCGCCGCCGCCATCGCCGCCGCCGAGGTAAGGAAAAACCGGAGAGGCAGAAATGCCTCTCCGCTCCCCTCAGGGGAAGGGAACCCCTGGAAAGATGGGGGGATTTGCCGTCCCATATCGATTCATGGCGCCGCCCCCAGGACTGGATATCTTTCCGATGGGCGTTCCAAGGAAAAAAATCTGATGGAAAAAAAATCATGGATTTTTAACCAGCTTTAAGATAATATTTAAGTTAAATCCTGTTTAAACAAATTATATGGTAGGCCAGAGTGTCAGGGTTCTCCCAAACCCCGGACAAACCCGTTTAAGTTTCGCCCCAAGGGAGGAAGAAATGAAGAAAGCCGCCTGGAAATGTATCGGTCTGGGTGTGATGGTCATGGTAATCCTTCAGGCGCTCACCGGCCTGGCCATGGCTACCTCGCTTTACGCCATTGCCACCATCAATGCCAACCCCACCCCCATAAATGCTTATAACATCAATCCCGACGGCACCCTCACCTTCCAGCAGACCACCGGCGTGCCTTATTGGGGTTGGGGGGCCGTGGGTATTACCGTGGCTATTGATACGGATAAATCAGTCACCCCGCCGGTCACCTACGAGACCCTCTTCATCACCTATGAGGAATCCAACGTCATCCAGTTGGTGGATGCCAAGACCATGCAAGCTCTGGGGACCACCACTGCCGACGGGGCCAGCAATCTGGCGGGCATCGTCTTCGATCAAAAGAAAAAACTGGTCTACACGGTGGACCGGTGGACTCCCAACCTTTACGTGTATAGTTGGAATTTTCTCACCAAGACCCTTACCCTGCAAGGGACTCATATCCTGCAAAATCTCGGGACCAACGGGGCCTTTGGCATCGGTTTGGACACCGCCAAGGACCAGTTGTACGTCGCCAATTTGACCCCCACCATCCCCTACTATAATACCGGCGACTGGTCCCGGGGCGGCGAAATAATCGCCGCCGGGGCGGCCATCAATGTGGCCATCGATGCCAAGAGGCGGTACCTCTTTTCCGGGGCCGGATGGGGAGTGGGCAATGACTACCTGGACCGCTATAATTTGACCACGGGGGCCACCCAACGGGTCTTTTTGGGATCGGGCGTCGGGGTCCATGGGGTGGGGGTCTTCGATGTGAAACCCAATGACCCCGCGGGCGGTTACGTTTATATCACCACCGGTTACTCCGGCGACAATTTGCAGGCTTTCAATTCCGATTTCACCTTGATCCAAAACTTCGGATTCATCGGCGATGCTCCCACCGGCCTGGTGATCGCGGCCGGCGTGGGCGTTAATCCCCTGAATTTGAAAAAAGGCGCCACTGGTTTTGACAAGGTAAAACCAGGGGACACCATTACCTACACCATCACCTATGATAATAAAGACAACCCCACCAAGGATGCCGAACAGGTAACACTCTTGGACGACCTGCCGGCGGAGACTACTTTTGTGTCCGCCACCGGCGGCGGGGTGTATGACTCCGAAACGCACAAGGTTAACTGGAATATCGGCACCGTGCCGGCGGGGGCGGGAACCCAGACAATCGTCTTGAAGGCAAAGGTAAAAACAGGCGTGCCCTCCGGTACGGTTATTGACAATATGGTCACCGCCAGTTGCATCATTGATGGCCAGACGATAGTAACCACTGAAAATCAAGAACCAAAGAGTACAGTCACCGCTCCCCCTGCCTTCACCCTGGCCTTCCCCATACCCGGCTACAATCACCTCACCGCACCTCTGTACGCGGTCCTGGATCACTCCGTGTTTGAGACGACCCCGGTTAAGTTTTATGTCAAAGATGATAAGGTCAAGGCTTTTAACGGCCAGGTGGGAGAGAAAATTTACGGGGAAAAGATCCTGGAGGGTATCCTGTCCGGTTACAAGAACAGCCGGGGCACGAGATTCCTCAAGGCCTTAAACTACCTCCAGGGCAGGTATCTATTCTATGACGGGCATAGCGGCTACGATTACCAGGTCCCCACCGGCACTCCCATCCTGGCCACCGCCAAGGGGAGGCTGAAAAAAGCTTACTCCGATCCGGTCAACGGCTATGGCTGGAGCGCCTACAAGACCTTTTTTATCCGGCACCAGAATGCGGCGGGCAATTATAACGGCTACTTCACCTATTATCTTTATGTCAACCTCAACGCCGACATCTTGCAGCAAATCCAGGCGCAGGGGTATGCCATGGTGGAAAAAGGCCAGGAAATCGGCAAGACTTATTACAAATGGGTCCACCTGGACTTTCGCAAAGGCGGGGTCAATCCCGAGAACATCATTGACCCATATAAACTCAAGTTATGGGAAATAAGCCCTTAAAAAATTGAATAACAGAACTAAAATTGCTGATTATGTCGCGGTGACAGACATAATCAGCAATTTTTTTGGGGGGATGCGGATAAGGAGCGGCTCGGGGCTCTCCCGACCCGCCTAATTCAGTTTTCGGTTTCAGTTAGGGTTCCATGCGCAGGCGGATCATACCCTGCCGGGAGAGGGCGCAGCCAGGGAGGGTGAATGTCCCGGATTATTGGTCAAATCACCCTGGTATATCATGAAATATTTTGGTATCTCCCTATTGGGAAGGGACTTGCAAATTGGGGGGGAAATCTTTATTTTAAATGTAATTGCGGGTAACGAGACAGCCTGGCAGTGAGGGCGGGATGACCGACCTTGACTAGAGGAGGAAAATAACATGGCCCGGAAGATTCTGGCGGCAGCAATGGTGGTGATTCTGGGGGCGGCCCTGGCAGGGTGCGCCACCAATGGGTATTATGACCCGGGCCGCTCGGCGGCGGCCGGGGCCTTGGGCGGCGCGGCCACGGGCGCCGCCTTGGGCGCCATCATCGGCGCGGCCACCGGCTCTCCGGCCACCGGCGCCTGGGTGGGGGCCGCGGCCGGTGCGGTGGCCGGCGGCGTGGGCGGCTATCTTTACGCCGAGCATCGCAACAGCCAGGCCCGGTCCGCGGCAGCCGCGGCCCAAGCCTACAATTACTCTCCCAGCCAGGGAACGGTCCTGAGTATCGACCGGGTGGACGCCTATCCCGGGCGGGTGCGTCCGGGCCAGGAGGTTAACCTGATGATGAACTACACCATCCTGACCCCGGGGAACCAGCCGGTGAGCGCCACCCTGTATCGGGAGGTGCGCCTGGGAAGCAATCTCGTGGGCCAGCCTTATCAAACCCAGGTGACCAATTATAATGGCAGTTACGCGGACCAGGTGGCTTATCGTATGCCCGGCAACGCCTATCCGGGGACTTATACGGTGACCAGCCGTCTCCTCACCCCTTACGGGTCCCGGGAGAGCAGCACCTACTTTATAACAGAGTAAGCCCCGGGGCCTCCGACGAGAATATTATTGGTGCGTGAAACGCACCCTAGGAGGGCGATCCGTTGGATCGCCCAATCTTTTTCATGATCCGGGTTTCTACGATAAAACTGAAACTGAAAACGGAAAACGGTCTTTATTGACAAGCCCTTTTGTTTTTGATAAATTTTTTTTTATTCTCCTTGCTCTGGCCATAGGGTCCAGGGCCATTAGCCCGTAAGGAGGAAGCATGCGTCGTTATGAATCGGTCTGGGTGGTCAACGGCGACCTTCCGGACGAAGAAGTGAAGGCCGTCAAAGACAAGTTCAGCCGGATAATCTCCGCCCAGGGCGGGGTTCTGGTGGGGCTGGATGACTGGGGCCGCCGCAAGCTGGCCTACCGCATTAAAGGCGTCACCCGGGGCTATTATGTCATGGCGGATTTTGCCGGCAACCCGGAGACGGTCAAGGAGCTGGAGCGCAACTACCGCATCGACGACCGTATCATTCGCTATTTTACTTCCAAAAAAGCAGACCGGGTAGACCTGGAAGCTCTGAAGGCGGAGCTGGCCGCCAAAGCCGCGCCCGCGGTGGCGGCCGTCCCACCGGAGGCGCAGGCCGCGGCAGTTCCTGCGGCTGCTGCTGAAGAAGTCCCATCCCCAGCCCAGGAGGAGTAACCGGTGGCCATAATGCCTCGCCGCAAGCGTAAGCAGTTCTATGTCCGGCGCAAAGTCTGTCGTTTCTGTGTGGACACCGCACTGGCCATCGATTACAAGGACGTCAACACCCTGAGGCAGTTTGTCACCGAGCGGGGAAAGATCATTCCCCGGCGCATCTCGGGCAACTGCGCCCGGCATCAGCGCAAGGTCACCCGGGCCATCAAGCAGGCTCGGTTGCTGTCCCTGATCGCATATATCCCGGCGCCGCCGCCCTGATCCCTGGGAGAAACCTGGTGAACCGGGGCCGAGGTCTGAGCATCTGGCTCTTCTGCCTGGGCGCCTTGCTCCTGGCCTTTCTAGGGGGACAACAAAACCCGGTGTTCTTCCTGCTGACAGGAGTCCTGGCGCCTCTACCCGTGCTCCTGGCGGGGTGGCGCTTGGGCCCCAGGGCGGCGCTGGGCCTGGCCCTGACCACCGCCCTGGTCATCTTCAGCCTGAAACCGGGCCTGGAAACCATCAAGGCGCACCTGGGCTTTGGGGAACTCCTGCTCATGGGGGTAATCCTGAGCTTCCTTCACCGCCGGGGTGTGGACCCACCCCGGGCCATTGGGATGACGGTGTTAGCCCTCACCCTCGCAGCCCTGGTTTACCTGGCCGGAGAGGCTGCCTTTTTAAAGGTCTCCCCCCAGGAACTCCTGGCCCAGAAAAGCCGGGAGGTGATGGATATCTTCAAACAGTTCCTGGATGAAGGAAAAGGCGCGGCCTTGCCCCTGGGAGGCTCGCCGGGGGAATGGGAGTCCCTGGTGCAGCGACTGCTCCCGGGGCTGGTGGTGGTCAACATGGGTTTGGTGGCCTGGATCAATGTGCTGGCAGTCCGCCAGTTAAGCTTCGCCCTGGGTTGGGCCAAACCCGACGGTTCCCCCCTGTATCATTTCGCCCTTCCCGAATGGCTGATCTTTGTGGTCCTGGCTACAGGCTTCCTCCTGCTGGCGCCGGTCAGCTTGGTGCGCGTCTTCAGCCTCAACCTGCTCATGGTTCTGGGGGTGCTTTATTTTTGCCAGGGGGTGGCCATAATCTCCGCCTGGCTCCACCGTTTTGCCGTGCCCCGGATCTTACGGCTGGTGGGCTATTTGTTGCTGTTCATTAATCCTTTGATTTTTCTGGTCATTATCCTGGGGCTGATGGACCTGTGGTTCGACTTCCGCCGACTCCATCAGACCGAAGAAGCATAAGGAGGACATAAACCTTGAAGGTAATCCTGATCGAAGACGTCAAGGCCTTGGGAGACGCGGGGACCGTGGTGGACGTGGCCCGGGGTTTTGCCCGCAATTATCTTATCCCTCAGAGGAAGGCATTGGAAGCCACCCCGGGAAACCTGGCCCGGGTGGAGCAGGAAAAGTCCAAGATGATCCAGGCCCACCTGAAGGGAAAGGAGGCGGCCCAGACCGTGGTGGCCCAGCTGGAAGGGGTGAGCCTTACCATTACCCAGAAAGTGGGGGAAGGGGAAAAGCTCTACGGTTCCGTTACCGCCGCCATGATCGCCGAAGCCCTGGAAGCCAAAGGCTTCTCCGTGGACCGCAAACAACTGGAGCTGCCCGAACCCCTCAAGAAGCTGGGGACTTACGAAGTTGCCGTGCGCCTGGCGCCGGAAGTGAAGGCCGTAATCACGGTGGAAGTGGCGCCGGAGTAAGGGGGGAGATGAAATGTTTTTAAGGGAGGGGGCCAGGGGCCGGCGGCCTCTCCCCCCTCCCTCAAATTCCCTCCCCCAACCCCCCATAAGATTTTCAATAATATTTAACGATGCCCCTCCCATCGAGAAATGCCAGGGTGAAACGCGCGTCAAAATGAATTCCTTTGTAACTTCTTAAAGAACTCCTGACATGACCCTTCAAAACCCCCCGACCCCCTCACCCTCCCTTGCCAAAGGCGCGGAGATAGACCTCTGCATCGACAAGCTGGCCTTTGGGGGCAAGGCCCTGGGCAGGGTGGGCGGCTTCGTGGTTTTCGTGGACCACGCGATCCCCGGCCAGCGGGTGCGGGTGCGCCTCACCCGGAAAAAGGCCCAGTTCGCCGAGGGCCGGGTGGTGGAGGTATTGGAGCAATCCCCGGCCTATAAGCCCCCGTTTTGCCCCCATTTCGGCCTCTGCGGCGGCTGCCAGTGGCAGGACCTGGCCTACCAGGAGCAACTTAGCTGGAAGCGGGTCCACGTCCAGGAATGTCTCCGACACCTGGCGGGACTGACCCCTGATGACATCCAGGCGGCGACGTCCTCTCCGGACCAACGCTACTATCGCAACAAAATGGAGTTCACCTTTGCCCCCCGGGCCTGGCTGCCGGAGGCCGACTTCATTCCAGGACAACCTCCCGGCGGTGTATTAGCCCTGGGACTCCACGTGCGGGGCTATTTC
>Ga0194111_10009898_pt1 | contig 10293 bp, 6 predicted proteins | sample TA2KigC300mmetaG_FD_146194 | JGI IMG/M metagenome (GOLD analysis project Ga0194111, IMG submission 146194) | Freshwater microbial communities from Lake Tanganyika, Tanzania - TA2015033 Kigoma Deep Cast 300m | ecosystem: Environmental > Aquatic > Freshwater > Lake | place: Tanzania: Lake... | reverse complement strand
TAATGCTGCCAGTTTCTGAGCAATGACTCATAACAGGGGTAATGCGCACAAAGAGCCTGCCCTGAGGAACGAAGGGAGTGACGCACTTGGCTTATCCGCTCTACGTGGCCTTCGTCTGGCACATGCACCAGCCGATATACAAGCATTCCACCACCGGCGAATATACCCTGCCCTGGGTGCGCCTGCACGCCACCAAAGAATATACTCAAATGGCCCAGGTGCTGGCCGATTATCCGGCCATCCACGCTACGTTCAACTTCACCCCCTGCCTGGTGGAACAACTGCAAGAATACGCCGCCGGTCAGGCCGTGGACAAGGCCCTGGCCGTGACCCTGAAAGATACACATTCGCTGGAGGAGAGGGAATTTATCCTCTCCTTCTTTTTTAGCCTCAACTGGGACAAGGTGGTGCGTCGGCAGCCGCGTTACGCCCGACTGCTGCAGTTGCGAGAAGCTGCTCAGGGCGATGCGGCCCTGTTCTCGGAACAGTATTTTCGCGATCTGATCGCCTGGTTCAACCTGGCCTGGAGCGACGTCGGCGTTAGCCAGCGTGACCCTGTGCTGCGACGGCTACTTGAAAAGGGCCAGGGCTTCAGCAGCGAGGACATCAGGGCCATCGCCGACAAGCAGCGGGAGCTCATCGGCCGGGTGGTGCCGTTGTACCGGCAACTGGCGGCGGCCGGGCAGGTGGAGCTGACCACGTCGCCCTACTACCACCCCATCCTGCCCCTGCTGGTGGATAGCCGCGCCGCCTGGGAGGCCAGCCCCACGCTGCCCCTGCCCAGCGCCCTCTTCATCCACGCCGAGGACGCTGCCGAGCAGCTCCGCCGCGCCATAGAGTCCCACGCCCGGCACTTCGGCGAGCGGCCGCGGGGGCTGTGGCCCTCCGAGGGGGCGGTGAGCCAGGCCCTGGTAGACCTTCTGGCCGATCGTTACGGCCTGACTTGGCTAGGCTCCGACGAGGACATCCTGGCCCGCTCGCTAGGGGCGAGCATCCAGCGCGACGGTTACGGCCACGTCACCAACCCGCGCCTGCTCTACCAGCCCTACATCTGCCCGACCTCGACCCGAACCGGGCCAGGCTACAAATCGCCGTTGGCCATCGTTTTCCGCGATCACGTTCTATCGGACCGTATTGGCTTCGTCTACCAGCACATGGACAGCCGCAGCGCCGCCGAGGACCTGGTGCATCGCCTGCAACGCATCCGGGAGAACCTGGCCGATGCGCAGAATCCTTACCTGGTGGCCATCATCCTGGATGGGGAGAACTGCTGGGGTGAGTACGAGAACAACGGCGATGATTTCCTGCGCCACCTCTACGGGCTGCTGAGCAGCGCCCCTGATCTCAGGACGGCGACGGTGAGCGAGTACCTGGCCCAGTTCCCACCCAGGCAAAGCCTGCCGCGCCTGGCTGCGGGGTCGTGGATTGGCGGCAATTTGGAGACCTGGATCGGCGAGGAGGCGCAGAACCAGGCCTGGGAGTACCTGGCCCAGGCGCGGGAGATGCTCGTCACCAGCCAGCAGGAACATTCTGAGGTGGACATGGCCGTTCTGGAGCAGGCCTGGCAGGAGGTCTACGTCGCCGAGGGTAGCGATTGGTTCTGGTGGTACTACAGCCACAACAACCATCGGCCGGAGAACCTGTTCGACCGCGAGTTTCGGGCGCACCTGGGCAACGTTTATCGCCTGCTGGGGCTGCCCGCGCCCGCCTGGCTGGCCCGGCCGATTGTCCTGAGTGGGGCGGGGGTGTACCAGCGCCCGCCCAGCGCCTACGTCATCCCGGCGCTTACGGCGGCCAGCACGGCAGGGCCGGAATGGGCGGCAGCGGGCCACCTGGAGCCGCAGACCTCGGCCGGGGCCATGCAGCGGGCGGGCACGGTGCTGCATCGTCTGTACTACGGCTACGACCCGCAGGCCCTGGCCCTGCGCCTGGAGGCCAACGAGGATTTATCGCCCTACGGCGTGGGGGTCTATTTCTCCTCGCCGCGCGGCGAGCGGGTCAACCAACGCCCGCGCTACGCGGCGACCAACCCGGCGCTAGCCTCGCCCGGCATCGGCCTGGCGCGGGAGGTGGCTGTCTTGGCGGGGCAGGGCCATCCACCCCAGGCACAACTGAGCCACGCCAGCGGCCTGGAGACGTGGCAGCCGGTGGCCAGCAGCTTGCGTGTGGCGGCCGGCCCCCGCGCCCTGGAGTTTTCCCTTCCCCTGTCCGACCTGGGGCTGCAGCTCGGCGATCAGGTGGGGCTGGTGGTGACCCTGGCCAGGGATGAGGTGCTGGTGGAGGCTCTGCCGCAGGTGGGCTATTTCAGCTTCACCCTGGCGGAGTTCAAGTGAAAACGGCTAACCACCAAGACACAAAGACACCAAGTTCTTGAGTTTTTTGGTCCTCGTGTCTTGGTGTCTTTGTGGTTATTTTCTGGAGCATGTGCTGAGAAGACGGGAGTTCGCTAGATGAAGCAAGGCATGGCAAAGAAGGTTTTGGTCGTGGACGACGAGCCGGGGGTCATTGAGATTGTGCGGGCCAACCTGGAATGGGAAGGCTTCACAGTCAGCGGGGCGAGCGACGGGCTCCAGGCCCTGGAGAAGGTGCGCACGGAAGCGCCCGACCTGGTGATCCTGGACGTGATGCTGCCTGGCCTGGACGGCTGGGGCGTGCTGGAGCGCATCGCCGCCAACCCGGAGACGGCCGGGCTGCCCGTGATCATGCTCACCGTCAAGGACACCGACGCCGACATCGTGCGCGGGCTGGAGGGTGGGGCGGTGGAGTACGTCACCAAACCCTTCGACCCCGTAGGTCTGGCCCAGCTCGTGCGCCTGCTCCTGGAGAAGCCCGACCGCCGCGAACTGGACGCCCGTCGCCGCCGCCTGCTGGAGCTGAAGAAGCGGCTGATGAAGCCGTTGAGTAGGTTTTTCTGAGGGTGCGGCAAGCGTCAAACGTCAGACGTGGTGCGTGTTGCACCGTGTTGCGTGTTGCGTGTTCCGTCTTGCGTCATCCCCAAACGGAACACGGAACACGCAACACGGGCAGGAGGTAGAAGATGCCTGTTCCTGAAGAAGTCCTGAGGCTGGTGGCGCGCTTTGACGAGCAGCGCGAGGCTTATCACGCTGGCCGATACAACGAGGCCCAGCTTCGGCAGGAGTTTCTGGAGCCTTTCTTTGAGGCCCTGGGCTGGGACGTGCGTAACCGGCAGGGCTACGCCGAGGCCTACAAGGACGTCATCCACGAGGATGCCATCCGGGTTGGCGGCGCTACCAAGGCCCCGGACTACTGCTTCCGCATCGGTGGCACCCGCAAGTTCTTCGTCGAGGCCAAGAAGCCAGCAGTCAAGGTCAAAGAAGACATCAGCGCTGCCTACCAACTGCGCCGCTACGCCTGGTCGGCCAAGCTGCCCCTGAGCATCCTCAGCGATTTTGAAGAGTTCGCCGTCTACGACTGCCGGATCAAACCGGATAGAGCCGACAAGGCGGCCATCGCCCGCACCATGTACCTCACTTACACCAACTACCCCCAGCGTTGGGATGAGATCGCCGCTATCTTCTCCCGGGAGGCTATCCTCAAAGGCTCTTTTGACCGCTACGCCGAATCCACCAAGCTCAAGAAGGGCACGGCGGAGGTGGACGACGCCTTCCTGCAGGAGATTGAGTCCTGGCGGGAGGCGCTGGCGCACAACCTGGCCCTGCGCAACCCCGGCCTCACCACTCGCCAGCTCAACTTCGCCGTGCAGCACACCATTGACCGTGTCATCTTCCTGCGCATTTGTGAGGATCGGGGCATTGAGCTCTACGGCCGCCTCATGGCCCTGCAAAACGCCGATCAGGTCTACGCCCGCCTCTGCCAGCTCTTCCGGGAGGCCGACGATCGCTACAACTCTGGCCTCTTCCACTTCCGGCCGGAGAAGGGCCGCACGGAAGCACCGGACGAACTATCGCTCAATCTGATGCTGGACGACAAGCTGCTCAAGGAGATCATCAAGAGCCTCTACTACCCGGACAGCCCCTACGAGTTCTCCGTTCTCCCCGCCGACATCCTGGGCCAGGTCTACGAGCAGTTCCTGGGCAAGGTGATCCGCCTGACGCCCGGCCATCGCGCCGTGGTGGAGGACAAGCCAGAGGTCAAAAAGGCCGGCGGCGTCTACTACACCCCCACCTACATCGTGGAGTACATCGTCAAGAACACGGTGGGCCGGCTGGTAGGGGCGATCCCTGGTGGTCGCCCTATGACGCCGCGCCAGGTGGCCAGGCTGCGCATCCTCGACCCGGCCTGCGGCTCCGGCTCGTTCCTCATCGGCGCCTACCAGTACCTGCTGGACTGGCATCGTGACTGGTACGTGGCCGACGACCCCAAGAAGTGGGCGACGGGCAAATCGCCTGCGCTGTACCAGACCCCCACCCTGCCCTCCCCCTACGAGGGGGAGGGTCGGGGAGGGGGTTGGCGGCTGACCACCGCCGAGCGCAAGCGCATCCTGCTGAACAACATCTATGGCGTGGACATTGACCCCCAGGCTGTGGAGGTGACCAAGCTTTCCCTGCTGCTCAAGGTGCTGGAGGGCGAGAACGAGCAGACCCTGGCCACGCAACTGCGCCTGTTCCACGAGCGTGCCCTGCCCGACCTGGGGAACAATATCAAGTGCGGCAACTCCCTCATTGGCCCGGACTTCTACGAAAGCCAGCAGATTAGTTTCCTGGACGAGGAGGAGCGCTACCGCATCAACGTCTTCGACTGGCAGGCCGAGTTCCCGGAGGTCATGCGGGACGGCGGGTTTGACGCCGTGATTGGCAATCCGCCGTATGGACCAGTGATACCAGGTTTGCAGCAGAAGTATTTTGCAGACGAGTATCAGCACCAGGACTACTACCTGCTGTTTCTAGAACGGTATGAGCGTCTCGTAAAGTACAGTGGGCTGCTTGGCGTCATTGTGTCGAATACTTGGTTACAGTCTGTGACCTTGCGCAAAATTAGACAGTATTTAACAACGCACTACCGCTGGTTGCGCATACTACATCTACCGGAGAAAGTTTTCCGGGCTGTTGTTGACACTCACGTTCTCATTTTCCAAAGAGCCAATCTTGAGCGTAGGGAAGCTGGATTTCTTGCCGTCGACATTCGACGTGAAGGCGAAATCAAACCTTGGCATACACTGCCGTGGCAAGACATTCCCTGGAATGGCGACCCAATCAACGTCGTAGCGCCCATAGAAGCCCAAATACTATTCCGCAAGATTCAAGGCGGTTCATCTCCGCTACTGCGGGTCTGCAGTGTTTACAATGGCATTAAGCCGTTTGAAAAGGGCAAGGGGAATCCACCTCAAACCGAGCAAACAATGCAAGAAAAACCGTATGTCCGAGAAGGAGCTGCGCCCGACATAACTTGGTCACCACTGTTGCGTGGGGAGCTCATCAGACGCTACGAAAACTTATGGAACCATGATTATTGGGTGCTATATGGCCCGTGGCTTGCTGCGCCCCGTGATCCTTCGATATTCGATGCCCCAATAAAGATTATGGTTCGTCAGACTGGTGACTCAATCATTGCAACCTTAGTCGAACGCGGCTTCATTGCTCGGAACAATTTACACATTCTCCTGCCTCTGGATCCAGACCACGACCTTCGTTACGTACTTGGCATCATGAACTCCCGGCTGATAGATTTTGCTTATACGTTCATGAATCCAGAGAAAGGAGAGGCGCTGGCAGAGGTTAAGAAGCATCATGTGGAACAACTACCTATCCGTACCATCAACTTCTCCGACCCCGCCGACAAAGCCCGCCATGACCGGATAGTGTCGCTGGTAGAGCAGATGCTATCGCTGCACAAGCAACTGGCGGCGGCAAAGACCCCGGACGCCAAGACCGTTCTCCAGCGCCAGATTGAGGCCACGGACAAGCAGATTGACCGGCTGGTGTATGAGTTGTATGGGCTGACGGCGGAGGAGATCGCAGTGGTGGAGGAGCGTTCACAAAACTAAGACGGGAGTTACTGTGAACACACCCGTACAATACCGGTGGAGGAAGACATGATGTACAAATTTGACGTCCCTGGCAAAAGTTTGCGAGAGTACAAAGGCATAGGAACTCTCATCACACCTTGTGGCACTCAGTATGAAGGTGGATTTGAGTGTGCCCAACTCGCAGACGGTAGGATTTTTGGTAAATTCTACTTCAAAGATTTGGTTCAGAATTTGCCGATGTTAGATCCTGAGGGAAGGTTTCTTCACTATACTCTTAAGGGCGTAACTATCCAAGGATGGGATGTCTGGTCTGACACTCTGTATATAGTGAAGCGTACTTATGCTGACCGAGGCGCCGAGATTGTATTTCATGCCGTAAATATGGAGATTACCCTCTTCGAGCTATCTTCTGAGGATAACAACTCCAGTATCTATTTGGCGCGCTTCGGCCTTGTGAACCTTAAATTTGATGGAGATAGGATAGACCTGGACGTCAATGGCTACAAGATTAGCGTCAATAGAGTTGATGGATATGAGAAGATAATCGAGTCTCTCAAGACTTATGGTGGAATCGAAGTAACATGTGAGGCTTTTGTAAAGCTGAAGTCGGATGAGGTGACTGAGCACCTGTTAAGCACAATCCAGGACGTTTGCGTTCTTCTTTCTCTTGCCTCAGGCACCCGGGTGAACTGGGTGTACTATGATGTGTTGATTGCCCCCAATCTACCAGCTAGGAGCTATCTTTTCGGTGATGCTATCACGTTGCCCTTTTCGACTTGCAGATTGATCTTAAGCTTGTCGAATAAGCTAGCACAGTTTGTGAACCAGACATTTGATGCTTACAAAGCAAAGAAGGATGGCTACAAGCTATACTCAGTTATAGCGATGTATCTGACTGCGAAGATTCCTCATCTGTTTGTTGGTTCACGAATCCTGCTGATAAGCCAAGCTCTAGAGGCGTTAAAGAGCTTGATAACTCCCGACTACATGCTCGATGAGATCAAACTTGATGAAAAGCTGGAAGCTTTGGTAGAAGGAACCAGACAGATCTGGCTGGAATCATTTCCGGAGTTGAACGAGTCTGGGAAAAAGGGCGTCTTGAACGCCATAACCGGCAGGAACAAGGTCAAAGGACTCGCACGATTCAGCTATGCCCATCGCCTGAAGAACATAGTTATATCTCTAGAGCTTCCTAAAGAACACGAAAAGGAACTTCAAAAGCGCATCGAGAGACTGGTTAAAGTACGGGACGTTCTCACTCATAATGCTTCAGCCTATGAGAAGGCAGGTGCGGAGGCTCACCACGACTTTGCCAGGTTCGTCAACCTTACGGACATCATCCTCTTGAAAGTCCTTGAGTACAAGGGCGAATACCTAGATTGCAGTGATGACTATGCAGCTAAAATTCTTGAATGAACCCCATGGAGGAGGTAAACTACCATGCCTGTAGGCAAACTGGAAAGCGTGCCACTGCGTGAGCTCTGGAAGCATGAGGAGCGTGGCTTTTCTTCCTGGCTTGAGCACAACATTGATGTGCTATCAGAGGCGCTAGGTATATCTCTCTCGGTAGAGCAGCGAGAGAAAGCCGCGGGTACGTTTCAGGCAGATCTCGTCGCCAAAGATGCTGGCGACAATCTCGTCATCATTGAGAATCAGCTTGAACCTACAGATCACGAGCATCTTGGCAAGGTATTGATTTATCTTACGAACCTTGAGGCAAAGACCGCCATCTGGATAACAAGTGAGCCGCGTCCTGAGCACATCAGGGCTATTGACTGGCTGAACGAGGTAACACCAGGAGATACTTCTTTCTACCTTGTGCGTGTAGCGGCCTATCGGATTGGTGGTTCAGAACCGGCGCCGCTTTTCACAGCCATCGTTGCTCCTAGCGCAGAAACGAAGGATCTAGGACGGCAGAAAAAGGATCTGGCAGAACGACACATCCTCCGCCTGAAATTCTGGGGACAACTTCTGGCTAGGGCAAAAGAGAAGGGCGTTATGCTTCATGCCAGCCGTTCCCCTTCAAAAGATCATTGGATCAGCGCTGGGGCAGGCAAGTCTGGGCTAGAATTCAACTACGTGATCTGGCTTGAGGAAAGGACAGCAGTTGAACTGTACATTGATACTGGCGATGGCGAGCAAAATAAACACATCTTTGACAGTCTTTATTCCAAGAAGGAAGAGATAGAAGCGAAATTTGGTGGTCCTCTCCTGTGGGAACGCCTTGACAACAGGCGTGCTTCACGAATCAGCTTCTCCATCAGAAAGGGCGGCTTGAAAGACGACGAGAGCAATTGGGCGGCTATACAGGATGAGATGATTGAGGCCATGGATCGTTTCTCAAAAGCCCTCAAGCCGCATATTCAGGCATTGCGAGAATGACGGACGCCCGTGATTCGAAATCACGGGCTACGTTGTGGGAAACCCGTTCGAAACGGGTTTGGGCAATTTAGCCCGCTGTTTCTAACGGCGGGCGGCCTGCGGGAGGATGGGAACAGGACAAGGACGCCCGTGATTCGAAATCACGGGCTACGGATGGGAAACCCGTTGGAAACGGGTTTCAGGTCTTGTAGCCCGCCGTTTCCAACGGTGGGCGGCCTGCGGGAGGCTGGCACCGTTTTGGTAGTGGCGTGGCACAATACCAGGCGCTCGATTGAAATCGGCTCCTAATCGGTAAGACATGGTCATTGTGTAGATTAGAAGCGGAATTCATTCCCGCGCTGGCCGCATGGCGTCAAACGTGATGCGTGAAACGTGAAACGTGAAACTTCCTGATCACGGATCACGGATCACGTATCACGGTCCGATGGCTGATTACGAAGGTGTTGCTGAGGGGTTATCATGTTAGAAGCCACCCTGTGTTTTCTGATCAGGGAGGCGGAGATTCTCCTGGGGCTGAAGAAGGTGGGTTTTGGCGCCGGGAAGTATGGCGGCTTTGGCGGCAAGATTGAGGCCGGCGAGACGCCGGAGATGGCCGCCGTCCGGGAGATGGCCGAGGAGACGGGGATAAAGCTCACCGCCCAAGAGCTACGGAGGGTCGGCCACCTGACGTTTCTGTTCCCCTACAAGCCGGAGTGGAGCCAGGTGGTGCACGTCTTCCTGGCCCGGTCGTGGGACGGCCAGGCGGGGGAAAGCGCCGAGGCCAGGCCCGTCTGGTGCCCGACCAGCGAAATCCCTTACGCCCGCATGTGGCAGGATAGCGCCTACTGGCTGCCCCGCATCCTCGCCGGCCAGCAGGTGCGGGCCCGGTTCACGTTCCGGGAAGACAATGAATCGGTGGCGGACGTGGTGATGGAAGAGTGGCCTTGATGAGGAATCTTGGCACAGTGTAAGGGTGATCTTTAAACTGGGCACTATGGCCTGAACGCCATAGCCTGCAAACCACAATCTGTGGCCCCAAGCTGCGGACTTCAGGCCGCGGACTTCAGGCCGTAGTCCGGCATCCATAGACGACCATCAGATGGTCGTCCTGATAGCTAAAGCCCCGTCGAACGGGGCTGAGGTGAGCCAGCGGTGGCAGCCCGGTTTGACCGGGCTTTAGCTTTTAGCCCGATGGTCTGGCCATCGGGACCTAGCTGTAATCTGCAATCTCTAATCTCTAATCTCTAATCTCTAATCTCTAATCTCCAATCTCCAATCTCCAGGAAGGTAAAACATGCGCCTTCGCCTGGCCTACGGTCGCCACGGCCTGTGGATCGAGTTGCCGGATGAAACGCCGGTGACAGTGCTGGAGCCGCGCCCCGTGCCGGGCCTGCCCGACGAGGCGGCGGCCCTGCGCCAGGCCCTCCGCCAGCCCATCGGCACGCCGCCCCTGCGGGAGCTGGTCGGCCCGCAGGACAGTGTGGCCATCGTCTTCAGCGACCTGACGCGCCCCATGCCCAACGATCGCGTGCTCCCCGCCCTCCTGGCTGAGCTGGCGCACGTCCCCGCCGGGCGTATCGTCCTCATCAATGCCCTGGGGACGCATCGCCCTAACACCGCGGACGAGCTGCGGCGCATGCTGGGTGAGGCCGTCTACGGGAAGTATCGCCTCGTCCAGCACGCGGCGGGGGACAGGGGCAGCCTGGCCAGGGTGGGGACGACCAGCTTCGGTCGCCAGGTCTGGGTCAACGGCGAGTACCTGGCGGCCTCGGTGCGCATTCTCACCGGCTTCATCGAGCCGCACTTCTTCGCCGGCTTCTCCGGTGGCCCCAAGGCCGTTATGCCCGGCATCGCCGACCTGGAGGCCATCCTGGACAACCACGGGCCGGCGATGATCGCCCACCCCCAGGCCACGTGGGGCGTCACAGAGGGCAACCCGATTTGGGAGGAGACGCGTGAGGTAGCGGCGCGGACCAACCCCACCT
>Ga0194111_10009897_pt1 | contig 10295 bp, 12 predicted proteins | sample TA2KigC300mmetaG_FD_146194 | JGI IMG/M metagenome (GOLD analysis project Ga0194111, IMG submission 146194) | Freshwater microbial communities from Lake Tanganyika, Tanzania - TA2015033 Kigoma Deep Cast 300m | ecosystem: Environmental > Aquatic > Freshwater > Lake | place: Tanzania: Lake... | reverse complement strand
GCGGTCCAGCGCGCACTGCTGAATCGTCTCGGACTCTCCACACCGGCGCACATCTTGAGTCGACGTCTCCCGCGCCCACCGACTTGACGCCGCTCTTAGCCGTCGTCGTTCGTTCAATTGTCACTCGCCACGCTCATGCCGGTTTGTTGTCACAACGAGGTAGCGGAATGTCAGGTTAAACACGCGCGGGAGCCGGTTGGTGGGTGCGTCATCCTATCGCGGTTTCAGGTCGTTCGGGTGCTCGTTGCGTTGGAACACGATCTCCTGCAGTTCCTGCAGATGCTGCCCATACACGCCGCGCGGGGTCGTGCCGTGCTTCTTGCAGAGAAAGGCCGCCACCCCGGCGGCCACGCCGTGCTGGCCTCCATTGAGCATGGTCTTGGTGCTGGAACCGGCGACGTGCGTGACGCTGATGTGCTTGCCGGCCATCAGCAGGTTTTCCACGTTGCGTGAATCCAGGCAGCGGAGCGGAACGCTGTAGGGCTGCATGGCAATCCAGTTTCCCATCGCCCAGGCGAAAGTCGTGCTCGTCGCCGGGATAGTGGAGACAGAAACGGCCGCTCTGATTCGCCACCGAGTCCGGGAACGCCCGCTGCTCGCAAATGTCGTTTTCCGTCAGCATGTAGTCGCCCATCAACCGCCGCGACTCGCCGCCTGCGGGCACGTGGCCGACGAACTCCAGTTCGAGGTTCGCCGCCTGCACCGGGACGTTGCGTTTGACATTCGCGAAAGTCCCATAAACGGAACACAAGAGATGGTCGCGAGTCTTTTCGGCGTCAGCGAACGGATCGAGCCACTGGCCGTATTCCCAAAAGTGCGTCAGGCCGCCGACGTTGTCTCGGCAAGGCCGGAGCACTTGGCCGCCAACGAGGACGGGACCAGACACTCTGCACACCGCGGCCAGACACTCTGGGGCCGCCCCTTCGTCTCGCTCCCGGCAGCCGCACTCCGCAAGCAGAGTGTCTGGTCCCGGTGCGCAAGCAGAGTGTCTGGTCCCGGTGCGCAAGCAGAGTGTCTGGTCCCGGTCCGGCGGCCGCACTCCGCAAGCAGAGTGTCTGGTCCCGGTGTCCTATTCGCGCTCGGCAAGGCGGCGCCGACGACGCAGGAGGGCCCCGCCGGCTGTGAGCGCACTGGCGATCAGCAGCAGTACGCCGGTGGCGGGCTCCGGCACGACGTTCAGCTCCACGTAGGGACGGACTCCCACTGTTGAGTAATCGCTGCTGCGGAACGTGCCGCTTAAGAACCCTCCGCTCGGTACATCCGTCTCGGGCCGGATGGCCAGTAGCGCGCCATATGCGGCAAGATCGGCGTCGCCCCACAGAGGTTTGAGGTCCCATGTCCACCAGCCAAGACCGCTCCCAACGCTGTCGACGAATTTGGAGGAGTCGTATGGCCCGCCGGGCGTCCAGGGGGTAGAACCGTCGGATGTTCCCCACGTCGCCCCGCTAACATCAGGTTTTCCTTTGCCCGAACCCTCGACAAACGAGCTCGTCAGGGGATAGAGCGATATCGGCCGGCCATCGGTCCCGGTGTAGCCGTACTGGTTGAGATACAGCGTCGCGGCGTTAATCTGACTGACCGGAAGGTTCCAAATCGCGGACGGAATGTCCTGCGCGAGCAGAATGTGCGTGCGAGAGTTGTCATCCGGGCCGTTCACCACTGCCCTCAGTCTATCATGGGCTCCATAGTTGTAGTCCTTACTCTTGTCAGGGTCTGGGTCATAATAGCTATCAATGTACGTATCCGTCGCAATCATGATCTTGTAGAGATCCGCGGGGAGCGAGGCTGCCCAACCAAACCAAGCGCAACCAAGCACCACACAACGAGTGATTATCACGGCCAAGCTTGCCCTTCGATGCCACATGTTCTCCTCCTCACTCAAGCGGGACAAATCGTGTCAAGGGAAGGCGGTCACGGCGAAAAGTCGGCGATTTCGCCTCCGTCTCGCGTGCTCAACGCACGCAATACCTCTAGGGGAATCTCATCGTTAATGAACTGCACTGAACCGTCGGTCATGGCGAAAACGGCTCCGCCGGGATGATTGCTCCCGAAGGCGCACAGCCGCAGGTCGGCGTAATAGCGGAAGTCGCTAGACGAATTTGCGGGCGGACTGGCCCCGGCGCGATCCGCAAACGAGAACGGCACCACGTAATTGATCGGCGCGTGACTGCTAAGGGTTACGTCCCCCAGCGCCAGATTGCCCCCCGACCCGGTCCAGTAGCCGTATTGACCCAAGGTTTGTTCCCAGCCTTGAGCGGCAAAGGAATCGTAGTTTCGATCGTGGTGATTGCTTTCCCGAAGAACAGCGTACGGCTGGTGCCATCCTTGATTTGGGAAATCCGCACGGCCTGCTGATCACGTACGGGGCGGGAAGCCGGCCCGACCTCGAAGAAAATGCCATTGGCCTTCAGATCAGGCGAGTTGGGGTGAAACGATCGGGTGCCGCCGTTGCCACCGTAACTCGTGAGACCGTACGTGGACGTCCCGCTTGCGCTGGGCACGGGGTTCCTGGGAATCAGGTCGGAGGGGCAGACCAGGTTCGTGAGGACTGTTGCGGCCAACGCCCGCCGGCCAGTGCCGGACTGTTGCCACCGCTCGTAGAAGGCGCCTCCTTCGAGGTAGGGCAAGAGGAACACGAACAACGAGCTTCTCTGGGAGGTCGAGCGATCCACACCGGGCGGGAAGGACTTTTGGGCATCGTGGTGGTTCTGAGTCGCCAGCGCGAGTTGTTTAATCTGATTCGAGCAATGCACGCGGCGGGCCGATTCCCGCGCCGCCTGCACCGCGGGAAGGAGCAGCGCAATCAAGATGCCGATGATCGCAATTGCTACGAGCAACTCAATCAACGTGAAACCTTGTGCCCGTGCGGCATCGGTCGCCACCATCGCGGCTCGCGGATTCGGCACGCCCCTTGGCATGATCATGCGTCTCGACCAAGGCACTACTGTGGTTTGCTCTGTTGGACCCTCGCGTCCTGACCACCGTCGCTCGCGCGCTCCGTGGGCGTTGGCAGCGTCAGCCCGTCCCCGACGTACATGAGATACAGGTTGGGCAACGGCTTGTCGCCCAGTTCTTCTCGGATGGTTGCCAACGTGGCGAACACGACCCGCTGCCGCTCGTAGCTGGCCTCGCACACAACGGCAATGGGCGTATCCTCTGGGTAACGCGACTGAAGTTGCGGCAGCAATTCCTTGAACTTGGCACGATGCGTGAACAGTACCAGCATCGTCTTCAACCGGCCATGTTCATCGGGGGCCCCCAGGTTGTCTCCGGGCGAGAGCAGGACGGCCCCACCGCTCTTGGTCACGCTTTGTCGCAGGGCTGCGCTTGCGGCGTTGAACGAGCTGAGACCGGGAATCACTTGCGGCTCAAGGTCGGCGAAATCCTCGGTGACCCACGACCAGGGACAATACAGTGTCGGATCTCCGGCATCGGCGAAGACGACTTTCTTGCCGCTGGCAACCAGCTCGCGAACGTGGGGCAGGAACTTCGCCACCTCTTCTTCGCTCAGGCGCGCTCGCTCGCGCAGTTCCGGTGACAGGTCCTTGACGCTCTCGCCCCGGAACCGGCCCATGAGCAGCGGCGAGGCCACCGTGATCTTCTCCGACGGCGCGTATCGAGCAACCTCGTCTTTGAGATATTCGAAGCAGTATACGCAGTCCGCTTCCTTCAGCACCTTGGCGGCTTTGAACGTTACGAGTTCAGGGTCGCCAGGCCCCATCCCCACCAGGTAAACAACGCCGTTCCGGTGGGCGTCCTCCGCCAGTGCGGTGCGCACTCCCGCGGACAGAACGAGCAGAGCAGCGAAGAAGACTTGGCACCGACATGCTACAGCACGGCTGGTTGTCATCGGCGTCTCGCAGTCTTGTGTGGAGTTGTCGTCCTACTCGGATTCCGTCCGAACTGATTCAGTTGCATGGCGAACGCAAACGGCGGTGACCTGCCCAATCCAAACCTCGTACAGGTTGCTTCCCGCAACGATGACGCGGTAGGGTCGGGCATCCTCCGCCAACGGCTGCCCGTCCACACGGTCGGCCACGAGCACTCGGCGACCGCCCAGGTCGGGATGGACCTCGGGTATCGAGAAGACCACCTGGTCTCCATCCGCGGCCTCAATGGAAACGTACGCCGTGCGCAGGGCAGCTGGCACCCTCGGCTCTCCCTCGGCAGCAGCCCGATCGTCAAACTTCACACCGGCCTTCTGGAGCAACTCGTGCAAGAGCACGCCTTCGTACGAGGCCGTCACATCCTCGTGCGGCGGAACCTTGTCTCGAATCACCGTTCGCGGCAGCTTGGCGAACTCCGCCGGCGTCAAGCGGATGGTCGTGCCGGCTTCGTTCACAACCAAGAGGGATTTCTCGGACGTAGCCGGGGCTTTGGGCTCGCCGGTCCGGTGGGCCGCCGGTTGGATAACGACTCGGGTCACTTGCCGGATCCAGCGGCCATAAAGTTGGCTGGCCGCCGCAATGACCTGAAAAGGTGCGGCCCTGTCGCCGAGCGGCTGACCGTCCACACGGTCGGCCAACAAGACATCCTTGCCGCCCAGGTCGGGATGGATCTCGGCCACGGAAAAGACGACCCGGTATCCGTCTGCCGCTTCGATCAGTACGTAAGACGTGCGCAGAGCGCCGGGCAGTATCCTGCTGATCGTCTGCGGACTGGACGGATGCTCGAAGCAGGCCCCCGCCTCCTGCAGCAGTCTGTACAGCAGCACTCCCTCATAGGTGGCCATCGCTTCGGAGTGAGGCAACTTGACTCGGCGCGTGGTTCGCGGCAGTCTCGCGAACTCCGTCGGCGATAGCGTCAACGTCTTGCCGGCGCCACTGTCCACCACTAACGACTGATCTTGGGGCGGCTCTGCGGCAGACGCCTGGGAGGGCCACGCGAACGCCAGGAAAGCCAACAGAGCACGTGGCACCAGAATCACCTTCCACGAGACGCGGCACACCATCAGGCCTTCTCCTCGTCCTGCGTTCTCCACGTGCTGCGAACCTTGTCGCCTCGCTCGCACCGCCGCGCCACGTCGGCGGCCGAATGGCTGGGGGCGACCTGTGCCGGCGCTGAAGCACATCGCCTTGTGGGCACAGTGCCGCCATGGTACAACATCTGCGCAGCAGAGTAAACATGCGTGCCGTTTGCAGGTCACCATCCGATGACGCGAAATCTGCAATCGTTTGATGTGCGTTGGATCACGTGTCAGGTATTGGCGCTGCTGTTGGTGATGGCGGGCACGAGCTGCTCGGTCCGTGGCGCCGATGATCTCCTCACGCTGGCCACGACGACCAGCACGGAGAACTCGGGGTTGCTGGCGTACCTGCATCCGGATTTCCAGCGCCAGACCGGCATCCGAGTGAAGGTCGTCGCGAAAGGGACTGGAGCCAGCTTGCAGTTGGCTCGCGATGGCAATGCCGACGTCGTGCTCGTCCACGACCGCGAGCGGGAGGACAAGTTTGTGGCAGACGGCCACGGCGTGCTGCGGCGCGATGTGATGTACAACGACTTCGTCATTCTTGGGCCGGCGACGGATCCGGCACGCGTTCAAGGCACGCAGGATCCCGTGGATGCCTTTCGCAGGATCGCTTCCGCCCGGCAGCCTTTTGTCTCTCGTGGCGATCAATCAGGGACACACTTGTGCGAGCAGCGATTCTGGCAACGCACGGGCTTGACGCTGCAAACGGAGCGGGTGACAGCCTTCGCAGAGGGCGAGGAGACGACGTCCGAAGTCGTGCGCCCGTCGGGAGACTGGTACTGGTCTATCGGCCAGGGAATGGGAAAGGCGATCGGCGTGGCCAACGAGAAACGGGCCTATACGCTGGCCGATCGCGGCACTTACTACGCGTACGCATTGGCTGAGCCGTCGCGGACCGACCTGCAGATCCTCTGCGAAAGGCACCCGAGCTTGCATAACCCATACGGAGTGTTCGCGGTCAACCCGCGGCGACATCCGCACGTGAACTTCGCGGGGGCGAAAAAGTACATCGAATGGATCACGTCCCCGCTGGTGCAGAAGATGATCGCCGACTATCGTCTTCAAGGGAGAGTCCTTTTTCATCCCTCCGCACACCAGCCTTAGCCATTGGCGATGCAGACGCTCGTCGACGCCCTCCGCAGCGCGGTGCACCTGATCGTCACGCTCGACTCAAACGTCGTCGAGTACGCTGGGCGGTCGTTGCTGGTTGCCGCTGTCTCCACGCTCCTCGCCGGCTTAGTCGGCATACCGGCCGGGGCAGTCATCGCAACGCACGAGTTTCCCGGAAAGCGAGTTGCGGTGACGCTTCTGAATACGCTGCTCTCGGTGCCGACCGTGGTGGTGGGATTGGTCGTCTACTCGCTGATCGGCCGCAGCGGACCGCTGGGCCCGGCCCAGCTGTTGTTCACGGTGCCCGGAATCGTCATCGGCGAAGTGTTGCTGATCTTGCCCCTCGTCACCGCTCTCACGGTCACGGCGGTAGCTCGTACGGACCGCGATGTGCGCAAGACCGCGCTCGCGCTGGGAGCCAGCGCCGGCCAGTCACACTGGCTGGTGATCCGCGAGTCGCGATTCGGCGTGTTGGCGGCCGTGATCGCAGCGTTCGGACGCGTGGTGAGCGAAGTGGGGGTGGCCATGATTCTCGGAGGGAATATTGACCATTTCACGCGCACGCTGACGACGGCCATTGTCGTCAACGTGGACATGGGGGACTTCGCCTTGGCCCTGGCGCTGGGGCTGGTGTTGTTGGCCATCTCTCTGGGAGTCAACGTGCTGTTTCAGTTCGTGCAGGGCGGAGGCGGAGAATGACGCCGCGATACCGGCTGGAGAACGTGGTCCGCCGATTCCGGCAGTTGCCTTCCGGTAACACTGTCGAAGTGCTCCGCGTCCCGCAGTTGGAAGTCCAGCCGGGTGAGATTGTGGCGGTGGTCGGTCCCAACGGGAGCGGCAAATCGACATTGCTGGAAACGATGGCCTTTCTCCAAATGCCGGACGAGGGACGCATTCTGCTCGATGGCTGCGACGTGTGGGCCGCGGGAGACTCGGTGTCAGCCCGGCGCCGGTGCCCCATGTTGCTGCAGCGCACCGTGCTGTTCCAGACGTCGGTGATCCGCAACGTGCTGTACGGACTTCGCGTGCGTGGAGTCGGACGCGCCCGAGCCTTGCCAATGGCGACGGAGATCCTGCGGCGGCTGCGGCTGGAGGGACTGGCCCACCGCGGACACCGTGAACTCTCCGGAGGAGAACGGCAGCGAGTGGCCCTCGCCCGCCTGCTGGTCCTCCGCCCAGACGTGCTCGTGCTCGACGAGCCAACCGCGCATGTGGATCGGGCGAACGCCGAACTCATTGACGGTGCACTCCGGGAGCTTCACCGGAGCACGAACGTGACGGTCATCCTGGCCAGCCACGACGCACGTCAAGCGCAAGGCTTGGCCCATCGCATAGTAACCTTGGACGAAGGTCGGCTGCTGGCAGACACGACAGACGATGGGCGCCATCAGGCTTGATTGGCGACGGCGTATGAGCGACGGATGAAAGAGTGATCGCCCGTCCGTGTTGAGTTCCAGGGGTGTTTCTTTGCGGGTTCCTGGACTCGCTCGGCCGTTCGCGGGGGTGTATCATGCCGGCATGTTCGGATTCGTGGTGACTCCCTGTGCGCGCTGCACCCGCGATTCGTATCCTGCCTGGCGGGGAGCTTTTTGCGGATTGGCGCGCTGCCTCGCGCGTGAGTTCGGGTATCCCGCTCGCCTGCTCGTGAACCGCGACGCGGCCTTTGTCGGGTTGTTGGGGCTCTCGCTCGATCCGGAAATCCCGTCTTGGAAACAGGCGACCTGCTGCAATCCGCTGGCGCGTCCGTTTCCCGTGGCCGACGACCATCCGGCCATTCTCCACGCCGCCGCGGTGTCGGTTTGCGGGCTGGCCGCGAAACTTTCCGACGATGCGCGCGACGAGGGTTTCATTCGCCGCACCGCCGCACGGCTCGGGCGGCTGCTCGTGAGCCCCGCAACCAATCGCGCCGTGGCGATGCTCAACAGCACGTCGTTTCCCACCGGTCAGGTGCTCGCCGCTCTGGGGTCGCAAGAAGCCATCGAGTCGGCCGACCCGTTACGCGCCGACGAACCCACCGCCGCAGCCTACGGGGCGATCACGTCGCACCTCGTGGAGTTGTTGGACCGGCCGGCGCAACGCGAGGCGCTGCATCGCACGGGTGCGGCACTCGGTTCGCTGGTGTATTGGCGGGACGCGTGGCAGGACCGCCGCGAGGACGCCAGACGCGGGCGCTTCAATCCGTTTGCCACTTCGGATCCGGAGGCGATCCGAGAGAGAATCGCTTCGTCGTGGAACGCGTTTTGCTCGGCCCTGGGCGGGTTGCCATTTGTCCGTCATGCCGACCTGATTTCGAACATGCAAACCACCACCGCGCGGCAACGCCGACGCTTTCTCGGGCTAGAGGCGGATGAACCGTCGGGCAAATCTGGGGAAAGGGCACGGCGGAGGGAGGAACGCAGGATACGGAAAGCCGATCGCGACAGGAGTGATTGCTGCCACAATCGCGATTGCGCCGATGGCTGCTGTTGTCTTGGTGTCGCCTGCGACGCCGGTCCCTGCGACGCCGGATGCTGCGACACCGGATGCTGCGACTGCAGTCCGTGACTGAGCGGACCGTTACAGAGTACGCAACAAGCCGTATCCTGAACTGCTTCGTCAGCGTGTGCGCGGCGTAATACGCCATCGCATCCCGTATGAAGTAACGATGCCGAGCGGTGCCACCACGCGGACCACGAGGATCTGTGCCAGAACCACCGGTCATCACAGCGAAGAAGGGCAGCGGTGTTGAACGGCCTGTGCTCCGCGCGACGGGAACCGGGAGACAACGACTCGTCGCGCCCTCGACGAACCAACGCGAAGGTGGAACGAGCCCTCGCGGAGTTCAAGGACGACCCCGACGCGGCCGACAAGGCCGACGCGCAGCACACCGCTCGCGTGCTGTTGCAGCGATCTGCGGGGCTGGGGAATCTGAATCTGTCGGAGGCATTGGTTGCCGTTGCTCCGGAGGTGCGATTTCAGTGCCGGGATCTGCGACTCCCCTCGGTCCGCCTCGATATCCATCTCGAGCGGCGGCGCAATCACCCAAGCGGAATCGCGACGCCCGTGCGACTGCCCGCATCCACCGGGCGTGCTCACGCACGCCGCTCGCCGAACTGTGGCCGTCGATCCTCTTTCCTGCAAACGTGCGCAAGGCGACAATGCTACTGAGGAGGACTCCATGACGTGCTCACGTCCAAGTCAGGCCGCCCTTGGGCTGATGATGATTGCTTCTGCGTTCGCTGTGGTCGGGGGAAGTCGTGCCGACGAGACTGCCTGGAAGGTCGGTTTGGCGAAGGTGACGATTACACCCTCGCGACCTGTCGTGCTGCTGGGCTACGGCGATCGGACGGGGCCCTTTGAGTCGGTTGCGACAGAGATTTTCGCCAAGGCATTGGCGCTGGAGGACCGCCGCGGGCAGCACGCTGTGATCGTCACGGCAGACCTGGTCGGTTTTCAGGCGGCGGTGGTCACCGAGGAGGTCTGCCGCCAGATCCATCCGCCACAACGCCGGCTTCTTCGCGCCCGAGGTGGAACAGGTCGTATTGACTACCGTTCGCGAACTGGCGACCGACGCCGGTCGGCCCATCGCCGATGCCAAGAGAAAGTAGTCCCGACCATCGCGCCGCCCATCGATCGCGTTCTTAGAATCAAGCGATTAGCACGGATGGCAAGGCCGGAGCACGGATGCGGGAGTATTGGAGTCTGCCTCATTATTGTCAAACTGGGGGGCTGGAAGGCATGGGACAATAGGGAGGACAATATGGGGGCGGACTCGAATGGCCATACAGCGCGCAGCCGCGAAACGCAAGTTCGCGCGGGCTCTTCACCCCGGCGGCCGTCTCGGCCGTGTATTCTTACCAGGCGATCATCCCCGGCGGAGTCACCTGATCGCCGGGGGCGCGACCAACTCGGGTCTTCAACGGGCTAACCACCGTTGCATGATTCAGGAACCGCACAACAGCCACAAGCGGCAGTCGGAGACGGTCTTCGGGACGTCCGCGCCACGACTTTTGTGGATCGGCTTTGCCGCCAGCTCGGTCCGTACATAGTCCGGTTACCGAGCGCGGCGTGCCGGCGTCCAAAGCGTAGCGGCCGGCAAGCGACGCCAACGCGCGACGACGGAGTAGCCTGTGGAAGAAGGGGATGACGAACTCCCGCGGCGCTGCCAGCGGGGTGACGAAACCGCGCTCAATGCGCTGCTGCGCCGTTACCAAGACCGTATCTTCCGACTGGCGTG
>Ga0194111_10009896_pt1 | contig 10295 bp, 8 predicted proteins | sample TA2KigC300mmetaG_FD_146194 | JGI IMG/M metagenome (GOLD analysis project Ga0194111, IMG submission 146194) | Freshwater microbial communities from Lake Tanganyika, Tanzania - TA2015033 Kigoma Deep Cast 300m | ecosystem: Environmental > Aquatic > Freshwater > Lake | place: Tanzania: Lake... | reverse complement strand
TCGCGACTGATGACGTGCGAGCATTGTGGACGGCTTCTTGTCTCCGATCAAATCGTGGAGAGCTACTCTTCTCTCCTATGACCGTCCACGCCTACACCGATGGTGCGGCCCGCGGCAATCCGGGAGAAGCGGGGATTGGCATCCTGTTCAAAGACGAACACGGGAAGACCATTCACCGCATGTATGGGTACATCGGCGAGACCACGAACAATATTGCCGAATATAAGGCGCTGCTGGCTTGCCTGAAAGCTGCGCCGGTAACACGATGTTCACGTCTCGTCGTACATTCCGACAGCGAACTTGTGGTGCGCCAACTCAACGGAGAGTATAAGGTCAAGGATGCAGTCCTGCGAGCGTATTTCGTGAAGATCCACCGCCTCCTTGCGAAGTCTCCGTTCGAGTTCGAAATCCGGCACGTGAGCCGAGAACAAAACAAGGAAGCTGATCGGCTAGCAAACCTGGGAATTGATTCGAGAAAGAGAATCCGCACATAACGGACTCCGCGGCCGGATCAGGCAAACATGATTGCAGGAATGGTCGGCCAGGCAGCCGCTCTCCGCCTTTGGCGGAGGGAGGAAAGTCCGAACACCATAGGGCAAGGTGCCCTGGGATAACCAGGGGTCCCGCGGGCAATATCCCGCGAGAACGGATCGTGTCACAGAAAACACACATCTGCCCCGCCTCGGGCGGAGCAGAGAAAGGTGAAATGGTGGTGTAAGAGACCACCGCGTCGGCAGTAATGCCGGCGGTCCCGCTCCGAGGGAATCCCTTCGGGAAAAGGGATCCCGACGAAACCGATGGTTGAGTCGGGACAGGACAAACCCCACCTGGTGCAAGACCAAGTAAGTCCCGTTCTCCGCCTCCGGCGGAGAAAGAGCTGCCCGCTCAATCCTCTTCGGAGGGACTGGACGGGTAGGTCGCTCAGAGAAATGGCTGCCTCGTTCCGTTCTCCGGGACGGGATCAGACAGAATTCGGCTTATCGACCGACCATTACCTGCTTTTCAATACCTGGTTGGGCCTGACAAGTTCCGATCCGAACAAAGATACCCGGGCTCTCCTTGACATCGCATGTAAGAGGCATGGCACCTATTCGCGAATATCGTTGGACATTTCTATCTCTGGAGGATTCTCAGTCTTCGCTCGACACGATAAGGCGACTCAGCGATGACGTCAAGATCTCCCCCGTCCTTGCTGAGATTCTTGTGCGGCGAGGAATTGACACCTTCGACCGCGCTCGAGAATTCTTCCGACCGGGGCTCAAGGATCTTCATGACCCTTACCTCATGGCAGGAATGAAGCGGGCTGTCGAAAGGATCGTCCGCGCCGTCGCGGAACGGCAGCAGATTTTGGTATATGGTGACTACGACGTGGACGGCACCAACGGCACAGCGCTGCTCTGCACGTTTCTCAAGAGCCTCGGAGCTGATGTACGATACCACATTCCAGACCGCGTCAAGGAAGGCTACGGTATCTCCCAAGCCGGAATCGACCGCGCTAAGCAGCTGGGCATTGATCTCCTGATCGCCGTGGACTGCGGCATCACTGCGACAAAGCAAGTGGAGCACGCGCGAAACCTGGGCATCGAAGTCATCATTTGCGATCACCACGAGCCCGGGGATGCTATACCTGACGCGTACGCGGTGCTCGACCCACTGCTCCCCTCGTGCCAATACCCGTACAAAGACCTCTGTGGATGCAGCGTTGCGTTCAAGCTCATCCAGGCCCTTTCACAGCATGACTCGTTACGCCCGATCGCCGAGGAGGATGAAGAGAGCTTCCTGCGAGGGTACCTCGACCTGGTGACGCTTGCCACAACGGCGGACATTGTCCGCCTGACCGGCGAGAATCGCGTCCTCACAAAGCTTGGCCTCGAATTGATCAACTCTCACCCCCGTCCCGGCGTCCACGCTCTCATCGAGACATCAGGCCTGAAGCTGGGGAATATCACCACAGGTCAGATCGTATTTGTCCTCGCTCCGCGCATCAATGCAGTCGGAAGACTTGGGGACGCCTCGCGGGCAGTCGAGCTGCTTACCTGCGACTCCTTCACGCGAGCCCTTCAGCTTGCCCAGGTGTTCGAGGAAGAAAACCGAAACCGGCGCAAGATCGACGAAGACACGTTCCTGGAGGCCCAGGAGATGGTTGAGAAGTATGCAGACTTCGGAAAAGAAGGGGCGATCATCCTCCACAAGGAAACGTGGCACCCGGGCGTCATTGGCATCGTCGCCTCGAGGCTCGTCGAACGCTATTACCGTCCGACGATCATGTTGACCACAATCGACGGCGTCGCAAAGGGATCCGCCCGCAGCATCGCCGGATTTGATATCTACCAGGCGCTTAAGCGATGTGAGGATAAGCTCGTTCAATTCGGAGGGCACAAGTACGCTGCCGGCCTCTCAGTCGAGATCGACCGATTGAATGAATTCAAGGGAGCGTTTCAGTCGGTGGCAAAGGAACTTCTCACCCAGGAGCTCCTAACCCCTGAAATCCGGATCGACGCAGAGATCTCGCTCAACGAGCTCACGCCGAAGTTTGTGCGCGTGTTGAGCCAGTTCGCACCGTACGGACCCGGAAACATGCGGCCGGTTTTCGTGGCGAGAGGTGTTGAGCTGTATGGTGAACCTCGTATCGTCGGGAACAACCATCTCAAATTCAAGGTCAAGTCGAACGGTCAGATCTTCGATGCCATCGGCTTCACTCTTGGTGGCCTGCTGCAGAAACTGTCGAACGGTAGGAGGTCGATCGACCTAGCTTTCTCTTTGGACGAGGGTGAGTTCGCCGGAGAAACCGTTCCGCAACTCAAGATTCGGGATCTGAAATAAGGATGTGAGGAAAGTGGCGAGAAGTATTGAAGAATGGAGGTTTTGTATGTCTCCTTCGCCTCACGTCCTACCTTCTCACTTGTCAGTCGTTCTCCTCGAAGGACATCCCCATGTCTGGTCATTCAAAATGGCATCAGATTCGGCGCAAGAAGGCTGTCACCGATGCACGTCGCGGAAAAGTCTTCACACAGATCATCAAAGAAATCACGATTGCCGCAAGGCTGGGAGGCGGTGACGCCGCTGGCAACCCGCGTCTGCGCCTCGCGATCGACAAGGCAAAGGCAAGCAACATGCCTGCCGATAATATCAAGCGGGCAATCATGAAGGGGAGCGGGGAGCTGCCGGGGATGGCATACGAAGATGCCACCTACGAAGCCTACGGGCCGGGTGGAGCAGCAATCCTCATCGAGGCCGTCACCGACAACAAAACGAGGACTGTATCCGAGATTCGCCATCTGCTGGACCGGAATCATGGGAAACTCGCAGCAACGGGCGCCGTGGCTTACCAGTTCCACAAGAAGGGCCAGATGAGCATCCACAAGAGCAAGATCTCTGAGGATGACCTCCTCGGCATCATCCTCGATGCAGGGGCGGACGACATGAGCGCAGATGATGAGCACTATACTGTCATCTGCCCGCCCGAAGCATTTGAAGGAGTGAAGAAGGCGATCGAGCAACGCGGCATTTCGATCGACCACGCAGAAGTGCAGATGATCCCCGAGAACACCGTCAAAGTCGAAGGCAGAGACGCTGAGCTCCTCCTCAAGTTGATGGAGGGACTCGAGGACCATGACGATATTCAACACGTGTACAGCAACTTCGATATCGATGAGAGCGTCATGGCCACTTTCGGTGCCTCTTCAAGCTAACGGCGTACGGTTCGCGGTGCACTATTCACTGTTCATGATTTGCCTCATCGGCCTCAGCTCACTATGATTATTCTCGGTGTAGATCCAGGAACTCTCACGACGGGCTATGGCATCATTGAAGGAAGGAGAGGCCGATTCAGGCTCCTGGAGTATGATGTCGTGAAGAACCGCAGTGAAACCACAATGCCAATTCGGCTGCAAGCGATCTACACGACCTTGTGCAAGGTGATCAACCGGTACCATCCCGACGAATTCGCCATCGAGACGGCGTTCTACGGCAAGAACGCGCAGTCTGCAATGAAACTTGGTCACGCGCGAGGAGTCTCGATCCTCGCCGCCGTCAATCACGAGATCCCAACGACGGAGTATTCACCACGCGAGGTGAAGCGGGCGGTGGTGGGCAATGGAGCTGCTTCAAAGGAACAAGTGAGCTATATGGTGCAATCCCTCCTGCGCTTGAAAGCTGCTCCCAAGTTCTACGACGCAACCGACGCGTTGGCGGTGGCAATCTGCCACTACAATCGAACCCTGCGGGAGAACCGATCAACCAAGAAAGCCCGTTTGACGAAAAAATCCTCCGGCAGCTGGAAGTCCTACATCGAAGCTCATCCAGAACGAATAGCAAAACACTCATGATCGCCTCGCTCACCGGCGTCCTCAAAACCAAAAGCCCCACCGAGGTCTTGATTGATGTAAATGGCATCGGTTACGCCGTTACGATACCACTCTCGACCTTCGAAACGCTCGGAGAGGTGAACTCCCACGTCACGCTCCTGACGCATCTCCACGTCCGTGAGGATGCACTCCTGCTCTACGGTTTCGCAACGGAGGAAGAACGGGTCGCTTTCAAGCTGCTCATATCAGTGAATGGAATTGGCCCAAGGATCGCCCAGGGGATTCTCTCCGGGATACCTGTCCATGATCTGAGAGCTCACCTCGTTAGTCAGAATGTCGCTGCGCTCACCGCAATCCCCGGCGTGGGAAGGAAAACCGCTGAGCGTCTGGTCATCGAACTGCGCGACAAGATCGGAAGAATTGAACAGGCAACCCAAATGCCCTCCTCGGCAAAAGACAAACAGGCTGAAATGCGCCTCGAAGCCCTTCTTGCCTTGACGTCACTCGGCTATTATCGGTCAGCCGCCGAAAAGGCAATCCGCCAGGTGCTCAATGAGTCTCCAGAATCACACCTGACGCTGCAGGAGCTGATCAAACGAGCGCTCCGATATGCGACAGCAAAGTAGCATCGATGATGACGCGGGCGAACAGCGCATCCCCAGCTCGCGCAGATTGAATCTCAGCCCCCTTCTTGGTATTTTTCCCCGGTATGAAAAGGACTGATCCCGTGCCTGCAGCTCGAGGATATACATCACCAGAGCGACTCGAAAACGAGGTCGAACTCGACCAAACGCTCCGACCGGCTCACCTCGAAGAATTCGTGGGGCAGGGGAAAATCGTGGACAATCTGCGGATTTTCATCTCGGCTGCCAGACAGCGTAGCGAGCCGCTCGACCACGTATTGCTGACAGGTCCACCCGGGCTTGGGAAGACGACGCTGGCTTTTATCATTGCCAATGAGATGGGGATCGGTATCAAGGTAACATCCGGGCCGGCGCTGGAGAAGCCTGGTGACCTTGCCGGCATCCTCACCTCACTTGAGAAAGGCGAAGTTCTTTTCATCGATGAGATCCACCGCGTGCCGGTGAAAATCGAAGAGTATCTCTATTCGGCGATGGAGGAGTTCCGGGTTGATATCATCATCGACAGCGGCCCGGGAGCGAAAACGATTTCGCTGAATCTCGAACCCTTCACCCTTGTAGGAGCAACGACGAGGGCAGGACTTCTCAGCTCGCCACTCCGCTCCCGATTCGGGATCTCCAATAGACTCGACTACTACAATATAGACCAACTCCACTCCATCGTGAAGCGGTCTGCGCGCATCTTGGACATCAAGGCGGCTGACGACGCCGCCCAGGAGATCGCGAAGCGGTCACGAGGAACACCGCGGATTGCCAACCGTCTGCTCAAGCGATGCCGCGATTTCGCACAGGCGGACAACAAGCTGGCGGTCCACAAAGGCGTCGTGACCCAGGAGGTCGCTCAGTACTCACTCCGAGCTCTTGAGGTGGACGAGTACGGTCTCGACGACATGGACAAGCGGATCCTCAGGGCCGTCATTGAGAAGTACAACGGGGGACCTGTGGGACTCAACACACTTGCCGTTGCTGTTGGTGAGGAGCCGGGGACGATCGAGGAGGTCTACGAGCCGTATTTGATTCAGGAAGGATTCCTCAAGCGGACGCCCCGCGGACGAGAGGCGACGGTGATGGCCTACAAGCATTTCGGCATCTCGAGGAAGACTCCAGACCAAGAGACTCTGTTTTAGACACTCCGGTACGCCGTCTTCCCGAAGTCCGACGCTCTCTCGTTGAACAAATTGGGAATGATTGAAAAAGCAGATTCTTCGCTCTGCTCAGAAAGACGATTGTTCCCCCTTCCGGAATTTCCTCAGGTACCTTAGAACAGATACCATATCTTTCGGCAGCGGGGCCGAAAAGGTCACCGGCGCCCGCGTTGACGGATGAACAAGAGCAATTCCGGCTGCGTGCAGCGCCGTTCTGTCGAGCAGCGGCTTCTCCTCCCCCTTCTCCTGGAACCTTGCTTTTACATCGGACAGGAAAAATCCCCGACCGCTCCCATAACTCCCATCAGCAAGAATCGGCAATCCGATCGATTTAAGGTGAACTCGGATCTGGTGCGTCCGCCCCGTTCTCGGCTTGAGCTCGAGGAATGTGTAGCCGGAGAACCGTTCGAGAACCTTGAATGTGGTGACCGCTTCTTTGCCATTCCTGCGATCCACGCTCATCAGCTCAACATCTTTCCTATCCTTGGCCAGCGGGAGATCGATCACCCCTTCATCTGGACTCGGTGATCCGACAACGATTGCATGATAGGTCTTATCGACTCTCCTCTCCTCGAATTGCGTATTGAGCTCAGCGTGCGCCTCAGCCGTCTTTGCAAAGAGTATGATACCACTCGTCTCCTTGTCGATTCGATGAACAATAAACACCTTTCCAAGCTCTTCCATCAGGATCGTGTACAGGTTCGGCAAATTCTTGTTGTATCGATCGGGCAACACCAGGAGACGTGGCGGTTTGTTCAATACGAGGAGCTGATCGTCGTCGTGGATGATCTCGGATCTCGTCGACTCGATTCGCCATTTCAATTTGCGTTTCATAGCTACAAATTAGATGTTGAATCAAACAGATACAACATCGACGGGAGGATAATTGAAAGTTGGTGGAAATTGATTTACCTTCTCTGGGCGCCACCGTCCCCTGCAGAGAGATGCGGGGTGGGCACACCGTGGTGCTATCCGTCCGGCTTTCGGGCAAGGAATGGTCCCTGCCCGCCAAATTTTTCTAGGAAGAGTTGCGGAAGCCGTTGTGAGGCCCTGGCTATCCACATATCTGCTCTACTCCTCTTGTGCCTACCTCCTTCTTGTTTCCCATGCAGTTTTGAGCACCAGCGCCTGTGCTCAGGAAGATAGTGTAAAAGTTGCCTCGCAGAATCCGTCGCCGATGGTCGAGTCCGCTCGCCAGCACGAGCGGATAAAGCAGCAGGCATATCCTGGTGTTTCCTTTGAGGTCTCGGGAATTCTTGCCCGCCCCGTTCAGGTCTTCATCCCGGAGCATTCTCGGGGATCGATGGACTTTGACCTGCTGGTCCATTTCCATGGGGCGAGCTACGTCGTTCAGCACAGTGCATCAAAGCACAGAGGCAACATCATCGCTGCATCGGTAAACCTCGGGTCGGGTTCAAAAGTCTACAATGACGCATTCGAAGACACGACCAGATTCCAGCATCTTATCGACTCGGTTGTAACGGAAGCTCGAGGTCATCTGGAGAGCCACATCAAGGTACGAAGGCTTATTCTGAGCGGGTTCAGTGCGGGGTATGGCGCGATCCGCAAGATCATCAGCAGTGAGGATCACTATGCCACCGTGGACGCCGTTTTGTTGCTCGATGGCATTCACGCGAGCTATATCCCAGAGCGCGAAGTCCTGGCCCACGGCGGACGAATCGACTCTTCCGGACTGTTGCCGTATCTCAAGTTCGCCAGGGATGCATCGAGAAAATCTTCCCGGAAGCGGTTTCTCATCACTCACTCTGAGATTTTCCCTGGGACATTTGTCAGTACCACTGAAGCAACGGATTGGCTACTCCGGCAACTCGACATTCGACGTTATCCGGTCCTGAAGTGGGGCCCTCTGGGAATGCAGCAGTTGAGCGAAGCCCGGAGGGGGCATTTCACTGTGCTGGGATTTGCCGGCAACTCGGCGCCCGATCACATCGACCACTTCCACAGTCTGTACTGGTTCCTCAACGAGCTGATGAAGCTGTGAAACGCCGTGAGCTCCCGGCTTCGATCCAATCTTCAATCTACAATTTTCAATTTCTGATGCGCACACTTCCTCGCTCATTCTACCTTCGCCCCACGGTGCGGGTCGCTCGTGATCTTCTCGGCAAGTACATCGTACGCGTGCTCAGGGGCAGAAAGCTCACTGGAAAGATTGTTGAGGCAGAGGCTTACTGCGAAGGCGATCGTGCGTCCCATTCCTACCGCGGGAGAACCAAGCGGAACGATGTGATGTTCTGGGAAGGCGGACATCTCTACGTGTACTTCACGTACGGGATGCACTTCTGCGCTAACGTGGTAACGCGAAAGGCTGGAGCAGGCGAGGCCGTGTTGATCAGAGCCGTCGAGCCGATTGAAGGCGCCGAGGTCATGCTCAAAAACAGGTTCGGGAGACGCCAACGCAAAACTCACCAATCACTCCTCAATCTCACCAACGGGCCAGCGAAGCTCTGCGAGGCGTTCAAAATCGCAAGGGAGCAGAACGGCAAGGATTTGCTTGAGGACGAGATCTACATTCTGAACGGTGAGAAGATTCCCGTGTCAAGGATCGGTCGAACCACACGCATCGGTATCAGAGACGGACGGGACAAGAAGTGGAGGTTTTTCCTGAAGGGGAATGCGTGGGTATCAGAGCAATATTGAGGCGCGGGGAGTATTGGAAACACGGGATTTCTCGCTGAACATATCGTGCAGCCCTTTTCCCTTTGCGGAGGCCCGCCTCGCCTGGCCATCTGAAAGGCAACGACGCCAGCTATCTTCGCACAAAGACGAAGTCTCCGCCTTCGTCTCCCGTCTCGCGTATTTCTCCAAACTGGGGGATCTGTCTGATGGGGCTGTTGTTGATGACTGCCTGGCGAAAACTGGCAAACAAGACTTCAGCTGTGAGCAGTGCTTCCTGATTCTCTCGAAGTCGCTTGATTAGGAACTCAATGAATACACTCTTGTCGGGGACTTGTTCTTTCATTGTCCCACTTGTCATAGCCTTGCGGCTGGGGAGTCTATACAACGCCTGAACCGCTGCTGGCGGATTTGCGAACGCTTCTCGGGTTCTGAATATTCCACCGCTGAAGCAGGCATCCGAGACCAGGAGTGTGTGTTTTGTGTTGACACCACCGACATAGTCCCGGATTGTGCCATTTGAGATCCACTCAGTTCGACTTGACTGGCTCGCATTCGAAGGAAGCCAGAAACCTTGCCTCAGCCTCTCATCCCAGTATCCGTGACCAGCGTAGAAGATGAGAAGATTGTCTTCGTCGGTGAGCTTCCTGGCAAGTTGGTCAAAGGATTCGATGATCTCTGAACGAGCCGGATTCTTAAGAAATGTCACATTGCTGGGATCGAATCGGTAGAGCGTCGTGATTGTGGATACAAATCTCTCCGCATCTTGGACAGGATATTGCAGGTCGTTGACACTCGGGTCGCGGTAATCCTGAACAGCTATCACAAGCGCATAGTAGGTCCCCTTGATAAGTGGCTCTTCTCTCAGAACGCTGATCTTTAGTGTATTCCGGTTGCCACGCTTGTCGACTGCCTTTATCTCAATATCGTTGGCACCGACGTTCAGCGCTGCGTCAATGGAGAATTCAGCTCCCAGGAGGGTCTCTCTGAGAGATGCCTCTCGCCCGCTTACGAGAACCACGCTTATCCCGCTCGAGTCCGTCGCTATCCCCCTTACCGAAACTGATTGCGCTTCAGTCCGAAACTCGGAGGTCCTTTCGATAATCTTGACTCCTCTCGTGATCAGCCAAACTGGTTCCTTTAGTTCGATTTCCGGAGGGGTAAGATCTACGACGAGTCTCTCTTTGGTGTTGATTGTGATGGCGATGGGCAAAGTGCTCGCGCCGTTATCACAAGAGGCCGTGAGTGACAGCTCAACGGTTTGACTAGGAACGGCCTCGGTGGCAGCGACCGTGAAGAGCGCTGTAGCCGTATTTCCTGGAGCTATTTCTCCAACTGAAACGGCGGGCGTAAAGGAGACGCCCGTCGCTACTTTTGGCGACGAAAGTCGCGCAGTTGTGTTCTTTGATGACGCGGTTCCCGAATTTGTTATCGTTACCCGGATTATCCCTGTTTCACCCGCATTGAGCATCTTGTCCCCTGATGGTTCTGAAAATTCCGCTGCAGTAGCCAAGAGGGGCACTCGTGGCTTTTCACGGACGACAAGGCTCACCGACTTTCTTTCGCTT
>Ga0194111_10009888_pt1 | contig 10300 bp, 7 predicted proteins | sample TA2KigC300mmetaG_FD_146194 | JGI IMG/M metagenome (GOLD analysis project Ga0194111, IMG submission 146194) | Freshwater microbial communities from Lake Tanganyika, Tanzania - TA2015033 Kigoma Deep Cast 300m | ecosystem: Environmental > Aquatic > Freshwater > Lake | place: Tanzania: Lake... | reverse complement strand
ATTCCTTCGGACTGACGAAGAACTCGAACTTGTCGCGCTCGATGCGCCTGGCAAGCTCGCGGAGGGCATCTCTGAGTTGCGTCACGGCTTGGACGACGAGGTGCCTGTCGCGCTCGATGCCCACGATCTTCCGCATGGCATCGTGCTTGTCCTTGATCTCGCCCTTCAGGACGCTGCGGTGTGCCTCGGCCTTTGCTTTGGCCTTCGGGGTCTCCTTCTCCAGGCTCGCGATCTCGCCCTCGATCTTCTTGAACTGGTCTTCCCATTTCTCTTGCTCGCGGGGGTCGGGGCTGAGGAAGTAGTAGAGCTTGGCCTCCTCCAGCCAGCGGCCCGCAAACGTCTGCTTGGTGGGGGCCGCATCAGGCAATCGCTCGACTTCGCTCTCAGCAAGAAAGCGGGACCAGTCCAGCTTCTTCTTATCTCCGTCATCCACCGCGCGCGCAAGGTTGTCCCCAAGGTCAGAGGCTTCCTTGAGGGCAGTGCTGAGCTCCTGGACATCCGCCGGGCCGGGCCCCTTCGCTTCGCTCAGAACATCCTTCGGCAGCTCGGACCGCCCCTGCCCCTGCGCCCAGGCGAGGAACTTCGGCAGCACCTTGCTCCCAGAAGCGCTGAACTTCTTGTGAAGCTCTTCCAGGGAGTGCCGCGTCTTCTCAACCCCGGTGAGGATGGGGGCATTCGCCAGTTGGAGGAAGGCATCGGTGGACGAGGACAGGTACTTGTCCAGCTTGACTGCGTCAGCCGTCTCCTTCACGTAGGCGGCCGGCTTCCTCCAGCCGAGGTTGCTCCACTGGGCTGCCATCGCCCTGCACTCGCGCAGCGCGGCCCACCCCTGCTCTGCCGATGGCTCGATCGGGTACCGCGCGAGTTCCTCTTTGATCCTCTCGCACTCGCTGCGATTGCCTCGCGCCTCCGCCGCCGATAGCTCCTTCGAGAGCTCCTCGAGCCTCTTCTCCATCGCCTGGAATTCGCCCAGCGCGCGCCACCCGTCCGGGGAGAGGCTTCCCGCGACGCTCAGGATTAGCCCGGCCAACCGGCCGACGCGTTCGTTGAATCGCCTGACTTTCCCCTGCTGCTCTCGCCATGTCCCGCTCTCAATCCAGTCGCGTAGCCACTGAGTGTACTGTTCGGGCCTCGTCACCTCCTTGTACTCTGCCCCCGCCTCAATGGCGATGTTGCGCGGGTCGAGGATGTACTCCTTCTCATCCGGCCTGTTCAGCGCCGCCTTGAGCAGGCCGGCAACGGTGCTCAGAGGGGCCGACTTCTTCAGCCACTCCTCCGCGCGCTCTCCGCTGGCACGGGTCATGTCGTCCCGCAACGCGGCAAACCATCTGGGGTACGCGCTCATGACCACATCCAGACCCGTCGAGTCCGGCTGCACGGGCTCGACAGGCGGCCGTGGCCGTGTCAACAAGTAGATGACGACGGCGGCAGCAACGGCCGCGGCGATGCCGCCGGCGATGAGAACGATGCGCCCGCGGCGGACCGGGGCCTCGTAGAGCTTGGCGAGCTCGGCACTCAACGCCTCGAGGCTGACGGCCTGGGGGGTCATCAGGAGTTGCGTGCAGAGCTGCTTCCATGCCTGCCCCTTGCGCCCGAGGCGCTCCCAGCCCTCTGCCGCGGGCACGAGCTGGGCGCCCGCCGCGCCCGCCGCCGTGGGCGGCCTCTGGACCGCGAGCCGGTGGAGGATGATGCCGAGGTTGCGGACGTCGCCCACCGCCGCGGCCTGGATATCCCCAATCCTCGCGCCGGGCAAGGGGTCGGTCAGGAGGCCCTGCGTTTGGCTCTGGTCGGCGCTCCTGGTGATGAGGACGTTGGTGGCCTTGAGGTTGCCGTGGGGGCGCTGGGCCACGTCCCGCAGGTCAATCAGCCCCTGGACCACTGAGGCCATGACGCCGTGGAGGGTGCGGGTGTCGAGCTGTGCCCTGGCGAGGTCCTCAGCCGAGCGGCCGTAGTATGTGGTAACGTGGAATGCTTCTTCGCCGGCCACGCCCGCCCCGAAGACGGGCGCCCAGCGGCCAGGCCTCGCCTGGGCCACCTGGGCCTGGACCTGCGCGGCGCCCAGGAACTCCTGGTGCAGCCCCGCGAGCCGGGCCGCGTTCACTTCGTCTGACTCGAAGGGGTCTCTGGTGGGATGGTAGGCCTTGACGACGAAGTGTTCGAGGGCGTCCGCCTCCCCTCCCACGGGCCGCGCGGTCCACGCTTCCGCCTCCGGGCTGTGCCCGATCCGACTGACGGTCTCATAGCCACCATAGGACGGCATGAAGGCTCCGGGAAAACTCAGCGCGGGCTAGAGCCGCAACCGAAGGGGATCGAGAAGTCCAATACTCAATATCCAACTCTCAATACTCAATGTGCAAGTAAGTCAAGCGTGCGCGGGCTTTCTGTCACTTGGTCATTGAGGGTTGGGTGTTGAGTATTGGATATTGGACTTTGGGTGTTCCGGTCATTCGGGCTTGGGCGGCGTGTGGACGATGAGGCCGCTGGGCGTGACCTCGATCCAGATCACGCGCTTGCCCCAGAAGTAGTTCTTCCAGCGCCTCCGCTCGAGGGGGAGGATTTTGCGCCGCACGTCGGCGTCGCCCTCCTTGTCCTCCACCTTGCCCCTGGGATAGTTCACCAGGACGAAGAGGAAGCGCGAGCCCTTGGCCTCCCAGTCGTTCCAGACGTGGTGGCGCCGGTAGAGCACCTGGCGGGTCGGCTGCTCCTCGCCGAAGGTCTTCACGTGGGCGTAGCCCTTGCGCTCCCAGGTCATCCGCACGGGCGAGTCCACGGCCCAGAACTCGTTGAGGCCCATCGAGGATGCCTGCCTGTATTCCGCATCGTTGATGCCCACAAGGTCCACCTGGATCGAGGGCACGGTCTTCTCGATGCGCCGGAAGCCCTCGCGTTCGAGGGTGATGATGACGTCGAAGCGCCCGATGCCGCCGCAGCCGGCGATGGCCAGCAGGAGAGTGAGAGTGAGAGTGAGAGTGAGAGTGAGGGGGAAAGCGGCAGAGCCACTGCCCCCAATCCCCACGTCCCTTTCACTTTTCACTTTCACTTTCCCCTTTCCGCCCCACGCCTTGCCCCTTGCCGTGTTCATGGCACCTTCCTTTCCAGTAACGTCGTTGAATGTTGAACGTCGTTCAACGTCGTTGAACGTTGAACGACGTTGGGAACGTCCCAAGTTCTTGAGCTTGCCCCGGAGACCGTCGGCGCCCCGAACGGGCGCGCGGCACCCACACCTCTCTGGGGGACCCGTCCCCCAGACCCCCTGGGATTTACCGCATTCGGCCACCGGCACACCTCTAGAACCTTCCGTCGTGACTCGTGCGCGTCTTGCGCACATGTTGGCGAGGCACGACGTTGAACGCCTCTTCCTCGGGTCGGCTGGCGCGACGCGATTACGAGGACGAGGAGGAGGACGAGGACGATTGGTATGCCCCGCCTCCGCCGAGTTGGGACCGTATGACCGAGAAGACCTCGCGGTTGAAGCGCCAGTCAATGACGATCAGGCTCCTGGTGCGCAGGAGCAGGGCGTTGAAGTCCTCGAGGGCGCGGTCGAAGACCTTGTGGAGGCCGCCCACTGGGGCGTCGCCGAGGTCGCGGCACGCGCTGTCCGGCCCGATGCCGGGGAACATGCGCACCACCGCCGCCAACGTGTCCCACCAGAGCTCCGTCGGCACCAGGTCGAAGGCGTCCTCGGGGGCCACCTCGTCGTAGCTGAGGCCCTGCGGGCCGAGGGAGACCACCCAGCGCCTGTCGGCGTCGAAGAGCCGCCGGATGCGCTCGCCGAGGCTCAGCGACGCGTCGTACTCCACGGCCACCTGGCGGGCCAGGCTCAGCACCTCGTCGAGCGCGACGGGCAGGGTCGTGCGCGGATTCACCAGCAGGGTGCGGACGGCGAGGACGCCCAGGCTGTAGAGGTCGCAGGGGGTGCTCAGGAGCGGCACGACCTCGAAGGGGGTGTTGCGGAGGGGGACGCCTTCGGCGGCCTTGAGGGCGGCCACCTCGTCCGGCCCGAGGCGCTGGCCGACGGTGCGGAAGCGGATCTCGCCCGCGGCCAGGGCGGACTCCGGGTCAATGTAGCCGTAGAGGTCCATCCGCTTGTCGCCCAGGTTCAGCCGCAGCCAGAGCAGGTCCATCTGCCCGGCCATGATGCGCTCCTGGGCGTCGAAGGTGCCCTGGATGACCGTCTGCTCGCGGGTGCCGAGGACGACGGCTCGGATGCGCGCGGTGCCGCGCCCGCGGACCGGCTCGCCGGCCGCGGCCGGCCGGTAGACCGACGTGCCCGCCGCCCCGGCACGAAGGTAGTAGCGCGTGTCGCTCGCCACGATCGGCAGCGCCACGGCGTCGCCGGGGTCGGCCAGCGCCACGCGCGAGGTCCAGAGGAACGGCAGCCCGTAGCCCAGCCTGCCCATCTCGACCTCGAAGCTGTCCGCACAGAGGTTCAGCAGCGGGCTCTGGTGGTGCGTCACGAGGGTCTGCACGGCGTGGATGGCGTCGGCGAGCAGGCGCAGCTTCAGGTGAAAGGTCTCGACGATGCGTCCCCAGCGCCCGTGCTGGCCGAGGAAGAGGCGGCCGCCCAGCGGAAGCGAGGGGTCCGCCTCGTTGAGGTCGCGCGGCCCAAGCCCGGCAGGGAGCGCCGTCCGGCCGTGCAGCACGCCTTCCCACGACCCTCCGCTGAGCAGGTCAACGAATGCCTCGTAGCCCACGGGATTCAGGCGCCGCACCAGCATCAGCCCGCAGCCGAGGTTCAGCGGCACGCACTCGCGGTACTCACGCATCGCGTCGGCGAGCGACCGCGTGCTGGGGCTCGTCGGCGCCCATTCCGTCGCGGGCACCAGCGGCGTCTCGTCCTTCTCGTTTGGAAGGTAGAGGTAGCGGTGGAGCGACGAGCTGTAGGGCGGGACGCCCTTGCGTTCCAGGAGGCCATCGTCCTTGCACAGCACCCACGCCGCACCCGTCACCCCGTCCACCGGGCAGGCGGGCTCGCCGCTGGCGAGGTTGAGGTAGGTGGGGCGCGGGTGGTTCTCCTCCCAGCCCGTGCGGACGAGGGCGGTGGGGTCCATCTCGTGGAGAGCTTTGGCGTGGCGCATCCAGCGCTCGTCGAGCACGCGGTTCGTGAGACCCTCGCGGCACGCGGCCACGGTGTCGGGCAGCGCGTTGAGGTTCTGCACCCAGATTTCCACCCAGCCCTGGGGCACCCCGCCGGCGTCGAGGATGCAGCCGAGGAGCACCTGGGCGTCCACCAGGTCGCGCAGGACCACCAGGTGGCCGCCGATGGCGTCGGCCTCGCGCCGCACGATCGCGCAGATGCGCAGGGGCGCACCCAGTTGCTCCGCGCTCACGGGAATCGCCGCATACCCGTCGGGGATCGCTCGAGGGGGACCGCTTGCTTCAGAGGGCGACATAGGCGCTCCGAATCACAAGGACGACCGTTTCTCGCAACCGCCGCGGCTCGCCCCGGAGCGCCACGCGCGGCCCCAGGGCGCACCTCGGCCTCTGGATTGTCACCATAATGCCTTTTTCCCGCCCCGTTGTCAAGCGCTTCCGGCTGAAGGAGTCTGGCCCCTGCTCTTGGGGTCCCCAATCGTCGTCGTCCTCGTCGTCGTCGGACCCCCTGATGGCGCAGAGCGCCATCGGACTCGACGGCGACGACGAGGCCGACGACGCCGAGCACGAGTGGGCACTTGCAGGCAAACCCCGGCGGGGACCGGCCGCACGGCTGCCGGAGCGCTAGGCCACCCATAGTGGGCCAAAGACCAGTCGCGCAGTTGGCCCACTATGGCGAAAACGGCCCCGGATGCGTCCGGATCGCCAAAATACCCATACCGGACCAGGTCTGGGGTTGGTCCACTATGGCGGGACCGCCCCGGAAGCGTCCCGATCGCCCAAACACCCACACTGGGCCAAACATGGGGATGGGCAAGTATGGCGGGACCGCCCGGCTGCTCTGAAGGCGTTACTTCAGGATGAGCTGGACGGGTGGCGCCTGGACCTGTCCTCTGAAGACCTTCATCCTGGCGAGGGCGTCGGGCACTTCCTGGCTGACGTACTGGGCGGTGATCTGGTAGGTGCCCGGCTTGTCGAGCCGGTAGCCGCGCGTGAGCTCGTAGCTCCCGACGGTGTGCTCGCCGGGCTGTAGGAGGAGGAAGTCTGAATTGAGCAGTGGGCCAAGGCGCAAGATGTAGGTGCAGGGGAGCACCTGCCCGTCGCGCTGCACCTTGAGCCAGACATCGCCTTGCCCCGCCCCGGCCGCGAACCGGGTGTTCACGTAGAGGGGGTCCTTCGAGGCGTTCTCGAGCTCCATGCTCAGGATCACCCGGGTGCCTGCCGGGAGGGGGCCTTCGGGAACGGTCACGTAGAAGCGGACTTGCTCGCTCATGGTGGGAACCTTCCTTGATCGTAGCTCCGCCGTTGCTCGTCGGACAGATTGCCGTAGTGGGTATCGCGCGGGCCAGTCGCGAGAGCGAGGTCGCTCGGATTGTCGTCGAGGCCGGTGTTGTGCGCGGAATTGACCTCGGACTGGTATGCCTGCGCCTCCAGGTAGTCCGCGTTCTCCAGCCCGCCTGTGGAGTCCGCGGGCCAGCCCGTCCGCGACGGGTCCTCGGCCCTCAGCGCGGCGGCCTGGTTCGAGTGGGTGCCTTCGTGCACAATGGTGCTGGCCAGCATCGCGGGGCTGGACATAGCCGCGGGGCCAAGAACAATGCTGCCGTCGAATTCCGTGATGCCGTAGTTGCGCTCCGCCGGATTGTAGGTCACGTTGGGCGTGTTGGGCAGGTCAATGCCGTAGTACTGACGGGTGAGGTCAATTGCCCGCTGCTGGTCGCCGGCGTCCAGGGCGTCCTGAATCTCCTGAATCTGCTCCGGCGTGGGCTCGCGGGTGGCCCGGGCCATGGTGCCGGACTGTTGCCCCGGGGTGCTCGGCGCGCCGCCGCCCATGCCCATGCCGAAGGGCGACGGCGGCCCGCCGATGAGGGTGGTGCGGATTGGGATCAGGGAGGGCAGCCCGAACTGCGCGGCGCACGTGGTCATGTCGCCCGACATCACCCAGCGCGCCGCGGGCTGGTTGCAGATGAGCACGGTGAGCGAGCCCGTGATGATGTCGGGCGGAGGCAGGACGGGCGGCGCAGGCGGGTGGACCGCCCCCTGGTTGATGGCGCCGCTGCAGGCGCACTTGCAGGTCACGTAGGCGGCCGGCAGGAACTCGATCATGACGGTTGGCGCGCCCTGGGTGATCAGGCCGCTTGGCACGAGCAGGTCGTGTGTGAGCTGGTCCCCCATTCGAGCGGCTGGGAACATCGCCTCTCCTTCACATCTCTCGACAAGGGCTACGTGGCGGCGAGGCCCACCTCGTCGCGCTTGAGGCCGCCCTCACTCAGCGAGAAGCGCAGGAGGGTGGCCGGGAGCCCGCTTGCGGGCGCCTCGTCCTCCGCCGCGAGGAAGATGACCGGCCCGAAGAACTTCTCGAGCTCGTCGGGCGTGCAGGTCGGCAGGAAGGTGCGCAGGACCCGCGGGTCGTAGAACCGGAAGTAGAGGTTCCTGCCGTCGGGGTCGCGGACCATGGTGAACCGGCGGAAGTGCTGCCTGAGGGCGCGGAGGTCGGACTGGGAGACCGCGAAGATGCCCCAGTGGTTCCCCCAGCCCTTCTCGAGCACCCACTGGGTGAACTCGGCGTCGGGCTTGAGCTCGACGAGGTAAGGGGCTACCTCTGCGATGTCGGGCTCCATCTCGCCGCGCCAGAGGCACACGTGCTCGGGCTCGTGCTGCCAGAGCTTCTCGCGCAGCTCCTTCACCGACGCCCCGTCGAAGAGCGCGTAGACATGGGCGTCGGAAACGGAGAAAAGCTGCTCGTGCAGCGCCTTGACCACGGCTTCTTCTGCCATTCAGTCATTCCTCCTCGGGCTCATCGGGGGCATCGGCGGCTTCCGACAAGGCCCACGCTTCGCCATTCTGGACGCGCTGGACCTCGCGCCGGCCCTTCAGGTCCACATAGGGACATCTGCTCGGCGCCTGCTGGAGGGCCCAAGCGGCATCGTTGGGAGCGATCCAGAGCAGGCGGCCGGTTGCGATCCACCTCCGCAAGTCGTAGTCGTTGTCCTCCTCCAGGTCATCTGCCTCGCACCACTGGACGTTCCCCTCGGGCCCGAGGTATTCGCTCTTCTCGAGGCCCCAGGTGTCGGGGCGAAGGACGTCCTCGGCGATCGGGTTGGCGTAATAGGCGATAGGGTAGCCGGTGTACTGGCCGATGGGCAGCGACGAGATGACGGCGCGAATGGACTCGAGCCGCATCAGCCTGGGGATGACGTAGGGGACCTCTGGCCCTGGCATGGCGAGGAATGGGACATCGGGCAACTCGCCCTGGAGCTTCACGGCACCCGTGAGGCCGAAGAAGTGTGGGTCCCAGTTCTCGGGCTCCGGACGCACGGGCTCGTCGCGGTTCCACCACAGGCCGTCTATGCCCAGGGTGTCAATGGGGTATACGAGCTCCTTCCTGCAAAAGGGGCACCGGCTGAGCCGCACGCGCGGGAGCCCTTTGAGGTACTCCTCGCGGATCACGTCGAGGCGGTCGCTGAGCTGGTCTATCCTCTCGCCTATCGTCTCGCCCTCGTCCCCCGCGGCCTCATAGTCCAGTTCGAGGTCCTCGAGGTCCTCCATGAGCTGGAACGCTTCGTCGAGGAGTCTCTGGCGCTCCTCTCGGCTGAATGGCTTGGCTTGCGGCACCGCTGCGCTCCTTCACTGCTTGTACCGCTGGATGGGCGTGCTGTTCGTAGTGGAGAAGTCGTAGCCCGGGCCAAAAGTCCCCAACTTGTCCTCCGGCTTGCAGCCGGGCGCGTGGTCGTTCACGATGTCGTCGAACGCCTTGCGGTTGTAGGTCTGGGGGCTGTCCTTGCGCCAGGACATGTGGTCGCTGTGCTGCGCGTTCAACGGCCCCTTCGACAGGTCCTTGATGACCTCTCGGCGCTTCTCCGGCGAGACCGGGTTGCCCTTCAGGTCCTTGATGTCGAAGATGTCGTTGTCGCCGGTGAATGCCTTCCCCTGCCCCTTGTTGGGCTTGCCATCGATCGTGGGACGGTTGTCAATCATGACGCCGTCCTTGACCTTGTACTGCGAGAGCTTCTCCGAATGCTTGTCGAGGCGGGCCTGGACCTTGGGGCGCATGGGGTCGTCTGGGGCCATGTTCTTCAGTTGCTTCGTGAGGCGGGCCTTGCGGAGATAGAGCTTGCGTTGCTTGAGGAACTCCTCAGACCGTTTCTCGAAGCGCTTCATCGCCTTCGCGTACAGGTCCGGGTTGGATAGCTTGAGCGCATCCGGCGGCTTCGTCGGCTTGAAGCACCCGACCATGCCCAGCTTGTCGGGCTTAGCCCCGAGGTGGTCCACATCGAACTGGGTGATCGTCTTGTTCTTGATGAACGACGGCTTGGGGGAATGGCCCTTTGCGCGGAGTGCGATGGCATCCTTATTGGTGGGACGGACCCGAATCTGCACTTTGTGCTTCGCGGCGACCTTGAAGACCTGGCGGGCCTGCGCCTTGGACATGCCGCTGTGGGCAGCGGCCTTGGAGATTGACCGGCCGCGCGTGAACAGGGACTTGCCCCAGGCCAGGGACTTGCCCAGTCCGCCCCGCGCCGTGCCGAAGAGCTTCTTGCCGCGGCTGGCGAGCCAGCCTCCGAGGGCCTTGACCCCCTGCCTGACGCCGGGGATCTTGCCAAGGCCGAGGAGGGCCGCGTCTATGGCCATCCCGAGGCCCGCCTCTTTGAGAGCGCACGTGAGGCAGAAGGGGGCGCCGGTGCGCGCCTGCTCGACCAGGGAGCTGGCGAAGGTGCCCACCCCCGTGCCCACCACGGAGCCAACGACGGGCAGGACAACGGCGGCTGCGCCGGCGACGGCCGTGCCCTTGAGCGCCGCTACGGCCATGCCGGCCAGTGCCACGCCGCTGCCAATGGCCGCCCCGGTGATGGCCCCGCCGATTGCGCCGCCGAGCGCGCCGGAGAGGATGGGCTTGCCGGTGGCTGCGGCGGCGATGCCGCCGGCGACGGCGCCGACGACGGCGCCCACCGCCGCGCCGACGAGGGCGGTGATGAACCAGGGGGCGCCGAACGGGTCGGCGCAGTTCAGCGGGTTGTTCGCGCAGTAGGCGTAGTTCTGGGTGCCGAGCTGGTGCCAGTCGGGGTCGCGCGAGAGGTAGGAGCGGAGGTGGGGGCTGTAGTAGCGGGCGAAGTTGTAGTGGAGGCCGGTCTCTTCGTCAAAGTACTGGCCTGGGAGGCGAAGGGGCTGGCGGACGTCGTCCACGAGGACGTTGGCCTGTCCGAAGGCG
>Ga0194111_10009872_pt1 | contig 10310 bp, 10 predicted proteins | sample TA2KigC300mmetaG_FD_146194 | JGI IMG/M metagenome (GOLD analysis project Ga0194111, IMG submission 146194) | Freshwater microbial communities from Lake Tanganyika, Tanzania - TA2015033 Kigoma Deep Cast 300m | ecosystem: Environmental > Aquatic > Freshwater > Lake | place: Tanzania: Lake... | reverse complement strand
TATGCAATAACAATTCCTAAAATACATCCAAGTGAATACCCGGCTATAGTTCTATATATACTTGAACCTATACTTAAAGCAATGGTTACCTTCATCTGTACTAAAGCACCAAAAAGTGAAGGTATTGTTGGCCAATACAAATCATCTACAAAACGATTTATAACTAATCCCCAAACCAGGAAACCAAAAATTATGGAGAAAACCATTACTAATGCATTTTGAACATTTTTATTAAATATTCCTTTATTACTTTTCATTCAAATCCTCCCTCACTCTTTAATACTTCTGGTTTCAATATAAGATCCTAGTTCAGCTCTTATTTTTTGGAATTTCGTACTAACTTTTATCTGCGGTGGCCTTGGTCTCCCAAATTTTACTTCTACTACAGTTTTTATTTTTCCTGGACTCTCTGACATAATCACAATTCGGTCTGCTAAGAATATTGCTTCTTCTAGATCATGGGTCACAAAAAAAATAGTTTTTTTGAAATTTGTAAGTAAACTACCAATTTCTACCTGAAGAATTTGTTTAGTAATTACATCTAGAGAACCAAATGGTTCATCCATTAGCAGAACATCAGGATCATTTGCTAGAGCCCTTGCAAGGTCCACTCTTTTTCTCATACCACCTGAAAGTTGTTTTGGCCATAAATTTTCAAATTTCTCAAGACCCACCATTTTTAAATATGTATCAGCAATTTCTTTTACTTCATTATTAGGTATACTTCTAATTTCAGGGCCATACTCAATATTTTGCCTTACTGTTAACCAAGGGAAAACTGCATCTGACTGGAAAACGACACCCCTCCCTATGCTGGGCCCAATGATTTTCTTATCATCACAATAAACAAATCCATTTGTAGTATTTTCAACTCCTGCAATTATGAAAAGTAATGTAGACTTACCACACCCTGAAGGACCGACGATAGCTAAAAACTCATTTTCATAAATATTTAGACTAATATCATCAAGGGCGTGCACTTCCTTGTTTTTCCCCAATTTAAATATTTTTGAAACATGCTCTACTTTGATTTTTATCCTCTTGTCCATTAATCCTCACTTGTATGTGTTCGTTTTTGTACATTTCTAAATCTCTTGAAAAATAGGTTTCTTAAATTCATAATTATAAATTGTATAATTTACTTGCATTTTTATAGAGGATACCCTCAATTTCATTAGATTCTAGTTTTGACCATCCAATTTTTTCAGCAATAGTGTTTACACCTTCCTTTAAAAATGAAATCCAATTTTTCATCTGTTTGCCAAATTCCGTAAAAGTAGTGTCATTGCCAGCCCAATAATCAGAACCATACATAATTCTATCAATTACTTTATATTCTTTAGCCATAATAAGCCTCCAAGTTGTAAGGTTAGGCTGATCATATAGTAACGCCAAATCTGAATATAAGTTTATAGTACTAGCCATAAGTGACATTAATTGCTCACTCCAGGGAAATGCCAAATGTTCTACTACAATTTTCAACTCCGGGAAATCAACAATGACATCATTAAGCTCAAATATATTTGTATATTTTAACTGTCCTAATATTGGAGGTCCCCAAGCAGCACCATGATGAAATTGAACAACAAGATTGTTTTCTTGTGCGAATTCATAAATAGGATAAACTCTTCTATCATTTGAATGATATTGCCCATAAGGTGGAGTTAGAAGAATCCCTTTGAAGCCACTTTTAACAGCAAATTCAAGATATTTCAAAGTTTCTTTATTAAATCTTCCCATTTTGTCTATTGGTTCAATGCTAGCCAATGGTACAAATATATTATTGAATTTTTTATAGATTTCTAAAATGTAATCTTCTCCGCACGTTGAATTCCAAATTCTAGTCATGTCCTGCCCCATAATAACTGCTTTTACAACACCAACTTTCTTAAACCAGTTTAATATTGCTTCTATTGGAGTATCACTTGGGGGTTCAAATTCGTTTTTTTCCCAAAGTAATTTGTCAAAATTTGCAGCTTTTAACAGATGTAGATGCGCATCAACTATCATATTAACCTCCTAAAAGTGGTTCATTTATTAAATTTAAAAAAAGTTTATATTTACATTAGACTTCTATATTAAATAATTTTAAAGCATTTAAACTCAAAATATTTTTCTTATGTCTTTCATTTATATCAGCATAAAGTACATTTGCTATATGGTACCTAACATCGGTCCAAGGTAAATCTGTACCGAATAATATTCTTCCAGACCCAACATTACTTACAAATTCTTTTAATAGCCCACGGAAAAACACATCACCAGCAAAATCTACATATAAATTCTCATTTTCTTCTAATAAATTCATAACTTTATAAAAATATTCTCCTCTTCCTCCAGCATGAGCAAGAATAAGTTTTAAATTTGGATGGTTCTTTACTACATTTTTAAATAAAAGTGGATTTGAAAACCTTTGAATAGGATTACCCACTGAAGTACTCCAACTATGAGATAGAATAGGAAAGTTTTTTTCTTCTGCTATATTCCATAAATCATTATATTTCAAATCATTAGGATAACATTGATGCCAAGAAGGATGAATTTTAACACCAATAATATTTTTGTAACCTATATATTTCTTTATAATCTCCAAAGAAATTTTAGAAAAATTAGGATTAAAAACTAGATAACCATATAAAAAATTCTTATATTTCCCTAATACTTTAAACAATCCTTCAATTCCATTTTCAACTGATACAAATCCAAGATGATGAGAGCAAATAGCTTTTATTACGTTAAATTTTTTTAGTAAATTTATTACATTGTCTTCACTATTACTTGGTACATATAAGGGTCCATATGGCCCTAGATGCAGATGTGTGTCTATTATTTTATAATTCATTGGTTTTTTAAAATATCATGTAAATTAATTAATACCTATTTCATGAAATATTTTTTTTATGTTAAGGATAGCAATTTTTTCCTTTTCTGAATTATCTAAAGTTGAATTAATCAATCGCTCTGTTGAGATATAAGTATCATAATATGGAAAATATGTGTCAAAAATAAGTCTATCCGCACTTGCATACTTTGTTAGGTCCTCTATTTGATTCATTGCAAATAAATTATGTATATTTATATAAATGTTAGAACTATTCTTAATTAGTAAAGACAAATAACTTGTGTACATTAATTCTTTTGACAGCCCACCATCTATTATAATAGGCATATTTGGGAATTTATCAGCTATTATTAATAGCTTGTCCCACTCAATATTTTTATTCCCTGTAATGTCTATTTCATCGAGATTAATCACCATGGGAAAATTATAATAATTTAATACTTCATAAAATTCCCTACAGCAATTTGCCTCAAATGGATATTTATGTGTTTTTGGAAAGAAAGCAATAATTCTAAAGCCTTGGTTAAATCTTTTAACAATATTACCTTTAAAATGTTCTGGACTAGTAAAATAATCTTGCTCCATAAACATTACACCAGAGACATCTAATGTTTCTTTATCTATAGTAGAAAGCAGATTTGCAACTATATCATTTCCTAATCTTGGATTTAAAAAAAAAGCTTTAAAATGTAAAATTGCCGTTCCTTCAATTTTAAAATTTTTTTTTCTTGCATCTAAGATTTTTACTAAGTTTTGTTCTCTTATAGATAATTTAGCTGAGAGAGGGTTTTCTCCAATCCAAAAGTTAATGTCATAAAATTTTAAATCCAAAATAGTATCATTCATTGTTCTTTTTCTCCGAAATTTCGTAATTCTTACAATTTTAAAATATTAAACTAGTTATTAAATCCATGTTACCTATAACATTATAAGTCCTTAAGTTTTTATCTATTTCATTTGAATGATCGGTTAACTTATCGGCCAGATCTTTATATTTCCATATTAGTTTTGTGCCCATCTCGAGAGTTTTAATTCTATCAGTCCTTGGAGATTGGATATCAATATTAATCCAGCCATCAAAATTAGTCTTATTTAAAAAGTAGAAGAATTCCAAATTTTCCCAGAAATTGATAGTTCCAAATAATAAATCTGGATCTGAGTCTCTATAATTTTCATTAAGATGAATTTGATATAATTTATTGTAGTAGTCTAGCAATTCAAGAACTTCTGCTATGCTTTCCTGGGCCATAAATGCATGTCCTGTATCAACAACACCCCCTAAATTTTCAAGTCCAATATCATTTAATAGTGCTATCTCTCTACCGACAGTACTGACATATTGTCTCTGTCTTGGATCCTTGGATTTATACTCAATGGCAATTTTTACATTTTTATCATATTCTCCAATTTCTCTGAAAGTTTCTACAAGATATTTCCAACTATCCTTATAGTCTGTCTGAAACGGATAATCAAACCCATCATGGGCAGGCCATAGCAAAACACTAAAAGCATTAATTGCCTTTGCAAAATCTATGCATTCTTTACATATTTTAATATTGTCTTTTCTTACTCTATCTGATTTATCAGAAAATGCTCCATATTTCCATTTTTTATTAGAAAAATTATCAGGATAGATATCAGCAACCTCTAAGCCATAATTATTAAGCTTCTTTACCAGCTTATCTGGATCTGACGGTAGTGGATCTGGTGGATAAAGAACAAAAATACCATCCAATCCATCAATTTTTGACATTATCTCTAATTTTCTGTCTACATCAATATTGTCATAATATCCTCCAGGAACATATCTTTCTTTAGATGCACCAAGAGTTTCGAAATGTGTTTCAACTCTTATATTCATTATGATTCCTTTAATGCATTGATAAAAATGTAATTATTAACTAAGTTTTACTATATTTATCTTTATTTTACTATTAAATTTTTAATAAATCAAGTTGTGATTTATAATTTATACTCTTTTTATGGTTATATTATTAAAAAATCTTTTTATTTTACTAAAATAGATAATATATTAGTATGAAATTCATAATTAACAATAATTTGACAAATAAATAATTATTAAATAAAATAATTAAAGAACATTTTAGCACTAAAAAGTACATAAATGTATGTATTTGCATTTCTTAGAAATTTAAAATAGATCTTATTATAAAAAAAATTGTGTGGGTGAAAACTGTAATCTTCTAGAAAACTAAAATAAGAATATGGAGTAAATAATTTATGAAAAAAGATCAATCGGAAAAAATGCCAGAAAAAAGATTATCTAAAATGAAAGAAATTATTGAAAAAGAAGAAATGGTGACAGTCAAAAGATTAAGTGAATTATTTAAAATTACATATTTAACAGTAAGGCGAGACTTAAAAAAAATAGAGGAAGAGGGTTTTATAAATAAAGTCTATGGAGGAGCCATTTTAAAGGAAAAAGTAGACGAATTACCAATTTTTAACGATATAAAATTTTCACATAAAGAAGAAAAAGAAAGAATTGCTGAAGAAGCATCAAAGAGAATCAAGGATGGAGATACTATAGTTCTTGAATCTGGAACTACGTGTCTTACAATAGTGAAATATTTAGAAACAAAGAAGAATTTAATGGTCCACACAGCATATATACCTATTTTCATCGAATTGTGGAGACTAGTTAGTGCTAAAAAAGATATTAATATAGCTACTTGTGGCGGATTTGTAAGAACTGGAATTGGAACTTTTTACAGTACCCACTCTTCAAACTTTTTTAAAACAATAAATGCAGACATTGCATTTATTGGAGCTTTAGCTATCTCTACAGATAAAGGTATTTCAACTACTAATAACAATGATGCTGAATTAGAAAAATCAGTAGTAAAGTGTGCAAAAAAAGTAATATTAGTGTGTGATAGCTCAAAATTTAATACTTACTCACATATAAATATTATTCCTTTAAAAGAAATTGATGAAATTATAACTGATAATAATCTAGATAAAGACATTATAGAAGAAATTAGAGAAAAGGAAATTAAATTAACTTTAGTTTAATTTATCAAATAGAATATTGTGTTTAATAGAAATAACTTGAATCTTAAACATTGAAACCGAAAACTAAGTAAAAACAGTATATAGATTCCTTTTTTTATTACTATACTAATTTAGGGCTTCACGAAATTAAAAATTCGGTAGAAAGCTTTTGACAAACCGAATTTTATTAGGTTCTTTGACAAATGAGGAAAAATAAGCGACAGCCAGTACAGTAATATGGGAAATGGTGCATAGATTTGCAGTAGCGGCAAGACCTATAACTGAGGGCTTTTGCATAAGTATTGAAAGTAGCCTTGAAAACACTCTTTCGCTACTTATTCTCTTGTTAAAATCCCTCTTAAAGGACTTGGATCCATAATCAAGGCCAGCTCTTATGCTCTCATTAACATCTACCCTTAAATAAGTGTAGCAACCAGTGCCTTCTACAAAGCGAGGGTGTAGCCAGGGACAGTATGGATGGTCTTTAGCAAACTTCTTTGATCCCTTTATAGGACAGACAAACTTATGGCGCTTTCTGTTTTGAGCTCTGTCCATAAAGATTCCCCTTGAGAGCATCTCAAAGCCTGCTATGCATATCGGTACTCCAGACGAGGAAAGTTTTACATCTGAGGCAGCACCTCTTCTTGGATTTATTGCTATTCTTGGTTTTGCACCCAAATTTTTGGCTATATATTCGATAATAGCAGCAGAGTCATACTCAGAATCAGCAATAACAGCTGCAGGTCTTATGCCAAGGGCATCTTTTACAAAATCAAGTTGGGAAACAATTACACTGGTACCTCTTATATTAGCAGCAAGAGTAATTTCAGTCAGGGGAAGCTCAGATTCACAATCATTTATTATATGATTTCTGTAACCCCAGAAAAAATCAACTCTTTTCTTATCATGGACAAAAGTGGGAAAAATCCCAATCCGGCAATCATTGTCATTCTTGGGCGACCTGTCTTTTTTAAACCTGCTTTTAACATTGGTCTTTAAGTTATTTTCTTTTACATTTGCAAGTATTGGACATGAGTCAACAGAGAGATATTTCCCCTTTATTATTCCAAGACTGATAAGCTTTTTAACAAGAAATACTCTTATTTCCTGTAAAATCTTATTGTCTGTATCTTTTAAAAAGCAGGAAAATCTCTCAACAGGAATGGGCTTGTTACCTGGTTCAAATCCAAGTATTTGGGCCAGTCTGGGTCTTTCATAAAGTTCTGCTGAAAGATCAGACAGACTGGAAATAGACTTTAAATTCTTAAAGATAAGTGCTCTGGCTATTGCAGATCTGCTGATAGGGTTTCTTCCAACACAAGAGCTCTTATCAAGACTGGACAGATCAACAGCAGAAAAGAAAAGTTCATATTTTTTCAGTGGCCTGTCAAATATTTACTCAAGATTAAATAATGGGTGCTTAAACCATTTGCCCCCCCTTTTTAGTTTCGTGAAGGTCATAAAAAAACTGTGATGTTAAAAAACTATTTTAAAGGGGAGGAGGCAAAAAATTAAGTGAAGCAAAACCAGATTGGGCTGTGCTTAAAAAAAGAATTTCTATTTTATTAAAAAATAGGGGTTTCACGAAATTAAAGCATTAAAATTTTGCCCTCCACACCGATCTGGAAGCCTAAAAAATGGCCTTTTGGCTAAAATTTGCCCTTAAAAAACTGCAATTTGTGCGAGATTTTAAGGTGGAGGACAAGTCTAAATTCAAAACCCCTAATTTGTACGGGATTTTGAATTTCGTGAAGCCCATATACTAATTAGATAGGAGGTTTAAATGGAAAAGAAAAAAGAATCTTCTAAAGAAAGTTCTTTATTTGGTCTTTCTTCATCCAGATCATTTGAGGAAATAATGCACAGGTCATCATCCTATGTAGATGATTATACTCTTGGCCTACAATTTCCCGCGTGCGATTGTGGATGTTACTATTTATTTTCACCACTTATTGGAGATGGGCCCTGTCAAGCTATCAATTTAGGAATTCATGTAGGTCATACAAATGGGTCAAAGATAGAAATTCCTCAACTTTCCGGTGATCCAAATAGGGTATTTATTGTGACATCACTTATTTGTGATAATAAAAGTTATCGAACACTTGACTTTACAACCTATACTCGATCAGATGTAATTTATTCTCGCCAAGGTCTTGATCTTCAAGTGGCTGATGTTGTTCGCATAAAAGGAAGTTGGCCATATTTTGAAATGTACTACATTGATAAGGTATATAACATTATTTATGAACTTGAGGGGTGTGCCGGTCATGCGCATTGGGTTTCTGATCATATTCAAACTAATATGTTATACTCATATCTTTTATTTCCTGATTTTAAGTTCCATGGAACTATAACTTTCAAAGGAATTTCACACAAGATCAAAGGAATTGGTAGTTTTGATCATGTTAATGGTAGAAATATAAATAATCCAAATGGACCTGGAGTAGGTTTCTGGCATGCCGATCCTATTATGTGGGATGATAAATATATTTCAAATGGTTTGTTCTATTATGATCATAAAGGAAATCCTTACATCAAAAGTGGCATTACGACCTTGCCAGACGGAGGATATCACCCATCAGATAATTTTGAAATCGAATATATTGAATTAGAAGAAGGTGTAGACTATACAGGCAAAGAAAAAGTTAAAAAGGTTTTACCACGAAAGTGGCGAGCAAAAATGGTGGCTAATCATGGTACACTTATCTATGAGACAAACCCTATTGAAGTATTTGACCCAGAAAGTAATAATAAATTAATTGAGCCATGTATTGTATCTCACGTTAATGGAGAATTTCATTGTCAAAACGGAAAAGTCATAAAACTATCTGGAAAAGGTTATAATGAATTTGTTAGTGGTGCCATTAATCTCTCAAAGTTAAATTAATTATATAAAATTAATCAGTCAATCTTACCACATATTTTAGAAGATGTCAATATGTCGAATTGAATCATTTAAAATGTATCTGAAATGGCATCGTTGCTTCATTTAAAAAAAGTATCCGAAAATAATTTAATAAAATGAAAAAAACTCCCTATATTTAGATAGGAAGGTCTTCTTCCTTCAAATATAGGGGGTGAAAAAAGGATGCTAAACATGAAGCAGAAAAAAGCAATAACAGCTGAGGTTGGCGCACGATATATAAAGGCAAATAAAAAAGATAAGGGCAAAATTTTAGATGAATTCTGTGCCACAACAGGTTATAACAGAAAATATGCGGCAAGGATATTAAACAATAGTCCTGGTAAAGTATTGGGATATGGCAGAATTGGAGGTAGAAAAGTTAAATATGTAATTGGAAAAGCAGGCAAAACAAAAAGAAAAAGAAATAGAATTTATACCTATGATGTATTTTTAGCACTAAGAAAGATCTGGGCAATATTTGATTTTATCTGCAGCAAGCGCCTAAAGCCCTTTATGGCAGAAGCTATAGAGATTTTAACAAAACATAAAGAGATAAGCCTTAACTTGGAAGTAAAACAAAAACTTGTCAAAATATCTGAATCTACCATAGACAGACTGCTTAAACCTGAGAAGGACAAATACAGGTTAGGAAAAGGCAGGAAAGGAACAAAACCAGGAACACTTTTAAAAAAAGCAATACCAATTAGAACCTTTGCAGACTGGAATGAGAAAAAACCGGGCTTTATTGAGGCAGATTTAGTTGGCCATGATGGAGGTATAGGTTCTGGTGACTTTGCACAGAGCTTAAATTTTGTAGATATACTTACTGGATGGGACCAGAGCGCTGCATGCATAAATAAAGCCCAAATACACGTATTTGAAGCAATAAAGACAATATCTGATAGATTTCCATTTGCCATAGCTGGAATTGATTCTGATAATGGTTCTGAATTTATTAATTCCCATATGTTAAGATACTGCATACAAAATAAAATTACCTTTACAAGATCAAGAGCATATAAGAAAAATGATTCATGTTATGTGGAACAGAAGAATTATTCTGTAGTAAGAAGAGCAGTAGGATATCTGCGATATGACACACAAGAGGAAGTGGATATCTTAAATGAGCTATACAAACATTTGGGCCTATATACAAACTATTTTATACCTGTTACAAAGCTTACTTCAAAGATAAGGACAGGAAGCAAGGTTAGCAAAAAATATGATGAGGCTAAAACCCCATACAGAAGAGCTCTTGAGTGTGGCGATATTGATGATAAAATAAAAGAAGGACTGATGAGAAAGTATGAAAGCCTAAATCCTGCAGCTTTAAAGAGAAAGATATCAGCACTGCAGGACAGGCTGCTTAAATTAAATGCATTAAAACAGAAAGTTACAAAGGATTTACCTGAAGATGAGAAGGCTTACGAATATATCATTACATAACATATTTGGGATACATTTTTAAATGAAGCAACGAATATATTTTCGGATACTTTTTTAGATGACGCAACAGGTATGTACTTATCCGTAAAAATTGCTTTTGGA
>Ga0194111_10009869_pt1 | contig 10312 bp, 9 predicted proteins | sample TA2KigC300mmetaG_FD_146194 | JGI IMG/M metagenome (GOLD analysis project Ga0194111, IMG submission 146194) | Freshwater microbial communities from Lake Tanganyika, Tanzania - TA2015033 Kigoma Deep Cast 300m | ecosystem: Environmental > Aquatic > Freshwater > Lake | place: Tanzania: Lake... | reverse complement strand
CACCGCGCGCTCATCACCTCCCCGCAGGCCACGACCGTCCTTCAGCCGAAGGTCATCCAGGAGCCACGAGTCCCGACGAATGCCCATCGTCGGCACGCCGTAGATCCCTGCCTTCTCGAGCGACATCGCGTCCAACAAGACCCCCGCGGCGGCGCGCACGCCAGGCAATTCGCGGATTGCCTCCTCCGCGGCCGCACTCATCTCGCTGGAGAGACGATCCGCCGCTCCCTTCCGCGATACGACCACATCCACCCCGTGGGCCTCGTACACGTCGCCAAACGCAGCCACAAAACCGCTCGAGACACCTACCAAGGCAATCACGGCGGCCACGGCCGTGGACAGCGCCGATAGCGTAAGTATCGTCCGCACGCGTCGCCGCGCCACATTCTTGTAAATCAGCGTGATGAAGTGCATATTTTTGAAATAGACCGTACGTTTACCGCAACTGATATCCACGGCACGACCGTTCAGTTGAGCATAAACGGGTTCGCCTCGGCAGGGTCGGTGGTCCGTTTTCTACACGTCGGGCGAGGCCGCAGCCAAACCGGGTGGAACCGCTGCTGCCTTGACAGGCCTACTCCCGGATTTCGCGGGCTCAGCTCCGGAATCGACTCGCACTCGAGCCGCATTTGCCCGCCAGGAATGGTACTGTGCACGCCCACGGAATTCCACACGCGAGTCAACGCGTTCGCCCGCACATCGGCCGCCGTGCTACTCAGAAAACGCGGTGGGACTCGCTGATCGGACATGCCGGCGTCGCCTTCCGGGTTCGGCGGGGCCCTTGCGCGGTGATGGCCAACGGCGGGGAAGGCGGCCGCGTATGCGGGTTGGGTGAACGTATACGCGATTCAGCCCGCGAGTTACCACTCGCCGCTCGCCGGTGACACGAACGGCTGCCCAAAAAAAAGACCCCCCACGTTTCCGAGGGGGGCGTTGGTGAGTCTGCATCTTGCCCAGCGCCGGGCACGGAGCCTCACAGCGCCGGCGCCGAACGAGCCCTGTTAGTCGCTGGGCACCATCGACAACTGGTTCCACCCGCGGAGAAAGAACTGCGACGCCGCAGCCGAGTTCGGCTCGCGGTTCTTCACCACACTCGATCCCTCGGCCCGGTCGCTCGCGACCGACAACTGCGGCTCAGCACACTCCTCTACCGGCGCACAGCCCTCCGACCCCGGCTGGACACTGCGCGGGTTCACCGAGCTTGGCGGAGCCGGCTGGTTGCCATCCGTCTTGTCATCGGCAGCCAGATAAAACACTCGGCGTTCGTACCCCTTCGTCTTCTCGCACACCGGCGCGTCGGCCGTCAACTTGGAGTACCCCAACACGCGAATGTCCCCGGCCAGGTACAGCGGCCCGCGCCGGCTGCGCGCCGAACGCACAGTCTTCACTCTCACAAACGGCACCGACGCGATGTCGGTCAGCCACACGATGCTCTTCTCGTAGAACAACGGGTGGTCCCTGGATGCCACCTCCAGATCCTTCGGGGAGAGGAGACGAATGATCTCCACACCGCCCCCCCGAAGCCTTCGCACATGGGTTTTCATACTTGCGCCTCTCTCGAATCTCAGAATGTAATAAATGATATCGATGAAGCCGTACGCCGCGGATCACAAATAACCGCGGCGCTGACTTCAGCGGAACTCACCGCAAGCCGCGTGCCGAATGCGAAACGACAGGCACCGGAAGATGTAAGTTGTTTCAATGCAATGGTTTGCTTCGCACGCCACGGGGCGACGTCGCGCAGCCAGACACGGTGAGCGTCCAAGAACGGGATGCCGGTCTCAAAACAAGACAAGCACCCTGGCTGTACGCAGTCGGCCGCAGATCAGTTCGCCGGCGCCGCAGTCGACCTAAACGGCACGGTACGACAACCTTTCATGCCCGCGGGAGCAGCACGAGGACCAAGTACGAGGTTCGAGTTCGAGTGCGAGTGCGAGTACGAGGAACGAGTCCGGGCAGGAGCAGGGTCGTTTGCGGCTGGGGGCGAGGCGTGGGGAGGCAAGACACTCTGGGCGTGGCCTGATGCAACGCCGCGCGGGACGAAATCAGCGTGGCACGGCGGCTGTTGCGCATGGAAGCTCGTTCGCCGCTTCGCCCCCTCACCCTATCCCTCTCCCCCATCACGTGTTGCGATCAGACGGTGACGCACTGGAGGCATTAACGGCGCAACACGTGACGGGGGAGAGGGGACTTTTTTGCCCGCCGTTTTCATCAGCCCAGCCCGCGACAGGGAGGACCGCGCCATGGGCCCGCATCGTGGTATGCGGCATCCCTTCACTCGCGAGCCCATCGATGTTCTGCGACCGCACCTCATCGGGCCGCACCGGATCGCCGCCGGCGGCGCGGATTAGCGTGGGCAGCCCGTCGACCATGAAGCATCCGGTGATTCCTCCCTAACGTGTCTCGCTGGAATTCGACCTCAAACCGGTCAAGAGGCAACCGGCGAGTGTGTTGGGATTTCATCGCGGCCGAATCGGCTCTTTCTCGAAGTCGGTTTCGCTGACCCAACCGGCGTTAACCTTCTCTCCCCGCATGAACTTCTCGTAGAAGCCGTCGCCGTTGGTCGGTTTGTACTCGTCGAAGACACGCCCGCGGCCGAACAGGCGGGGATCACCGTGCGATTTCAGCGTGCTCTCCATGCGTTGGCGCAGCTCGGCCATTCGAGTCGCATGCGAAGGATCGCTGGCCAGATTGCGGGCACAATCGGCGTCAGCGGCCAGGTCGAATAGTTCGTCGGCGGGGCGCATGCCGAAATTGAGTTGCCAGAACCTGTCGGCGCGATCCTGGCGGCCAAGTTCCAGAATCAGCGTCTTCGTGGGGCTGCCATCGGTATCGAGGTAGCCTGTCTCGGGGTTGCCGGCGGGCCAGCGCGACGGTTCGTAGTTGTGCAAGTACAAAAAATCGTCAGTCACGATGCCGCGAATCGGATAACCCCAGTTGTGAGGGCGGCCGACGTCCGTGCGTTCCTTGCCGATCAGGACGTGGTCGCGCTCCGGCACGATGCGACGACCGGACAGACCGCTTTCCAAAATCGGCCGCCAACTCTTGCCGGTGATGGGCAACATGCCGCTGTCGGCCTGCGAGATGCCGGCACAGTCGAGGACGGTCGCGGCAAGATCCGTGAAGTCCACGAAATCGACCACTGTCCGCCCGGGATGCTCGATTCCGCCGGGCCAGCGGACGGCCAAGGGAACATGGTTCGAGTCACGATAGGCATAACCCTTGACACGCGGGAAAGGCATGCCGTGATCGCTGGTGACGATGATCAGCGTGTTGTTCAGCAGCCCGCGTCCATCCAATTCGTCCATCATGCGACCCAGATGGCGATCCACGTGCTCGACCTCGAACGCGTAGTCCAGCATGTCGTGCCGCACGGTTGGATGATCGGGCCAGTAGTTGGGCACGCGATCGACGTCCGCCAGCTGCTTGCCGCCCTTGTTCACTCCGGATTGGAACTCATAGCCGCGGTGCGGTTCGAGGGCCCCGAACCAGAAGCACCACGGCGCGCCCTCGGGCGCGGCATCCAGGAAGTCGCGGAAGTTGGCCGCGTAGTCGTTCTGCGAAATTCCATCCGTCGGCGGCTTCGCCCTCCGGCGGTCAAACGGTCTTCCCGCGATCGAGCGCGGCTTGCCGTGGGCGTCATGGGCGATCCCCGGTCCCCAACCCTTGCCCGTGATACCCACGTGCCAGCCGCGTTCCATCAGCACTTCCGGCCAGCTCTTGAGTTTGGCGGGGAAGTACGCCATGTGGTTGCCCGCCTCCTCGTTCTGCCACAGGTGCCGGCCCGTCAGGAGGCACGCCCGCGACGGGGCGCATTTGGCCATCGGCGTGTACGCGTTGGTGAACAGCAGTCCTTCCCGCGCCAGGCGGTCGAAGCTGGGGGTGTTGACCCACGGCGTGCCGTAGGCCCCGGCATGCACGCTCCAATCGTCGGCGATGGCGAACAGGATGTTCGGTCGGGCGGCGTCCGATTCCGCCGCTCCGGCGGCCGGCTGGCCCGGGAGAACGGTGTGCATCGACGCCAAGATCGAAACGGCGATGCTCAGGAATCGTTTCATTTTTCTGCCTCGCTTTCCGCTGGCCTCATCACCACCGCAGAACCAGTTCGCCCTCGGCCGAGCGACACCCGGTCTTGGCCGTCGACACCTGCAGCCAGCAGTGCAAGAACTGCTGCCAGGGTAATGGGTAGGCATCTCCACGTGCGATAGCACCCCAAGTAGTACACTCACCTCGATGCGGATGCCGCGCTCAGCGGATACCAACCGACTTCGCCACATCCCGCTTTCCGACTTCCCACAGCATCCAACCGACCGGCTCCGGGATCAAGTCCCCTCAGTCCTTCAGCGGCTTTTCGGCCATCCTGATTTCCCCCCGAGCAACGCCCGCGATCCACGAGGTTCCGCGCGGGCTTGCCTGTGGCGTGGGGATCCTGGTAGCATGGCGTGATTGCGTGGTCCTCAAGAGGAATCGGTGGTTCATGGATGCTGTCCCCGTGGTGGAAGATCGCGTGCGCCGCACGTCCGGCGGGATTCCGATACGGTTTCGCGTGGAAGATGAGGGGTTTCTCGGGCTGCCCGACCGGGCGACGCGCGAGCAACTGGCGCTGCATTTGACGCTGGGGCGTCTGCAGCTTCTGCGCGGATTCGATCAGCTGTTATGCCTGGAGGGCATTCACGGCGTCGAACATCTGCCCTACCAGATAGAAACCGTCCGGAAGGCGTTGCGCCGGTTTCGAGGTCGCGTGCTCTTGGCCGATGAAGTCGGCCTGGGCAAGACCATCGAGGCATGTCTCTTGCTGCGCGAGTACCTGTTGAGGGGCCTGGCCCGCCGCGTGTTGATTCTTGTCCCCAACCCGTTGCTCAGCCAGTGGCAGGACGAGTTGGAGGGGAAATTCGGCCTGGAATTCGCCATCCCGCCGCGCACGGCGACCAGTGCACGGCCAGAGTACTGGCAACGCACCGATCGGGTGCTGGTGGCCACTTCGTTCGCGCGCACCGGAGCGCGTCCGGTGGCGATCGCGTCCGCACCGTGGGATATCGTGATCGTGGACGAGGCGCACCACTGCAAGAACCCCCAAACTAAACTCTGGCGATTGATCAACTCGCTGCAGCGACGCTTCATGTTCCTGCTGACCGCCACACCGGTGCAGAACAACCTGATGGAGCTGTACAACCTGTTGACGTTGCTGGAACCTGGCCACTTGCGGACAGAGAAGGAGTTCAAGCGCCAGTTCGTGACGCGCGGCAATCCGCGCGATCCGCGGAACCGGCAGCGGTTGCGCGAGTTGCTCGGCGAAGTCATGATTCGCAACACGCGTAGTCTGGTGCAGATCAACTTGCCGCCGCGCTACGCCCAGACGATCGTGGCGGTGCCGGGTGCGGATGAGCGGCAGTTGCACGAAGAGGTGAATCGCTATCTGCGGCAGCGCACGCCGCAAAAAGCCTCCGGAGCCCCGGCGGACCAAACCGGCTGTGACGAGGAAACTCAGTCCCCGAGCGAGCTGTCTCGGCTGCAGGTGCGCGCGATGCTGGGGGCTTTGGGCAGCCACCCCACTGCCGTGGCAGGCGTTATGGACAACCTGGCCGCGAGCGACCCGGACGCGGCCCGGTTGCGGCAGTTGGCGACGCACATCACCCGCTCGGCCAAAGATGACCGGCTGCTCGAGTTGCTGCGCGACAGCCACGGACACAAGGTACTGGTCTTCGTCCATGCGCTGCGCACCTTGCATCGGATCCAAGACTTGCTGACCACTGCCGGAATCCGCCACGTCAGTTTCTCGGGCGAGCAGTCGCGAGAAGAAAAGGACGCCGCGGTGGACCGGCTTCGCCAGGACGTGCCGGTCATGCTCTGCACGGACTCGGGTGGCGAGGGGCACAATCTGCAATTTGCCAACACGCTGGTCAACTACGACTTGCCCTGGAACCCGATGCGGATCGAACAGCGGATTGGCCGCGTGCACCGCTACGGGCAGACGCGAGACGTCTTCATCTTCAATCTCTGCACGGAGAACTCGCTCGAATCACGCATCCTGAGTTTGTTGAACGACAAGATCCGGATGTTCGAGCTGGTGGTGGGCGAAATCGGGTCGATTCTGGGCAACCTGGAGGAGGGGGACGAGTTCGAGTCGGTCGTGCTGCAGCTGTGGATGAGGGCAGGCGACGAGGGGCAACTGGATCGGGCCTTCACATCGCTGGGCGACGCGCTTTTGGACGCGCAATCGCAATACTTGAAATCCAAGGCGCTGGACGAGGCGCTTTTCGGTGAGGACTTCGAATGAGCGCGCCAGGTGTGGAATCGCAACTGCGGGACTTCACGCGGCAGTTGATCGAACAAACGGGCGGAATTGTCGACTGGCCAGCCGACCAGCCGCAGGGGCAGGTGTTGGTGTCCGAAACGGTGGCCCGCAGTTTGGGACAGGCCGCCGAGTCGTTTCCGATCGCCGCATCAGGGCTGGAAGGCGGTCTGTCGCTGGACCTGGGTGGGGAATTCATCGACGCGGCCGCCCGCACTCTCCGCGCGTTTGTGCCGGCGCAAGGCGCGTTCGCGCTGTCCAACGTGCCTGTCAAGAAGGCGGAGTTCCAGCGGACCGTTGACCAAGCATTCGGCTGGCAGAACGCGCGCGGCACGGTGTTGCAGGGCAGCACCACCCTGATCGTCTACCACACGTGGTGGTTCCAGGTCGTGTTGCGGTCCGAAGACGTGTGGGAGTCGCTGCTGGAAGTGACCGTCAATTGCGACGGGAAGATCTGCTGGGAGCTGGGAAGCCTGCTGGACGCAATGGTGGTGGAGCCTGTCGGCGGCTTGTCCCGCGCAGCGGAAACCACGCTCAGGATCGCCGCAGCCGATGCAGAGCAACGGGCACTCACCGCCGCAGGCCCCTTCCTGGCTCGCATGGAGAATCGGCTCGACCGTGATCGGCAGCGCCTGCGTGAGTACTACCGAGCGATGCTGCACGAGGCCGCCACGCCCAACCGCCGCGCGAAGACCACACCCAGCCAGGAAGAGCTGGCAGCGCGACAACGCGCGGTGAAGCTGGAATATCACCGCAAATTGGCGGACTTGGAAGAACGTTTCGCCTGTGACGGGCTCGTGCGGCCAGCCGCGCTCGCCGAATTCCATGTGCCCGGCTTGGCTATCGACGTGCGGATCCAACGCAAATCCGCGACCCGCACGTTCCGCCTCTTCTGGAACGGCGTGCAGAAGCGGCTCGAACCGCTGCGCTGCAGCCGCTGCGGGAACGGCGCCTTCAACTTCTGGTTCACGAATGAAGATGTCGACCCGGTGTGCGCTACATGCCACCAGGCATGATCGGCACCTGCTTTCGCCAAGTCGCCAAGCTCGCGGGCTGCTGCGAAGACGCGCACCAGGCTAGTGCCTTGTCAAGTTGTGATTGACGAGTAGGACGGGCACTCTTGCCTGTCGAATGCCGCGACGGGCAAGAATGCCCGTCCTACGGAACCCGTCATTCGAAAGGTGACGGAACACTAGTTTCTTTGACAGGATTCTCAGGATCGACGGAACGCGCGCACCAGCCGCGCCGCGAGCAAAGCACGGCCCTCGGACCGTTACGCCATCCAACGGGCTTTCCCCACCGCCCGGTTCTGTCTCACACATCCTGCTTGACTTGGTCATCCCATATTCACCCGATGGCATACCAGACATTTACCCCACCATTGGATGGCATGGATTGCACGCCGTGAGACGCTTGTATCGGACTCAGGTGAGGCGGCGAAATTACCCAGCCTCGCTGCGGGCCCGCGATCGGGAATCGTCGAGGAAACTGCGCAGCCGATCGAATTCCGCGTGGCTGGTGAAGTGCACGATGATCTTGCCTCGGCCCGCGGCGTTCTGGCGGATGTCCACGCGGGTGCCGAGTGCGTTGCGGAGCTGCTGCTCGAGAGACGCGACGTGATCGTTGCGACTGCGCGGCGCGGAAGGCGGCGTGGGACTGCCCACCACGCTCAGCGGCTCGCGATCCTCCGCCTGAATGTGTTCCTGCACTCGCCGCTCCGCGTCGCGCACGCTCCACTGCTCGTCTTTGATGCGCTGCGCGAAGGACACCTGAAGTTGTTCATCGCCGAGCGGCAGCAGGGCGCGCGCATGTCCGGCCGTGAGCGTTCCGGATCGCACCAGTTCGATGACCTGTTCGGGCAGCTCCAGCAGCCGGAGCAAATTGGCGATGGTGGACCGATCGATTTTCAAGCGTCCGGCCAGTTCTTCCTGCGCGCAGTGATGTTGGTCGAGATAGCGTTTGAAGGAGAGGGCCTTTTCGATCGGGTTGAGGTCTTTGCGTTGCAGGTTTTCGACGATCGCCAATTCGGCGACCAGGCGATCATCGGCGTCCCGGACGCGCGCGGGGACCGTGGACCAACCGGCCTGGATCGCCGCTCGCAGCCGCCGCTCGCCGGAGATGAGCTGGAAGCGGTCACCGTTCCTGCGTACCAGGACGGGCTGGAGCATGTCGTGTTCCCGCAGGCTCTCGGCCAGCGATGCGATCTCCGCGTCGCCGAAATCGCGACGTGGCTGGAACGGGTTCTCGTCGATTTCTCCCACGTGCAGCCGGAGCAGGCCGTCCGTGGGCGGGTCCTCGGCCGCGGATTCGGCGGTCGGGGCCGTGTGTGCATGGTACACCTGATCGATCGCATGCTGTTCCGTCGGCTCGAGCCCGACGTTGATTTCCGATGTCGTCCCCAGCAGCGCTGCCAGGCCGCGGCCCAAGCGACGGTCTTTACTCACGATTCAGCACCTCCATGCAAAGTTCAATGTAAGCCCGCGCGCCGCGGCACCGAGGCGCGTAGTCGATCACGGACTTCCCGTGACTGGGCGCTTCCGACACGGCCGGGTCACGTGGGATCACGGTATCGAACACAATGTCCCCGAAGAACTCCCGAACCTCCCCATCGACCTCGTGCGTCAACTCCAACGTCTCGTCGTACATCGTCAGCAGAATCCCGCCGAACTCCAACCGGCCCGGCCGCACCTGCATCACGTCCCGAATCACGTGGATCATCTGCGTCAGCCCCTCCATCGCGAAGTACTCGCACTGAATGGGCATCAGTACCTCCGTGGAAGCGAACAGGGCCGAACGTGTCAACTGCCCGAGCGACGGCGGGCAATCGATCACCACGAAATCGACGGCCGTCATCCCGTGGGCCAAATGCTGCTCCAACATCGAAGCCTCGTCCGGCTCGGCCGCCAACCGCGATATGTCCTGGAAGCTGCGACTTCCCGGCAGCAGTTCGAGGTTCGGCACGCTCGTCGGGCAAAGCGACTCCCGCACCGAACGACGCTGCACCAGACCGTGGCGCGCCGTGGGTTGGCACCCCAAACCCGACGTGGCATTGCACTGCGGATCCAGATCCACCAACACCGTGCGGTGGTCGGCCTTGGCCAGAGCCACCGCCAGGTTCATGGCCGTGGTCGTCTTGCCCACGCCGCCTTTCTGATTGGCCACACACAGAACGCGAGCCACTGGCCGCTCTCCACTTCACGAGGCGCGCACCTCCATCACGTCCCGCGCCTGGGGACGCGGGATTCTAACCCGATCCGGTCAGTTGTGGAAATGGCAGTTCGACGGCCGAGAGGTGCCAGGGCGCGGGACCTGGGGTGAAGGGGAACCGCCCGCCGCGTGAACGCGGGGGCTCCCCGCTAGACAGACCCTCGGCACACGAGTGTTTCACGTGAAACAATGCGGGCCTTCGCCCCGGAGTGTTTCACGTGAAACATCTCCTGGAACACGCAGGCTGCCCAAAGCACGTCGGCGCATACGAGTGTTTCACGTGAAACAATGCGGGCCTAAGCCCCGGAGTGTTTCACGTGAAACATCTCCTGGAACCCGCAGGCTGCCCAAAGCACGTCGGCGCATGCGTGTGTTTCACGTGAAACAATGCGGGCCTTCGCCCCGGAGTGTTTCACGTGAAACATCTCCTGGAACACGCAGGCTGCCCAAAGCACGTCGGCGCATGCGTGTGTTTCACGTGAAACAATGCGGGCCTAAGCCCCGGAGTGTTTCACGTGAAACACCTCCTCGCACCCACAGGTTGCCCAAAGCACGTAGACGAGGGCACACGTTTCACGTGAAACAATCCGAAGTGTTTCACGTGAAACATCGCGCGGGAGGATGGGACGAATCAGGTGAGCGGATTGATGACCAGTCCGCTGACGAGTTTCGGGTAGAAGTAGGTGCTCTTGGCGGGCATGCGTTCACCGTGCTGGCTGATGGCTTGGACATGCCGCACCGTCGCCGGCATGACGAGCGCTGCCAGCGCAAACGGCGAGCCGTCCTCGTCGCCGGACTCCAACGAACTCACCA
>Ga0194111_10009861_pt1 | contig 10317 bp, 8 predicted proteins | sample TA2KigC300mmetaG_FD_146194 | JGI IMG/M metagenome (GOLD analysis project Ga0194111, IMG submission 146194) | Freshwater microbial communities from Lake Tanganyika, Tanzania - TA2015033 Kigoma Deep Cast 300m | ecosystem: Environmental > Aquatic > Freshwater > Lake | place: Tanzania: Lake... | reverse complement strand
GGCGCATAAGGTGGTGGAAGCGCCGCCCGCGCCCGACGGGCAGCGGGTCTACCACACCAACCACCCGCTGGTCAACGACGACACCGGGAGCTGGGACGCGCTGTGGGCGCGCGGGGAGCGTGAGGCGCCGCAGATGGTCGCGCAGATGCGGGCGCGCATGACCACCTTCGCCCGCTTCGCCGCACTGAAACGCGGCGTCGAGGCCGGTCTGCCGCTGGACGTACGTCGCGCGGCCGAGATCCTCAGCGACCACACCGCGCCGGTCTGCCTGCACCACACGCCGACCGGCAACTACACGCTGGGGTGTCTCATCATGGAGCTGGACGCCGCCGCCCCGCGGCTCCACATCGCGGCCGGCACGCCCTGCTCGACGCCGTTTCGGACGTATGCGTTCGATTAGGGCGCATTCAGGTATCTTCTCAATAAAGTGGGGAGACTTCCGAAGTCTTGGCGGCGGATCCCTGTTTTCGGCAGACCGGTGGAGACTTCGGAAGTCTTGCGCCCCGGAAAATTGAGAGGATACTGATTTTGAATACACCCGATTGATGAGAAGGATGAAATATGACTGAACCCAACACGATCACCGGCGCGCGCTTCATCGCCGAAACCCTCAGAGGCTACGGCGTGACGCACGTCTTCTACGTGGATGCCATCCTCCGCAAGGCGATGGTGGATCTGGAGGAACTCGGCGTCCGCCGCGTGGTGACGCACAGCGAGAAGGCCGCCGCGTACATGGCCGACGGCTACGCCCGCATCAGCGGCCGCGCGGGGGTCTGCATGGCGCAGTCGGTGGGCGCAGCCAACCTGGCAGCCGGCTTGCAGGACGCGTTCCTGGCCGGCTCGCCGGTCGTCGCGCTGACCGGCAAGAAGCCGCCGCTGTGGCAGTACCGTAACTCCTACCAGGAAATCCACCACTGGCCGCTGTTCGAGCCGGTCACGAAGCTCAACGCGGACGTCGTCGCGGCGGAGCAGTTGCCGCAACTGCTCCGGCAGGCCTTCCGCGCGGCGGTCAGCGGCAAGCCCGGCCCGGTGCACCTCGACCTAGTCGGCCGCGAGGCCCGCGAACTGGAGCTGGCGGCGATCCCTGCGCCGGTCCGGGTGGACGAACGCTTCGTCCGCTGTCCGCCCTTTCGTCCCGCGCCCGATGCAGATGCCGTAGAAGCGGCAGTACGCGCCATAGGGGCCGCGCAACGGCCGATCATCGTGGCGGGCGGCGGGGTGCGCATCTCCGGCGCTGCGGCCGAGCTGCGCGCGCTGGCCGAAAAACGCCAGATCCCGGTCGCGACTTCGGTGGACGGCAAGGGCAGCATCCCGGAAACCCATCCGCTCAGCGTGGGGGTGGCGGGAAACTACTCGGCCTGGTGCGCCAACAAAGCTGTTTGCGCGGCCGATCTGGTGATCTACGTCGGCTCCGGCACGGGCGACCAGACCACGAACAACTGGAAGGTTCCCGCCCTCGGCGCGGCCGTCGTCCAGATTGACGTTGACCCGGTCGAGCTGGGACGCAGCTACCCGAATACCGTCGGCGTGCTGGGCGATGCGCAAGCGGCCCTGCGGACGCTCGCGGCTGCGCTACCGCCGGCCGCGGGGAACGCGGCGTGGTTGGCCCTCACCCGCCAGCTTGTCGCGGAGTGGCGCGCGGCGACAGACCCGCTGCGTTTCTCGGCTGAGACGCCCATCCGGCCGGAGCGCATCTGCAAGGAATTGACGGAGATTCTGCCCGAGGATGCCATCCTGGTCACCGACACCGGCTATTCGGCGATCTGGGCAGCGACGATGCTTCACATTACCCGGCCGACGCAAACCTTCATCCGTGCGGCGGGGTCGCTTGGGTGGGGGTTCCCCGCGTCCCTCGGGGCCAAGGCCGCCGCGCCCGAGCGTCCGGTTGTCTGCTTCACCGGCGACGGCGGTTTCTGGTACCATTTCGCCGAGCTGGAGACCGCGCGGCGCCTCCACATCCATACCGTGACCGTGGTGAACAACAACAACGGCCTCAGCCAGGGGATCGAGGACGTGCAGCGGATGTACGGCGACCGCGCCGGCGACCCGACGGAGCTGTACCGCTTCGAGCCGGTCAGCTTTGCACAGATTGCCAGGGACATCGGCTGCTTCGGTGTCCGCGTCGAAGCGCCTGAGGAGATCGCGCCCGCCATCCGCCAGGCGCTGGCCGCCGACGCTCCGGCCGTGGTGGAGGTGATGACCGACTTCTCGGCCCGCGTGCCGCCGCCCTGGGCGCCCTGAACGGCTGAGGCCGCATGGTGAGGGATCGCTCAGTCCTCACCCAGAATGTAGGTAAAGGATCCATCATGCTTAAATATCAGTGGGTGCAGATATAACATACAAGGCGTCATCCGCGCCTATTTTGTAGATTTTTCGATGGCGGCGGCCCATTGGCTTTCAAGTCCAGCAAGCTAGTTGGCTTGGTGGTGGCGGAACCGATGGCGTTTCTGCTCCCGGAGGAGCGCGCTAGCCATCACCTGCCGGGCGCGCTGGAAGTCGTCTTGCGTGACTTGGCTCAGCCGGATCAGCAAGGCCTCTGGGCTTTCGCGGTAGTCCACGCAGGCGACGTACCGGCCATAGCGAATCAGAAAGTCATGCACGTCTTTGTGGCCCAGAATGCGCCGTTGACCGGTCTTGATCCGCCGCATGTAGCGTTCCAATTCATTGTTGGTGCGCGGCAGGGCGGGCACATCGTAGCACGTAAACAGCCCCCACCAGCGGTTACGGAACGTCTGGTCGATGTGGACGGCCACCTGGTGATCGGTTGCCTCCGTCGCGGGCCCAGTTGGGGCCAGCAAGGCCACCAAGTAGCGGTCAACCTCGTGCGCCACACTTTGACTGGTCGGCGGGGGCTGGCCTGTGAGCGGCGGCGGATCCAAGAGATGCTCCAAGTCGATCAGCCATTGGCGCTGCCGCCGGAGCTGCGCCACTTGGTCGGCATAGGCCAGGCGATGATCGGCGACCTTGATCAGGCGGCGCAGCAGGGACGCAGGCCCCCCTTTTTACGGCAGCGTTCCAAGGAGGCGGCCACCGCGGTCAGATTATCAAAGATGTGGACGCCGCCCAACTCAAAGGGGGCGATGCCACCTTCCAATAAGGTCGCCCGCAGCGCCGTGGCGTAATCCGCCAAGATGGGTCGGAAGAGATCGGCGGCGGGCAGCTCCGCAATGCGCTGTTCCACCCGCTTGAGTGCGCTCCGAAAGGAGGCCTTCAACTGCTTTTTCAGGGTTTGGTCGGCTTGAAAGGTCAGCGCCCCCGCTTCCCGGAGACAGTGACTCTGGCAGGCCTGGTGGGGCACACCCACCAGTTCGGCACTCACCGCCGTGCGCAGGGTGTCCTGGGCATCGCTGACGACGCCGTAGCAGGGCAACCCGAGTTCTTGCGCCAAGGCCTTCAGGGGTTGCAGCAAGCGGGTGCGGATCGTGGCGTCAGCACTGTCATCCAGATTCTCGGCCCACAACGTCACATCGGTCTGCAACTCACGGACGATGTACAAGCAGGTGTCGCCTTTGGCCGGTTGCATACCATCCACGCCCACGACCAGGTACTTCAGCGGCGCAAGGACTGCCCGGATCTTGGCCGGTTGGGCCGCCTGGAGCAGCGCCAGGAAATCGGCCACGAGATTCGCTACCTGCCGCGCTGAGACCGCCAGCCCCAGGTCTTGGGTCAGCCAGGTGTGAATCTCGTAGATCGTCTGGTGATACCAGAACCGCCGATAGCCGACCTGCACAATCACTTCGCGGCTAAACTGGTGCTTGCGCAAGTGCAGCCCCTCAGCGGTGGCCGAGCGATACAGCACCGACGCGGTGGCGCAGGCGGCATTCGGGCAGCGGTAACCCCAACTGGTCACGTGCATCGGCCCGCTGAGCGTGATCAGCCGCTTGCGCCACAGGATATGACTGCGTTTTAGGGCGCTGTGACAAGTCGGACAGGACTGTTGTTCAGGGCGATAGGAACGTCGTTGAACCGGTTGCTCGCGTGTAAATCGTTGCATGTGGTTGTGCCCCTCCCTGATACCGTATGACAATCTGTGGTGCTCATTTTAGCACGGAGGAGCCTGTATGTTATATCTGCACCCACTGTTTGATTTCCGAGCAGTATATGACCCCTTCACGCTATACGCCTCAGCCGAGACGCGAGCCTGGGTTCGCGCACACTACTGGCGGATGATCGTCTTCCCACCTTATTTCGATCCGCACACAACCTGGTATGCCGACGCCTGGGCATACAAGGGGTTGTATGCCATCTACAGCAACCACAGCGAGTGGGATCGGCACGAACACCCGGAGGCCTGGTTCTTACATGATGCAGGAGGAAACCGGCTCTTCAACAAGTTCGATTGCCCTGATCCGAGACCTAATCCCAACGCGCCCTGTGCCATGTGGGCGGCCGACATTGGCAATGTGGAGTTCCGGGCGCATTGGATCGCCGAAGCCCGAGCGATCCTGGCTCACGGCTACCGCGGGCTGTACCTCGACTACGTCAACATGACCCTCGAGGAAATCACCAACGGAAACGGCCGCGTCACCGCGCCTATTGATCCGCGCACCGGACGGCCGATGACGACGGCTGCCTGGCAGCAATACATGGCAGAGTTCACCGAAGCAATTCGCGCCGCCTTTCCCGACAAGGAGATCGTCCACAATGTGCTGTGGTGGTATGGCAGCCCTGCCAGCAATTCCGCCATCGCACGTCAGGTGCGCGCTGCCGACTTCGTAGCCCTGCAACGCGGCATCAACGACATCGGTCTGCGCTGGGGTTCGGTGTTCGGCGACTTCTTGCGCTTCAGCGACGCGGTCCATGATCAGGGCCGCAGCGTCCTGTTTCAGGTAGATCCGATGGACGACAGCAGCAAACTCGTGACCGGTCCAAATGAACGCGAATACGATCTTGCCGGTTGGCTGTTGATCAGCAGCGGGAGCGACGGCTACTTCGGCTATTTGTCCAGCACGCCCGACGACTGGTGGTGGGGTTATCAGCTCGAACTTGGCGCAGCCGTCGGCCCACGCTACACCTGGACCGGGCAGGTCCTCCGCCGCGACTTCCGCTGCGGCATGGTGCTCGTCAATCCGCCCAGCGCGCCAAATCAGGTTATCTCGTTACTGGGGACTTATACCACCATGGATGGTAGATCAGTGACCACCGTCGAACTGACCGCGGCGAACCCTGCCGCTATCCTGCTCAAATCGTGTGCTACGCTTGGTTCAATGGGGAGGTGATCGTGAAATACTTCCAACCCGTCCTTGCCTTGCTGCTGATCCTCGGACTGGCAGCTGCAATTGCCCCGCGCCCCATCCGGGCCGACAGCGTCTACTTCGACGACACCGGCGCAGAGTTCATGCGCCTCGGCAACAACTTCTACGAGGTCGCCTTGCGTAAGGATAACGGCGGGATCGTCTACATCACCGACAAGGCGGCCGGCGGACAGTTGAGCCAGGGATCGCTGAACGGGTGCCTGTGGGTGGTCGTCTTTGACTACAACACCCAGAACGAATACATCGAGTCCTGTCGTTTTCGGCCCAACAATCCGTATCGCTTCAGCTACTCCTGGTCCGCCGTGACCCGCCAGCTGACCATGCGCTATGATCCCGATCCTGCGGCGCCCAAATCGGTTGCGGCAGTCGTGACCGTGGCTGCGTTGCTGAGCAACTGGTTTGATCTACACCTGGCCCTGGACAATCGCTGGGGGGCTGTCCCCGTGGACGTGAAGTTTCCGTCCGATCTGGTGTTCACCAAGGCCAACATTCGCGAAGCCCTGCTGCCGATTCTGCCCGGCGTGGTGCTGGAATCTGGCTTCTTCGGACGCAGTGAGCGTCACGAGGGCGAATATCCGGGACTCCTGTTCGCCGACTTTGTGGCGATGACATCTACCGGCGGCCGGTTTACCATGTACTCGATTTCCGCCAACGACAAAGTGGTCCCTGTCCGCCTGGGGTTCTATTTCGACAGTTGCGCAGGTTCTACAACCACCTGCCTTACCCACAACTTTGCCTCAGGCGCCAAGACGGGGATGACATGGTCGTCGCCCACAGTGCGCATTCGGGTGGCTGAAAGCTACCGAGACTCGATCATCGCCTTCCGTACCGACAACGGCGTTGGCGAGTATTCTTCAACTAACGAGAAACTCGGCGTGTTGTCTGAAACGCTTGCGCGGTTGCCACTGTATAAGGCAGACTTCGGCACGAAGCGATTCGTCGAGTATCCCAGTTACTTGTCCCCTATCCCTTACCCCGGTATTTTGCACCTGGTTGCCTACTGGCAAGGGCGTCCGGGTAATAACGATGTCTTCGACGAGAACTATCCTGACTTCTTGCCCCCCCAATCCCGTGAAGGGTACTACGGCTGAGATGGCCCCCATGTTTCGTCAGATGCAGGCGATGGGGTATTTGATCCAGCTTAGCTTGATGCCTATGGGGTCACAGGCCCCCTTTGAGCAAGCTCGAAGGCGGTCTGCGACCGCCGTTCCCCCGGATTGTTGAGAGGATACCTCGTTTACTTAGGGTTCGTAAAAGAATAAGTTCCCGCGTTTGCCCAGTGTGGGCCGACAGAGTGCGGGAAGTTATATTTTTACGAGCCCTTAGCTGATAGCATCACCGATCTTACCACAAAGACCCGAAGACACAAAGGCCCTCCCATCCTTTCGTGGACTTCGTGTCTTTGCGCCTTCGTGGTGACATCACTCCTTCACCCGATGCTCCCGGATATACTCGAAATTGATCTCCCACCCCAACCCCGGCTGCTGCGAGACATGGACACACCCCTCGGCATCCATCGGGTCGGCGATGGCGTGCAGCCAGGGGGCGGGCTGCTCGTAATCCACGAACGGGTGCAGCAGGCCGCGCTCGTAGTACGCGCCGGGGATGCCCATCGCGCACAGCGCGTGGAGGTTGCCCGGCCCGCCGCCGTGTACCTCCAGGCTCATGCCGAACGCCTCGGCCAGGTGGACGGCCTTCATCAGCGGGGTGATGCCGCCCAGGTCGCCCACGCCGCCCCGGCTGATGTCGGCCGCGCCTCGCACGATCCACTCGGCGCGGGTCTGCATCTTGCCTTCGGCGGTCTCCGGCCCGCAGATCGGCAGGTCGAGCTGTTCGGTCAGCCAGACATAGGAGGAGGTGGAGTGCTCGTCCATCGGCTCCTCCATCCAGAGGAAGTCCAGCTTCTCCAGCCCGCGGCCGAGCGCCAGCGCCTCCTCGCGGCTGTAGAAGTGGAACGGATCGAGCATCAGCGCCATCTCCGGCCCGACCGCCTCGCGCACGGCCGCGCACGCCGCCAGGTCGCGCTTCACGTCGGGCGCGCCGGGGATGGGCGGCTGCCAGGTGTGCAGCTTGAACGCAGTATAGCCGGCCGCCTTGCACTGGAGCGCGAAGCGGGCGTAAGCCTCCGGCGTGTCCAGCCCGCCCGGCAGGTCGTCGCCGCACATCGTGCTGGCGTAGGCCCGCACCTTGTCCCGATAGCCGCCCAGCAGCTTGTAGACCGGCTGGCCCAGGGCGCGGCCGGCGAGATCCCACAGCGCCATGTCCACGTGGGCCAGCACGCCGTCGTACAGCGTCGCCAGGTTGAGCCGCTGCCGCTCCCGGAGCTGCTGCCAGATGCGCTCCCGGTAGAACGGATCCTGGCCGAGCAGGATCGGCTTGACGATGCGCTCGATCGGCCCGCGGCCCGCGCCGAAGCTGTAGCCCTCGACCCCCTCGTCGCTGACGATGCGGAGGAGGGTCTGCGTGGCGTCGTGCGCCGGGCCGGGGTGGGTGTGGCCTTCGGAATCACGGACGATGTGGGATGTGTAGGTGAAGGTTTCGACGGATACGTCAATGATTTTCATGTGATACCTCACTTCTGATCGAACAGTCAGATGGATCTCGGCAATCAGGTCGCGAGACGCTGCACTGGGAAAGCACAAACGACCAAGTCGGCAGTTGCATGATCCCCAAGCGGGATCGAGAGGCGCTGACAGTGCCTCTGGGTGTCCAACGGCGTCTCCAACTCCGTAGAAATGCGCTGGAGATACTCAACCCACCGGTTGTCCTGGGGAGGCACAGGAAAGAGGACGAAAGCGACTATGCCTGAACCGGAGGAACGGCGTAGCTTCTGGGCATCTGAAACAATTCCCCCAATGTTCTTTGTGATAGGTCGGTGCTTATTATCTACCCCTGGCATACGCCAGTTCGTGTTGGGTGTCTTTAACTCCACATCACAGCGAACCCCATTCAAATGAAAACTTACATCGGATCGCTCCCCTGTAGAAGCGGAATCATCAGTCCCAGATTCCACTTCCACCGACTGCGCACCATGTCTTTCGGCTGCCGCGGCCAATTCGAATTTGAGCCATCCCTCGAACTTTGCTCTCTGTCGGATGGCTATCGCCAGCAGGGGCTTACGCTGTTGGAGAATCTCGACAACCCAAGCCCGAACCAAGCCTTCCATACTCACTCCGTTCAATGAGATCACAACGCCTCCACTGTTAACACCTGGAGCTTTGGTTGCCGCCGCGCCAGCACCGCCCGCCCCGCGCACGTGACCCCCGCCACCGTCACCGGCCCGGCGCCCTCCTCGCACAGGATGAACGTATCATCCACCCCCGCGCCCTGGATGCGGAAGGCAGTGACCTGCGCATCGGCGCGGAGGCGGGTGACGGTGGGATAGGCGGTCTCGCCGGGCCGCAGCGGGAAGTGCACCGCGTCCAGGCGCGCCGGCAGGGGCGTGCGGCGCTGGAGCGTGACATCCCAGGCCGGGAACTCACCGTAGACGCCGTACCAGCCGACCGCCGGCGAGGTCTCGCCCTTCTGCGCCCGCACGTCCAGCCCGGTCGGGTCCACCGGCAGGAGCGCCAGGTTGCCGAGGCCGGGTTCGTGCGTCACGATGGTCGCCGGGGAGACGGCCACCTCGCCGGGGCGCAGCGGCTCGGCCGCGCCGGGCTGCTCGATCGGGGCCAGGTGGAAGATCTGCTCGAGGGTGTGCGGCTCGGCATCCTGGCTCGTCAACAGGTCGCAGAGGATCCAATAGCCGGGTAGGGGCGATCCCTTGCGGTCGCCCCCCTGAGCAGGTTCAAGACCTGCCCCTATAGGTTTGACATAAAGTATCGCCCGCCTGTGGCGAATGCCCATGTCCACCTCCGACGCATCCCCGCGGCCGGGGAAGGGATCGGCCGCGAAGCCTTCGAGATACTCGCTGCTGACGAAGTCGAATTCCGGCTGGCTGACCCACTCGTTGCGGCCCAACGTGCTCAGGTGCGATTCGGGCCGGAAGCGCCGCGCCTGGCCGCGGCCATCCACCATCACGACGTTGTGGCTGCGGGAGGCCTTGAAGTAGTGGGTCAGTTCGGTCGGCGAGTAGGAGTAGATGTTCGGGTCGCCGATGAGCAGCCGGCCGCCGGCGTAGAGGGTGAAGGTGAGCTTGTCCTCGTGCTGGTGCGATGCGCCCCACGCCGCGCCGTCGAAGAAGAGGAACTGGCCGTCTGGCCCCCATTGGTCGCGCATCACATAGTAGCCGGCCGCGGGCCACGCGTGCGAGGCGTGATCGGGCGCGGCCCCTTCCCCTGGACCGGCCCCAGGGCGGGCTGGCCGTGGCTGGCGCCCCAAAGGAAATCGGCGCGCGGGAACATCTGCGCGGCCCCGCGCAGATAGGGCGCCGGGTCGGTCGGCTGCGTACCGCAGTCGTTGAACATCGGCAGGATGTGGTCGGGCTGGGCCGCGTAGAGGTACATCTCGTGCGCCTTCTCGACCAGCCGCACGAAATCCTCCGGCAGCGCGACGCCCCGCGCCTGCGCCGTCCGCACGACCGCGGTGATCGCCAGCGTCGGGAACGCGTGGTAGCCGTGGCTCAGGACATTGCCGATACCATGACCACATCAGCCGGGCCGCGTGCTCGGCATATTTCGGGTCGCCGGTCTCGTGATAGGCGGTCGCCAGGTTGCGGATGAACGGCTGGAAGTTGAGGCTGACGGTAGACTCGATGTCGGCGAAGAATTGCGCGTGCCAGTCCACGTCGCTGCCGAATTGGTGGCGCACGAGCATGTGGGCGCGCAGGGTGATCAGGTTGCGGCAGGTGGCGTCGGCGTCGGCAAGATCCGCCGTGAGGGTCTCGTCCGGCGACTGCGTCCGATATTGCCACGCCCGGTCGCGCATCTGCGCGCCGATCTGCCCGGCGGGGATGGGCGCGCGCATGTGCTGCGGATACTCAGCTTCCGACACGTGCAGCCGCTCGGCCCGGCCGTGATCAAGCAGCCGGCCCCACATTCGCTCGCGCAGGGTGAGCAGGTCGGCCAGGATCGGCAGATCCAGCTCGTCGGCCACGCGGCAGACGGTCAGCAGGCAATCGGCC
>Ga0194111_10009854_pt1 | contig 10323 bp, 9 predicted proteins | sample TA2KigC300mmetaG_FD_146194 | JGI IMG/M metagenome (GOLD analysis project Ga0194111, IMG submission 146194) | Freshwater microbial communities from Lake Tanganyika, Tanzania - TA2015033 Kigoma Deep Cast 300m | ecosystem: Environmental > Aquatic > Freshwater > Lake | place: Tanzania: Lake... | reverse complement strand
GGCAGCTCGGCCTGACCCCCGAGCGCCTCCGCTTCTCCTACGAGGTCTTCCGCAACTACGGCAACATGTCCTCCCCCTCGGTCCTGTTCGTCCTCGACCGCATCCTGCGCGAGGCCCGCCCCCGCCTCCACCAGACCGGTCTGCTCCTATCCTTCGGCGCCGGCTTCACCGCCTTCGCCGCCCTGGTCGAGTTCCGTTGAACGATCAGACCGCCAACTGCCCCCATGGGGTAGGCGTTTTTCACGCCAAAAATTCAGACCGCCAAACTGATATACATGGCGTGGGACTAAACCGCTTCGCGGTAGGAGAGGGCTCATGGGGCGGACTCGATTGCGGAGGGTTGGGCCGGACTTCGGTCCGGGGGAATCTTGGTTATGCTTTAGGTATGCTCCGTGTCTGGCGGCCCACTGTGGGGCGTTAGCGACGGGTATTTGAGCAACAGGAGTGTACCCATGAGCGAACTGCGCGAACGAATGGTGCAGGACATGACGATGCGAGGCTTGAAGGCGGGGACCCGGCACGCGTGCGGGAACCAGGGGCGGGCGTTGGCGGCGTACTGGCAGAGCCCGCCCGACCAACGGGGCGTGCAAGAGATACGCGCGTGGCTGCTCTACCGGATCGAGACCCGCCAGGTGGCCCAGAGCACGTGGCGGGGGCACGTGGCCGCTCTGCGGTGCCTGTATGAGCGGACCCTGGGACGCGCCGGGCCGGTGCTGGTGTTGCCGCGCGGCACGCGGGAGAGGATGCTGCCGGTGGTGCGCAGCGGCGAGGAAGTGTGGGCCCTATTGGATCGGGTGCGGCGGCCCACGGCCCGCATGAGCCTGACCCTGAGGGACACCTGCGGGCTGCGGGTTTCGGAGGCCCGGCGGCTGCGGGTCGAGGATCGCGACAGTCAACTGATGAACCGCTGAGAGCCGGACGACGACGCCATGCTCGAAGTGGCCGATGTCCTGCGGCAATACGGCCCGGCCTATCTCGAACAGTTCGCCGAGCAGATGCTCCCGAGCCAGGGGCGGGCCTGTGAGGACCTGCAGCAGTGCCGTACGGCGGCCCTGGGCGGGCATCTGTACGAGTGCGACACCTGCGGTCGGGAACACTACGCCTATCATTCCTGCCGCAACCGCAGTTGCCCCAAGTGCCATGCCGACGACACCGCGGCCTGGCTCCGGCAACGGCGGACGGAACTGTTGCCGGTGCCGTAGTACCACGTGATCTTCACGCTCCCCGAGGAGCTCCGACCCATGGGGCGCGCCCATCAGAAGCAGATGTATGGCCTGGTGATGCAGGCGGCGGCCGAGGCGCTCTTGAAGCTGACGGCCGATCCGCATTACGTGGGGGGCTTGGTCGGCGTGATGACGGTCCTGCATACCTGGGGCTCGACCCTGATCTATCATCCGCACGTGCACTGTCTGGTGACCGGCGGCGGTGTCTCGGCCGATGGACAGCAGTGGTTGCCGGCCCGGCCGGACTACCTGGTGCCGGTCCGGGCGTTGTCGAAGCTGTTTCGCGGCGTGGTCCTGGACCGGATCCGCCGGCAGTTGCCCGCGCTCGAACTGCCGGCGTCGGTGCGGCAGAAGGATTGGGTGGTCCACGGCAAACCGGCCGTCCAGGGCACGGAGAAGGGCCTGGAGTATCTGGGCCGCTACATCCATCGGGTCGCCCTGACCAACAGCCGCCTGGTTGCGATCGAAGACGGCAAAGTGACCTTCCGCTACCGGGATTCCGCCACCGGCCAAACCAAGACCATGACCCTGGCGGCCCAGGAGTTCCTGCGGCGATTCCTGCAGCATGTGCTGCCGCGTGGGGTTCACAAGGTGCGCTACTACGGCCTGTGGAGCCCTTCCCACCGGGACCAGTTGCATGCCTGGCAACAGCGGCTGGCCCCCGAGCCGGTCCCCGCCTCGGCTCCCGGGCCGGTCCCGCAGCCGGTGCGGCCGCCCCGGGCGGCTGTCGAACCGAGCCCGTGCTCTCCGGCCGCTCGCCCCTGTCCCTATTGCCGGCGCGGCACCCTCGTGCACGTCCGGCGGCTGCCGCCGCAAGGGAGGCCGCCGCCATGATACTGCTGCTCTGCTGGCTCCTCTGGCGTATCCTGGCGGACTCGGCCGATACGGCGTCGTGGCCCGAGCCGCAGGCGGTCTGTCCCAATGGCCCCACCGCAACGGTTTGGGACTCTCGACCATCACGCCTTTGCCCCGGCCGGCTCGAACTCGGCACAGGATGGTCGCTCGCCCAGCCCTAATCGAACACGCCGATGGTTCCGTCCCGCTGAGATCTCTCTTTTCTAAAACCCCAAACCGGCCCTCTGCCGCCGTCCAACCGAGCTTTTGTGTCGGCTCCGCGACACAAAAACTCTTAACTCGTAGGGGCGCCAGTTCAGACCGCCAATCAGACCGCCGAAGATGGGCTCTTGAGGACCCAAAACCGCGTTTTCAGGGGCGCCAGACCGGATGCCGGCATCAGAGCGCCATGTATATGATTTGGCGGTCTGATTTTTTCGCGTGAAAAACGCCCGCCCCGTGGGGGCATTTGGCGGTCTGAATTTATCGCGTAAAAACGCGGTCTTGGGGCCTGGTTCCGTTCCGGTGGAGTTGTGGTGGCGCGCGTCCGAGCCTGTGAGGGGCGGGTGAGGTAACTCCCGTGCCTACTCGACTCAGAGAGCGGACCGGCCGAGGCTGGGGGGCCGATCATGCGAAACAAAGCCGGGGCAGTGCGTGGTACGTACCCTCCGAGGAGTTGCTATGAGGCCAAGTCGAAATGCTCGCCAGCTTGGAGGAGTTCCTGTCGCTTCGCCTCGTCCAAGCCGATCTCCTCGTCGGTCAGGTAGCAGGCGGGGTCGGGGGCCCAGGGATCGCCGAAATGGGCGTCGGCGCGGACCCGCAGGCTGCCGCCACAGGCGTCGAAATAGCGGCACAGCCGGCAGCGCCCTTTGATGCGGGAGCGTCGGTCCCGCAGTCCCTGGAGCAGGGGCTCGTCGGGATCGCTCCAGATCTCGCTGAAGGGCCTCTGGTGGATGCTGCCCAGATCGTAATGCCACCAGAACTGGTCGGGGTGGACGTTGCCGTTGTAGTCGATGCAGCCGATACCGACGCCGCTGCTGTACAGGCCGCCGCCGTTCCAGGTGAGAAGCTTCCAGACCTCCGGGGTCCGCTCCGACCCCTCGGCGAGCAGCTTCCGGTAGAGGTAGACGCCGTCCACGTGGTTATCGACGGTCAGGATATCCGTCTGGCGGCCGGCCTGCTTGAGCAGTCGGGCCTTGGCGAGGATGCGATCCAGGGCATCGCGCGTCTGGGGATGCGTCAGGTCTTCATCGGCGATCGCCGCACCCCGGCCGCTGGGGACCAGATGGTAGAAGCACACCCGCTCGATCCCCTCGGCCTCGAAGAAGCCGAAGAGTCCTTCGATGTCCTGGACGTTTCTCTTGGTCAGCGTCAGGCGCAGGCCGATGCGCACGCCCGCGTTCTGGCAGTTGCGGATGCCTTGGACCGCCCGCTCGAAGGCCCCCGACACACCTCGAAACTCGTCGTTGATGGGACCGATGCCGTCGAGACTGATGCCCACGTAGGAGACGCCCAGCCGCTTGATCTCCCGGGCCTTGTCTGCGGCGATCAGGGTGCCGTTGGTCGAAATGACGGCCCGCAGGCCCTTGGCCACCGCATGTTCGATCAGCTCGAAGAGATCGGGGCGCAGGAGAGGCTCGCCGCCCGAGAACAGGATCGAGGGTACCCCGAAGGCCGCCAGATCGTCGATGACCGCCTTGGCCTGGGCAGTCGAGATATCGTTGCAGGTCTTGTCCGGCCCGCTGTCGTTGTAGCAATGAACGCACTGGAGATTGCACCGGCGCGTGATGTTCCACACGACAATCGGTCGGCGCTGGGACGCCGCTTTCGGAAGGGATTCGCCCGGGCGCTGCCCCGGGCTCTGCCTGCCGTAACGAAGCCAGTCGCCCGGCGTGATCTGGTCACAATAGAGCTTGCTGATGTTGATCATGGTTGAGAGATCTCAGTTCCCAGTTGTCGGTTCTCAGTTCTCAGTTGTCAGTCAGCCGGGAACTGTCAACTGCCATCAGTCCGCTTTGGCTGGGGCTCGTAGGCACAGAGAGGTTCCTCGGCCATATAATTGCCGGTCATGCCAAAGGCGCGGGCCCGGCAGCCGCCGCAGACCTTCTTGTACTCGCAGAGGCCGCACTTGCCTTCCAGGGCCGCCACGTCGCGCATCCGGGCCAGATCCTCGCTCTGGTCCCAGATCTCCGCGAGCCTCTGCTCGACCACATTGCCGCAGTGGATGGGCAGATAGCCGCACGGATACACGTCCCCGCGGTGGCTGACGAACAGTACGCCCAAACCCGCCAGACAACCTTTGGAGGGGCGGTGCGCGTTTGTAGTGACGCCGTGAGGCGTTGGGTCGCGGGCATCTTGCCCGCGCGTGCCGAGGGCCTCCGGCCCTCGCTGCGAAGGCGGGACGCCTTCGACACACGCGGGCGAGACGCCCGCGACACGGATATCGGATGCCCTTACGGGCACACTACGAACGGCAGGCGTCAACTGCCGCTTGACTCTTTCGTAATGAGGGCCGCAGGTTACTTTGATCTGAATCTGGCTCCGGCCTTCCAGCATGCAGATCTCTTGCAGGATTTCCTCGTAGTGCTGGGGCGAGAGCATATCGGTCACGGCCAGGCTCTGCCCGCAACCGACCGGAACCAGCATGAAGAGGTGAACCGCCATGGCACGCAACGACCGCGCCAATTGGTAGACCTCCTCCAACTGCCCGGCGTTTTGTTTCGTCAGCGTCATGTTGATCTGGAACGGCACCCCATGCTCGCGCAGGCAGCGAATCCCTTTCAGCGCCTGATCGAAAGCCCCCGGAATCTGTCGCATCCGGTCGTGGACGTCGGCGGTAGCGCCGTCGAGGCTCACGGAGACTCGCCCGATTCCGGCGGCGCGGATCTGGCGGGCCTTATCGTTATCGATCAGGGTGCCATTGGTGGCCAGCGCGGGAACGATCCCGTGCCGCCGGGCGCGCTCGACAAGAGAAAACAGGTCCGTCCGACACAGCGGCTCGCCGCCCGAAAACACCAGTACCGGCATGGGCATCTGGGCCGTCTTCGTAGCGAGGGCATCCGGCCCGTGTTCTTCTGTGGCATGGGCATCCTGCCCATGTTCTTTCGTGGCGACGGCGTCCCGCCCTCGAAGCGCGGGCAAGATGCCCGCGACACGCAAGGGCGGGACGCCCTCGCCACGAGGTGACTGGCGACGCCCCAGCTCGGCGAGCTGGTCGATCAGGCTCTCGGCTTGGGCGGTGGACAGATCGGCAACATCCGCTTCGTTCGATTCCAGGCGCCGGCAGTGGGCACAGGCCAGGTTGCAGCGGACCGTCGTCTCCCAGAACAACATGCGCAGAATTCGTTGCGGCGGCAGGGTGGTCTTCACGCTTGGATATCCTCACGATCCGCCTGGCAGGAGATCTCGCGGGCCTGCCGGAGGATCGTATCGACGAGCTTGGCCGCCTCGGTGGGGCTGGCCTCCTTCGCCACGGTGTTGACATTCTGAATGACGCAGTGCAGCAGCTTGTTGACCACGCGGTCGACCATGTCCTCCAGGGGCACCCGGCAGGAGGCGTGCTGCCGCGGTCCGGCCAGGAACCGCTCGAGCTCCCGGCGGCTGATCTGCCGGAACTCATCCTTCATCCGGCCGATCATCGGACCGATGTCTTTCGCATGGAACCAGTCCATGAACTGGGCGGCCTCGGCATAGACGATTTCCAGGCCGCCGGCGATATCTGCCTCGCGGGCCTTGAGGTTCTGCTCGGCGACCTCCTTCAGCTCGTCCATGCCATAAAGGTAGACATCCCCGATCTTGTGGATGGCGGGATCGAAATTGCGGGGCACGCCGACATCGATGATCAGCAGCGCTCCCGCCCGGCGTTTTTTCACCGTGCGCTCGAACGACTCCCGCGTATACAGGTAGTCCGGCGTGGCGGCCGATGAGATAACGATATGCGCCTGGCCGATCTGCTCGCTCAGGTCCTCCCACTTGCCCACGGCGACCCGGTAGCGCCCAGCCAGCTCGGCGGCCCGCTCGTAGGAGCGGTTCACGATGGTGATGTCGGTGCCGCCGGCCTTGCGCAGATGCTGCACGATCAGTTCGCCGGTCTCGCCGGCTCCGATCACCACGATCTTCGCCCGCGCCATCTCGGCGAAGAGCTGCCCGGCCAGCTCGACCGCGACGCCGGCGACGCTGACCCGGCCGTTCGAGACGGCCGTGTGGGTGTGGACGTTCTTCGCGGTGAAGAACGCGCAGTGGAACAGCCGGTTGAGGATCTTGCCGGTGCTCTGGGCCGCACAGGCCAGCTTGTAGCTGTCTTTCACCTGCCCGAGGATCTGCGCCTCGCCCACCACCATGCTGTCCAGACCCGCCGTTACCAACAGCAGATGCCGCACGGCATCCTCGTTCTCGTGGAAGTACAGGGCCGATCGGAATTGCTCCGGCTCGACCCCGTGAAAGCCCGATAAGAACCCCACCAGCCGGCCGGCGGCCTCCTGGGCGTCTCTCGCCCCGGCATAGTAGAACTCGACCCTGTTGCACGTCGAGAGCAGAACGAACTCGGCCTGGGGCTCGCTCTCTGCAAGTTGGCGCAGCGCCGCCGTGACCTGGGAGGCGTCGAACGCCAACCGCTCCCGGATCTCGACGGCTGCGCTCTTATGGTTCAGGCCGAGAACTACGATACTCATCGCAAACTCTTGGAAGTTTGATCGTTGATGTTTGATGGTTGATTGCCAAGAGCTGCGCCCTGGGAACTTCTTACTTCAATCATCAACCATCCTACATCAAACATCATACATCACACTTGAAACTGGTGTTGCGTCACGCCGGCGACCGTGACTCCGATCATGGCAAACAATAGTAGTGCGAACGCCAGTATCGTTACATACGCCTGCACTTTGGCCTGGAGCAGACCGAAGCGATCGAGGATCAGCACCAGACCCAGCAGGCCCCAGGCCGCGAGAATGCAGATGACCTTGACATCCGCCAGCCATTGGGAGATGCCGGTGTCGAGCCGCGAAACCAGACCCAGCCCGCCGATCACCCCGATCGTCAGAAGGACGAAGCCGATCCGTACCGCGACATGGCTCATGCGGGCCAGCGTCTCCATGTTGGGAATCCGGCCCAGCACTTGCCTGAGCGCTTTGTGCTTGAGCCGGTAGCTGCCGAGCAGGTAGAGCCCGGAATTGGCGGCCGCGAACATGACGCAGGCCGAGGCCAGAATCATGGCCGTCGCGTGCACGACCGCCCAGGGCGTCGTCGCCAGCTCGTGGGGTCGGGAGGCCGGCTTTGCCACAAACGCCGCCGCGACGACCAGGCCCAGCATCGCCCAGGCCAGCACCGAGCCGAACCAGACCTGGTTGATCGTGGACCTCAGCGACAAATAGAGCACACCGAGAATCATGGCCAGCACCAGCAGAGACTCGAACAGGCCCGTCAGCGGAACCGCCCGGATCGAGAGGCCGCGCAGGCCAAGCAACCCGAGCTTGAGCACGACGGCCGCCAGCACCAAGGCTGCCAGCAAGGTTCCGTACCGCGAGCGCCCCGGGCGAAGCTGCCAGACCGCCACGGCCCCGGCCGCCGCCTGCGCCAGCACGACCAGTACGAACACCACCGCCTCCGGTGCAGACAAGTTCAGCATCTCTACTCCTGAATCCTCGGAATCAGGGGATCGTATCTCAAACCGGACAAACCCCGGCGCATCCTACCATCCACGGCCCGGCACTACAAACACTTTTGCCCGCCCGCAGGCCGGCGCGTGCCTCCATTTTCTCGTCGTGGATTCCACGTCTTGAACATTCATATTTGATAATCCTGGATGTACTGTTTCTGTTGCAGCAGGGTATGCAGGGCCGACAGGGCATCCCGATCGACCTTGTCCAACACGAGGTCGGGCCGGCGGCGACTCAGTTGGGTGTCGCCCACGCTCACCACGACCAGCTCTGACGGCTGGTTGAGCGCCTCCAGCGTCTGGAGCTCGAAGTCGTCCAGATCGGCGATGGTCGTAATGACGATCAGGCCGGCGTCGGTGAACAGGTGGGCGGTCTCGCCGAGGCGACGGAGGAATTCCTCGCGGCCGCCCAAGGCGTTCAGGTCCGCGTTGAGGCCCAGCAACTGGTTGCTCAGGCCGAGATAATAGGCCAGGCGGCCGGCGCGGTGCAGATGCTCCTCCACCGCACGGCCCAGCGTCTCCATGTCGCCGCCGTCGGGGCCGCAGATGACCACCAGGGCCGGCCGCTGGTTGTGACGCCCGGCCCGCTCCTGGGGACTGATGCGGCTGCGCACCCAGGCGCGGTTGCGCTGGCGGACGTGCTCCTGAACGAGCGTGTTGGAGACCGGCTCGGCGGACAGGATCACGCCGCCCCCGGCGATCTCGTAGTCGTCGATGATCACAAACCGCCCGGTTGACGGTATGTCCATGGCTGGATCGCAGGCAACAGGCTTGAGGGTCTCCAGCGTCACGTGGGCCACGTCGTGCCGTTCGATCTGCCGGCGGTTGGCGACCGTGCTCAGGTTGGAGGCGTCGATCACGGTGTGCACGGCGGTCAGGTACGCCGCCGCGCGGGCCGCATGCAGCTTGAGCTTGTACCGTTTGCCCATGACCATGGGATTGGGACTGAGCCAGAAGAGGTTGGCCTCCAGTTTGGTGGACGAGCATGGTGCCGGTTCATCGGCCCGGACCATCAACTCGCCCGGCTTGATGTAGACCTGTGTTTCCAGGGTCACGCCGGTGCTTTCGCCGGCCTGGGCCGCGGAGAGATTGGAATGTTGGAATGATGGAAAGGTGGAATACTGGGTAGGCTGGGCCCCTCTCCGACCCATCATTCCATTATTCCGGCATTCCATCGTTCCATTCCATCTCTCCACGCTTTGGATGCGCGAGCGCTTGGCGCTGGGCAGGAACACGACCTCATCGCCCACGTGCAACCGCCCGGTTGCGATCCGTCCGGCGACGATGCGGCGGTCGTCCCCCTGCTCGGTGAACTTGTAGATGTCCTGGACCGGCAGGCGCAGCGGCTTGTCCACCGGCGCGGGCTCCTTCTGCAGTGTGTCCAGCAATTCGAGAATGGTCGGCCCGGTGTACCAGGGGAGGTTGGAACGATGGAATGATGGAATGGTGGAATGATGGGGTGGATCGTTGTTGCTCCCCAGTATTCCATTATTCCAGTATTCCACCATTCCATTCTTCCAAGCCACGTTGTCGCCCTCCCGGGCGCTGATCGGGATGAAGGCCATGGCTCCCAGGCCGATCTTCGCCAGGAACCGGCCGTACTCGTCACGCACGGCCTCAAACGCGTCCTGCCGGTACCCGACCAGATCCATCTTGTTGACGCAGACCGCGATCTGGCGGATGCCCAGCATGCTCATCAGGTAGCCGTGCCGGCGCGAGTTCTCCTGGACCCCCTCGGCCACGTCGATCACCAGCAGTCCCGCCTCGGCCCGGGCGGCCCCCGAGATCATGTTCTTGAGAAATTCGATGTGTCCCGGCGCATCGATGATGAGGTACTCCCGCCGGGCGGTACGGAAAAAGCACCGCGCGGAGTCGATGGTGATCCCCTGGGACTGCTCATCCTTGAGGGCATCCAGCAGAAAGGCATATTCGAAGGGCTTGGCATGGCGCCGGCAGGCCTGCTGGACCTGCTCCAACTTGCCCTCCGGCAGGGAGCCGGTGTCGGCCAGGAGCCGGCCGACCAGCGTGCTCTTGCCGTGGTCCACGTGCCCAATGACCACGATATCCATCTGCTCCCGAGGAATCGCCGAGGTTCGATGTTCGATGTTCGGTTCAAGAGTTTCCATTTGGGTGTCCGGTGCGCGAGTATCAAAAAATCAACGATCAACCATCAGAAATCAACCATTTCCAATTACATATAGCCTTCGCGCCGGAGGGTCTCGAGGCCGTAGCCGTCTTCCTTGTCCTGGTCCCGGCCGGAGCGCTCGGCGATGTTGGAGAACTTGCCGCTGCGCAGCTCCTCGATGACCGCGCGGACGTCTTTGGCCGTCGAGGCCACCGGCTTGGTGCACGGCTGGCAGCCCAGCGAGCGGTAGCGCTGCCCTTGGCCCTGGTCGAAATACAGGCTCACCATCGGGATGTTCTCCCGCTCGATGTACTCCCAGACGTTCAGCTCCGTCCAGTCCAGCAGCGGGTGAATCCGCACGTGCGTACCGGGGGCGAAGTCGGTCTTGAACTGGTTCCACAACTCCGGCGGCTGGTTGGACACGTCCCAATCGCTGTGCCGGTCGCGCGGCGAGAAGTACCGCTCCTTGCTGCGGCTGCCTTCCTCGT
>Ga0194111_10009848_pt1 | contig 10328 bp, 7 predicted proteins | sample TA2KigC300mmetaG_FD_146194 | JGI IMG/M metagenome (GOLD analysis project Ga0194111, IMG submission 146194) | Freshwater microbial communities from Lake Tanganyika, Tanzania - TA2015033 Kigoma Deep Cast 300m | ecosystem: Environmental > Aquatic > Freshwater > Lake | place: Tanzania: Lake... | reverse complement strand
GCTAACAGGCAGACCACTCCTCGCCCGAATGAATGAGCGCCGAATCTCTTTGCAGAAGAGAATATGACCGATCTTGACGATAGATAGGACCACTGCATTGTCCACCTCCATAAATGACTCAATCTGGCGGAAAATGCATCCCTTCAGATTGGCAAATCTGTCAAGAAAAAAGAGCGATCTCAGGCATGATATTTGTCCCCAATCGGGAAATTCCAGATTGTACAAAAAAAACCTTTACAGGATAGGGCGCAAATAAAACGATGCCATCTTGAGTAATAATCAGCTTATGGGCGTTGTTTATCAGCGCCTTGAGCATAAACAAGAAGGAATGGATATGAAGAGAATATACCTTCTGATCATAATGTTGATCGGCTTTGGCATCCTGCTGGCACGGGTGGATCTGAACAGCGCCGGTCTGGACGAGTTGCGGCGTTTGCCGATCACGGAACAGCAGGCGCGGGACATTTATGAGTACCGGCTGTATGTGTCCTTTTTCCGCAATATCTTTGAGCTGCGTCAGATCCCCTCGATCGATCACGAGACGTTGTTGCGACTGAAGCCGCTGGTGGTGGTGTCGCTGTATCGGGAGACGGATGAGGTATCGGAGCGGCGGGAGGAGATCCGGGACTTTCTGGAGCGTTTGGACAGTAATGAAGGCGCCAGCGAGGGCATGGCGGACGTCTGGGAGGATTATCTGATGACACCGCAGAACGTGAACCGGATGCATTTTGACGACCTGATCAGTTTACCGAATGTATCGCCGGTGGATGCGGTGGCGGTGCTGCAACGGGTGGCGCGGGGCGATACCCTGAGCGATATGCGTGATTTGCGTGGGACCGCGGGGATCTCTTATTATGGCTATTCCAATCTGCGCAATTACGTCTATTACAAGGAGCCGCCGGTGCGCAACCGCCTCTTTTTCGATGCGCAATTGCAGTATTTTACGCGCTATCTTGAGGAGAGTGCGCAGGACATGTATCTGGAACCCTTCCTGCGCAATACCTATCAGACCTCGCTGGTGACGCCACATCGCAAGGATCTGGCATATTGGGGCTATTTCAACCTGATGGAACTGGATCCCAGTATCTTTTACAAGCTACGTCTGCGTTACGGCAATAACTTCAAGGCGGGGATCATGCACCTGACCCCGCAGGGCGAAACGGGAATCCAGGACAAGAGTTCGCAGGAATTGTGGGCGGACTCGAAGTATTATGCCGGTTATGAGAATACCGATCTCTTCCAGGACGTCCGGGATTTTGCTCCGGATTGGCTGGAAAACACGCAAATTAAGTTCTATCTGGGTCATTACCGCGCCACTTTCGGCGAGGGACTGGTGATGGAAAACACCGATTTTTACAGCCCGCGCAAGACGGGTTATGGCTTTAGCAAGCGTATTCTGGGGATCACTCCGGATCTGTCGCGGACGCAGCAGTATTCGTTGCGGGGAGCAGCGCTGGAGCTGAAAAATCCGTGGTTTGGCGCGGCATTCTTCATCTCCCGGGACCAGAAAGACGCCATCGTCTATATCGATGCCAATGGCGAACCGGTGCAGGTGAACGGGAAGAACAAGGTGCTCTCCTATGTGATCCCGACCGTCCGCTTTGACAATGACACCTTGCGGGAAGCGGAGGCATACTTCAATACCGAGCTGGCGGCGGGCGTACCCTATGCCATTCCCCATATCAATCTGGCGCCGCGCCAGGACTTCGTGAATGAAAAGCTCTGGGGCACACATCTGCAATTCTCGCCGGTGATCGGTACCAAGCTGGGCTTTACCACTTATACGGCGCTTTATGACAATGCGCACTTCATGATGCCGGACTGGAGCACTCTGCGGACGCATATCATCCGGGATTCCTATTACTATCCGAAATTTAAACTGGTGGATAACGAGATCTCGAGCTTGTACAGCACACTTACCGACCGCTATGAACGCGACTTCCGGCGGGTGATGGGCTTTGACGGGCACACCGTGATCGGCAACGTCTCCGTCCAGGGCGAATATGCGGAACTGACGGCGGATGGCAGGGATTTTACCTTTGGCGACGATCCGAAGGCGTATCTGGTAAGTGCTTATTCGCAGTTTGAAAACCTCTATTTCCTGGCACTCTATCGGCATTATGACCTCGAGTTTGACAATCCGTACAGCAATGCCTTTGCCGAGAACGAGAGATTCAATGACACGATCTTTGAGAAAAACGTCTATACTCTGAGCAATGTGTTGATGGCGGATATCTACAACAACTCCTCGCAGGCACAGCCGGAGAAAGGCATCTACTTTGAGACCCGATACCGGTTTAACAATTACTTCACCGTGGGCCGCAGCTATCTGGATATCTGGGAGCGGATGAGCGACAACCGGCGTAGCGCCAGGTTCCAGAGCGAGCTGGAGTTCCGCCCGCTTTTCCAATTGGCTTTGCGTCTGCGGTTCAAGAACCAGGTGAACCGCTATGACGACTATGCCGACCGCGGCGTCTCCAAGACCAATGAATACACGCTCAGCACCCGCACTTTCCTCAGCAACCGTGATTTTCTGGAATTTGAATACAGATACAATACGGTATATGGTCCGCCTTATACCTCGCTGACCAATCCTGGACAGCCGGGGAACAACAGCCATGCTGCGGCGATGACACTGATGAACGGCGACTACATCGCCGTCAATTATACGCATGTCTTTGGTCCCACGCTAAAGCTGCAGGGCTCCTTTGTCTATTGGTACGGTCACAACATCTCGCACTGGGACTGGGAGGATATGGAGATCGACTTCATGGGCGAGAAAGGGCTCAAGAGCTGGGTCTCCCTGCAAAGCCGGATCTCGGAGAATATGTATCTCTCCATCAAATACCGCAACAAGACCTATCAAACCAAAGAACTGTTTATCCGTAAATACAATGAACCGATCACTACCGACAACTATTTTGCCCGGGTGGAACGCAGCGAGAATACGATCCGCCTGGCTCTCGATTACCGCTTCTGAGGAATGGAGGAAAAATGAACAAATCAATCAGAATAATCATCACCAGCTTGATCCTGAGCATCCTGTGGACGCTGCTATCCGCATGGTCGATCAGTGACCACCACTTTGGCAATAGATTCATGACCTTTGACGCCCGCTCCTTTAGCATGGGCAATGCCAATGCCTACAATACCGTCAGTCCCTTTGCCATCACCACCAATCCGGCTAATCTGACGCTCTTGCGGGCAAGTTATGGAACACAATTGGGGCTCAACCTTACTCGCAATGAGGACAACCGCGCCATCCCGCTCTACAATTCCTTCGATGCCTATGTCGACGATGCCACTTACAGTAGTAATATCTATACCTTTGAGGATTTCAGCGGTATTGCCTTCGGTAAGCTGGGCGATCGTAATTCCATCGGTTTGGCTGTCTTCCATCAGCCCTTGCTCAATTTTGAAGGTGACTATTATGAGGAAGTGCGCAACAACCGCAATCAGGATAATGATGTCTATCCTGAGGTGATTGCCAAAAACCAGATCAATAACGACGGCGTCCTCTACCAGAGCGGTCTCGCCTATTCCCTGGGCTATATGATCTCCGAACATGCCAACCTGAACCTCGGACTGAGCTATGCCATGCTCAAGGGCACGGCAGACCGGCAGGTGAGGATCAACTGGACGGACTGGGCGGTGAATACGATGGCTACCGCCGCTCCGGCAACGGTATTGCCGGATTCACTGTTTGAAGTCAAGACCGAGCTGGAAGGGCAACGCCTCCAGGTGGGAACTGCCTTCACCGTCAACCACCGGCTGGGGATCGGGATCAGTTATGCCTTCAAATCCACCCTCGACCGCATTGGTGACCAGAAGACCGTTCATGGCGTCAATACCACGGAAACCGCCATCGATGGCAAGTTCATCCTGCCATCCGAACTCCGGGTGGGCTTTTGTTACATACCCCGCAACGTCATGCGTACCACCTTCAACTTAGATGTGGAGAAAGTCGCCTGGTCGAATGTCAATCCTGCTTATGAGGACGTTTACAACTTCTACGTGGGCACTGAGCATCACGTGGAAAACCGACTGCCTTTACGTATTGGCTTCCAGTCCGTGAATACCTATCACTCCTATGTGGAGAGCCGGGTCATGGACGGCAATCCGGTGGACATCATCTTCGCCCGCAAGATCATCACTCCGATGTTTTCCATTGGCAGTGGCGCCGAGATCATGAAGAACCTCTCCTGGGATATCGGCTTCGGCTATGCCTGGCGCAGTTATGAGGCATTAGACCTCTTCCGTGACCGCTATTACAATTATCCCCAACTCTGGGTCAATCCCCAATACATCAACCTCAAAGACCGTGGCTGGGACAACCCGGACAAGGTGAAGGAAAGCTTTGTAACCATCTCCACCGGAATAACGCTTACGTGGTAATGCTATGAAGACATATATCGTACTGTTCCTGACCGTTCTGGCACTTGCCTGGACTGGTCTCTGTCATGCGGAAGACCTCCGTCTGGACATCGTCTTTTCCAATGATGTCCATGGCGGGATCGACCGGGCGCAGGCTACCTTTATCAATCCCAATTTCCCGCCCCAACTGGGAGGCGGGGGCTCTGCTGCCACGCTGATCCAGTATGCCCGTTCCCACTCCAATGCAAAGCGGCAACTGCTGCTTCTGGACGCCGGTGATTTCTTTCAGGGACGGCCAGTGGGCTCGGTGACCAAGGGTGTGGCAGTGATCGAATATATGAACGCCATCGGCTATGATGCCATGACCATCGGTAATCACGAATACGACATCCCGGAAGATGAACTGATCGAGACCCTGAGCTTGGCAAGATTCCCTATCCTGAGTGCTAATATCGTACGTCGAGATACCGGCGAGCGACCGGATTACCTGAAACCTTACATCATTTTGGAACGCATGGGAATGCGCATCGCCATCATCGGTTTCAGTACCACAGATACCGAAAAGATGAGCTTCCCGGAGTATATCAAGAACCTGAAGTTCCTCGATGAGAAGGAGACCCTGACCAAATACATCAATATCGTACGTAACCAGGAAAAAGCCGATCTCGTTATCGTACTCGGGCATGCCGGTCTCCCCTATGATCCGCCGGCGGTCTATCAAAGCCGCTATGATCAAATGGGCAACCGCATTCAGGAACAGCGCTATGCCGCCTGGGGCTGGGATGCGCAGGAGATCGCCCGGGAGGTGGAAGGGATCGATCTGTTTATTGGCGGTCACATGCATCGAGGCTTTGGCGAGCCCTGGGTGGATCCCGTTACGCATACCCTCGTGATCCAGGGCTATGCCTACGGCTCCAATCTCGGCTGGCTCACGCTCACCATCGATCCTAAGACCAAAACCATCATCGGTTATGAAAAGCCCGCCATCCGGGAAGGACTGTTAGTCACTCTCTTTGAAGATCAGTTCATCCCCGATGTAGAGCTTGGCAGGACCATAGCCGCACAGGTCGCCATCGCCGAAGAAGGCATGGATGAAATCATCGGTGAAGCTTCGATTCATCTATCCCGAACCAATATCGACGCTCAGAGTTTGATGGGCAATACTGTCGCTGAAGCCATGCGTTCCCAGACCGGAGCGGACTTTGCTTTTATCAATCTCGGTGGTATCCGCGCTGAGATCAAGGCGGGACCGGTCACCTACCGCGATGTCTTTAATGTCATGCCCTTTGACAACATGGTCGTCAGTTTCACCTGCAGCGGTGAGTTCCTCCGGCGCATCATCGAGACCCGCGTTGCCGATGCCCGGGCCGGGCTCATCGTCTCCGGTGTAAACGTTATTTACACCAAGAAGCGTAAGAACTTCGACCGCGTTACCTCGCTTTATATCGGTGGCAAACCCTGGGATCCCGGCAAGACCTACACCATTACCACCACCGACTTCCTGATGCAGGGGAACGCTGGACTGACTCTGTTGATGCAGGTTCCGGAAGAGGATATCATCTATAATCAGGTCAACCTGCGCGATGCCATTGTCAATTACTTCAAACGCCACAGCCCGATCCGCACTCGTCTGGACGACCGTTGGAAGCGGGACGACAATGCCCAGCCCCAGAGCATGATGATTCAAAATGTAAACTAAATATATACCAAATAGCCACCTCTGAATTCTCATCCGGAGGTGGCTTTCTGTAATCTTCATAGAGCGATCAGGTCACGCCGATGATCTGCCTCAGTATTGCCATCTTTGTCGTTGCCAGTTTATGTGCACGGTGTGAGCCATCATTCAGGATCTCATGGATGTAGTCCTGGTGCGACATGAGGTATTCATAACGGGCTCGTAGCGGAGTGAGTTCCTCGTTCATCTTTTCATACAATGCCTGCTTGGCATGACCCCAGCCCATACCGCCCTGGATGTAAAGCTGGCGGAGATCATTGATCTCATCCGGCGTGGCAAAGACCTTGTAAAGTGAAAAGATACTGCAGATATCGGGGTCTTTGGGTTCTTCCATGGTCTGGGAATTGGTCACGATGCGCATGACCAGCTTATGCAGTTCCTTCTCTCCGACAAAGAGCGGGATGGTATTGCCATAGCTCTTGGACATCTTCCTGCCATCGAGCCCGACCACTGTCTTGGTCTCTTCCTGTGCCATCGGCTGTGGGATGCGGAAGCCCTCGCAACCATAAACGAAATTGAAGCTCTGCGCAATGTCGCAAGCCATTTCCACGTGCTGGAACTGATCATTGCCCACGGGCACATAATCGGTGTCAAAGAGCAGGATATCCGCTGCCATGAGGACGGGATAAGTAAAGAGTCCCATATTGACACCGAAATCCGGCTCGTTATCTTCGTCCTTGTTCTTCTGAAGCATGGCTTTGTAGGCATGGGCGCGGTTCATCAGTCCTTTGGGCGTAAACGCCAGCAGCAGAGTCATCAATTCAAAGGTCTCGGGAACCTGCGACTGCTTGTAGATCAATACTTTCTGCGGATCAAGCCCGCAAGCCAGCCAGGCAGCAGCGATCTCCAGAGTCATCTGCCGCAGGTCAGCGGCATTTTTGACCGAATTGAGGGCGTGATAATCCGCGATAAAATAGCGCGCTTCACAGGTCTGGGAAAGTTCCAGAGCCGGACGGATGGCGCCGATGTAGTTACCGATATGGGGCAGACCGGTGGGTTTAATACCGGTCAAAGCGATCTTCTTTTCCATGATAAAACCTTTGTCTTATTCCAGTGTCCTGATGTAGCGTCCAACCAGTACGAGTCCGATCAGATCCGCGATTTCCACTTCCACCATTTGTCCGATTTCCGGATTGCCACCTCCGATCATGACAATGCCATCGATATCAGGAGCGTTGAACCACGCTCTTCCCCCTACGGTATCAGGGTCATGGGGTTCAATCTCATCCACCAGAACCGGCAGCTTCTTTCCGATGTATTGTTCCAGCAGGGATTCCGTGATCTTTGACTGGCAATTCAAGACCTTGTATTTACGATTGGTGGCGGTGGACGGTTTGATCTGATCCGGAAGCTCTATCGCTGCCGTTCCCGCCTCCGGTGAATAGGCAAACACACCGGCATAAAGGAACTTCGTATCCTGGACAAACCGGCACAGGGCTTTGACGTCATTGGCGGTCTCGCCAGGAAAACCCGTGATCAGCGTCGTGCGGAAAACCGCTTCAGGAATGGCATTACGGATATCGGAGATGAGTGCGGCAATCTCATTACCATCCTTGATCCGCCCCATTTTCTTCAAGATATGGGCACAGCAGTGCTGGATGGGGAACTCAAAGTAAGGCAAGAGCTTGGGATACTTGTGATAGAGGTCTATCCACTCGAGCTCAAAGTGATCGGGATGCATATACATCACCCTGATCCACCGGTATTGCGGAATCTCATGCAGGCGGACGATCAACTCCGGCAGTGCCTTTTTACCGTAGATATCGAGCCCATAATTGCAGGTGTCCTGCGCAACCAGGATCAGTTCCTTGGCACCATGCTCCGCCATCATCACCGCTTCGGCATAGAGATCGGGGATCGGCATGCTCTTCATCCCGCCCCGGATGGAGGGGATTGTGCAGTAGGAACAGCGGTTGTCACAGCCGTCACTGATCCGCAGATAGGAATAGGAAACCTGATCCAGCGGCAGGCGATGCCGGCAATTGGAGACCGGCTCCTGCAGATAGCGCTCAAAAGTGGCGAAGTCCTTGAGCGGGATCCAGGCATCCACCTCGGGATAGCACCGGATAAATTCCTCCGCATCGCGGTTCATAACACAGCCGGTAACGACCAGACCGGCGATCTCTTCCGCCTGTTTTAGCGTGGCATAATAGCTCAGAATATCGTCCAGTTCGGTCAGGGCATCGCGGATAAAGGCACAGGTATTGATCAGGATATGATTCGCATCCTCCGCATCGGTCGCCAATTGGTTGCCGCTACGTTTGATGATATAGGCAAAGGTCTCGCTGTCCACGAGGTTTTTGGGACAGCCCAAACTCTCAATGTAGAAGGTCTTCAAAGCTTCCTCAATCCATCAGATGGATAAAGAGTCCGCTCCGGATCTTGGGCTCAAACCAAGTGGACTTCGGAGGCATGATCTCACCGGCATCGGCGATGGCAATGAGTTCGTCCATGGACGTGGGATACATGGCAAAAGCCACCACTTCCCGCCCTGAATCGACGCGTCTGACCAATTCACCGAGACCGCGGATACCTCCGATGAAATCGATTCGTTTGTCCTTGCGGGGGTCATGGATCCCGAGGATCGGTTGCAGAAGATTAGTCTGCATAATGGAGACGTCAAGCGACTGCACGACGTTAGAATCGTCCCAGGTTCCGGGTTTGGCGGTCAGTTTATACCACACGCCATCCAGATACATGCCAAAGCGGTGCAGACCTTCCGGGTGATAGGGCTTACTGCTATTGAGGGCTTCCACCTCGAATTTCTCACCCACCAGTGCCAGAAATTCTGCTTTGCTGTGACCATGGAGGTCTTTGATCACGCGGTTGTAATCAAATATCCGGAGCTGGTTATCGGGGAAAATAACGGTCATAAAATGGTTGAATTCCTCTTCTCCGGTGTAGTCTGGATGCTGTTCCCGACGCATAGTACCGACCTTGGCACCCGAGGCAGTACGATGATGACCATCCGCCACATAGAGATATTCCATTGCAGCAAAGGCATCCCGGATGGCTTGGATATCCGTACTATCCGGCATCAGCCACAGGGCATGACCGATCCCGTCGTCACTGACGAAATCATAGACCGGCTGGCTATTGGCAACGATCCGGTTGACGATGGCATCGATCCCCTCCTGATGACGATAGGTAAAAAAGACCGGCGAGGCATGAGCATTGCAGGTATCCACATGTTTGATCCGGTCAGTTTCTTTGTCGGAACGGGTGAGTTCGTGCTTTTTAATCGTGCCATCGAAGTATTCGTCCACCGAGCATAATCCCACCAAGCCATATTGCTCGCGTCCATCCATCGTCTCGCGGTAGATATAGAACATCGCTTGCTCATCCTGCTTCATCAAACCGCTGGTGATATAATTATAGAGATTCTCCCGGGCTTTCTGATAGACGCGCTCGTCGTAGAGGTCGATATCCGGCGGGAGATCCACCTCCGGCTTTTCCACGTGGATATAGCTCAGCGGATGCTTTGCCACTTCCAGGCGGGCTTCATCGGAATCCATCACGTCATAGGGCAGGGAAGCGATCTCCGCTGCTTTTTCCGGAATCGGTCTCACAGCATGGAATGGTTTGAATACAGCCATTTCTTTCTCCTTTTATTGTTTATAATATTCAATCAAGACCTTGATCAATGAGATATGATCATGTACGCCGCTTGTCTCACGAATCGAATGCATCGCCCACATCGGCGAGCCGATATCGATCGTCATCACGCCATTCAGCGCTTCGGCAATCGGTCCGATGGTCGATCCACAAGGCACATCCGAGCGGGTCAAAAACTCCTGCCAGGACACTCCCGCCTTCTCACACACTTCGATAAAGCGCTGCTTGCTGGCGAGGGTGGTGGCATATTTGTGATTGATGTTGGACTTGATCACGATGCCCTGATTGATCCTGGGCGCATAATCGGTGTCGTAATTCTGCGCGAAAGCCGGCAGGAAGGCATGTGCCATATCGCCGGACACGAGATAGGAATTGCGCAGTGCGATCAGTTGTTGCTCGCGATCCAGACCCAGCGCCATCATCAGCCGTTCCATGATCCCGCTCAGGAAGGTGGAAAATGCACCCTGACGGGTCATACTGCCGATCTCCTCATGGTCATACCAGACGGCGATGGCGGTCTTATTGGGCTTGGAGACCCCGAGCAGCGCGCTCAGGATCGCATGCGACATCGTCTGATCATCCTGTCTCGCAGAGACCAGCAAAC
>Ga0194111_10009844_pt1 | contig 10329 bp, 7 predicted proteins | sample TA2KigC300mmetaG_FD_146194 | JGI IMG/M metagenome (GOLD analysis project Ga0194111, IMG submission 146194) | Freshwater microbial communities from Lake Tanganyika, Tanzania - TA2015033 Kigoma Deep Cast 300m | ecosystem: Environmental > Aquatic > Freshwater > Lake | place: Tanzania: Lake... | reverse complement strand
GTCACACTCCTCGCTTCGAATTGCAGCCTTCGGATGATGGATGCACAGTGGTTTGGGATAAGCACTACCTAACAAGCATACCATACAAGCTCCAAGCTCTTTGGCGCAAGCACACTCGAGCCTGCGTCCCGCTCATCCAAAAAATTTGTTGCGGAAAGGCAACGACGACGGGCTGAAAATGACGAATACATATCAGTCAAATAGCTGCGCCACCGCTAAAACGCCCAACAAGCGCCCAACCGCTCGCCCCCGGTTGTGCAAACTGCCCACTCATCAAGGTGGGCTTTTTTCTTGCGTGCCTTGCCCTCTTCGACCGGCATACTCACCCGAGCCTTGAGATTTTAGGCCAGACATCTCTATCTCCACCCTTGCCGCAAGTCCGGGTTCGCAACGACCGGTCGGTTCTTGGGGTAAAGGTGGTAGCAGCAGTTCTCGCGCCGCAGAAGCCGACCGGAGCCCATGCCGGCATGAGGTCCAAAGGTCTCCACTGGCCACGTCGCCGAGTATCGACATGGCGACAGCCCAATTGGGCAGGCGGCGACAGTTCGAGCTCGGGTCCGCTTCCATCGCCATCCAAATGAAGCCGCCCCAAGAGGGCGGTTTTTCGTTTCGGCACCTTCCTCCTCCAACCTGATCCCGCCCCGCACGAGCAGCGTATCAGGGTGGTCGGTTCGAAGGAGGAGGGGCTCGTGCAGGGCAGGGAGGCCGGGGTTCCGCCGGCTGCGGCGTGGCTGGGCGGTTTCGGCGCGGTCCCGTTCGTCGGGCTGGCGGTTGCGCTGGTCCTGCCAGTCGGCATGCCGCGCGAGTTGCTGGGCCAAGCGCTGGCCGGATACGGCGCCGTCATCCTGTCGTTCATGGGCGCCATCCACTGGGGGCTCGCGATCGCGCCTGGGGCGTCGGTTGGCGGGGACGCGCTCTCGTCGAGGCTGGTCGGCAGCGTCGTGCCGCCGTTGATCGGCTTGGGCGCGCTGCTCGTGCCGCCGACCATCGGATTCCTCGTTCTGGCTGCCGCCTTCGCCGGGCTGCTCGGCATCGACTTGCGCGCGACGCGGCGTGGCCTGGCGCCGGCCTGGTATCCAAAGCTGCGCGTTCCGCTCACCGTGACCGTGGTCGCGGCGTTGCTGGTGGCGGCCATCGCCCTGCGCGTGGCCTGAGAGAGGCACCATGAAGCGGCTTCCGTATCGCGCCACGACCGGCACCGGCGATGTCTTCGACATCGACTTCCCGCTCGATCCCGGCACCGGCAGCGCGGTCCGCACCCACCAGCTGCTGTCCGATCTCCTGGCGTCGATCGATCGCGCGCTGGCGATGGCCGAGCCGGTGTCCAACGGCGACGTGCTGCAGGCGATGGCGATGGCGCTCGCGGTGCGCACGCGCATGATCCACGCTCCGGCCGAGACGCGCCAACGCCTCGCGATGCAGCTGCTGGCGCGCGCGCTGGAGGCCGCCGAAGCCGCGCCCCGGCAATCGCTCCAGGCCGGCCATGCGTGAGGCCTCGCGGCGGCGTCTCCTGTCGCTGGCGCTGCCGGCGCTGCTGCCCGCGCGTCTTACCGTCGCCGCCGACGATCCGTGGGCGGCGCTGCGCACGCCCGGCCACGTCGCGCTGATCCGGCACGCGCTGGCACCCGGGAATTTCGACCCCGCCGGCTTCCGGCTCGACGACTGCTCGACCCAGCGCAACCTCTCGGCCGAGGGCCGCGCCCAGGCGACGCGCATCGGCGACCTGTTCCGCGCCCACGCGATCGCGGCGGCCGCGGTCCATTCCAGCCAGTGGTGCCGCTGCCTCGAGACCGCGACGCTGCTGGCCCTCGGGCCGGTGGCGCCGCAGCCGCGGCTTAGCGCCCGGACGTTCAAAATTCCCGGATGGATTTGGCGAAGTGGTCCGCCAAAGGCCGCGCCAGATAGGACGCGAAGGAACGTTCCCCTCGGCGGATCAATACTTCAGCATTCATCCCGGGTTGCAGACGCAAATGCTCATACCTGGTCAATTCCTCAGGTGCCAAGGCAATGCGCGCCACGAAATAGGGCATGCCGGTGCGCTGATCTGTCATGTGGTCCGGTGAAATCCGCTCCACCGATCCTTTCAGAATGGGCGTGGTGCGTGCTGCCGCATGGGAAAACCGGATGGAAGCGGGCATCCCCACACGCACCGTATCCACATCGATCGGTGTGATCTGGGCTTCCAAAACCAGCCTTTCTTCCTGCGGCACGATGGAAACAACTTGAGAACCAGGGGCGATCACCCCGCCCCGTGTCGCATAACGCAAGTCCATCACCATCCCGGCTTCGGGGGCATCTATCGTCAGCCGGATCAATTGATCATTGGCGCTGATTTCGCGCTCCCGCAATTCCAGAAGGCGCCCCTGCAATTCCCGCAATTCCTTGGCGTTTTCTTCCTGACGAGCACGCAGTAATTGGGTGCGCTGCATCTTCGCCTCATCCACCGCCTGCTGGGTGCGCGCGACATTTTCAATCGCCTCACCACGTTCGCCAATCAGGCGGGCTTCCTCGCGTTGCAAGGAAAGCAGGCGGGGCAAGCGTTCAAGCCCCATACGCACCAGGCCTGCAACACCGATGATTTCCTGACGAACCAGGGCAACCTGCCGATCATTGGATTCAATGCGCACATTCAAGCCATCAATCTGCTTCTGCAATTGCAATACGCGCTGGGTCAGGATTTCGGTCTGCCCTTGCAGCGAAGCACGGCGCGCGATGAATTCATCACCTTGTACAGCCAAAATTTCCACGACTTTCGGGTCAGTCCGGCGCGCGACAAGTTCCGGCGGAAAGACGGGTTCAGGCGCGTCTTCCCGCTCCGCGGTCAGTATCGCGATGCGGGCGCGGGCGCGGTCTGCTTCATCCAACACAACATTAAGCCCAGCGCGCACACGCGTATCATCCAGCCGGATCAGGGGCTGACCAGAAACAACAACGGCGCCTTCACGCACCAGCACTTCACCAACAATGCCACCTTCCAGATGCTGCACATTGCGGCGATTCAGTTCCACCATCAGCGTGCCGTGGGCCACCACGGCGCTATCAATCATGGCGAAGGCACCCCAGCCAAAAACCCCGCCAACGCCGAGAAGAATGATGAAAAGCGCCAGACGCAACGGGCGCCAGATAGGGGCCTTGGATGCTGCTGCATCAGCATCAATCGCGGGCTGCTGCTGTGCCATGGCCTACCCCCCTTAGCTACCGGCGATCGCTGTCACGGGGCGCGGCGGCTGCGCCGGGCGCGTCAGCCGGGGCAGGATTTCATCGCGCCGGCCAAAAGCTTCCACGACACCGGCGCGCAGTAGCAAAATCCTGTCCACGGCGGCCAGGATATTGGCGCGATGCGTGATTATCACTGTCGTGACAGCGGCTGCACGCAGGCGTCCCAGCGCCGATGCCAAGGCCGCTTCGCCATCACTATCCAAATTCGAATTGGGTTCATCCAGCACAACAAGCTTGGGCGAACCATAGAGCGCACGCGCCAGCCCAATGCGTTGCCGCTGCCCAGGCGAAAGTCCGCGCCCGCCGGGGCCAAGCTGCGTATCGTAGCCTTCCGGCAGATGCAAAATGAGGTCATGCAGGCCGGCATCCTTCGCCGCGGCAACCACCTTTTCCGAATCCACATCGCCAAGGCGCGCGATATTCTCAGCGACCGTGCCTTCAAACAATTCCACATCCTGCGGCAGATAACCCAAATGCTGGCCCAGCTGGTCACGCGGCATGCGCGCCATATCCGCGCCATCCAACCGTACCGCCCCGCCGCGCGGCGGCCAAACCCCCAAAAGCGCGCGCGCCAGGCTGCTTTTGCCCGCCGCACTCGGCCCAATCACGGCCAGGGATTCGCCCGATTCCAAAGCAAAACTGACACCGCGCAGCACGACTGTATCCGTACCCGGCACGGCCAGTACCAGGACTTCAACCGCCAAGGCACCCTGCGGTGCCGGCAAGGGCATGCCCTGCTTTTCAGCGGGCGCAGTCGCCAAAAAATCACAAAGACGCCGATGCGCCGCCCGCGTACTCATCGCCTGCTGCCAAAGCGCCACTACCTGCATGCTGGGCGCCAAGGCGCGGGCCAGGATGAAGGTGGCAACAATCATAGCGCCCGGCGTGATGGCTTGTTCAATCACCAGCAGGGCACCTAGCCCAAGCGTCAGAACACCAGTTAGCGCCAATTGCAAAAACTTGATCGCCGCCGAAAAACCGCCCGCGATATGGCTGGCGGTTTGCTGCTGGTTCAACATCGCCAAATGGCGTTTCTGCCAGCGCTGCCAAACCCCCAGCCGCATGCCCATGGCTTCGGCGGTTTCGGCGTTGCGGATACTCGCCTCCACAAAGGCATAGGCCTGCACATTATTGTTGGAAGCTTCCGCCAGCCTTTTCGTCGAAAGGAAGGCTTGGGCCAAGGCACTGCCAATCACAATGAACACCGCGACAGTGCCGAAAAAGGCAAAAAACGGATGCACAATGTAAAGAATCACCAGAAAAACCGGAATCCATGGCGCATCGAGCGGGGTGATCAGCCCGGTGGTTGAGATAAAGGACCGAACCTGTTCCAGATCACGGAGCGGCTGCGCCCCCACGCGGTCACTGCCGCGCAAACTGCCCTGAACAAATAAAGCATCAAAGACACGTGAAGACAGGCGCCGATCAATTAGACGCCCAAGCCCGATCAGGGCGAAGCTGCGGCATCCTTCCAAAAGCCCATAGATCGCGATCAGGAAAACCGAAATCAGCGTCAGTGCCAAAAGCGTCGCCTCACTCTGGCTGGCCAGGACGCGGTCATAGACCTGCATCATATAGACCGAGCCAGTGAGCTGCAGCAGATTGACGAAAAAGCCCACGACAAAGAGCAGCGCGAGCGCACCCTTCATTTCACCCAAAATGGCATAGACTGGCGACGCAGGCGCCTTACGCGCATGATCAAGGCCAGCAGCCATTGTCTGTCGCATTCGGAACCGCCCTTATTTCATCTCATGAACAGGAGGTTTCATGAAGGGACAAACGACCTAGCCGCAGGTCCACCGCACCCCGCCCCGCCGCAAGCCCCCAAACCAATACCAAAGAGGGCTCTCCAGAACATTGCGCGCTTGTTTAGAGAATTATGACCGATATTCTCGCCTGCAGGGGCATCAGACGTTGAAGCGCCCCAACCAGCCGAAACCACGCCATGATCCATTAAAGGACGAAATCACTGCTGATCAGGGAAGGAACCCCCTGCACAGCGACATCCATATCTGACCGTCCATCACCATTTACATCAAGCTGCAAAGTGCCATTATTGAATCGCGCTTGGCCGGCACTACGGCCAAAGGCAGCACGACCAATGAAGGTAAAAGCCTGGTCCCCCACCAGATTCGTGTTGGCATCGATCCCAGAAAGATCAATAAGGTCTCTATCGGAGCGACGGAAATCAGTGATCCGGTCGCGATTACCGCCCACCGCGCTATCGGATATGGCCAGAAAGCGGAAAATATCGGCATTGGCCCCGCCGGTTAATTCATCCCGGCCTGCGCCACCTATCAGGATATCATTTCCGGAGCCGCCATTAAGCTGATCAGACCCGCGGCCACCATCAAGGTAATCATTTCCCGCAAAGCCGAAGAGTCTGTCATTACCGCCGAGCCCCGAAATGCGGTCAGCACCACTTGCGCCATTCAACAGATCATTGCCTTCAGTACCGATCAGGGTCATGTCCACAGGAGTTTGCGTCATGGCAAGCCTGTAGCCACCTGTCGTCGCACCAGAACCCTGGGCGCTCAGATAAAAGGTGCCACCGGTGGTGGCAACGAAAGACAGGCGTGAATTCAAGCCGGAGGCATCATCATTAAAGGCCAACTGGCCCCCACTTGAATTCAGAAGGCGCAGGTAAGTATCGAGCGATGACCCTGCGGTCGCATCCATCGCAAAATCATAGCGATGGCCAGCGGTCAGATTTAGCCGGAACCAATCCTGATCACTGGCAAAATCAATGATCGAACTTCTTGGGGCGGCGACTGAAAGCGTAGCGGTCGTTGATGTATTGCCTGCAATATTGTCCACAGGTAGGGTCTGAGTCATACCAAGGCTATAGCCACCAATAGTACTGCCAAAACCCTGCGCGCTCAGATAATACGTCCCACTGAAATTTGCAGTAAAAGCGAGACGGGAATTCAGACCAACAGCATCGTCGTTAAAGGCAAGCAGATCGCCATTGCTGTTGAGGAGACGAATGTAGGTGTCAAGTGTCGAACCCGTCGCATCCATCGCAAAGTCGTAACGATAGCCGGCAGTTAGACTCAGGCGGAACCAATCCTGGTCTCCCGCCGTGTCTATAACGGAACCCTGACGCACCGTTGGCGCGAGTGTTGCAGTAGTGGCTGTGCTGCCCGCTATGTCGTCAACCGGCGCGGCCTGAGTCATCGCCAAAGTGTAGCTTCCAGTCGAAGCGCCCGAACCCTGCGCGCTGATGAAATAGGTTGCGCTGCTGTTTGCCGTGAAAGAAATACGGGAATTCAGCCCAACGGCATCATCATTGACTGCAATCACGCCGCCGCCAGCGTCCAAAAGGCGCAGATAGGTGTTCAGTGAAGACCCGGAAGCTGCATTGAGGGCAAATTCGTAGCGATACCCGGAAGTCAGATCCAACCTGAACCAATCCTGATCTCCTGCGCTATCCACTGAGGAAGCTTGTGCTGCGCGCGCCGTAAGAGACGCGGTTGTCGAAGAATCGCCCGCAATGGCATCAATGGGACTAGGCGGTGGTGTTGGCGGCTGTGACGTGGAATTCATCAGGGTGCCGATATCTAGCCGCCCACCAGTCACTACCTTCCCGGTCAATGATTCCGTAGCGGCCGCGGAAGCAAGCAACGCCCGCTTGATTTCCGCCGCGCTGGCATTTGGGTTTGCCGAAGCATAAAGGGCCAAGGCACCCGCCACATGCGGTGTAGCCATGGAAGTCCCGCTGTAAGTGCCATAGCCACCGCCAGACAGCGTCGAGTATATTGATGAGCCAGGCGCTGCCAGATCAACATTCGCCGCGCCGTAGCTTGAAAAAGAAGAGAGACCACCTGTGTTTGTAAGAGAGGCTACAGCTACAACCGCATCATAACCGGCAGATGATGTGGTGGAATAGTTCGAAGGATAATTTGCCCTGATGTCGTTATTAGAGGCTGAATTACCGGCAGCAGCCACAAACAGGATATCTTGCTGCGCCCCTCGGCCAATGGCATCGTTCAATTGCTGCGAATAGCCACCACCACCCCAGGAATTGTTCGTGGCGACAAAATTTTCGCCGGCGCTTGCGCGCGTCGCGGCGCCCGTAAAATAGTCAACCGCTCTGATCGCGTTGTTGAGAGAGCCCGACCCTGACGATGACAGGAACTTGAGCGCCGCCATCTGAATATTCCAGTTGACGCCGGCAACGCCAACGCCGTTGCCGCCTATGCCACCAATCGTACCGCTGACGTGGGTGCCATGGTTGTTATCATCAAATGGGTCATTGTCATTATTGACAAAATCCCATCCGACCAAGTCGTCGACATACCCGTTACCATCTTCATCGCGCCCATTTTCCCAGCGCACATCATTCAGAAGATCGCCGGCATCAATGCGACTATTGCTGTTGTAATCAGAGACATAAGAAGCATTGGCAGAACCATTGAGGTCACGGAAGGTGATCAGTCCATCTGAGTCGATATCCGAAAGACTAGCTCGCAAGGTTGTAGGAATTTCTCGTTGATTGAGCCAAATATTCAAGAAAAGATCAGGATGCCGATAATCGATGCCGGTATCAATGACCCCAACTATGGTCTTCATGCTACCCGTATATCCGGTGGCCCAAGCTTCATTAGCCTGGCTGCCATAAGCATTCCTGATGGGGCCGGTATCACCAAGCATACCCCAAAGACTGCCATTGCTGTAACCGGGGTCATTGCTAACAGCCGCGATGGAAATCTCTTCGTTGATGGCCAGAGAAGCCGCTTCCATGGCTTCATCACCCTGGCCAGCGGCAAGGGCTGCGTCAGCATTGATGATCAGATCGTCATACGAAAGCGGGACCCAATCCTCATCAGGTTCATTATCTGGCTGGTGCGGCGCGGGCGGAGTCGGCGGTGCAAGCACAACCAGGTTTGGCGGCGGGGACGGCTCCTCAGCCCAGATAAAAGAACCGAATGAAAAAAAGTCCAGGCTGTCGTTGTGCTCGCTTAATTCCCCCCAAAAACCCGCAGCGTAATCGCCTGCTTGCTTATTAAAGGGAAAGGCCTTAAACCAGCGCATTTAGCTGCTCCGTTGGTCTCACCATGGACTATCGCGGACGATAAGGGCATAATCAAGACGGTAAACACGGAAAGTCCCTCCGGGAAGCGCCCGTCGTCAAAACAATCAGGACGTTTTAGAGCGGTTGCTAATGGAGGCTTCGGCGCATCTGGGTTCGTAGTTTAGCCGGTCGCTTGTCCCTTGCGATGCCCGGCCGGGGGCATCGCAAATAACCTTACAGACTTTCCTCACCGCCAGTCGCTGCGCAGGCCCCGTGCTGTTTTCCAGGTTTCAAGGCCGGCAACATCGTCGCACGGCAAAGCCACGCCATCCTTCAGGTTGCGGGCCCCTGACGAATTCCAAGCGAGAATAACGCCTTGCGCTGGTTTATTCATGTCCGGATCGGCGGTGAACCGAAGCTCAGCCACCTGGGCTGCTCCCGACTTCGAGGTACCGTAATCCTCGGTCGTGCCCGAAAGGCGCAGGTCCGGCCGCCGTCCCAGCCCGGTCGGGGCTTGGAGCCCCTTCAATTCCCTGAACTCCGACGCCAACGGCCCGTCCGCACCATCGGTAGCGGCGTATTTCTTCATGTCGACGAGCAGCGCATCGAGCGCGGCCTGCGCCTGGGGTTCGGCGGCCCGGCGTCGCTCCGCGCGTTTGGCCTCGGCGGCCTTCAGCCCTTCCAGGTTCGCGGCGGTGTTATTCATCGGCGGCGGCGCTGGCGTCGTCGGTTCGATGCGCTTGATCGGCGCATTCGAAGCGGCGGCGTTGAGGGCGCGCGCTTCTTCGGGCGTGAGCTTGCCGGTGGGCGAGAACCCCTTCCCCTTCTGCCACTCCGCGATGCCCTTGGTCGACGCGTCGGATTGCAGATTGCCGTCGATGGTGGTCCCCCCCCCATTGAATTGGTCCACCTTGAGAGTTGGAATGTTTTGCACGGAGGATCGAGATGGCAAGGAAGCGGTACAAGCCTGAGGAGATTGTCGCGAAGCTGCGGCAGGTCGATGTGCTGCAGTCGCAGGGTCAGAGCACAGGCGAAGCGGTTCGCCAGATCGGGGTGACGGAGACGACGTACTTCCGGTGGCGCCGCGAGTTCGGCGGCCTTAAGACCGACCAGGTGAAGCGTCTGAAGGAGCTCGAGGCGGAGAACACCCGGCTGCGACGGGCGGTGTCGGACCTGACCTTGGACAAGATGATCCTGGCGGAGGCCGCCAAGGGAAACTTCTAAGCCCCGCGCGTCGTCGGGCGTGCATCGAGCACATCCGGCAGCAGATCGAGGTGTCCGAGCGCCGCATCTGCGCGGTGCTCGGGCAGCATCGCTCGACGCAGCGCAAGGTCCCGCACGGCCTGCCCGACGAGGAACAGCTTACGGCCGATATCGTCGAGCTGGCCCGTCGATACGGCCGCTACGGCTACCGCAAGATCGCCGGCCTGCTGCGGCAGGCGGGGTGGCTGATCAACGACAAGCGGGTCGAGCGGATCTGGCGGCGCGAGGGGCTCAAGGTTCCCCACAAGCAGCCCAAACGGGGCCGTCTGTGGCTCAACGACGGTTCCTGCATCCGCCTGCGGGCGGAGCGGCCGAACCACGTCTGGTCCTACGACTTCGTCGAGGATCGTACCCACGATGGACGGAAGTATCGCATGCTCACCGTGCTCGACGAGTTCACCCACGAGAGCCTGGCCATCCGCGTCGAGCGGCGGCTCAAGGCGACCGACGTGATCGATGTGCTGTCCGACCTGTTCCTGCTGCGCGGTGTGCCCGGGCACATTCGTTCAGACAACGGCCCGGAGTTCGTCGCCGCCTCGGTGCGGGACTGGATCGCCGCGGTCGGTGCGAGCACCGCCTACATTGCGCCGGGCTCTCCCTGGGAGAACGGCTTCATCGAGAGCTTCAATGCCCGTCTGCGCGACGAGCTGCTCAATGGCGAGATCTTCTACTCGCTCAAGGAGGCGCGCGTCGTGATCGAAAGCTGGCGCCGGCACTTCAACACCGTGCGGCCGCACGGCTCCCCCGGCTACAGGCCGCCGGCACCGGAGGTCTTCGTCCCGGCAAACAGCGCATGGCCGGCTGCGCGTGAGCGAAGCGCTCCGCCGGCCCTG
>Ga0194111_10009840_pt1 | contig 10332 bp, 7 predicted proteins | sample TA2KigC300mmetaG_FD_146194 | JGI IMG/M metagenome (GOLD analysis project Ga0194111, IMG submission 146194) | Freshwater microbial communities from Lake Tanganyika, Tanzania - TA2015033 Kigoma Deep Cast 300m | ecosystem: Environmental > Aquatic > Freshwater > Lake | place: Tanzania: Lake... | reverse complement strand
CGCCGCGGCAGGACGGGATCGACGTGCGAGGCGCGCTGGTCGTGAACGTGGGAGGCGATCTGCAGCGCGTGAAGGAGGCGCTCCAGAAGATCCGCAGCCAGCTTCCGCCACAGACGTTCCAGGAAGTCACTGTGGCCGGCAACCCGTGCGTGCGGTGGCAGCCGCGAGGCAACGTGTCGGCCATCACCATTGGATTTCGGGATCGCTACCTGATCGTGGCGGCCGGGGACGGGAGTTTCGAGGGCGTCCTGGATCGCGCTCACGGCGAGCCGCCCGCATGGCTCAAGCAGGCCATCGCCGACCTGCCGATGCCGTCTCCGCCGAGCACGCTGGGCTACGTCAATCTGGAGGCCTTGTGGAGCATGGCGGCCGGCCTGGGCGGTCCTCGCGTCCAGGGCGTGCTCGACACGCTGGGGCTTTCGGGCGTGACGCGGATCGTGAGTGTCAGCGGGCTGGACGAGTCAGGTTTCGTGAACCGGGTGCGCGTGGTGACGAAGGAGAGCGGCCGGGGCCTGCTCGCGCTGACGCCGGACAATCCGCTCACCGTGCTCGATCTGAAACACGTTCCCCGCGACGCCTCGATTGCCGCCGCGCTTCGTCTGGACTTGGCGCGGCTGCACGAGCGCGGGATTGAGATGCTGCGCGAGCTGGAGCCGGCCGCGGCCGAGCAGTTCGACCGGGTGCTCGCCCAGGTGGAGGAAGAGCTGGACATCTCCGTGGGCGAAGGGCTGCTGCAGCCGTTGGGGGATGTGTGGACGATTCACGCCGCGCCCAGTGGCGGCGGGCTCTTGGCAGGGTGGACGTTGGCAGCCAGCGTGCGGGACAAGACGCGTCTGGAGGCGACGCACCAGAAGCTGCTGCAGTTCGTTCAGACGCAGTTCGCGCAGATGTCGGAGGATCAGCCGCCGCGCATTCGCACTTGCGAGTACGGCGAGTTCACCATCTACACGCTCGAGGTGCCCGACGACGACTTCGTGGTGGCGCCGTCCTGGTGCCTCACCGACTCGCACCTGGTCGTGGCGCTCGTGCCGCAGGCCATCAAGTCGTTCCTCCGGCAGCGCGACGCCGAGGATTCCTTGGCGGATCAGCCGACTCTTGCCAAACTGCTGGCAGGCGACGGGGGGCTGTGTGCGATCTCCTATCAGGACACGCGCGACCATTTCCTGACGTTCTACCCGTGGCTCCATTACGGGGCCCAGGTGGCGTCCAAGCAGTTGGCCCTAGAGGGGTTGGACGTCAATGCGGCGGCGCTGCCCTCCTCGGCGGCCGTCGCGCCCCACCTGCTGCCCACGATCGGGGTCGTGCGGAAGACCGCCGACGGATTCGAGCTTGCTTCGCACGGCACGCTGCCGAGCATGAACGTGGGCGCATCCGCGCCGGTGCTGGCGGCCCTGTTGCTGCCGGCCGTCCGGTCCGCCCGGGAAGCCGCGCGCCGCTCGCAGTCGATGAACAACTTGAAGTGGATCGGGCTGGCCATGCACAACTATCACGACGTGCATCGCGGATTTCCGGCGCCCTACAGCGTCGACAAGGACGGCAAGCCACTGCTGAGCTGGCGCGTGCACATCTTGCCGTACATCGAACAGCAGACGCTCTACGATCAGTTCCATCTCGATGAGCCGTGGGACAGCGAGCACAACCGGACGCTGATCGACCAGATGCCGGAAACGTATCTGTCGCCCAACAGCATCGCCGGACCGGGGGAGACCATCTACTTGGGCGTTGCCGGAAAGGACGGCGTGTTTGCCCCGCCCAAGCAGACGGACAGCGGTCCATCGCCGGGTCCGTACGGCGGTCGGCCCGTGGGTGTGTCGATGAGGAACATCGTGGATGGCACGTCCAATACGATCATGGTCGTCGAGGCCGGGCCCGCGGCGGCCGTGACCTGGACCAAGCCCGACGATTTCGTGCCGCCCGCCGACGACCCGATCCGCGGCCTCCTTGGCACGCGGCCCGGCGGGTTCCTCGCCGCGCTGTGCGACGGCTCCGTGCGATTCATCGCCGAGACGATCGACAAAGAGACGCTGAAAGCACTCTTCACGATCGGTGGCGGCGAGGCCACTGGGGATTACTGACACGCGAAGAGTGAGGTCGGTCGAGGGACAGGAGCGGGGCCCGCCGCTGCACCGGAACGGCGCCCCGCGCCGTACAGCAGTCCGGCCATGAGCCTATTGACGCCGGGTGGGATGGCCAGCAGGAGCGAGCGGACTTCGTTGATACTTTTTCGGTGGCGAATGCGAGACGGTGCATTCGTATCTTCCGTCGCGCTTCCTCGAGCAGTTCGGGTTTGGGTTCCGCCGGCTGTTCGTCGTGGGGATGGGCGAATGGCGCGACGTGCTGATGTGCCTCGCGTTCGGAGCCAACATTCTGCCATCCGTCCTGGTTCATGTTTGGTTCTCACGCCTGCGGGTTGACTCGGGCCGCACCAGTTCTTTTGGTGGATCCGTTCGATGCGATCACGGGCGACCTTTTGTGCCCAACGACGTTGCCAAGGTCTTGTGGCTTGGGCAGTTGGCACTGGTTCTCCCCGTCGGGAACCACGCGCCCGCCCCATCATTAGCCTAGACAACCGACGACTACTTTACACCGCCTTGCGCAGAAGGCAATCCCATCGCGTGTTTCGCTCCAGCGTGTTCAGGAAACTTCACGATATACCCGCCAATTCAGCACCCCTTTCTTGCCCTCAAGCGGGTTGTTCTTTACAATCGCACTCGCTATCGGATCAGTTTATGTGGCCTCAAGTTGAATTCAGGTTCTGACGCCGGGGCAGTTACTCGCCAGTCTTCTCACTTTGCGGTTGATGGAATCCAATTCGTGGCTTCGGCTGCGGCGGCTTCTCGAGCATCTGCTGCAAGACTTGGGCAATTAGCTTGATTTGATCGTCGTGAAACTGAACGGTTTCTGCCAGCTTGGTCAGTTGTTCGACGAGTTCCCCTGGCGTTGCCATCAGCCGCCGTAGCCGTACGAAGGTGCGCATGATCTCGATGTTGACGGTCACAGCTGTTGGCGACCGCAAAACGCTGGACAGCATCGCAACACCTTGCTCAGTGAACACCCACGGCCGTTTTCGGCGTCCGCCACGTCGCGGTTTTGATATCGCATTTTGCGACATCAAAGCCGTAAACTCTTGCTGCGTAAGTTGAAACGCGAAATCCTCAGGAAACCGGTCCTGGTTCCGTGATACCTGTTCGTTCAAACGAGCCGTTGCCACCCCGTACAATCGCGCCAAGTCCGCATCCAACATCACGCGTTGTCCTCGAAATAGGTGGATTGCCCGTTCGATCTCCGCCGCTGAAATCGCGTCCTGTTGGGGGTTCTTTGCCATGCGATCCAACTTACTGGATTCAGGCTGCCTCGCACAGTCGGGAGCTCCAGTGGCACGACCAACGGTACTCGATCCCTTCTCGTTGCAGCTGTGCACCGCTCTGGCGTATCATGGCGTCAGAACCAACGGATGGACGAGCGAACTGGAAATGGTTTGATGACAAGCGGGGGTAGATCCCGCCGGGGTAGCTCCTAGCCAGAGGCTCCGTATCGAGTGTTGCAGCGTTGGTATAAGGACGGCAACGTGACTGGTAACCAGACACTCGTCCGAAGTCCAGCGTTGAAGCGTACACAGAAAGGACGCGAGGATGTCAATCCCGAAGGCCGGGAGGACTTCCTCGATACGATGCTTTACGCATGGTGCTGGCATGACGAGGTGTTGGCTGGGCTTGGGCGCAAACTTGTCGACCTATGGTTCACTGAGGGTACGTTCACGGGCGAGCGGGCGAAAGATGTGGCCAGGGAAGTGGGCACGTCGCTCTACTCGACAGGCGGCATCGACCTAATGAGGATGATGTTCCGGCCTGTGACTGTCCTGCTCGGCAGTGAAGCTGCGTCCTCCCTTAACTTTGCCTGGTCTCGCATCGGTGGATGGATGCCGTAGGCACCAACACGTCAACGTGTGAATCTGGCCTAACTAATACAGGATTAGATCGTGCGGTGACCGAAGGAGAGAGGGCCGGCGGGGCGAAAGATGGCATAACGGGACCGGGGTTACCGGCCGAAAGGCCAGCCACAATCGTGTCCCCAGTTCAAGAAGCCCGCGGCGGGCGGTGTGAGCGGGCTGCTTCAGCGGTTGGCACGGAGCTTGCCAAGGGGTTTTTGTTTTGCATCGGGCCGCCCGATCGGCCGGCCAGGCGGGATAGCCATGGTGGCGCGGTGAGTGTCCTTTTGCTGGTCGTGCGACATCGCCATCACGTTGATCCTGTCGTTGCCTCTCTGGCCGAAATGGGCTATTCTGCCTTCGCTGACGTCTTCCAGCGATCGCGTTCTCAGAATGAGGGAATCGCACGGATGGCAAGGCCGGAGCACGGATGTTCAGCGGCCTACTTTGGACTGGGGCGGTTCTTGGGTCTTGTCTGCCGCGGTGCGGGGCGATGGTGGGCTGATGACAATCCGCGCGGGATGCAGCCGGCGCTGCGCTGCGGCCGTTGCGCATGGAGGCTCGTTCGCCGCTTCGCCCCCTCCCCTATCTCTCTCCCCCATCACGTGTTGCGATCAGACGGTGAGGCACTGGAGGCTGTAACGGCGCAACCCGTGACGGGGGAGAGGGGACTTCTCTGGCCCGACTTGATCATCAGCCCAGTGAAGTCGGTGGAGAATTGTGAGCGAGTTGTCGGCAGCATCCGCCGCGAGTGTCTCGACCATGTCATCGTGCTAAACGAACGGCATTTGTGCCGCATCCTGAGCGGGTACTTTGACTACTACCAGAATTCCAGGCCGCATCTGTCGCTCGATCGCAACTCGCCAACGCCACGCGCGGTGGAACTGCCGTCGCAGCGTCAGGTCATCTCCAATGGGCAGGTCGGCGGATGGCATCATCGATACTCGCGTGCTGCGTGATCGTAGGCATCCGCTTGAATGGCCGGTTCGGCGGTACCGGTCCGGCTGGAATGATGGAACAGCCTGATCCGCGAGCGATCGCCTGCTTCTGTGTGGCCATTTCCTCCCTCGCCACCCAAATCGACGCGTGGCCTTTCGGCCGATACATCCCCCGGATGAAATTCTCAGGAAGGGCGACTGATGAGGCGCGACGAAAAAAGGACTCACGCCAAGTCGACGTAAGTCCTTATCTGGTAAAGGCGAGGCCGACGGGAATCGAACCCGCAACCACCGGATCGACAGTCCGGTACTCTAACCAATTGAGCTACGGCCCCAGCAGCCAGTCGTGTTGAATTATAGCTCGGCCTTGGCGTGCCGCAAGCCCTGTCGCAGGGCCAATGCCGCGGCAAGAACTGGCCGGCGGGGAATCCTGGCGGCGGGCGAACCGATTGCCGGGGCATTGCCGGCTGGGCGGCACGCCGGCCTGCACGCCGATACGGGCGGCGGGTGTGTGGAGCGACTGAGTTTCGAAGTCATTTTGATCCATGGGGCATGTCGCAGTTCGGATTTCCATTTCCCGGATTTGGGCCAGAATGATCCGACTCAAAGGCGGCCGATTCCAGCCCGCGTGGGGGCTCATGAGTCTTCGGTGCGGTTGATGGGGTGAGACGAACTGGCGGTTGACTGCGCGGACATAATGCGGTTGACGGCATTCAGCAGCGCCTTGACGGTTGCCTCGATGGTATCGGTGGAGACGCCGACGCCGCGGTACGAGCGGCCTTCGTGTTCGATGACGAGCGACGCTTCGCCTTGTGCGTCGTGTCCGGAGGTCGCGCTGCGCACCTCGTAATCTTTGCAGATCATTTTCAATCCCGTGATCTGTTCGACGGCGTGGAACGCGGCGTCGATGGGTCCGTCGCCCGTGGAGACATCCTGCGAGCGCGCCTGTCCGCCGTTCTGGAGCGTCATTTTCACGCGGGGAGGATCGCCCATCCGCGAGACGATCTCAAACGAGATCAATCGCCAGTGTTCGGCGGTCGTGCCGAGTATCTGTTGTTCCATGAGTGCGATAATGTCGCCGTCGTAGATCTCTTTCTTTTTGTCCGCGAGCGTCTTGAACTCCTCGAAGATCCTCTGCAGCTGTTCGCCGGTCAGGCGGAACCCGAGCGCCTTGGCGCGGTCGGCCAGGGCGGCTCGCCCGCTGTGTTTTCCCAGCACGAGGTCGGTTTTGGCGAAGCCGACGTCCTCGGGCCGCATGATCTCGTAGGTCAACGGCTCTTTGAGCATGCCGTCCTGGTGGATGCCCGCCTCGTGGGCAAACGCGTTGCGTCCCACAATCGCCTTGTTGCGCTGCACGTGCATGCCGGTGATTCCGGAGAGCAGCCGGCTGGTGGGCAGCAGGCGTCGCGTGTTGATGCGCGTCTGGCACTTGAAAAGATCGTTGCGCGTCCGCAGGGCCATGACGACTTCCTCCAGCGAGCAGTTGCCGGCCCGTTCACCGATCCCATTGACCGTGCATTCGATCTGGCCGGCGCCGTGCTGGACGGCTGCCAGGCTGTTGGCGACGGCCAATCCGAGGTCGTTGTGACAATGGACGCTGATGACTGCCTTGTCGATGTTCGGCACGCGATGGCGCAGCATGCTGATCGTATCCCCCATCTGCGTCGGGACGGCGTAGCCGACGGTATCCGGGATATTGACGGTCGTGGCGCCGGCGTCGATGGCGGCTTCGACGACGCGGCAGAGGAAATCGTGTTCGGTGCGCACGGCGTCTTCGGGGGAGAACTCGATGTCGTCGCAGTAGCTCGCCGCGCGTTTCACACCTTCCACGGCGCGGCGCACGATTTCATCGCAGGTCATTTTCAATTTGTGTTCCCTGTGGATCGCGCTCGTGGCGAGAAACACGTGAATCCGCGGCCGTTCCGCGCGCTTCAGCGCCTCCCACGCCCGGTCGATGTCGCTGTCATTGCAGCGCGCCAGGCCGCACACGGTCGTGTCGCGAATGACCCCGGCAATCTCGCGGACGGCTTCGAAGTCGCCGGGCGACGCGATGGGGAAACCAGCTTCCAGCACGTCCACGCCGAGGTCCTGCAGGGCCTGGGCGATCTCCAGCTTTTCGGCGAGGTTCATGCTGGCGCCGGGGGACTGCTCGCCATCGCGGAGCGTCGTGTCAAGGATCGTGATTTGCCGTTGGTCGGTCATGGAAACGGGCCTCCAGGGGAAAACGTGCGGATCGAGGGGCAACCTGCCCAATCGCCGGCGGGGCGCAGGCCAGTTCCTCGGATGCCCGCGACTTGCGGCGAGCGGTCCGGTGGCGTGCCGACGTGCCGTGGCGACGTCTTGTGCGATCCCTCCCGATCCAGGTCAACAAAAAAACCCCGAGGTCTTGCGAGCCTCGGGGCGATTCGGAGTTCGTGCTTGTCGGTGCCGAAAAACCTCCCCTAAGGCTTGCCCAAGGCAAGCGCGCGCGGCAACAGCGACAAATGGGGGAAGTAACGGGCCGTCATTTCCAGCGTAATCCTTCTCTGATGGCGCGAACGTGGTCGCGCGTCCAGGAAAACTCGACACGTCGCGGCCTGCGGCCAATCGCAGGACGTGCACTCCTGCCCGTCCACGCGGCCGCAATGGGCGGGAGTGACCGTCTTGGGCGAGCGGCAGGAATGGACTTACCAGTAGGACGGGCACTCTTGCCCGTCGAACACGCACCGGACGGGCAAGAGTGCCCGTCCTACGGGTAGCTTCTCAACCGCCGCTCGTCATGCGACACACGCGCACCCTTCAGGCCACGCCAACCACCACCAAAATCTAGCCGCCGGCCGCACGGACGTCAAGATGTCACGGAGCCGGGTTCTGGATGCAGTAGACGTGCTGAAACGTGCGGGCGAACACCTGGCCTTCCGAGAAAGCGAGGGAGGCGTTCATCGGTTCGCCCAGGTCGTTCTCGGCCAGCACCGTGCACTCGGAAGGGTCCGGTTTGACGACGTAGGTCGTGCCCGCCTGATTCGCCACGTACAGGCGGCCTTCGGCAAGGCAAACAGAATTCCACGAGGCAACCTTGCCCAGCCGCTGTTTCCACAGGATCTCGCCGGTCGCCAACTCGACGCACCACGCGATTCCCGGCTCGTTCAGCACGTACATGTACGGGCCCACGATGACGCCCGAGCCGACTCGCTGCGGGTTCTTCTGGTCGTGTATCCAACGTCGGTGCGACGTGGTGATGTCACCCGCGCCGCGAGGATCGACGGCAATCACGGGTCCTTCATAGCCGGACATCGCCACGACGGTCTCCGGCGAAGTCAACGGGCTCGTGTAAACCAGTTTGCCCAGCCCACCCGACCTCCAGACGTCGACGCCCGTCAGCGGGTCCACGGCGTACAGCCACAGCGGCAGGCTGAGGAACAGCAGGTCCCGTTCGTTCACCTTGTCAATGACCGGCGTGCTCCATGAGCCGCGGTACTCGTCGATGCGGGCCGATGTCATCTCCGGAAACGTGCGGCGCCACAATTCGTCGCCGGTTCGCTTGTCCAGGGCCACGACGAACGATTGCAGTCCGGGACCGCAGTTCACGATCACCGCGTCCTGGTAAAGCACCGGGCTGGAGCCGGTTCCCCAGACGTGTTCGAAGCGGCCGACGTCTTTCCTCCACAGTTCCGTGCCGTCGAGGTCGTAGGCGACGATGCCGGCCGATCCGTGCCAGGCCACCACGCGCTGGCCGTCTGTGACCGGCGACGAGGAGCAGTGCGGGTTGCTTTCGTGTGTGGGTTCCGGATTCTCGCACGGCACGTGTCGCTCCCACAACACCTGGCCAGTAGCCCGATCCAGGCAGATCAGCGACCGACGATGGCCTTGATCGCTGGCGCAGGTCACGAACACGCGCTGGCCGGTGACGATGGGGGTCGAGTTTCCCGGGCCTGGCAGTTCCTTCTTCCATCGGACGTTCTCGCTGGCCGACCATCGCAACGGAAATCCGGAATCGGCCGAATGGCCGTTCCCCCGCGGACCTCGCCAAGCTGGCCAATCCTCGGCCCGCGCCGGTTGGATCGCGGCCAGAATCACCAGGGTCAGGCAGGCGGCCGTGCGGCCGCCTTGCCGTCCGGCTCGGTGCGCCAGACCGTACGGCCGGTGGACAGTCAAGTGCATCTCTCCCCTCCCCGTGACTCCCGCTTGATTTTCTGTGAATCCCCTGCCGATTCTACAATATCGCTCTGGCGTGGTGCGCTGATCGGCGGTAAATGGTACCATTCCTGACCGTGCTGCTGGGTCACCAACGAGGATAGCCGAGACCATGGTCGGCGAACACTTCGACGCGTGCGACCAGCCGCGACCGACCGGCAACCGGCCGGCGCGAGGTCGCCCGTATTTGGGTGTACATTTCTCCTGTTGTGGCGTCTACGCCAGGGTTTACGTCAACCGCGAGGACACCCAATACGTGGGGAATTGCCCGCGATGTGCGCGGCACGTCGTGTTCCGCATCGGTCCTGGCGGGACGGACGCGCGTTTTTTCACTGTGTATTGAGTCGCACGCGGTTTTCGCGTACACTCCGCCCTCCAAAGAACCCTACACGTCGCTTGTTCCTGCCCGCTGGACCGGCCTGAGTACGGGCGCCGGCGGGAGTTCCCGTTGTGTCAGAACGTGCCCGATTCGCAGGCAATCGTGCGTTCCTCAACGTTAGCTCGCGGAGGATTGCCGGGCACTGCCGGAGACAGGCGGGGTCGCCGCGGGCGGGACACGGGCTGCCGTTTGTTACGATTGGCTGACTTGGAATGCTCGATTTTGAAGTTCAACGGTGCTCGCGACGCTGTTGTCGGACAGATCAGGCCCTGAAACCGGGAGATACGTTTTATTCGGCGTTGGTGGCCGAGGGGGCTGAGGTCGTGCGGCGGGACTATTGCGAGCAGGCGTGGCAGGGTCCGCCGGACGGGACGATCGGGTGGTGGAAATCCGTGGTGGCGGAGCCCGAATCAACGCGGATGCGATGGGCGCCGAACGACGTGATATTCCACTATTTCGAGCAGTTGGAGGAACAATCCGCTCAGCCGGACATGCGGTATGTACTGGCGCTGCTGATGATTCGCCGGCGGATTATGCGTCTTGAGCAGATGGAATCGGACGAGCGGGGCAACGAAGTATTGGCGATGTTTTGCCCGCGGGACGAGCGTGAGTACCGGGTGGCCGTGGTCGTGCCGACCGGCGAGAGGGTTCAGGTGATCCAGAACGAGCTGGCAAACCTGTTATTTTCAGATCAAGCGTCTTCGTGAGGGAATGCGGGAATCTCCTCCGCGGGCAACGGCACCGCAGGGCGCAGGTTGCCGGACGAATTGTGCAAGACGCTGTGCGTGCCGAAAACGGTTCATCCACGCAAGGATGCTCAAGTGAACCTCCAGCGGAACATCGTGGTGTTGGTCCTGGCCGTGCCCTCGTTTCTGGCCGGGTGTCAAGGCCGCCAATTCTGGCTGCGCCGCGAC
>Ga0194111_10009839_pt1 | contig 10332 bp, 6 predicted proteins | sample TA2KigC300mmetaG_FD_146194 | JGI IMG/M metagenome (GOLD analysis project Ga0194111, IMG submission 146194) | Freshwater microbial communities from Lake Tanganyika, Tanzania - TA2015033 Kigoma Deep Cast 300m | ecosystem: Environmental > Aquatic > Freshwater > Lake | place: Tanzania: Lake... | reverse complement strand
GCCTGTACCATACACAACGGGGCGTCACGCAAGGTAGAATAACGGGCCGTGCCGCATTCGCGAAGTCAACATCAAGAAGGAGGCTCCCATGAGACAGAAGAGACATTGGCAGAAGCTCGCGGTCTGTTTGGCTCTGATCGCCTTGACCTGCGTTTCCGCGCGCGGCGCGGATGACGCGACGGACGGTTTCGTCCCGTTGTTCAACGGACAGGATCTGTCAGGGTGGGTGCCGATCAATGTGGCGCCCAGTACCTTCAGCGTGCGTGACGGCATCATCGTTTCGACGGGCATCCCCACGGGGCTGATGCGAACCCAGCGACAGTACGAGAACTTCATCATCGAATTGGAGTGGCGGCACATGAAACCGGGTGGGAACGCCGGACTGTTCGTCTGGGGCGACGGGCTGCCGGCGTGCGGGACGCCTTTCGCCCGCGGAATGGAAGTCCAGATTCTCGACAACGGCTTCAATGCCCAGGGCAAGAACGAGTGGTACACGACTCACGGCGACGTCTTCCCCGTCATGGGTTCGAAAATGACGCCCACGGGCCGCATCTCGAGCACGGGCCAGCGCAGCTTCCCGCTCGAGGAGCGATCCAAGAGTTCGCCCGAGTGGAACCACTACCGGCTGGAAGCCAGCGACGGCGTGCTGCGGCTGAGCGTCAACGGCAAGGAAGTCACCGTGGGCAAGGATGCGTCACCGCGAAAAGGCTTCCTCTGTCTTGAATCGGAAGGGTCCGAGTGCCATTTCCGAAACATCCGCATCCGCGAACTGCCGTCGACCAACCCGTCACCGGACGAAATCGCCGACCCGGCCGAGGGCTTCGTCCCGCTCTACACCGGCGTCGACTTGAGCAACTGGCGAGCAGACGCCGGACACGAAGGCCACTGGCAGCCTAGTGACTGGAAACTGTCATACGATGGAAAGAGTGAGGCGGCGGACAAGAACCTCTGGTCCGAGAAGGAATTCGGTGATTTCGTCCTCGTGTGCGACTGGCGCTGGACACGCAAGCCCGAACCGAAACCGCTCCCAGTCGTTCTCCCCAGCGGCGACCAGGCAGTCGATGAAGCCGGCCAGCCGAAAACCGAGGTCGTGCCCGACGCCGGTGACAGCGGCGTGTATTTGCGCGGGAACAGCAAGAGCCAGGTGAACATGTGGTGCTGGCCCGTCGGTTCCGGAGAAGTCTATGGCTACCGCACGGACAGCAGTCAGCCGGCGGAAGTCCGCGCGGGAGTCACACCGAAGAAGAACGCCGACAAACCGATCGGCCAGTGGAACCGGTTCATCATCACGATGAAGGGCGACCGGCTGACCGTGAACCTGAACGGTGAAACGGTGATCGAGAACGCGCAACTGCCCGGCGTCCCCAGTCGCGGCCCGATCGCCCTGCAGCATCACGGCGACCCGATCGAGTTCGCGAACATATTCGTCAAGGAACTCTGATGCGATGAACGCTCGCGAACGTGTCCTGGCGGCCTTTGCCCACACGGAACCGGACCGAGTGCCGCGCTGGTGTGGCGCCAGCGACGAATTCCGGGCCAAGGCCAAGGCCGCGCTGGGACTGGACGACGAGGCGCTGCGAGTCCGTTTGGGCGACGATTTCCGCCGCGTGTTCTCCAAGGTCGCCGGGGCCGATCAGCCGCTCGGCCCCGGCGTCGTCTGCCGAACGGTGTTCGGCATCGAACGGCGCGGCGTCGGATTCGGGCAGCCGACTTCCCACCCACTCCAAGAAGCCTCGCTGCGGCAAGTGCACGACTACCCGTGGCCGGATCCGGACCGCGTGGAAGTCTCGACCATTCGAGCGGATGCCGAGCGTTATGGCGGCCAGTACGCCATCCTCGGCGGCGAATGGTCGCCGTTCTGGCACGACGCGATCGATCTGGTCGGCATGGAGCAGCTGTACTACAAGATGTTTGACGAGCCCGAGTTCGTCGATGTGTTGCTGCGGCACATCGTGGATTTCTACTTCGAGGCGAGCCGCCGCGTGTTCGATGCCGCGGCCGACGCGATCGACGTCTTCTTCATCGGCAACGATTTCGGCTCACAGACGGGGCCGCTGTTGGGCGTGGATCAGTTCGAGCGGTTCCTGCTGCCGCCTTTGAAGCGGCTGATCGACCTGGGGCACGATTACGGATTGCTTGTCCAGTTGCACTGCTGCGGCGGATTCGAGCCGCTGATGCCGCTGATGATCGAGGCCGGGCTCGACGGACTCCACGCGCTGCAGCCCTGTTGCCACGGCATGGACCTGGCCCAACTGAAGGCGCGGTACGGACACCGCATCCTGCTGAACGGCGGCATCGATTCGCAGCGTGTGCTGATCGAAGGCACGCCGGCACTGGTGCGCGAGAAGACGCGCGAGGTGCTCCAGATCATGATGCCCGGCGGAGGCTACGTCGCCGGGGCCAGCCACGATTGGATCCTCGAAGAGACTCCCCTGGAAAACGTGCTGGCCATGTTCGACGCCATCGACGAATTCGGAACCTACGATCGCTGAGACCGCGTTGGAACCCTCCACGTCATGGCGACGCTTTTAGCGCCAACCCTCCGACTTCTCCCATCGGCAGCGGCGGGTTAGAATGGCTGGTGGCAAGTCCGTTCCTTTCGCGGGGTACACAGATCATGACGCTGGAGCAGTTGGAACAACGGGTGCGCGATCTGGAGGAGCAGGTTGCGGAATTGCGGCGTGAATTGACGCCGCTAAGGCCGATGGGCGGCGTCAAGGAAACCTTCGGCGTGTTCGCCGAGGATCCAGAGTTCGATGAGATCGTCCGGTTGGGCCGTGAGTATCGGAATCAGGCCAACGCTGAGGAGCAGTGATGTTGGTTCTCGATACGGATCATTTGACGGAGTACCAGCGCGGAACATCGGTCGAGGCTTTACGACTGAAGAAAAGGCTCGACGCTGCCACGGCTCCCTTCGCAACGACGATCATTACCGTGGAAGAGGTCGTGCGCGGGTGGATGGCGGCCATTCGCCGGACTCAGGATCCAAGACGCCAGATCAATATGTACGCGAGTCTGCAGCGGCTCTTTCGGTTCTTTGCCACATGGAACGTTTTGGAATGGAACGATTCAGCCGCTGACGCGTTCGAATCATTCAAGCGCGCGAAGATCAGGATTGGAACAATGGACTTGAAGATCGCGAGCATCGCGTTAGCCAACCAGGCGACGCTGCTGACGCGGAACAGGAACGATTATGACCGAGTTCCCGGTCTTCGAACCGAAGACTGGCTGTCTTGATCCGCTCGAACCGAGTGCCTCGGTTCATCATGCCTTGATCTGAGAACTCCACACGGATGCCATGGATTTGGCGCCGCAAGTGCCCCCACCTGAGGTGGAAATGGTGGAACAACGCCGATGGCACGCGGACACAGTCGTGGATCGGCATCACGCGATCTCCCATCGATTCACAGACAGGCGGCCATGGGAATCCGACGTTGGCCGTCACGATGGCCATTGCACACCCGATCTGCGAAGTTGCGAAGGAACCCGTTACAACGCGTTTCGCGGGTCTCCTGGCCACGACCTGTTCGAAGGGGCGCATCCAATGGGACACAACTGGGTGACCAGGGCGCTCGATCTCTACTTGCCAAGCGGGATCGGGGAAATGCGCCGAGTGCGTTCGTTCTGATCTTCGTGGCGGTCAACGCTGTGAGCGACCAGGTAGGGGCGATGTGGAGGCAGCCTGAATCGAGCAGCGGCATACATTGGGTTCGACCATGCCAAGGGCTCGTCCGAGCCGTCCGGAAAATACTGGAACGGCTTGCCTGTCACGGGGTCAGCTAGAAAACGGGGTCGATCATGGAGTCGTCTCCAAGGTCACCGGCCGTAGACGATGCGGCACTTGGCGATCCGCGCGTTGGTGGAATCGAGCACGAACAGCCGGTCCTTCCAGACGGCCAGTGCGGCGATGGTGCCGAAAGGAAGCTCGGGATGCGGGTGGTCGCTGCCTGGTCCCAGGCAGTCCATGTTGCCGTAACTGCCGAACTCGCCCACGAGTTGCCCCGTCTCGCAGTGCACGACCTGCACGCTGAACTTGTTGGCCACGTACAGATACCCCTTGCCATCCAGGGCCTGGTGCAGCCTGGGGTTGAGGCAGACGCACGTGGTCTGCATCCATTCGACCCGCCCGGCGCCGCACGCGACGACGCCATCCCAACGCCTGGACCAGATCGGCTTGCCGCCCGAACGGCCGTATTTCGCCAGATACAGGTCGCGCGGCGTCCAGTCTCCTTCGGCCGTCCGCACGGGCCCTTGAGGGCAGGACAACACGTACAGGTTCCCTTCATCGTCGGCGAGCAAGCCGCGGGTGTCGATGAGTTGGAGCAACCCTCGCTCCCGGAGGTTTCCGTCGCTGTCGTACACGTCGACGGCGTTCCGCGCGTTCACGTAGTAGAGATTGCCGCGCGCGTCCACGTCCATCCCGCGGTAGACGAAATGATTGCGCGGCTGCACGGCCGGCTGCGGCATTCGGTCGACGATCAGCGCGTTGCTCCCCGCGGCGGAGAACGGCAGCGGAGTTCCCTCGCGGTCAAACCGCAGGACTTCCACGCGGTCGTCGCATCGTCTCCAGCGGTACGTTCTGCCGTCCTTGCCGAAGAACGAGTCCAGATACCGCGGTTCGTCCGCGTGGCGGAAGACGGGCGTCGCATGGGCCTGCTCGTAAATCGGCTCGCCGTTCCAGTCGGGTTTCTCGTTGAATGGCAACGGCGGCCATCGCTTCAGCACGTTCCCCTCCTGGTCGATCCGGAAGACTTCTCCGTACACGCCGCGATGGTAATAGGAATCGTCTTCCACATAGAGGTGGCCCGTGTCGGGATCGACGTTGAGTGCGGGCAGGTAGCCGTATTGCACCGGACTGGACAACTTCGCGCCGTCGTCCGCCCACGTTCCGTTGAGTGACAGGGTATTGCCATCGAGTTGCAGGAGCGTTCCACGGCCCGCGCCGTTGGCGATCCAGACCAGGGGCGGGCTGGCGCCGCGATCCAAGGCGATCCGGACCGTGTCGGCGTCGAGTGGGTCGGAGATCGCCAGCAGTCGCGGCTGCCGCCAGCTGTTGAGTTTGATCAATCTTCGTTCGGATCCGACGAGCGCCAGCACATACAGGTACTGCTCGCTGTCCATCGCCAGCCCGGTGGGGTTCACGAGCGGCACGTCCTGCCCGTCGCGCTGGAAGCTGGTCACGGAGGCCGCGAGGCGGCCGTCGAGTTCGAACACCTGCAGCCGGTGGTTGCCGGAGTCGGCAACGAGCAGGTGGTCGTCGATGGCCAGTCCGCACGGTTGGTTGAAGTGCGCCTCGTCAGTCCCGGGTTGACCCTCGAAGCCGAGATGGTCTCGACCAGGTTCTTCGGTCCGCTCGCGTCCGTTGAATTGGAAGTCCCGCGCGGCGTCCACGAGGACGCCGTCCCGCAGCCGGTACTTCCAGACAGTCTCGCCCTGGCCGCGGCCGGGGACTTCCCAGTTCGTGGAGTAGAACTGGGAGAGGGGCGACCACAGGCCGCCGGAGACGTACAGGTTTCCATTACGGTCGAAACAGAAGTCGGGCAGGCAGAACATGCCGTAGGAAAGGTACGGTTGCAGTCCGACGGCGTGCCAGGGTCCGACGAGCCAGCCGGCTTGTTCAAACGGCTCGTTGCGTTGTGGATTGTAGATGGACGTCCAGCCTTCCGCCGGCAAGCTGCCGTCCGGTTTCATTCGCCACAACGTTCTTTTGAACAAGTTGGACATGATCAGGTCGCCGCGGGGCGCGATGGCCAGGCTCTGGGGCAAGTGCCAGTACTCGCCGTACAAGCTCGGTTCCGTGGCGCATGTTTCGAACAGAGTCGGGACGACCAGCTCCACGCCGTCCTCGACGACGGTTCTCCGGCACAGGTCGTTCAGTTGCGCGCGAGGCAGCGTGGGGTGGAACGGCATGATGGTGCGGATATACGTGCCGCGTCGATCGAAGACGCGCAACTCGATGGCACTCTTCCTGCGGGCTGCCGAGAGGACGTACAGTTCACCCGTTCGCTCGTCCACGGCCAGGTCCCAGATCAGCGCCCGCGCGTGCACGTTGCCGCCCATCAGGAATTCCTCCAGCTCCAAGCGCACTTCGCCGGTGGTGCACGGGTGGCTGGAGCCGGGGCCCAGCCGTATCGGTTGGTCGCCGGCCGCCGTGGCTTCCGTTGGCGGGTTGAATCCCTGGCGGAAGCCGCCATCGAGCTGGTAGCACCCGGCGTAGTTCGCGGGCGCGGGAGCGGGAATTTGATCCCGCGGTGGGATGCCGGCGAGTGTCCCCGCATCGGCCGGGTCGGCGAAATCACCGTTCCAGCAGTACGTCGTTCCGGCTCGCGCGTCGCGACGCCGGACGTTGAAGCCGATCGTTGACGTCAACGACTTGTTCTTGTCGAAGATCTCAAAGGGAAGCGAGAATTCCGCGATCCACCCACGGTCGCTCGCGGCCGTGGCGCATTGAAATCGCGGCTTCCGGCGGTTCCACGTCGGGTCGTGCCACGGCGGCCGGCGCTCGTGATACGACGCCTGCACCGTTCCCTTTTCTGTCACGATGATGACGTAGCAGGAATTGCGGTCGTGGTTCGAATCGATCAGCAGGGCGACCTGTTCCTGGAGTGAGAGGTCGGGCGACTGCGCCGGCGGCGTTTGACCCTGTCGTCCGTCGCTCGTTTGGCAGACGACCGCGACGTAGAGACGATCGGCGTCGCGCAGCAGGAACGCCTCGGTCGGAGCCGTCGCCGGCTCCGCCGATGGCGGCCCCAAGGGGCCCGTCTTGGCCGCTCGCGTCCAGCATGGATCGTCGAGTTTCCCGTCGATCCGAGGCGGCTCGTCGCAGTGCGGCACCTGCAACGACGGCCGATCCGAAGGGGCATGGCGACTCACTAATGACACATGTGTGTCATTGTCTTCAGCCGCCAGCCACGGTGGCGACGCCAGCGATGAGAACACGATGACGGAAAAACAAGCCACAGTCGTGCATGCATGTCGGCGCGAGATCATCTCCGTGGTTCCTCCCCGTCGCGGCCCGCGGCCGCAAACAACGTAGGACGGATTGGCAATCCGTCCCACAAAGATGCGCGCACGGCTCGCGGATGTTTCAGCGTAGGACTCTAGTGCGGCCCTCGGTCAAAGGAAGTGACATTCCAGCGAGGCGTTGCCTCCCATTAACTTGCGTGTGAAAACGCCGCCATGGCGAATGGGACAAAACGGACTGATGGGACCAATGGGATGGGGCCTTACCGATTTCCCATTCCCGATTCGTCACTCCAAATCCGGGCCGGCGATACGTTCTCCCCTCAATTGCCGTGCTTGGTCCTCGCGGTTGAACGTCCCGTAGAACACGGCGTTCGCGTCCATCCAGGTGATCAGCCGTTCCCAATCCTGGGGTGACAAATGTACGTCATAGTGGCCGTTGGCGAGAATGGTCAGCAGTTTGCTGCCGCGCGCGCCGTACTGGTCGGGCAGGGTCCTGGCAGGTCCGTCGCTGTCACGGAACTTAACGCGGCTTACCAGGGCGTTGTAGGATTTCGAGAACTCCGACTCGGGCTCTCCCGTGAGAATGACGCCGCCGTGTTTCTCCGCCGGTGCCGCCGGATTGTGGCACGCGACGCAGTGCCGGTCGAGCGTGGGCTGGACGAGCAGCGGGTAGCTGAACGGCAGAGATCCGTCGGGGCCGGGAGTGATGGCCGAGGGAGGCCGTCGCAAGGCCAGGGCGATGGATCCGGTTCGCGAGGCGTCGGGCGTGGACGTGCCGTGTTCGTGGCAACCCACGCACGCCACGTTTTCGCCGGGCTGGAGATAGACCAGGCTGTACATCGTCTGGACTGCCCGGCCCTGTTCGTCCAGGGCCTGGAACATGACGGCCTTGCGTGCCGGGGCGCGGAAGTAGGCCGAACCGTCGGGTTCCACTGGGACGGTGCCCAGCACCTGTTTTCCCGGCGCCCCGCGCGCCGCGCCCGGAGGCGGATCGCCCATGTCGGGTGTGGTCTTGGGCAGCACCTGGATGACGCGCAAGCGGGTGATGCGTTCCGCGGAAAGCGGAGTCCAGCTGGCGTAGACGTTTTCGACGAAAAACGTCCCTTCCGTTGGTTCCTCCGCCGGTTCTTTCTCCGTTTCTTCCACCGCCAGCGCGGAGGGCAAGGCCGGCGGCTTCTCGCGCGGCCGCAGCGGCATCGGCCAGGAACTCGAGATGTTCAAGTCCCGGTAGAGCAGCTCCCTGTTGCCGAAGCAGTCGACCAGGTAGAGACCGAACAGGTGCGGCGGGTTCTTGGACGGTTCGCCGCGCAAGATGTCGAACGTGTAAGCGGCCAGGCAGTACTTCTCGGACAGCGGATAGGGGCTGCGGAAGCAATGACCGGGCCAGCGGATCGTCGGGAGCTGCTGTTCGATCTCGGGCGGCCAGCGTCCGCCGAAGCGGCTCTGCACCGGGAACTCGGATTCGTAGAACGGCACGTCGGGCGTGAACCGCGTGATCGGCTCCAAATCGTTGATGCCCTTGGCCACGTCGACCAGCACGATCGATCCGGCGGGCATGCTGTGGTGGGCGCAGGCGGTGCCCATGACGCGGTGTGACCCGGGGATCGGCCGCGCTTCCCAGATGCCCATCGGGTTGAGCGTGCTGTTGCCGTACCAGATCCGGACGTCGCTGCCGTCGGGTTTCACGGTCCAGAGATGCTGGAAATTGACGGCTTGCCGATCCACGTAGTCCCACCGCGTGTAAAGGACGCGGCCGTCGTGGAGCACGGCGGGATCGTACTCGTGCGTGTCATGGAAGGAGACGACGCGCACATTGCTTCCGTCCGCCTCGCAGATCGCCAGCGTGTGGGTGGGGCACGGGCCCTTGCCGCAGCGATGGAAGCCGCCGCGACGCGTGGAACAGAAGATGATCTTGCCGTTGGGCAGCACGCACGGCGAATGGTCGTCATAGGGTCCGTCGGTGAGCTGCGTCAGATTTCCGCCGTCGGCGTCGACGGAGTAGAGGTGGTAGAAGCGATCCGGATGCTGGCCGTAGAAACTCGGGTCCGACGGCGCCTCCGCGTACGCGAACAGGATTCGCCGACCGTCGTAAGAGACCTCGGGTCGGTAGTAAGCGCCCTGCGGAAGTTGGTCGCGAACCAAGGGCCGAACGCGCATCGACCGGCCGGGCTCTTCCAGCACGAACACGCCGCCGCCCGGCCGCGCGCAGTCTCCGTGGAAGGAGACGATGTGCGAGCTGTAGGCGCCGCCCGGCACGTCCTGCGCGAACACGAGGGGACCCGTCCGCGCCAGGGGATTCCGCAGGGCAATGCGGCGCCGCGCCCGATGCACGTCGCGCCACAGCGATTCCCATTCGCATTCCGCGGTTTGCGGACTTGCGTTGAGCAGCTCCCATTTCGCGCGCAGCGCCGCCCATTCGGCCTCTTCCGCTTCCAGGCGAGAGCCGCTGTTACGAAGATCCTCGAGCAACAGATCACCACGCCCCAATGTCTCGTGGGCGGCTTCCGCGACCGTCCGCGCGGCTCGCGGCGTGCCGATGCCGTCCTGCATGCGCCAGTCCCACTCGATCAGCACTTGCTCCATGCCTGCGCGGAGGACCGGGTGTCGCGGCGGAGGGCACGCGACGTCCTTCTGCTCGAATGTAATGTGGACCGGCGCGGCGGTGCCGGAGGTTTCCAGGTGGATCTCCCGCCAGCGAGCCACTGCCTCGCTGCCCGCCGCGCGCGTGGTGAGACGCACCTGGTGGGTTGTGTCGGTCGCGTCCAGCGGGATGCTCAACGTGGTAGCCCGCCCGGCGTGCAATGTCTCGATCGCCTGCTTCGCGCCGACCGAGATCTCCACCGTCGCCGTCTCACCCGCCACGAGATCCACGCGAACGGACAAGGATGACGCGCCGTCACGCAAGGGAAACGGCACGACAATACCGGCGGTCTCGTCGCCCTGCACACACGCGACGAATGCGCCGGCATACGCCAGGACAGCCACCTGCGGCCCCGTGCCGTCCGCGACCAGTATGAAACCGGCCACCTCGCTGGATCTCTCTGTCATCGCTCGCCCGTTGGCCGTGAACTGCAGCGAGTCCAACGCGACGGTCACCGGTGCGGCCAAGTCCGTACTGCTCGGTTCCGCGCCCGGTACACGTACCGGTGCCATGATACCGGCCAGCGCCACGAAAAGGACCGACCAGTTCGTGACGGCCCGCGGTTTCCTCCAAGCGGTCATTGTACTTCTCCCTTGCGGTCTCTCGTGAACGTTGGACGTTGGACGTTCGAAGTTGAAAGTTGCTGACACTAACGTTTTCTATGTAGTCGAATTTCGGAGGTTTTCGTGCTAGCACACAAATCGGTTTCGGTGACGACCGAAGGA
>Ga0194111_10009832_pt1 | contig 10337 bp, 7 predicted proteins | sample TA2KigC300mmetaG_FD_146194 | JGI IMG/M metagenome (GOLD analysis project Ga0194111, IMG submission 146194) | Freshwater microbial communities from Lake Tanganyika, Tanzania - TA2015033 Kigoma Deep Cast 300m | ecosystem: Environmental > Aquatic > Freshwater > Lake | place: Tanzania: Lake... | reverse complement strand
TTCTAAAGGGGGATTTTTCAACGGACAGAGAATAACTGGATATTATGTGACACATTACTGGTATAAGCAGTCGGGATGCGTTTCTCTTTCTCTCTATAAATTTCCGATTTCCGTGATCGGTGACGACAGTATTTTTTCTTGACAATATAGTTAAGCATTATATATTCTGACACTTAATTCATAATATAAACTTGTGATGCATTATTGTCGGGGGCCACACCATGGCAGACCAGAAGCTTCCCAGGCGGGAGAGGGAGAAATTGCGCCAACGTCAGGAAATACTCAGCGTTGCGCTGGACCTCTTTTCCCAGAAGGGCTACCATAACGTCGCCATGCACGAGGTTGCCGCCCAGGCCGAGTTTGCCATCGGCACCCTCTACAAGTTCTTCCAGAACAAGGAAGATCTCTACAAAGCCCTGGTGCTGGAGGAGTGCGACCGGTTCGAGGAAATACTCCAGGCAGCCCTGGCCCAGACCGAGGACGAGGTGGAGAAATTGCGGCATTATGTCCGGGCCAAAGGGCAGTGGTGCCGGGATAATCTTCCCTTTGTCCGCCTTTTTCTGGCGGAAAGCCGGGGAGCCAGCTTTAATATCAAAGCAGGCCTGGATGACGAGTTGCGGCAGCGGTACTATGTCTTCATGGAAAGAATTGCCTTAATTTTTGAGCGCGGCATCAAAAACCGGCGATTTAAAAAGATCGCCGAGCCGTATTTCCTGGCGGTGGCCCTGGACAGCGTCGTGGATGCTTCCCTGTTGCTTTGGCTGGACGCGCCCGAACGCCACCCTTACCCGGAGGATCCGGAGGCCGTTTTGGGGATATTCTTCCAGGGCCTGCTGGAGGCCTGAAGTTGTGCTTTCATAATAGCTAGTGGAGAAATTTTTTATGCAACCCACCAGAGACCTTTCCCGGCCGTTACCCCGGGCCATGGCGTGGGCGGCGCTGATGCTGCTGGTGCTGGGCGGCTGCTCCGGCGGCGGCGACCAGCAGGCCCCCCCGCCGGTCCCGGAAGTGGCCGCAGTGACCCTTAAGACCCAGGCGGTGGAGCTCACCACCGAGTTGCCGGGGCGGACCTCGGCTTTTCTCGTGTCGGAGATCCGCCCCCAGGTCAACGGCCTCATCCAGAAGCGGCACTTCCGGGAGGGTGCTGATGTCAAAACCGGGCAACTGCTCTACCAGATCGATCCTGCCCCGTTTCAGGTGGCCCTGGATTCAGCGAAGGCTTCCCTGGCCAAGGCCCAGGCGAATCTGCCCACCATCCAGCTTCGGGCCGAACGCCACCGGGAATTACTGGCCGACCGGGCGGTGAGCCGGCAGGACTACGATGACGCCGCCGCGGCCTTGGAACAGGCCCGGGCCGAGGTGGAATACTGGAAAACCGCGGTGGCCGGGGCCCGCATCAATTTGGACTACACCCGGGTCAGCGCCCCCATCTCCGGCCGCATCGGCAAGTCCAGCGTCACCGACGGTGCCCTGGTGACCGCCTATCAGCCCGCTGCCCTGGCCACCATCCAGCAGATCGACCCCATTTACGTGGACGTCACCCAGTCTTCGGCGGAGCTTCTGCGTCTGCGGCGTCATTTCGAGTCCGGCCAGCTCAGCAATGACAACGCCAGGGGCAGAAAAGTCCGCATCCTCCTGGAGGACGGCACGCCCTATCCCCTGGAGGGCTCCCTGCAATTCCGGGACGTCACGGTGGATGCCGCCACCGGGTCGGTCACCTTGCGCATCGTGGTTCCCAACCCCGATCATCTGCTCCTGCCGGGTATGTTCGTCCGGGCCGTGGTCCAGGAAGGCATCGCCGAACAGGCCCTCCTGGTGCCGCAGCAGGGGGTGAGCCGCAACCCCAAAGGAGAGCCCCTTGCCCTGATCGTGGACGATGCCGGGACGGTGCAGCAGCGGCTCCTGACTCTCCATCGGGCCATCGGCAACCAGTGGCTCGTGGCCTCGGGTCTGGCGCCGGGAGACCGCCTGATTGTCGAGGGCATGATGAAGGTGCGGCCAGGGGCGCAGGTCAAGGTCGTTCCCTGGGATAAACCTCAGGCCGTTGGGGAAGCCTCACAGACGGAACGCCCGTCGGCGAAAGCGGACTGACGGAGGCCGCTGATGTTATCGAACTTCTTTCTGGACCGTCCGGTCTTCGCCTGGGTTGTCTCCATCATCATCATGCTGGCCGGGTGCCTGGCCATCTACAATCTGCCCATCTCCCAGTATCCGCCCATTGCGCCGCCCTCCATCGCCATTGACGCCTTCTATCCGGGGGCCTCGGCTGAAACCGTGGAACACAGCGTGGTGCAGATCATTGAGCAGAAGATGACCGGCTTCGACAAGCTGCTCTATATGTCCGCCACCAGCGATGCCTCCGGGGCCGGCCGCATCGAACTTACCTTTGCGCCCGGGACCGATCCGGACCTGGCCTGGGCCCAGGTGCAGAATAAACTCCAGCTGGCCATGGCCAATCTGCCCGATACGGTGCAGCGCTCCGGCGTCAAGGTCAGCAAATCCACCCGGAACTGGCTCATCATCGTGGGTTTAACCTCGGAAGACGGCAGCATGAATGAGTTTGACCTGGCGGATTATGCCCAGGCAAACATCGAGCAGGTTCTGGCCCGGGTCCCGGGGGTAGGTGAAGTGGAAACCTTCACCTCCCAGTACGCCATGCGGATTTGGATAAGTCCGGAAAAGCTGACCGATTTCCGTCTTACCATGGAAGATGTCATCCAGGGATTGCAGGCCTACAACGTAGAGGTTTCCGCCGGTCAGTTCGGGGGGATACCCGCAGTGGCAGGGCAGCGGTTGAATGCCTCCATCATCGTGCAGAACCTGCTTAAGACACCGGAGGAGTTCGCCGCTATCCCCCTGCGGGTCAACCCCGACGGCTCCATCGTGCGGGTGCGGGATGTGGGCCGGACGGAGTTGGGCACCGAGCGCTATGGCAGCAAAGTGCTGTACAACGGTCAACCGGGGGCCGCCCTGGCCGTCCGGCAGGCCCCCGGCGCTAATGCCCTGAAAACCGCCGATGCCGTCAAGGCCAAAATGCAAGAGTTGTCCCATTATTTCCCTCCCGGCATGAAGGTCATCTACCCCTATGATACCACCCCGTTTGTTAAAGTAGCCATCAACGAGGTCGTCAAGACCCTCTTTGAAGCGATTTTCCTGGTCTTTCTGGTAATTTTTGTCTTCCTGGGGAATTTCCGGGCCACCCTGATTCCCACCCTGGCCGTGCCGGTGGTAATTTTGGGGACGTTTGCTGTCCTGGGCCTGTTCGGTTTCTCCATCAATATGCTCACCATGTTCGCCATGGTGCTGGCCATCGGCCTGCTGGTGGACGACGCCATCGTGGTGGTGGAAAACGTGGAGCGGGTGATGCGGGAAGAAGGGCTGCCCCCCAAAGAGGCGACCCGCAAATCCATGGGGGAAATCACCAGTGCTCTGATCGGCATCGGCCTGGTGCTGGCCGCGGTGTTCGGTCCCATGGCCTTTTTCGGGGGCTCCACCGGGGTCATCTATCGCCAGTTCTCGGTGACCATTATTGCCGCCATGCTTTTGTCAGTCGTAGTGGCCCTGATTCTGACGCCAGTACTGTGTGCTTCTCTCCTCAAACCGATGGCTGCCGGTCATGATCCGGCTCAGACCAGCTTTTTCCTTTTTCGACCCTTCTTCCGCTGGTTCGACCGCGGCTTTTTTTGGACCAGAGATAAATACGTGGTCATGGTCGATGGGATTTTGAGGCGTAAATACCGTTACCTGGTGGTTTACCTGCTGATCGTGGTGGCCCTGATATTTCTGTTTCAGCGGATGCCCACCGCCTATCTCCCTAACGAGGATCAGGGCATTATGTTTGTCCAAACGATGCTGCCGACGGGTTCAACCCTGGAGCAGACCCAGGAGATCCAGGATAAAGTCCGGGAGCATTTTCTGGTGGCTGAAAAGGACGCAGTGGCGTCTATTTTTACGGTAGCTGGCCGGGGCTTTTCCGGAGCCGGGCAGAATGTCGGACTGGCCTTTGTCAAGCTCAGAGACTGGGAACTGCGCCCGGGGGCGGACCTGAAAATCAACGCCCTGGTGGGACGGGCCATGGCCAAGTTCTCCCAGTTCCGCAACGCCATGGTGTTTGCTTTTCCCCCGCCGGCTGTTGTTGAGCTCGGCCGGGCGGGTGGCTTCGACTTTCAATTGCAGGATCGTATCGGGCTGGGACATGATGCCTTGATGCAGGCCCGGAATCAATTACTCGGCCTGGCTGCCCAGGACCCGAGGTTGACCCGTGTCCGTCCCAGCGGCCTGGAAGATGTGTCACAGTACCGCATCGAGGTGGATTGGGAAAGAGCCGGCGCTTTAGGGGTCCCCATCAACGCTATTCACCACACCGTGGCCGCGGCCTTCGGCAGCGCCTATGTTAACGACTTTATCCAGGGGGGCCGGGTCAAGCGGGTTTACGTCCAGGCTGATGCTCCCTACCGCATGTTGCCCAGCGACCTGGAGCGGCTCTTCGTGCGCAATGTTGAGGGGACGATGACCCCCTTCACTGCTTTTGCGTCCGGTTACTGGTTCAAAGGGTCGCCGCTCCTGGAGCGCTTCAACAGCTTCCCGTCCAGGAACATCTGGGGCGAACCGCCCCCGGGTAAGAGTTCCGGGGAGGCCATGCAGGCCATGGAGGAGATCGTGGCGCAGTTGCCCAAAGGCATCAGTTTTGACTGGTCCGGCATCTCCTACCAGGAGCGGATGGCCAAGGCCCAGACCGGGCTGCTTTATACCTTTTCCATAATCGTCATTTTCCTCTGCCTGGCAGCTCTGTACGAGAGCTGGACCGTCCCCTTTTCCATTCTGCTGGCCCTGCCCCTGGGGGTCATCGGCGGCGTCATGGCCTCATCACTGCGGGGCTTGCCCAACGATGTCTACTTTCAGATCGGTCTCCTAACTGTTCTGGGCCTCACCACCAAAAACGCCATTCTCATCGTGCAGTTCGCCATGGCTAAAATAGAGGAGGGCAAGGGGCTGATTGAGGCCACTTTGGAAGGATCAAAATTACGGCTCCGTCCCATCGTGATGACCTCTTTAGCCTTCGGTTTCGGGGTCCTGCCCCTGGCTTTGGCCAGCGGGGCCGGGGCCGGAGCCCAGACGGCCATCGGCACCGGCGTGCTGGGCGGCATGTTCACCGCCACCTTTTTGGCGATCTTCTTTATTCCCCTCTTTTTTGTGGTGGTGGTGCAATTTTTCGGCAAGAAGCATAAAGGAGCCGGGGCAGAGCCCGGTTCTGAAACGGTCAGTATGGCGGAGGGTCGGTGAGATGATCCGGAAGTTTTTATGGTTGGCCTTGGCAGCCGTTGTGCTCGGCGGCTGCACCATGACGCCGAAATATTCCCGGCCCAGTGCACCTATCCCTGTGGATTGGCCCAGCGGCCCGGCCTATAAGAACGCCGCCGCCTCCCCAGGGGCGCCTCTGGCCGAGGACCTGCCCTGGCGGGACTTTTTTACCGATGTCAAATTGCAGGAGATCATCACCACGGCCCTGGAAAACAACCGCGATTTGCGGCTGGCCACTCTGAATGTGGAACGGGCCCGGGCGTTATATCGCATCCAGCGGGCCGAACTTTATCCTGCAGTGGAGGCGGGGGCCCGGGCCAGCCGGGAGCGGGTGCACCTTTCCGGCACCAAAGGTTTAACCACCGTGGAACAATACGGCGTCAATCTGGGGCTTACCGCCTGGGAGATCGATTTCTTCGGGCGCATCCGCAGCCTGGCCCAAAGCGCCCTGGAAGAATATTTTGCCACGGCCCAGGGCCGCCGCAGCGCCCAGATATTGCTGCTGGCGGAAATTGCCAACGCCTATCTCACCCTGGCCTCGGATCGGGAAAACCTCAAACTGGCCCAGTCCACCCTGAAGACGCAGCAGGACGCCTACAATCTCATCCGGCGGCGTTTTGAGGTAGGGCTGGCCCCGGAACTGGACCTGCGCCAGGCCCAGACGCGCCTGGAGGCGGCCCGGGTGGACGTGGCCCTCTATACCGAACTGGCGGCCCAGGATGAAAATGCCCTGAATCTGCTGGCCGGCGCGCTGGTGCCGGCCGCCTTGCTGCCCCAGGAGTTAAGCACGATAAAACCCATGGCGGAGGTGACTCCCGGCCTGTCCTCCGAGGTGCTCCTGGGGCGCCCCGATATCCTCCAGGCAGAAAGCCTCCTCAAGGCTGCCAACGCCAATATCGGCGCGGCCCGGGCGGCTTTCTTCCCCCGTATTTCCCTGACTTCGGCCTTCGGCACGGCCAGCGGCGACCTGGGGGGCCTTTTCCAGTCCGGTTCCTATGTCTGGAATTACGCCCCTCGCCTCGTTCTGCCGATTTTCGATGCCCGCACCTGGTCGGGGCTCAAAGCCACCCGGGTGGAGAGGGAAATCGCCCTGACCAAATACGAAAAGGCCATCCAGACGGCCTTTCGGGAAGTAGCCGACGCCCTGGCCACCCGGGGGACCATCGGGGATCAGCTGGCCGCCCAGCAATCCCTGGTGGAGGCCACGGCGAGGGCCTATCAGCTTTCCAACGCCCGCTACGAGAAGGGCATCGATATCTATCTGACCGTCCTGGACGCCCAACGCTCCCTCTATGCCGCGCAACAGGGCCTCATCGCCACCCGCCTGGCCCAGCTTGCCAATCAGGTGCGGCTCTATACGGTCCTGGGCGGGGGCAGCGATTGAGGTTAAAGCAGGGAAGAGGGAAGAGGGAAGCGTTATTAATTTCGTAGGCGTTCAGCTATCAGCAATCAGCTTTCAGCAAAAACAATGGGTTAGGGAAACTAAGCGAAAAACCAGTGATCCACCACCTTAGAATAACTATTTTAATTTAAAGCATTAGCTGACGGCTGCAAGCTGACCGCTGAACGCTTACTTAATTTCTTCCTATTCCCCCTCCCATATGGGATAATCAGGACCGCCAGTTTTTATTAGTTATCTGGGTTACGATAAAAGATTGCCGGCAAAACCCGGGGAGCCTCCAACAGAGGAATATCATGCAGTTTTTGAATGATCCTGCTATGGTGGAAAAATTTTTCTCCCAGACCCGGAAATATTTCTTTACAGAGGTGCTCTCCTGGGCCATGGCGGCTCAAATTGCTGTCGTCGGCCTGGCCCTCCTGTTGGCGAGCAGGGCAATCCGGTCAATGCAAACCTGGTGTGACCGCCAGAGAGAAAAATGCGCCGCCCGGCAGGAAAAGTGCGACGATCTGGACACCATAATCTCATTTTTAAAAATTATCAGCCCCTTCTTGGCGTCTCTTATCGTCATCATTGCCTGGCGGGTTGCCGGGCATCTCAATTGGCCGCATGATGGTCTCCATATTGCCAGCATAATCCTGCTCACCATAAGCATGGTGCGTTTTATCACCGGGCAGATGCACAACCGGGTCTGGGCCAGCATCTTGACAGCAGTCATCTGGTTTTGGGCCATGCTTTATATGTTTCGGACAATTGATCCTTTGCTCGATTTTTTGCAGCATATAGATTTTAACCTCGGCCAGGTGCATCTGTCTCTCCTCATCATTTTACGGGCCTCAGTATTATCATTAATGCTGTATTGGTTCTGCCGGAAGCTATTGTTTGTCTGGCATTTCTGGCTTACCGCGGTCTCCGACCTGACGCCGGCGGTGCAGATCCTGTTCTCCAAGCTCGGGGGCATTTTTCTTTTTTTCGCCTCCATCCTATTGATATTACACTATTTAGGTCTTGATATCACTGTCTTCGCTCTGTTTGGCGGCGCCCTGGGGCTGGGGCTTGGTTTTAGCCTGCAAAAAGTGGTGGCTAATGTAATAAGCGGGTTTATCATCCTGGCGGATAAATCCATTAAACCTGGTGACGTGATTCAACTGGATGATACCTTCGGCTGGATTAACTCCCTGGGCAGCCGCTATACCTCCGTGATTTCCCGGGATGGCACAGAGCATCTTATCCCCAATGAAAAATTTATTAGCGACAGAGTGATTAACTGGTCCCATTCTCATAATTTCATCCGGTTACATCTGCCACTGGGAGTCTCCTATGAATCAGACCTGGAGAAAGCCCGGGACCTGATGTTGGCGGTAGCCGGGCGCACCCCCCGGATTCTCCAGGACCCCAGGCCTGCCTGTCGGTTGATGGGCTTTGGGGACAGCGCCATTAACCTGGAACTTCGGGTGTGGATCAGAGACCCCCAAAATGGCGTCGCTAACGTCAGGAGCGAATTGTATTGGGGGATCTGGAAGGAATTTCGGGAGCACAACATCCAGATTCCGTTCCCCCAGAGAGATGTGAACTTAAAGACAGTCCCTGATAGCAAAATTCGGACCGGACCGGAGGAAGGATGAAGCCCAGCCTTAGGTATTGGGAACCTAACGGTCCTGGGCGGAGGCAGCGGTTGAGGTGAAGAACAGGGAAGAGGGAAAAGGGAAGGATAATCAATTAGTTCCCTTTTCCTTGTTTTTTCTTGGAGGCAGCACGGAAGGCCTACTTACCGGCCGCGGTGGTCCAGCTTAAGGCCGCGGTGGGGCAATTATCCACGCAGACACTGCATTTCAGGCAATCCCCGCGCTGGTTCATACCGCCCGGCTCCCTTAAACCCACCGGCGCCAGTTGCATGGGGCATTTTTTAGCGCACAGGCCGCAATCCCGGCACTGCGACTGCTCCAGATGCAGGGGCTGCCGGTTTTGTCCCACCCAGTTGGACATGGTGCCGATGGGGCAGAGGTAGCACCAGCTCCGCTGCTGGAAGATAACCCCGAGAATAACCCCGGCCCCGGTGGTGATGGTGAGCAGGATGACGAAAAAGCCGCCGATGGCCCAGGGGTCGGGCCAGAGGCGGATGAGCTGCACCGTGAGCACGGTCATGAGCAGGCCCATGACCCCCAGCCGCATGGGGGTGGAGCGCAGGGCCTGGGGAATCCGGCCATGGCGGCTCACCCGGCTCAAAAGGCTGTCGGCAAAAGAGCCCCGGGGGCAGAGCCAGTTGCACCAGGATCGGCCCTGGAAAGCAGCGATGCCGATGCCCAGCAGCATGCACAGCGGGATAAAGTAGCCGATGAGGGGATAGAACCAACCGGCGGCGAGAAACACTATAAAAGCGCTTCCCATAATGAGTTGTTTAATCTTGCGGACGTGCGCAGCGCGGGCGGCCTGGGTCTTTCTTTCCCGCCGGGTGAGGGCCCCGGCATCGGCGGTCGACGGCTGGGGCTGTAATCCACAGGCCAGGGAATCCTGGTAAGTTGCGGTTGACATGGTGAGTCCTCCAATTATTATTATTAAAATAATTATTAATTGCGCAATAAAGCAATATAATGATTAAAAAAAAACAGCATTAGGAAGCGGCCCGGATTCGTCGGCAATGGCAGACAGGGCAAGCCCGGCAATGCCGAAGGGAAAAGATTTTTAATTGTTGCCCTTATCCCTTCGAACTTTGAACTTTCCCTCCCGGTCCCCATACATATAGCGGCCTAAAGATGCGCGTCGTCGGGCTGCTTCGCCTCCGGCTGCTCCCGGGACAGGGAGCCCCGCTCCGCCAGGGCCTCCAGCAGCACCTGGCGCATCACCCGGCAGGCCTCTGTGATGTGGGGGGTGGCCAGCCGATAGAAAATCGTGGTTCCCTCCCGCCGGGTGGCCAGGATGCCCTTCTGCCGCATCACCGCCAGGTGCTGGGAGAGATTCGGCTTGGCGATCTCCAGGGCTTCCACCATGGCCCCCACGGAACGCTCCCCATCCTTGAGAAGGTTCAATATCTGCAGACGCTTGGGATTGGCCAGGGTCTGGCAGATATCGGCCTGCAGCTCGAAGAAGCGGGCCTCCTCGGCGGACAGGGGGGGAGTAGGTGACTTTTCTGATTTTTTATAGTTGCGCATCATTGAAATAATAGTAACACCGCAATTTCAATCTGTCAAGGGTAAACCTCTAATCGAGTAAAACTATTATAGGAAGAGCCTCTGGCAGAATAGTTGTTTTTTGTCATCCTGAACGAAGTGAAGGATCTTAACTTGTAATAGACATTAGATTCTTCGCTTTGCTCAGAATGACAAGGAAAGGCCAGCCCGGAGATCGATTATTCCCTCCCGGCCCTCCGGTCTATTTTCTTTTCAGGCCCAAGGCTGCGGCCACCTGCCCCACCAGGTCTTTGGTAAACTCCTCTACTTCCTCCGGGGTCCAGGGGGAGTGGGCCGGCATGGTGGCTGGGGTGAGGAGGCGGGGGTGATTCTGGTATTCCGGTTTGGGGGTGACCTGGAATTCCGGCGGGAAAGTGTTGTCGAAGTACATCTGTTGGAAACCGATGAATTTCAGGTGATGGGCCGTGGCGTCCACCACCGCGGTTTCCTCCGGGCGCACCAGCCCGGTC
>Ga0194111_10009830_pt1 | contig 10340 bp, 7 predicted proteins | sample TA2KigC300mmetaG_FD_146194 | JGI IMG/M metagenome (GOLD analysis project Ga0194111, IMG submission 146194) | Freshwater microbial communities from Lake Tanganyika, Tanzania - TA2015033 Kigoma Deep Cast 300m | ecosystem: Environmental > Aquatic > Freshwater > Lake | place: Tanzania: Lake... | reverse complement strand
CGAGGGGAATTTCCTTCCCCTTTAACCCGCGCGGGTATCCCGTTCCATCAAACTTTTCATGGTGGGTCAGGGCGACGATGCGTGATTGCTTCAGTACCGCGGCTTCGGAACCTCTGAGAATATTCCCGCCGATGATCGTATGATACTCCATGACCTGCCGCTCCTCTGGCGACAAGCGTCCGGGCTTTTGCAGGATGGCATCCGGAATACCTAATTTCCCCACGTCGTGCATGAGGCTGGACCAAGAAATCATGCGGACATCCTCCTCTGACCAGCCTAAACCTTCAGCGATGAGCCTGCAGTAATGGCTCATACGCTTGATGTGATTAGCCGTTTCTTTATCTCGGTACTCCGCGGCTACACCCAGGCGGAAGATGGTATCCAGATGAGCCTGCTTCAGATCTTCGGTGAGTTCAGTGTTTTCTATGGCCACGGCGGCCTGCGAAGCGAGGGACGAGGCTAACTTTTCATTCTCCCGCATAAAGGGAACCACGTCTCCGTCTTTTAAGGCGTTGATCAACTGCAAAACTCCGACTACTTTGTCCTCTCGGTCAAGCATGGGGACCACCATCATAGACTGGGAATTATAGCTGGCCCGCTCATCCCAGGATGGATTGTAATGGTAAGAAGCCTCTTTTGGAATTTCCCTCACGTTGGGGATATTCAGGACCCTTTTGGTCAGGGCGGCATAGCCAGCGACGGATTCCCGAGAGATAGGCAGTTCGAAGGATTGATACATTTGTCGCATCCGTTCCTCTCCCCAGCGATCGGTTAAACTTTGGCATTGGCTCACCTGAAAAACCAGTTTGCCATCCTTCACCAAGTAAAGCGTCCCGGCATCGGCATTCGTCAGGCGGCGGGCCTCTTTTAGAATGAGGTCAAGGAGCTTCTCCAGGTCGTGCACGCTAGAGAGGGCAATTCCTACATTCAATAGCTCTTCAAAGTCTTCGGCGATTTTCGCGCGGTCCATGATTACTCTGCTCCCTTAGACTATCTGAAGCTAAGGCGACCTCGGCCAAAATATGGCTGATTATAGAACGCCACGGCACTAAAGGCAAGGAAGAATGCTTCAGGGGGAGAAGATATTCGGGGCAGCGCATGCAGCCCAATAGTGGATTCCCTTTTAGGAAATTTTGGTTTCTATTTGACACCCCCGGGGAAACATCCTATATTGATTTTCAGGGAGGTTTTTTTGCACGAGAAGATGCGCAAGAAAAAGGCTCTGGCACGCATCCTGGTCATCAGCGCTCATCCGGACGATGTGGATTTTGGCTGCGGTGGAACCTTAGCCAAATGGGGCAAGAAAAGGGCGGAAATCGTTTATACCATCTGCACCAGCGGGGAGAAGGGGACAGATGATCCCCATCTGACCAACCAAGACTTAGCCCGCACGCGGGAGAAAGAACAGCGCGCTGCCGCCGCCGTTATCGGGGCTAAAGAAGTTATATTCTTACGCAAACCCGACGGCGAGCTGCAATATTCTTCAGACTTTCGGGGTGAACTGGTGCGGGTGATCCGTCAATGCCAACCGGACATTCTCTTTACCCACGACCCGGCCAACCGCGCTTTCGATAACCAATACATCTCCCATGCCGACCACCGTGTGGTCGGGGAGCTGGCCTTCGATGCCACTTACCCCGCAGCCCTCAACCGGAATTACTACCCCCAACATCAGGACGAAGGTTTGACCCCTCACGCTGTCTCCGAGTTATATTTCTTCGCGACTTCGCAGCCCAACACCTGGGTGGACATCTCCTCTACGTTGGCCTTGAAGATCAAGGCCCTCCGTTGCCATAAGAGCCAGATCAAGAACCCTAGAGTCATGGAAGAACTCGTGCGCACATGGTTTGCTGCCTGGGGACGGGAGAAAGGCTTATCCTATGCCGAACGCTTCCGCCGCTTGTCCATCTTTCATGACCCGAGCCAGCGCCTTAAACAGCTTAAAAGGTCTTTCAGATAGCGCCCCGAATCTTCTGGAAAATTCCCAAACACTTTCCCGCTTCTACCTATTCAAGGCTACCGACCTTCGACGGTTGTCCGGCTCCTTCGGTCTTCTTTTTGCTCTAATCTTTGGGGTGTATTACTCCTGTATCTTCTTTATTCCCGGGGGAGATGGGGTGGGTGGGGGAGAAAAATTAAAAAAGCCAATGGCCCGAGCTTCTGGGATCAAAGCTGAATAGTTTAAAAATTTTTTTCGGGCGCGAGCTGGGCGAGCAGAAAAAATCTCCAGGGTCTATAGCTCAGAAAGATAATAGGATAGGCTCAGCAGCAAGCCATTACTGAGGTGAGAAATGATGGTCAGGGCTTGGACCGGCCTCAGTTTGGGGGAGTGTTCGTATTCGCGGAGGGTGACCAGGACGCACTTCAAGCTGATGGGGATGGTGCCGAAGGTAATTAAAGATATCTGCGGCAGGATACCCAGGAGAACACCAAAGGCCACCGAGGCATATACTGCCGAAACCAAGGCTACAAAAACCTTGGCAGATTTCTTCTTTCCCAACCGGACTACCCAGTGGTTCTTTCCCACCGCCTGGTCTGCCTCCCGGTCAGGAAATTGGTTGATAAAAAGAACGTTAGTGATCAGAAAACCAACCGGAATTCCGGCCATCAAAGCACCGGCGCTGATCTCTTGAGTTTGCACATAATAAGTACCAATGACCACTAACGGGCCAAAGCAAAGACCAGTAATAAGTTCGCCCAGGCCGCGGGAAGCTAATTTCACCCGCGGTTCTACATAGAAATAAGCCGCACCTACTCCGATCAAGCCCAGAGGGATAATCCACCATCCCTTCTGGTAAGCCAAGAATAGACCAATGCCCATCCCCAGCAGAAGAGCGCCGAGTCCGAATCGATAGACCGATTCGGCAGGCAAGCGGCCGTCGACGAGGAACGGACTTCCCCCATCAAAAGGCCGGTTGGCCTCCCGGTTCAAAAGGTCATTACCGCTCTGGAAATCGAAATAATCGTTGAGGGTGTTTGTGGCGGTGTGTAGCGCCAAGACACCGAGCAGGGTAAGAATAAAATAGAAAAGGTCAAAAGAATGTTTTTCTTGCCAGGCTAAGACAGCTCCCAGGATCACCGGAACGAAAGAAGCCGTAAAGAAAGGAGCCCGGAGTTCGGCCAGCCAAATTTTCAGCGAAACTTTTTTCCCTTTCATATCTCCATACATCCTTTTCATTTTATCCGTCATTTCATGCCCATTCTACCCGAAACAATCCTAAAGTCAACCAGGAGGGCTTTTTTTTACTTAAGAAAACCATTTTTTTATTGACAGTTTTACCAATTTTGGTAAACTTTTTTTACTCGGTGGCTGACATTAAAGTTTTTCTTTGACCTATAAAATTCTATTCTCTTAAAACGTCTGTCCTTCATTCTCGGCAAAAAGCGAGGCAGCGGAAAGCTTCCTTAACATATTCGCTCCACAATTTTCAAGAGTTCAGCCGAAATAAAATAAAACCGAAAGAAACATGAATCAAAGGCCTTCGTGATCCGGGGGGTAAATATGTCCCTGAAGACATCGCCAGGAAGGAGGTGGAAAATACCTTTTCCAGGAGAACCGTTGAGGAAAAGTTCAACCTTTAGAATCATCACAGGAGGGGAAACCATGAAAAAGAACCTGATCATCATCGGCATCATGCTCTTGGGTACAGTTTTCATCCTTCCTCCGACCGCTTCTTTCGCCAAGCCCATCAAAGTGCTTGCCCAGTTCCCCATGAGCGGCCCGGTGGGAAGCCTGCCCGAGTTTGGCTGGGGGTTCATCGACGGCATGGATTACATCAATGGCAAGGGCGGGGTCAACGGGAAGCCCATCACCTATTTCCTGGAGGACATGCGCTACAGCCCTACAGTGGAAGTGGCCAACTTTACCCGTTACGCTGCTGCCGAAAAGCGCGATGAGCTTCTTATGGCTTCCGGATATATCACCGGCGGCCTGAAGCCACTCATTGACAAGGTAAATAAAGAGGAGAAGATTCCCTGGCTGGACGGGTCCTATTCTACGGAAATCTTCGGGCCGGAAGGCGGTCCCTCCAAGTATCCCTATTATTATTCTCTGGGCGCCACTTATGGAGACCAGATGCGCGTCCTCCTGAACTGGATCAAGGAGGATTCTCAGGGTAAGGGAAGAGTGGCCATCATCTACAGCCCCACCGAATGGGGCCGAGATCCACTGGATATGACCCGGGCTCATGCCAAAAAGATCGGCCTTCGAATTGTCGCTGAGGAAGAATACGCTTTCACGGCTACGGATGCGACTTCCCAGGTGACCAACGTGCGAAAGGCTAAGGCGGATTATGTCTTCTATCATGGATTCTCCGGTGCCGCGCCCTATACGGCCATCTTTATGAAGACCGCCCAACAGTACTTGAAAAAGGCTACCATTCTGGGCACTCACTACACCACAGGCCAATATCCCATCCTGATCTGCGGCAAAGCTGTAGATGGGATGGTGGGAGTTGCCACCCGACCTCAGACGGACGATATGACCAATCCCATGGTCAAGATGGCTCATGACTTCGCGGAGAAAAATAAAAGAATAGAGGGCATCAAAGACATGTTCCTCTATATGGAAGGCCTAACCTATGCCCTGATTTTCCATGAGGCCCTTAGCCGAGCAGATAACGCCGGGGAATTGACCCGCGAGGGAGTGAAAAAGGCCCTGGATGGCATGATCTGGGACTACCATGGTCTCTTTGCAGGGCGGAGTTTTGCTTACAAATCCCACACCATTCCCATGGTCAGAATTTATCGTTGCAAAGTTGAAAAGGAGGTTGAAAAAGCAGGAAGGAAGATCGGGGTGGGAACCTGGCTACCCATCAGCCCCTGGATCAATACGGAGATCGAGTTGAAGTAAATTCACCCCCTTCCACCCCCCAGTAGGGGCGACCGGCTGGTCGCCCCTACTGAAAGAGAAAGAAGGTTAGTGGTTTTTTGTGAAGCCAGCAGAGAAAGGTCTTCGAAAAAATGACCGACCTGATTCAAACGTTGGGAGCCGGTCTGCTGATCGGCTGCGTGTATGGCCTCCTGGGCCTGGGAATCGTCATCATCTTTCGGGCCTCAGAGGCCTTTAACTTCGCCATCGGCGAGTTCCTGGTCATCGGGTCTTTCTTTTTTTACATCTTTTTCTTCGACCTGGGCCTCCCCTTTTTAGTGGCCCTTCCCCTCGGACTCCTGGCCTCGGGAGCGGCTGGCGCACTCATCGAACGGCTTTCCATTAAGCCCCTCCTGGGACGGTCGGGCCTCTCCATGACTATCATCACCCTTGGGTTGGCCAGCGTGCTGAGGGCCTCCGTGCAGCTCATCTTTGGCGCCCATTCCTATTCCTTCTTCATCGAATTGCCGGACATCACTCTGGAGTCAGGCTACCTCCTCTTCCCCTCCGAGAGGATTTGGGCGGGTGTGTTGTCGGTCGTCGCCTTCGGACTAGTGATCTTCTTTCTTTTCCGCACCCGCTGGGGAGTGGCCATCCGGGCCACTTCCGAAAGCCAGCCCAAGGCCATGGCCTTCGGGATTGATGCCCGTTTTATCCTTCTTCTGGTCTGGGCCGTAAGTTCCATGTGCATCGCCGTGGCCGGGATCATGATCTCCAACTTCGGCGCCCTCTCCTACTTGACCGGAATTGCCGGGCTGCGGGCCATTCCCGTTGTTCTCATCGGGGGAATGGATAGTATCGGCGGGGCCCTCATCGGAGGTTTAATCGTAGGTCTCTGTGAAGCTTTGGTGGGAAGCTATATCGAGCCCTTGGGCCTGGTAGGGTTCAAGGACGTGGCTCCTTATTTACTCCTGCTCATCGTCCTGTTCATCCGCCCTTATGGCCTTTTTGGGACGGCAAGGATTGAAAGAGTCTGAAAGATGCTTTCTGTCGAAAACCTACGGGTGGTCTATCATGACGTCATTTCCATTCTTAACGGGGTCTCCTTGAAGGCGGCCGCGGGGCAGATCTCGGTCCTCATCGGCGCGAACGGTGCGGGAAAAACTACGTTGCTGCGCTCTATCGGGGGAATGCTTGATATCTATGAAGGAGATATCATCGAGGGGGATATCAAGATCGGGGAGGCTTCCGTCCGCGGACTGGACAGTACCGACATCATAAAAAAATTTGGTTTGACCTACGTGATGGAGGATCGCCCCGTCTTCTGGTACCTGACCATAGAAGAGAATCTGGCCGCGGCCGCCTATTCCCGGTGGGATGGAGCGGTGAAGACCGACATGGAAAAAGTCTTCGAATATTTCCCGGTATTGAAAAAACTCCGGAATCAAAAGGCAGGATACACTTCCGGCGGAGAGCAGCAGATGCTGGCCATCGGCATGTCCTTGATGACCCGCCCGAAGATCCTCCTCTTTGACGAACCCTCCCTGGGCCTCGCTCCTATGATCACCGAGGAACTATTCCGCATCATCAAACGGCTGAATCAGGAAGGGATGACCATTCTACTGGTGGAACAGAATGCCCATGCCGCGCTCCGGATCGGCCACCATGGGTATGTTCTGGAGAACGGCCGGGTGGTTCTGGAGGGGACGGCTGGGGCGCTCCTGGAAAACGAAGATGTCCGCGAATTCTACCTGGGTGCTGGCGCTAAAGAACGGAAAAGCTACCAGGATGCCAAACGGTACAAGCGAAGGAAACGATGGCTGTAGAGAGCGGCAATATCCTTCTCGGAATTCAAAGCCTGAATCTTTCTTTCGGCGGAGTCAAAGTCCTCCACGAAGTTAGCCTCGGCGTGCAGACCCGGGAGATTCTGGCCATCATCGGTCCGAATGGGGCGGGGAAGACGAGCTTACTCAATTGCATCAACGCCCACTACCGGCCTCAACAGGGGCAGATTTTTTTCCAGGGGCAGAACATTACCCCCCTGAAGCCCCATGCCATCGCAGCGCTGGGAATCGCCCGCACCTTCCAGAAGGTAGAACTTTTCCGAGGAATGACCGTCCTGGATAACATCAAGCTGGGCCGGCACTTTCTGATGCCTTCTTCCCTGCTGGGGAGTTTTCTGCGGTGGCCCTCGGCGGTGGCCGATGAGCTGCGCCATCGCCAGGAGATCGAGGAAGAGATCATCGATTTCCTGGGCCTCTCGGGCGTCCGTTATGCCATCGTCGACACCCTTCCCCTGGGAGTGCGCAAGCGGGTGGACCTGGCCCGGGCCTTGGCCATGAGACCGAAGCTCCTTCTCCTGGATGAAGCCATGGCGGGCATGGCGGTGGAGGAGAAGGAGGATATTGCCAGTTACATCCTGGATATCCACCGGGACTTGGGGGTGACCATTGTCTGGATCGAACATGACCTTTCGGCGGTGATGGACCTTTCCCATCGGGTGGTTGTTTTGAATTTTGGGGAGAAGATCGCCGAAGGACCACCGCAAGAAGTCCAGCAGGCCCCCCAGGTCATCGAAGCCTACCTGGGCCGAAGGAGAGAATTGTAGGGGCGGGTTGCCCCCTCGGAACGGTAGGTGATGGGGGGAAATTTGGCGGAAACTTTGATTGAGCAACTGATCCGGAATGCAGAGGAGTTCCCCAACCGCCCGGCCCTTCGGGAAAAACGCTATGGGGTCTGGACGCCCACGACCTGGCAGAGATTCGCGGAAGAGGTTGAATCCTTCGCCCTGGGCTTGAAAGCTCTGGGGCTGGGGGAGAAAGAAACCGTAGCAATAGTCGGGGATAACAAGCCAGAATGGGTCACGGCCGAATTCGGGACCATCGCCGCCGGCGGCGTCATCACCGGCATGTACGCAGATTGTCTGGCTGAGGAAGTCCTCTATCTTATATCCTATTCCGATGCCCGGATCGTGGTTCTGAGCGATCAGGAGCAGGTGGACAAGATTCTCAAGGTGTGGCCTAAGATTGCGGGCCTGGTGAAATGTGTCATCGTCTGGGATTCAAGGGGCATGAGCCATTATTACGGTGAGCATCCCTTCTTGCAGCGGTTCGAAAAAGTGCTGGAACTCGGGACTCAAGAGAAAAAAAACAACCCTGACTTCCTGCGCCACAATGCGTCGGCTACCTCCCCTAAGGCCCCAGCGATGATGCTCACCACCTCAGGAACGACCGCCCTCCCCAAACTGGCCATCCTCAGCCATGAGAATTTTCTTTACGCCGGAGAAAATTATGGGAAAGTCGTTCCCATGGGGGCCACCGATGATCTCCTCTCTCTGGCTCCTCTGCCTTGGATCGGGGAGCAGCTCTACGCAATCATCCGCTGGCTTTTGAGCGGCGCCTGCTACAACTTTCCCGAGGAACCGGAAACCCTACGGCGCGATCTTCTCGAACTCCAGCCTTCCTACTTCGGGGGGACGCCTGCGGTCTGGGAGAACCTCGTCTCGGTCATCCAGGCGGCCATGGACAACGCCGACCCATTCAAAAGGAAATTCTATGAATGGGCGGTTCGTACGGCCCTTAGAAAGACCGAGGCCGAGCTGGCGGGAGAAAGGGCCGGGCTATGGGTTAAACTTCTCTCCGCTTTCCTGGGATTTACAGTCCTCAGGTCCCTGCGCAATCGGGTGGGGATCGGCAGGGTGAAGAGTGCGGTCACCGGGGGAGGAGCCACTTCACCGGAGGTATTCAAATACTTCAAATCTCTGGGCATGGACATCCGGCAGGTCTACGGGCAGAGCGAATGTGCCGGCATTGCCACCACTCATCGGGATGGCGATGTGCGGCCGGAGACGGTGGGGGTGCCCATCCCTGGAGTCGAGGTGAAGTTGTCCGACCAGGGCGAAATAATGGTCCGGGGAAAATCGATCATGCTTGGCTACTACAAGAATGAAAAAGCGACGCAGGAGGCCTTCACGCCGGATGGGTTCCTGAAGACCGGGGATGCTGGATATTTCGGGGAGGACGGTCACCTCTACATCTTCGACCGCTTCAAAGATATCATGGTCCTGGCCGACGGGACCCGATTCGCCCCCCAGGATATCGAGACCCGACTAAAATTCAGCCCTTACATCAAGGAGGCGGTCATCTGTGGGGCCCAGCAGCCTTATGTGGCCGCCATCGTCTCCATCGACCTGGAGAACGTGGGCAATTGGGCCAAGCGGCGGGGGATCCCCTACACCACTTATCAGGACCTTTCGCAGAGATCTGAGATCTATGAGCTGGTGCGCGAAGAGGTCCGCAAACTCTGTCAGCGATTTCCTCCCAACATGCGGGTCCGCAAATTCGCCATTCTTTTGAAAGAGCTCCACCCGGATGATGAGGAATTGACCCGTACGCGTAAGGTCCGCCGGGCGCTGATCTACCAACGCTACCAGCCCTTGATCGAAGACCTCTACCAGCCGAAAAAGGACCACTTCCTGGATGTTCAGATTCGCTACGAAGACGGCCGGGTCTCCACTTTTAAAGGGCAGGTGGCCATTGCCGAGGTGATGTCTTGAAGTCTCTATCCGAACTCTACAACCGGTACTTTGCCTCCACCGCGGTCTTCAGCCACCGCCAGGATGAGCGGATCTTCCGGACCCGCTTCAAACGATCGTTTCTGGTTATTTTTTTCATCTTGATCGCTCTATCCCCCCTCTACTGGGATGAATATAATTTTTATATTCTCAACCTTGTCCTGGTCAACCTGATCGGAGCCCTGGGCCTCAACCTGCTCATCGGCTTCACCGGCCTGCTCTCTCTGGGGCACGCCGCCTTCCTGGGAGTAGGGGCCTATACCTCTGCCCTGCTCATCACCCACTTCCAGGTTCCCCTACTCTTGAGCATCCTTTGCGCCGGGTTGGTGGCCGCCGCTTTCGGCCTGCTCGTTGGAATTCCTTCCCTGCGCATTAAAGGCTTCTATTTGATGGTAGCCACCCTGGCCTTCCAGTTCATCATCGAATACACCATCATTCACTGGGAAAGCCTGACTCGAGGTATCCGGGGGATCGAGCTCCCCGCCCCCCATTTTTTCGGGCTATCGCTCGGAAAGCATTATGCATACTTCTATTTCCTCTTTCTTCTGGCCGTCTTCTTCATGTGGGGTTTCAAAAACCTCAACCGCTCCAAGATCGGCCGGGCCTTCATCGCCATCCGCGACAATGATGTTTCCGCGGAAATCATCGGCATTCCCGTTTTTCGCTACAAACTTCTGGCTTTCGCCCTCAGCTCATTCTATGCCGGCATGGCCGGTGCACTGTTTTCCGCATTGCAGCGCAGTGCCATCCCCGAGGATTACATGTTTCTTAAATCCATCGAATATCTGGCCATGGTCTTGATCGGCGGACTGGGCAGCCTGCTGGGAACGGTCTTCGGGGTCCTCTTCATTACCATGGTGCCAGAATTCCTAAACGTGGCCGTCTCCATCCTGGCCAGACGCTACGACCCCAACCTCACCGTCTACCTCGGCCCGGTCAAAGACTTCGTCTTTGGCC
>Ga0194111_10009820_pt1 | contig 10346 bp, 8 predicted proteins | sample TA2KigC300mmetaG_FD_146194 | JGI IMG/M metagenome (GOLD analysis project Ga0194111, IMG submission 146194) | Freshwater microbial communities from Lake Tanganyika, Tanzania - TA2015033 Kigoma Deep Cast 300m | ecosystem: Environmental > Aquatic > Freshwater > Lake | place: Tanzania: Lake... | reverse complement strand
CGATGATAGTTGGTAGCCGATCGCCGTGCTTGGATTGAACGGGTTGGGATAGTTCTGAAACAACTCGAACTGTTCGGGAGCCGCGACAGCCACAGCGATCTCTTTCGTCCACTTCTCACCCGTTGAGGAGGAGAGGTCGAACCGGAGCATATGTCTTCGACCAACCGGAGCGGACTTCTCCACCGAGAACGTGAACCTCACAGCATCTTCCTCGCCTGAGTTGATGAAACCGACCTGCTGGTCTATCGCCTCAAACTTCAGCCACGGAGGGATGTTCGTAGCGTGAACACTCACCCTTCCAGCTCCCACGGAGGAAGCATTGGCAATCGAAAGCTCGATGCTGTTCCCTTGCGAAGCGAAGGGAATTTCGTAAACCGATTGTGCAATCGCTCGGAACCCGAACGCTGCGAGGATGAAACACAAGCACAGAAACGAACAGCTCTGCTTCATGGCTGCCTCCTGGTTTCGTGAATCACCTACGATTTCTGCTGCAGCCTGTTCGACTGCTTCCCCCCTTTTCCCTTCTTGTCAATCGGGAGCTGCTTCAAGAGAAGAGTCACGTCTTCTGTCAGTATGTCGTATGCATCTTTGGAGATAAAGTGCTTCGGTGGTTTTGCTTTCTTCTGCTCTGTTTTCACTGTCTCTTTTCTCACCTGATCGATCTTCTCCTGGAACTTTTCAAGCTCGTGGCGGGCTTTGGAGGAGTCTTTGTCTGAAAGATACTTGTCGAGCTTGTCGAGGCGGCGGGTGAGGTCGTTGTAGAGCTCTTTCTCACCGACGAACTTCAGGGTATAACAGGTTCGGAGATCCTCTCGGAGCGTTTGGAGACGAACGACCTTAAAGGCCGACATCGGCTCGTGGGGAACCGAAGTATATCGGAATTGATACTGAACGACGATATTGGAATCCACTACGCCACCGAAATCATAATCAGCACCGTCCCGAATTCCCCTCGATAGCGTCATCGACAGTCTGTAAGGGGACGACCTCGTTCCGAATACCGTGACCGTGTAATTCCCGTCAACTGGAGCGTAAGTCATGAATTCCTTGACCGGTTCGGGCGCAGGCACACTCGGGTTCTCGCTGTCGATGCTGAATACTCCGTAGGACTGATTGATTTCGTCGTACCTCTTAGCGGTTCTCGGATCATATCCCGATCTTCGGCCGAGAGAATCTTGAATGAGGAATTCAACTCCTCCACTCGCAGCTACCGTGATGCTCCTGAAATCCCGCTCCTGCAGGGACGCCTCCGCGAGGTAGCATGCCAGGACTAGAACTAGCAGTTCGAGCTTCGTGACCATGAAAAGCCCCCGTCTAGTTGTGTACGCGAACATAACGATAAATCTTCCCGTAATCAGATAGTGTCTGCAATCCCCTTCCTGGATCAAGGATTGAAAACGTGCGTCCGTTCTTGCTCACAATGACTACCCAATGATTTCCATCCCTCTCCGCCGCAATCTGTTCTTCCCTTGACTTGTTCTTGACAGATTCCGGATTAAAGACTTTTGCGATAATCAGTTCGCAACGCAAAAGGTGGTCATCGAATACCGACAAGTTGAAATCATCCCGCACGCTTGTTGCTTCAGCGACTTTGATGCCCTTCTCAGGGGAGTGTCTTGACATTGCCTCCCAATTGACTCGTGCACGATGATACCCACCTTCATACGGCTTTCTATTTGTCATCCAAGTGTTCAGAGTTCCGGGGTCAATGGTATCTCCGAGTGATGTCATCGAAATAGCCATGCACGACAGAGCACAACCAAGGTCGCCAATTGTGTAGGCCGAGTGATCATAAGTGTCTTGGGCCCACTCTGATCCCGAGCCCTGCCTATAAAGTGGTGCTGAGAGGTGGCATTTGACAACTGCCCATCCGCTGCCGCCGATCGCTTCCTGCCCTGCTTTTGTCATGCCGATTTGTACTTTCTGCGGATCCTTGCCAATCGGATTCTCACCGTTCGCCAAGAAACTAACCGTCGACGAATTCGCATCCTCATAAGGTACAGCAAGCAGCGTCTTGCCTGTAGCGCCCTGGTAATGGAGATTGCCGTACTTCTCATCCGTCCCGAGAACAATATTCACTTTCGTGTCAGAGGTCGCCTTCAAATCACCGCCTGCTTCGTCCTTTGCTTGTATCTTCACATTCGCGCTCTTACCGTGGTGAACGGTGTCAGGTGTAACGATGACGGCGAAGTGATGAATTGCAACTCCGACAACGACGACCTCACTCAGCGCACAAGCCTCCCCCGCCCGCGCAAGAAGCATCTCCCGAACGCTCTCAATTTCTATCTTCTTCCTGGCTTCTACGGTTGATTGCCTACCCGCATCACTCGCCAGAATTTTCACCAACGGTGCAGCGCTCTCTGTCTTGGTCACGCTAGAAGCGCCTCCCCCGCCTGTCGAGAACGCCGCCGTCGCAATCACACCCACAACCAGCGTGTCACCCTCGATACTCCCAGGAGCAACATACCATACCGGCGCTGAAACCTTTGCGAGCGTTGTGCCCGTCTCCCCGGATCCCGAAACCAGCACTCCCCGGTCGCCTCCCGAGAGTATGGCAATGTTGAAGAGCTGATCAGCAGGAAAGTCCTCCAGCGTGCCATCTTCAAGGATCTTCTTGAAGCTCAGAACCGCCGTGTCGCCCGGACTGACAACCGGTGGATCAAACGTCACCTGGGCGCAGATGGTCGGATTGACAGTGATATCGACGCTGCCCGACTGCCAGCCGCCATCCACTCTCCCGACATTGACTGTCACCCGCTCCGGATAGTCCCCATACGGTATCTGGCCGTCGGCAACGTAATACACCCTGCCTTCCCTGGCGAGTGAGTACAAGACCGTCACCGCGTCCGGCTGAGGGGCGCCCCCATCGATGGAAAAACTCCCATAGAGTGGGATGCCATCCTGAAGCTTCATGAACCTCCCGCCGCCCTTCTCCGAAAAACCGCGTGGTCTGTGAGGCAAGCGAGCGCTCGTGTCTCTAACTGACCCGATAATAATATCCGGCGAGGAGAGACTGAGCCTGATGTCGAAATCCTCCTCCGGAATTACCTCCTGGTCATTTATGTCCTCTGCAGTCACCGTCAGCTTCGATTGCAGTCCGTGGTCAACCTCCCCTGGATCCGCAGTGATCCGGAAGTGATGCAGCTTCTCGCAGACGAGTGCAACGCGAACCTGAGCCGTCTTGCCGCCGCCGCTGATGGTCACAATCGCTGTGTCCCTCTCACCGGGGATGGCCTCACGCTGGACATCAAGCATCAGGTAAACTCGATCAGTGAGCGAGACTGTGATCTCCTTCCCTTCCTGCGCACCGCTGGCAAGATACGCATACTCCCCTTCCGCTTCAACGCTCAGCGTTATCTCGGCGTCAGATCGAGGTATTCCATACGGCTCATAGAACTCGCCATACCCGTCAACGGGGAAGAAGCTGATGCTACTGCCCCCACTGCACTCAAGAGTGGTGGGATAAGCGTCGACCTCCCACCGATCCAACCTTGCGGCCGGCAGAACCCCTCCAGTGACTGTTGCCGATCCTGTGACATCCACCCGCGGTAGCGTGCCCTGGTTGAGGTAGCTCGTGAACTCAAAGGAGAGGGCATCGCCGGTGTTCGTGACTTCCCTCGCGCCGGTTCCCCATTGACCGTCAAAGACGTAGAGCTGAACATTCGGAGCGCTCCCTTTGCTGAATGCACCCGTATACGGTTCTGTTCCTTCATACATTTTTCCTCCCCAGGAGATCGGCTCGCGGCCTTTCCATGCGAGACGGTGTTCCAGGTAGGGACTCAGGACGAGCACCACAACCGCCTGCTGATTGCCGCCGATTGCTCCGAGGATATCGACCTCGCCGTCGATGCTCAGGTTTGCCGGTAGGGGGAGAGCGGGCGAGCCGCCGTGATCGTGAATAAACAGCGGAGGCGCAAAGTAGTCGTACGACAACGTGCGAGAAACCGCATCACGCTTCGACCCGTCCGGCGGCTTTGGCGCAATGGTAACTCTCTCACGGATCGTCACCTGAGCAGCCAGAGTGACCGGGAAAAGGATCAGAAACACCTTGACCAGAAGGCGGCGGAGAGATGCAGCGTGCATCGCGGATTGGGTGGATGGTCTCTTCTTGATTGCGAAATATTGCGAAAAGATGATGAATTTCTGCGAGTCTGTCAAGGCAAAACTACTCTTTTCTTGAATGATCATCTTAGTCCTCAGGTTAAGTTAGGCTGGCCTTTAGATCAGGCTCTCTTCGATCACCAGGGCCCTCGCATCACCGGAAGAAGGGTCGGTAGAAATTTCGGCTGCGGGCACTTGGCGGCTGCATGCTCTTGCTCCGCCCCAGGTCCTCGAATGTATGAGCCCCTCGCTCTCAGCTCCTGAGTCACTGCGAGAAGCCAAGAGAGTCAAGACACACTCACATCCCCCCTCTAGTACTAGAAACGAAATCAGGTAACACCCCTGCCCCCCCGCGATGCTCTGCCTCTTCGCGGTTCGATTCTCAAGCCGAAACGGGCTGAAAACGCCGTTCGCATGGTGCAACGGAGCCCGAAAGACCCTGAATTCGGTGGTCTCTCGGACAGCTTTGGTGAGTTCTTGCGGATCAGTCCTCTCACGATCGCGCCCACCGTTTTCGACGAAGATCGAAATGCTGTTCGACAGAGTTGCGCCGACCTCAATCCACACGGAAGGCGACCGGTGCACGAGGGAAGTCGAAGGACGAGAGGTGCACCAAGTTACGTACGGTCCTTCCCGACGGCAGGTCGAGAAGAAAACATCGCGAAATCGGAACGCACTGAATAGCAGCCCACCCGCTTGCCGAAAATCTCGGACAAGCCCACAGAAAACGGCTGTAGAAACGTCCGAAATTCAAACCCGCAGGATGAAGCTGCTCACGCACACCGCCACCGATTTCGCAGGCAATGTATATCCTCGTAAACCGACTCGTTCACCATCAAATTCGTCCCGGGCGTCACGGTCCATACCGTGACGCCGATACCGACCCGTTCTCTCCACTATTTCCGTCACGGATTGGTCTGTGACGGCCAAGTTCTCTTTGCACAGCCACACCGTTCAAGCAGGATTTGGAGTTCAGCGGACGAGAAGCGCCGGAGTACAACTCAGGCGAGGCCTTACTTCGACAGTGCAACTGTCGAAGAACGCGTGGGAAGGTAGAGCCAGGCTCTGGACTCCCGCTTTCGCGGGAGTGACGCCGGGGCATTAGAAAAGGTGCCTCGGTGATGTCATTCCTGCGGAAGCAGGAACCCAGATCAAGCGTTTATGCTGGCCAGCCGTGCTCGCGCTGCTCACATCCCGTCTCATCGGCTCGCGAGCGAGAAGTGCATTTGCACGATCAGCCATCGCCCTCCCCTCTTCTCCAGCACCCCTGTCCATCGCGCATTGTCCCATCCGATCTTCTTGCCATCCCAGAGCGCGTGATCGTCAAGATAGCAGGAGTACCACGCCACGTCACCGGAACTGGAGAAATTGACACGGAGATCGCGGACTGCGAAATCCGTCGCTTTGAATTTCGGGTTCATCCAGAAGCTTGAGAGCTTCTTGAAGTTCTCGAATCCTGTGATTGTTGTAGCAGAATCCGGATGGAATATGAAGAAGGATGAATCCTGAGCGAAACAGCCGTAAAGAAGGTCGAGATCCTTGTTCAACGCCCATCCGATTGAAGCACTGATGACTTTTTCGATCTCTTTTCTCTCCAACTGCCGGTCCTGAGAATGGGCGAGGCCGGACGAGAAAAATGGGAGAGTTACAAAAAGAACAACGTGCGAAATGTATCGAGCCGACGGCATGACCTAGAATTGCTCCTCAATTGATTTGGTGATTTTCGATTGAACGTCGCCTGTGTGTTTGGTGGTCTTGTTTTCTATGAGCATGAGCCAGCACTCTTCCTCTGAGAATACCCTGTGCCGCACCCCCTTTTTCACAATAAAGAACTCGCCCGCATTGAGTGAAAAGCTCTTTTCATTTTCGATTTCCATCATTAGCGAGCCCTTCAGTATGTGGAACATCTCATCCTCGCCATCGTGAGTGTGCCACGGGACGTCGTGACCTTTTACCTTTACGATCTTGACGTAAACATCGTTCACCTCTCCAATGATCTTGGGAGAGAAATAGTTGTGAATTTGCGAGAACAGCTTATCGAGATTTCGTTCTGTGCTCTGCATGCTCGTCTCCTCTCGTGGACAGGATATTAACCGCCCTCTTCAGGCCCGAGATCTTGACTCAACCATTTCATCGAGATAAGATACGACAAGAACTGATCGTAGCACGGCGCTCCTTTGCCTGCCGTCACCGTTTTTCATCCGGGCGGAAGATATATAAATAGAGATTATTCGCCTCCAGAAAAGTCTCGATACGATCAAGCTTGTATCCGGCCTCCTTCATTTGCCTAGTCAGCACCTCAGGTTTTGTGCCGGTGCTGCTCCCCTCTTCCCGCCGAATCCATTCGCCGATCGCCAGCACGCCATCCGGCTTGAGGGCAGATCGTGCCCGACGCATCAAGGCCACCGGATCATCAAAGTGATGGTAGGAAGAGATCACAAAAATCAGGTCAAGCTCACCCGCGGGTAGTCTGGCATCCGCGACATCGCCGAGGATGGTCTGGACATGTTCGATTCCCCAACGATTGCACCGTCGCTCCAGGTATCGAAGGGCCTCGGCATCGATGTCCTCGGCATAGACTTTCCCGTTCTTTCCCACGCGAACCGCCAGCTGCACCACATAGCGACCCCGTCCTGCGCCGATCTCAGCCACGGTCATTCCCGGCTTCACGCCTATTGCGTCCATTACCCGGTCGGGCGGTTGCAGGCGGTTGAGTCTGGCCTCATTGGCATTCTCGGGCTCCAGGGCTCCGTGGGTCTCCTGACCGACGCACGGAGTGAGAGTGAGAGCGAGAAGGACGAGAGCAAGCGCGGTAATCCGAGTTTCCATATCGGTATCTCCTGTTCCTCATACCGGGTCTCAGCTCGCGGATGATGCTGGCGTCGATCCAAGAACCGTCCTGATTCGGTTGAAAAAACAAGGGGAAAACAGACAGGATGAATGCTGAGTGGATAGCATACTGCCTCTGGAAATGTTCTACGGCGCCGATGCGTGGATGTTCCCAATCTCCGAGGATCTTGCGACGAATGTCTCGGCGCGCCTCTTGCTTTTCCCTTTTTGCACACAGCACTGGATCCATCCGCCGACGAGATCCTTTGCAGGGGAACCCAGATCATTTCCGTCAAAGCTCTCCCTCGCGCGTTCAGCAATATCTCGTGCAATGCCGTGCGGAACAATCTCGAATCGGCAGACGGTTGGACGATGCGACGACCGGTTCTCGAGAACGGGGGGCAGCGAATTCCAGAGGAACGCGGGTGCATGTGGCAATAATGAGAAAGAATATCGCTTTTCTGATGCCGGATTCACAAGAAGACAGGTTTTTTCTTCCGCACAGCTCGATTCACCTGCATCTATTTGGGGACAATGGACGTCCAATAGAAAACGGAACAAATGCCCCCGCACAGTGCAATAAGCTGAATTGGGCCGCAGAAAAACACCCTCCGGCGGAAATTGGTCTGAGTTGCTCCCGAATCAGGAGAGACCGCTCGCCTCATCTCGCAGCCCTTCGCCGAAAAGTCGTATGTCCACCGCGACATTCCGGATACCATGTTGCATCGAGAAGGAGCCAACTCATTTCAATACTGGAGGCATCTCATGAACCGCTTAGTTGTCCTGATCGCGCTTTGTCTCCTTCCCGTTTCGTTCCTTCTCTCCGGCGACGGAGACAGCATTCCTCGACCGGTGATCAGGCCGCCTCGCATCAATGAGCCGATAAAGCTCACGGGAAAGCTCGAGGATCCGCAATGGAGCCGTGGCGCGAGGGTTGAGCTTCGTTACGAAGTTCGGCCCGGCGAGAACACGCCAGCACCACAACGGACGGAGGTCTTCATCCTCTATAGCTACGAAAACCTGTATTTCGGTTTTCGGTGTCATGACACGCGTCCTGAAGAGATCAGAGCTCACATCACAGATCGAGACAAGTTCTGGGGGGACGACTTCGTCGACGTGAAGCTCGACACCTACGGCGATCACCAACGAGCATATGAATTCGTTGTCAACCCATTCGGCATCCAATCCGATATCATGACGACCTCGATGAACGAGGACGACAGCTTCGATGCAATTTGGCATTCAGCCGCCGCGATCAATGACTCGGGCTGGACGGCGGAGATTGCCCTTCCGTTCAAGAGCCTGCGCTTCAGCGGCGCGGAGGTGCAAGAATGGACTCTCCTCTTGTTCCGCGTCTACCCGAGGGCGAGCAATGTCAACATCTCATTGACGCCGCACGATCGAAACGTTCCAAACAACCTGACAGAAGGTGCACGCCTCGTTGGACTGCGCGATATCGAATCCTCCGGCTCAGTCGAGCTGCTTCCATACGCCATGGGGCAGCAGACCGGTGCATTGGTCGACGAAGGAGATCCATCCCTTGGTTTCCGAAACAACAAGATTCAGGGAAGAGTCGGCGGGGGAATCCGTTACTCCCCCAATCCCAACTTCTCCGTCGATGCCGTCATCAATCCTGACTTCAGCCAGATTGAAACGGATGCCGATCAGATCAGCGTGAATACGACTTTTGCGCTCTTCTACCCCGAGAAACGCCCGTTCTTCATCGTCGGGAAGGAACTGCTCCAAACTCCGATGTACTATTCGAGGTCAATCAACAATCCTCTGGGCGCAGCACGTGTGGTGGGAAAGACCGGTTCTCTTTCGTATCTCTACCTCGGCGCGCTGGACCGAAACACGCCGTTTGTCATACCGGGTGAGGAGGAGAGTGATGTCGTATCGTCATCTCTCAAATCATTCTCGAACATCGGGAGGCTGCGGTACGACTTCGGGAAAGAGACGTACATCGGTGGCATGGTGATGACCCGGAATCTCTCTGACGGACACAACTATCTTGCCGGGTTTGATTGGAACTATCTTTTCTGGGGGAATTTCTACTTTCAGGGGGAGCTATTCCTGACCGATACCCGCGAGGTGAAAAACACCGCGCTCTTGAACTCTCAACGGGAATTTGGCGGCACGTCGCACGACGCTGCGTTCAATGGGGAACGATATGAAGGGAGCGGGATTCATCTTGTTCTCCAACGGATGGCTCGGGAGTACAGCTTTATGTTTGAGACTAATCACTTCTCACCCACGTACCGGCCAGACTGCGGACTGTTCCCCAACAACCACTACCGCGAATTCACACTCTGGCAAGGCTATTCGTTTTACCCCAAAGACTCCTTTATCGATCGTGCCAATATCCAGGTAGCCAGCAGATTGGAGTTCAATTTTGATTGGGTAAAGAAAGAACAGGTGATCCAACCGAGTATCTGCGTTCAAATGAAGGGGCAAATGCACCTCGATGCGGCGTATTTGCTGGTTAACGACGAGATGTTTCGCGGCACCTGGTTCCGGCAAGTCAATCGAGCGTCGTTCTGGCTCAACGCGGAACCTTGGAGCTACTTTGGATTCAGCGTGAACGGCCAGATCGGGAAATTCATTTACCGCTCCTCATCTCCGAGCATGGGCAGAGGCCATCAAATCGGCTCCCAAATCACGCTGAAGCCGACGTCCCAGCTCCGGTTCGAGCTCTCCTATAACCGCGCCCGTCTCTCGAACTTTGACACTGGGCAGTTGCTGTACGACGGTTACATCACACGAGGTATAGTTCTGTACCAGTTTACGCCGGAGATGTTCCTCCGAACCATCGCGCAGTACAATTCGTTCGGCAAATCGCTCCACGTCTATCCCCTGTTCAGCTACAAGTTGAATCCCTTCACGATCTTCTATGCCGGGGTCACTAACGACTTTGCCGATTTGGAGGGGTACGAGAGATTCCAGACGACTCAGCGCCAGCTGTTCGTCAAGCTACAATATCTGGTTATGGAATGAAAAACAGTCAGTCGGAGCGAGCATCCGGGGGGCACCGGAACCTCGTTCTGGCGTACGTTTAAGCAAGGTAACATCCGCGTCCGGATGACCGAGTACTCGCGGGGCTTTCGGGCAGATCACTGGTGCCCGCGAGGACACATCGTGCCGTTGCTGGAAGGAGAGATCGGATTGGAATTCAAGGATGGAAGGAAGGTCGTTCTTCGTTCGGGAATAAGCTTCAAGTGCAGTGTTGACGAGAAGAATCCCCACCGGGCCGGCGAATTTGTGTCGTTCGGTAGCTCAGATTCGGGCCAGAGAGCAAGTACCAAGCTTCGAATGCGCTAGTTTCGCGCCAAATCGCGCTGCTTCATGAAGACTCCCTGCCGCGGACTCCTTGCGTCTGCTTCCTTCCTCGAAGAAAGAATTGTCGATTGCTAATGAGA
>Ga0194111_10009810_pt1 | contig 10354 bp, 10 predicted proteins | sample TA2KigC300mmetaG_FD_146194 | JGI IMG/M metagenome (GOLD analysis project Ga0194111, IMG submission 146194) | Freshwater microbial communities from Lake Tanganyika, Tanzania - TA2015033 Kigoma Deep Cast 300m | ecosystem: Environmental > Aquatic > Freshwater > Lake | place: Tanzania: Lake... | reverse complement strand
TTCAGGAAGACCCATCCATATATCGATGATCACAAAATTTATCCATGATAAGATTGCACCTATGGTAATAGCAATTATTTCATTCAAGCTTGCTCACCTATCTCAGGTTTTGGGAATACTCTCTCTAAGAAAAACTTCGAAAATACTGCAGAGAAGATTCCAATAATGATTGCAGTATAAATATTGTTGTAAACTTTAAAATAGTTGAATATAGCAAAAAACCCCACTGCAAGTATAACAGTTGGAAAAATTATACTTATCATCCATGAATTTCTCATTGGTTTGTCAGGAAGTATTGGAAGCCTTAAAATTAGCCCCAAAACTGTTGCAGAGACTATTGCAATGATGTATTCTTCAAACATTCGCAATCCTCATCATTAAACTTTCATATTGAACAATTATATTTTATATTCAAAGTCTTTATTATTCTCAAAGTCATATGTTAAGCAAATACAATATTATTAATTCCCTTTTAGTTTCATCATGATTTATAATGATGAATTTTGGACAGATTTCTTATTTCAACTATTACATATAAATGTTTTTATTTCATCATGATTTATAATGATGAATCTTGAACAGATTTCTTATATCAACCTATTAATGTTTTCATATCTTTTCTATAATTAACAACTTATTTATTTTCTCCCTTTTTGGTTCTTTTGTACAAACATTCATCAACATTTTTTAATATAAAAAAGTTACGATCAATTTTTGATATTGAAAAGATAAAAAAATGCTTAAATTTCTATTTTGGTTCTCATATACATTTAATACCTAATTTAACCTCAGGAATTCTTGACTTTATTTGTTTTACACTTTCATTATTTATCATATTTATTTTGCTTTTATAGTGACGTACCAAATGTTTTAAACTATTTATTCCGTAAACTTGCGAAAAAGTGATTTTAAGCTGGTTAAAGATAATTTATCAGAACTTTATTGATCTATAAGTTTAATAAATTACGATCGTCAATATAATTAGGTATTAAATTTAATACTAAAAACCCCTCTTATTTTCTTAAAATTAATCAAACTCGGCTTGATAACCACAAATTATATATATAAGAAATTAACACTTCAATGTATAATAAATTAACATGATAAATCATTATAAATAGGAGCTATTGCATGATTATTATGACCAAAATCGATTTATGATAAAAGTGATTTAAAAAATTTTTAAATCTTTAAAATTATCACTATTAATCATTAACAAAAGAATATTAGGAGATCATTTATCGGTGATTTAATGACTTTAAAAGGAATCAAAGAACTTCAGAATGAAATTTGGATGATAAAGAACTTAAAAGCAAATTTTGGTGAATTGAGGTTAAATAGAAATTGGGACGAACCAATGGGTCCTACCAGCAAGCCCAATGTTACTGATCTAAGAGCATGGGATTTTAAGTTACTCAGTAGGTTCGAACCTTTCTATGCACCATTTTGTGATATGTGCTGCATGTGCACATTTGGTAAATGTGATCTACTTGGAAAAAAAGGAGCTTGCGGAATCAATGCAGATGCTCAACAGGCCAGAACATTCCTATTATCATGTTGTATAGGAACTGCTGCGCATACAGCTCATGCACACCATTTACTGAAACATCTGATAGAAAAAAAAGGCGAAAATTTCCCTATAGACCTAGGCATGAACATAGACATAGAAGCACCCATCATGAGAACCGTAATAGGTGAAAAACCAGGGAAACTGGGAGATTTCAGAAAGGTTCTGGATTACTGTGAGGAACAACTGACCTATCTACTTTCCGCCACCCACACAGGACAGGAGGGAAATATCCTGGATTTCGAATCAAAAACCTTCCATGCAGGTATGATAGATGAACTTTCCAAGGAAGTTTGTGACATATCCCAGATAGCAGCCTATGGAATGCCAAAGGGAGAGGAAGATGTTCCACTTATAGAATTGGGTTTAGGAGTGGTTGATAAGGAAAAACCAGTCATACTTTGTATAGGGCATAATGTCGCCCCAGGGGCAGAAATAGTGGATTATACCAATGATAAAGGACTTTATAATGAAGTTGAAGTATGTGGAATTTGCTGTAGTGCCATAGACATCTCCCGGCGCGATAAAAACGCTAAGATCATAGGGCCCTTATCAAAACAGCTTGAATTTATACGAAGCGGAATAGCGGACGTAATTGTCGTTGACGAGCAATGTATAAGAACAGATGTACTCGAAGAGGCTTTGAAAAACAATTCTACTGTCATTGTAACCACCGACAATGCATGTTACGGACTTCCTGACAGAACAAATGAAGACGCGGATAAAACAGTATCTGATCTAATCGAAAGGAGAATAGACGGTGCACTGATATTGGACGCTGAGAAGGTTGGTGAGATTGCGGTTAAAACCGCTCTGAGAATCTCAAAGGATAGGAGAAATATTAAGATACTTCCAGATCTCAAAGAAGTCACTAAATATGCCGAAGATTGTATTAAATGTAGGATGTGTGAGAGAACCTGTCCCAACAGCTTCCCTGTATTTGATGCTATTCAAGATGCGGGAGAGGGACAATTTTCAAAGCTTTTAGAAGTATATGAGATATGCTATTCCTGTGGAAAATGTGAAGAGAGCTGTAAGGCTGATTTGCCCCTGGTATCCATGTTAACCAAGGTAGGTGGACATTACCTAAAAAATCAGAATTACAGGATAAGACAGGGAAGAGGACCTATCCAAGACGTGGAAATAAGAAAAGTAGGTAGACCAATTGTCTTCGGGGAGATACCTGGAATTATAGCCTTTGTAGGATGTACAAACTATCCAAAAGGAGGAGAGGAGATTGCCAAAATGGCGGAGGAATTCCTAAAAAGGAATTATATAGTGGTTGCAACTGGTTGTTCAGCCATGTCAATTGGTGAATACAAGGATAAGGAAGGAATAACCCTCTATGAAAAGTATGAAGATGTATTCGGTGCCGGAGGTCTTGTAAACCTGGGATCATGTGTCTCTAATGCCCATGTTTCTGGGGCATGTATCAAAATCGCAAATATATTCGCTAAAAAACCTCTCAGAGCGAATTATGAGGAAATAGCTGACTACATATTAAACAGGATTGGTGCCTGCGGTGTGGCATTTGGTGCCTACAGCCAGAAAGCAAGTGCCATCACAGCGGGAATAAATCGGTGGGGAATACCAGCCATAGTAGGACCTCATGGAACGAAGTTCAAACGTCTCCTTCTCGGGCGAAAAGACAAGAAAGAAAGCTGGAAGGTTAATGATCTTAGAAGTGGGGAGGTTGTAGAAGGAGAACCTTCTCCAGAGCATCTTTTGTATGCAGCAGAAACCAAAGAGGAGGTTATTGCATTGATACCTAAGATATGTATAAGGGTTAACGATACCCCTAAAGGAAGACAGACAAAACTCACAAACTACATAGATCTACACCAGAAATACATTGAAACATTTCCGAATGACCTTCATTTATTCGTAAGAAATAGAAACGATATTCCCATAACATATAGAAAACAAGTTACGGAGTTTTTAGAATCAAAAGGATGGAAACCTAAGGAAGCACCATTTGAACCTTCATTAATGGATTTTAAAAAGGAGGAAGGAAGATGATGCCTTGGCAGCCCACAACCATAGCCGGTCCAAAACAGGCAAGAGTCGCAAACCCAGAAAGCGTAATCAGAATGCTTAAGAAGGCAAAAAGACCGCTTTTTATCATAGGACCTGTCATAATATGCGATGAAGGTTGCGATGAAACCGTTTGCCATAAAGCAAAGATAAGATCATCATGTATGGATATCGCTAAGGAATGGGATATTCCTGTTGTAACCGTGGGGCATGCCTTCAAATCTTTCCTTAAAGAAGGATTTGATACCGAACCCATGGGTATCATAGAGATTGTAAATCTCCTGAAAGATCCTGAGTGGAAGGGACTGAGAGGAGAAGGACAACATGATCTGGTCTTATTTATCGGAGTGACCTATTACATTGCTTCACAGGGATTATCCACCCTGAAACATTTTGCACAGCATCTTGTAACAGTGACACTTTGTAAATTTTTCCATCCAAATGCAGATGCATCGTTTCCGAATATGAGTGATAAGAAATGGCTAAAATATCTTGAAAAATTGAAAATAAGCCTGAGAATACTGAACCAAGAAATAAACACAATACGGAGGGTTTGAATGTTTGAGGATATACCTGTTGACGTTGGACACGTATACGAGGGAGAGCGTATAAGATCTGCTAATATGTTCGTTGAGCTTGCAGGTCCAAAATCAGTAGGTGCAGAACTTCTTAGAGTTGTAGAAAAAGTCGATGACGGAAAAATAGAGGTTATAGGGCCAGATACAGACGAAATGATTGAAGGTGAAAGTTACAAATTTGTATTACAGGTTAACGTACAAGGAGATTTGCTCGAAGAGGAAATTGAGGGTGTTTTAGAGACGAAGATTCATGAACTTTCCAACTACATACAAGGATACATGCACCTGAATCATAGGGACCAAATCTGGTGTAGAATAAGTAAAGAAGCGTTTGAATCAGGTTTTAAGTTTAAACACATAGGAAAGGTTCTTGGAATTTTATTAAAGGAAGAATTTCCAATAATTCAGGGGATAGAGATTAAAATATCCACAGATCCCAAAGAGGTAGAAAAGTTTGTGGAAAAAGCGATGGAAATCTACGAAAAAAGGGATGCTATGGCAAGAGAGCTAAGTGATGAGGACGTGGACGTATTTTATGGTTGTGTCATGTGCCAATCCTTCGCACCGACCCATGTATGTATAGTATCCCCAGACAGATCAGGGCTTTGCGGCGCATTAACCTGGTTTGATTGCAGGGCATCTGCAAAAATTGATCCAGAAGGCCCTGTATTTGAAGTCAACAAAGGTAATACGTTAGATGATGTCAGAGGAGAATATGATAATGTAAATGATGTTGTCGCTGACAAATCTCAAGGTACATTCAATAGAGTTTATCTGCACAGCGTATTTGAATATCCACACACTTCATGTGGATGTTTTGAAGCAGTTGCATTTTATATACCTGATTTAGATGGTATTGGGATAGTGGATCGGAGTTTTAAAGGTGAAACCCCACTGGGGGTGCCTTTCTCATCAATGGCAGGGCAATGTTCAGGAGGGAAACAAGTTGAAGGGTTCACTGGAATTTGTATTGAGTATATGAGATCTCCTAAATTTTTACAAGCAGATGGGGGTTACGAGAGAGTAATTTGGCTTCCAAAGGAATTAAAGGATCTGTTGGATGATTTCATCCCAGAAGAAATTAAAGATAAAATCCCAACTGAAGAGGATGCAACGAAGATAAAGGATATTAAAGAATTCTTAAGCAAGGCGGATCATCCAATCATCATAAGATGGGAAGAAACAGAAGCTGAAAAAATCGAAACCAAAAAATCTGATGATGAAATTGTAATGGAATCGACTATACCTCAGGTCGCTTATGCACCCGAAATTTCTGTACCCGCTTCTGGAGAGTTTAGAATAATCCTTAAAAATGCAAAAATCTACGCTGAAAAAGTGATAATCAGGAGGAATGAAAATAAATTTGACAAATCTTAAAAAATTAAATAATTTACCTTTTAAGATTAAAAAAAATAAAGGGAGGGAATATATGGCCCAAATAACAATTGATGATGAAAAGTGTGAAGGAGCAGACTGTGCAGAATGTGTTGAGGCATGTCCAACAGCTATTCTCACAGTTAAAGTTGATAAAATAATAATTCAATATGTTGAGGAGTGTAACTTGTGTGAGATCTGTATGGACATTTGTCCTAATGAAGCAATAGAGGTGAATGAGGAATAATAGGTAAAAAAGAAATCTAAGACTTATTTGCTCTTATAACAAATTTAAAGTCTGAAATAATTTTTTACAAAAAAGGTAGTAAGATATGATAGTAGCAGTGAGTGGAAAAGGAGGAACCGGTAAGACTTTGGTTGCATCTCTTATAATCCGGAATCTTTTGGATAAGGATCTGGATATCCTTGCCATAGACGCAGATCCAGACTCAAATCTTCCAGAAGCACTGGGTGCAAAGGCAGAGAAAACAGTGGGTGATGTCAGGGAAGAACTCAAAAGAGAAACAGGAAAAGGTGAAATACCCTACGAAATGGGGAAATGGGACGTATTAGAGTATAAAATCATGGAAGCAGTTGTTGAAACATCAAAATTTGACATGCTGGTGATGGGGAGGCCTGAGGGAAGCGGATGCTACTGTGCTGTGAATAACATGCTCCGTAAAATCATAGAAACCCTCTCTAATAACTACGATGTAATAGTGGTTGATACCGAGGCAGGACTGGAACATCTAAGTAGAAGAACCACCCAAAACGTCGACATAATGCTAATAGTAACAGATACATCAAAAAGAGGCATATTAACAGCTCAGAGAATAAAAGAATTATCTGATGAACTAGATATAAAATTCAAAGAGATGTATTTTATATTAAATCGTGCGAATCCTAAAAAAAAGGAGGAATTATTAAGAAAAATTGAAGATACAGGATTAAATATTATTGGAACCATAAACGAGGATGAAAATGTGACTGAATATGATATTGAAGGTAAACCATTAATAGAACTTCCAGAGAATTCCAGTTCAGTCTTAAATGTTTCGGAAATAGTTAATAAAATCTTATATAAGAAGGAGATACGATGACTAAGATAAAAGTTGATAGAAGAGAATGTGAAGGTTCAGAATGTGCCTATTGCGTTTTCACATGTCCTATGGAAATATTCATGGTTGAAAATGACCAGATATTTATAAAAAATACTGAAAAATGTAATAGTTGTGAAATGTGCATTTATATATGCCCCAATGATGCTATAATGGTCGGAGAAGGCTAAATATAAATATTAGAAGATTTGAGTGATAAAAAAATGGGAGTATTTGTATGGATAAAATGATGCAGCTTCTTAAATTGCTTGAGAAAACAGATTATATAGAGATAAATGAGTTTAGAATGGATTTCGATGAGTTGGAGTTCCATTTGATGCCGGCTGTCCAGCAAATCGTCGGGAAAACTAGAGAAGAATCGATAATCGGAAAAGAAGTAATACCATCAACGCCCGCGGTAGGGGAGTTTGTACCGCCAGTCCATGAATATCCTGGTAAAATAGCGGAAGTTCAGTTAGGGGCAGGTACAAGACAGACTGTATATCTGGGAGGTCAAAGGGCACTTTACCGGTTTGAAGAACCTCAGCCAAATCCTCCTGTTGTAACCTTTGATGTATTTGATATTCCGATGCCAGGGCTACCAAGGCCAATAAGGGAACATTTCAGCGATGTAATGGACCATCCAGGAGATTGGGCGAAAAAAGCAGTTCATGATTTTGGTGCAAACATGGTAACCATCCATCTTATTGGCACTGGTCCAAAAGTCATGGATAAGTCTCCTAAAGATGCAGCGGCGGATATCGAGGAGGTACTACAGGCGGTAGATGTACCGCTGGTAATAGGAGGTTCAGGCGACCCAAAAAAAGACCCTATAGTACTTGAAAAGGCTGCTGAAGCAGCAGAAGGTGAGAGATGTCTTCTAGCATCAGCTAACCTTGATCTGGATTACAAGAAAGTTGCCAAAGCTGCATTAGATTACAACCATGCAGTATTATCTTGGGCTATAACTGACGTCAACATGCAGAAAACACTTAATCGATATCTTATGAAGGAAGGATTAAAACCAGAGGATATTGTAATGGATCCAACAACCTGCGCACTGGGTTATGGAATAGAGTTTTCAGTGGACGTTATTACCAGGACAAGGCTTGCAGCGTTGAGAGGAGATAAAGATCTTCAAATGCCAATGTCGTCAGGTACAACAAACGCATGGGGATCACGTGAGGCATGGATGAAAAAAGACGAATGGGGACCTACAAAATACAGGGGCCCTATATGGGAGATAATAACTGGACTTACCATGATGCTTTGCGGAGTTGATATATTCATGATGCTACATCCTTTATCAGTACAGATCCTCAAGGAGATTGGCGACACATTCACCAGAAACTACCTCACCACAAAGGTTCCAGATATCTCAGAATGGATAACGCAACTTGAAGGTTAAGAAGGTTTTTATTTGTAACTTATCCAAATTTATACCTTCTTTATGCGAATCAGAATGAAATGGTAAAATAATTGAGGAGGTTTTAAAATGATTGTAACTGCTATGGATGTTTATAAATTACTTCCAAAAACTAACTGCGGGATATGTGGAGAGGCATCTTGTATGGCATTCGCCACCAAACTCTCCGAAAAGGAAATGGAGTTATCTTTATGCACGCAAATGATGGATGAAGAGCTAGAAAAACTGAAAAATATCTTAGCACCAGCTGTAAGTGAAGTTACCATTGGTACGGGAGATAAAGCTATAACTATCGGTGGAGATGAGGTTTTATACCGATATGAACTCACCTACTACAATCCAACCGCACTGGTAGTTGATGTAAGCGACGATCTGGAGGAATCAGAACTCGAAGAGCGGGTTAAAACTATAAAAGATACAGAATTTGAGAGAACTGGAGAAAAACTTACATTAGATGCTATAGCTATAAGAAACAAGTCAGGTAACAGCGAAAAATTTGTAGAGACAGTTAAAAAAGTTAAAGACGCAAATTTACCCTTATTGCTCTGTTCATTTAACCCAGATTCAATGAAAGCAGCTCTTAAAATAGTAGGAAGTGATCGTCCCTTAATTTATGCTACAACAGAGTACAATATAGAAGAGATGGCAGCGCTTGCACTGGAATACGACTGTCCTATAACTCTATTTATCCCAAATGATCTTGATAAAATGAAGGAACTTTCAAATGTTCTTAGATCAAAGGGAATAAAGGACATAGTACTTGATCCAGGTACCTTTGTAGACGCAGGCATCGGAGATTCCTTGGACAACTTCATCATGATAAGAAGACAGGCAATAGAAGAAAATGATGAAGATTTCAGATTCCCAATCATGGGAGTTCCTGCAGTCACTTGGATTTCTAGCAAAGAAGATAAGGTTACAACAGGAATGAGAGAGGCCACAATTGCGGCAACGCTCATGAATAAGTACGCCGACATCTTGATAATGCATGGAGCAGATATATGGGAATTGATACCTGTCCTTACTTTAAGACAGAGTTTATATACAGATCCAAGAAAACCTCAAGCAGTTGATCCAGGTATATACGAATTTGGAGATGTCAATGAGAATTCACCAGTTTTAATGACCACAAATTTTGCTTTGACCTATTACACCGTAGAAGGGGATTTAAAGTCTGGAAATGTAAACTGCTATCTACTGGTACTTGATACAGGAGGTAGAGCCGTAGATGTTTCTGTAGCAGGTAACCAGCTTAATGCTAAGTCTGTAACGGATCTAATAAGAAATTCAGGCATTGAAAATGGAGTAAACCATCAAAAACTTATAATACCTGGACTTGCAGCTCCTGTAAGTGGAGAAATTGAAGACGAAAGTGGATGGGAAGTTATGGTAGGTCCAAGGGATTCATCTGGTATCCCAGACTTTTTAACCGAAAAATGGTAACCCATCCATAAAATTTTTTTAAAAACAGAAAAAGTGTTAGAAATGTGTGAATCAACAGTTTATTCGACAAAAGGTCAAAAAATTTTGGAAGATGTGATCTCCATAAAAATCGAAGGTGAAAAGATAGAAATTAGAGATATTCTTGGGAGGAAAATGGAACTAAAGGGGAAGGTCGTTGAAATAGACCTGGACGGGCATCAAATTTTACTTGAAATTTGATGACGTCCCTAACAATAAAATATCAGCTAAAAACGGATAAAAACAAAAAAATCTACCAGATATATTATTTAATGATGAACTGGTGAAATAATGAAAATTGCAATAACTGGGAAAGGCGGTGTTGGAAAAACAACCATAGCTGGAGCCTTAGCAAGTATTCTATCTAAAGACTATAAAGTATTTGCAATTGACGCTGATCCTGATATGAATCTTGCATCAGCTTTGGGAATTCACAGCCAGATAACCCCAATATCCATGATGAAAGAATTAATAAAACAAAGAACCAGTGTAAAACCCGAATCTTCTTTCGGAGAGATCCTTACCTTTGGACAAGTCTTCAAATTAAACCCCAAAATAGATGATTTACCAGAATCATTATGCGTTAAATATGATGATGAAGATAAACTAAAGATTCTGGTTATGGGCACCATTGATAAAGGGGGAGAAGGTTGTGTTTGTCCGGCATCGGTGCTTCTGAGGGCTCTTTTAAGACATATAACACTAAAATACGATGAAATAATAATATTAGATATGGAAGCCGGAATAGAGCATCTTGGTAGAAAAACAGCCGCAAATGTAGATTTAATGATTATAGTAGTGGAACCAAGCCTTAAAT
>Ga0194111_10009802_pt1 | contig 10360 bp, 9 predicted proteins | sample TA2KigC300mmetaG_FD_146194 | JGI IMG/M metagenome (GOLD analysis project Ga0194111, IMG submission 146194) | Freshwater microbial communities from Lake Tanganyika, Tanzania - TA2015033 Kigoma Deep Cast 300m | ecosystem: Environmental > Aquatic > Freshwater > Lake | place: Tanzania: Lake... | reverse complement strand
TTTGACCGAAACCAGGAAGAAACTGGGCCCGGATGTCTTGATCTTTGGAGAATTAGATGCTTATGGGGTTCTGTCTCAGGGAAAACCCGATGATGTGGATCGGGCGGTTAAGGAAGCCGTGGAGAGGGGGGTCAATGCCATCTGGCCCGGCTGCGATATCTGGCCAGTAGTGCCTAAGGAGAATATGGAAGCGCTGATGGTATCGGCCAGAAAATATGGGAAGCTCAATTGACGTGTTCGTAGTCTGAATGCTTGACTTTCAAAACATCGATGTTTATCATGGGCGTGGCTTTAAAAAGAATGGTAACCTTGCAGTTGCATAAACGGCCATGGGTAAACCGCTCTCCAACGCTTCGAATGGCGGTTAATCGGATGTCTTAATGGAATGGCCGGATTTCACCTAAGGTGAACTCCAGTATGGGTTATAAACGTGGGTGCTCATTGGCCTGAAGGTTCGCCTCCAAGCCTTTCCGAACGGTTCACCCATGTCCGTTTGGTTCAATTTTTTGCAATGTTAAGGGTAACACTTTAGCCTTATGAAAAAAGGAGTTTCATGAGTTAATTGATCAAAAGAATCATCATAAAATCCCCCTTAATCCCCCTTTGCCCCTACTCCTACGGGGATAAAAAGGCCAAAGGGGGAAACCCCTATCTCCTCCCTTTGGCAAAGGGAGGTCGGGAGGGATTTTACAAAGATTTTCAAACAGCTAATTAAAAAGAATGTAATTCTCGATTAACGAAGAGACGATATCGGCATTTCGAATTGATGTGAGTCTCGAAGGAGGTGTTCAAGTGACAGCTAAAAAGGAAGATAAAAAAGGTAAGGCAGTTAAGGTCGCAAAGGCAGTGAGGACCGACAAGAAAGAAAGAATCCTGAAGGAATTAAAAACGATTGTCGGGGAAAAAAATGCCACAGCAGAAGAACATATCCTTTATGCCTATTCTTACGATATGTCCTTTGTCACACCCAAATTACCTGATTATGTCGTCATGGCACACACCGTCGAAGAGATACAAAAGTTGATGAAATTTTCTAATAAGGAAAAAATTCCAGTGGTGCCTTATACATCAGGGACCAATATCGGGGGACTCTGTATTCCTGAACGTGGCGGGATCATTCTGGATTTGAAGAAGATGAATAAAATTATAAAAATCGATCCGGAAGCCCTCTATGCCGTGGTTGAACCCGGTGTTTCCCATGGTCAGCTTGCCAATGCCTTATATAAACATAATCTCCGTTTCGGTTGGCCTGTGGGTCCCCCCTCTTCTTCGGTATCCTCTTGTGCCATCAGCCATGGAATTGGCCACATGAATGCAAGGTATGGATTGAACAGCCAGGAGATCACAAGCATGGAGGTGGTTCTCCCGACCGGTGAACTGGTCAGGGTGGGGTCCTGCGCCATCAATCCGGATGCCTGGCACAGTTGTTTGCCAATGCCGCAAATGGACGGACTTTTTAAAGGATGGCTCGGGTCGACAGGGATTGTGACCAAACTGGGTATCGCGGTTCATCATATTCCCCCGCTTTTAAAGATCTTTACTGTTTCCTGCGATAATGTGGATGACATGTATTCATATATGCTTAATCTGAGCAATTATGAGATCTGCGATGATCTCACGGCGGTCTCCTGGTGGCTATCCCAGGTTCCTATTCCCTATCCCTACAAACCCAAACCCGATGATGCGCCAGAGTGGTTCAGCTATGCCACCACCTTTTCCTTCACGGAAAAAGAGAAAGAAGCCCGAGCCGAAATCTGGGAAAAGGTCGTGGATGAGGAAAAGAAGAAGGGAACAAGCATCCAGGTGACCCATTATCCGGAAGAGGCTTTGAAGGCTCGAACACAATTGCCCAGCCAGATCGTCGGTTCCACGAAGAATTATTGCAAGATGGGTGGAGCGGGTATCTCCTGGCCGGGCACCTTCACGCCTGCGAATCGATGGGCTCCCATTTATAAGGAATGGAAGAAGATCATGATTGGTCGTAATCTCTCGCCTTCTATCAGGATGAGTATGTACCGGGGTGTCCATTATGGGATGCTCAGGGCGATGACCCCTTTTAACAAGAAGAACATCAAGGAGACCGAGAATGCGAGACAAGCCATCGTCGAGTGCTTAAAGGTGGATCTGGACAATGGCGGCATGCCTTATAAACCTCCCGTTGACTTCGCCACGGAGATCAATAAACGGGCGCATCCCGGTTACCTCATGTTGATGAAACGGTTGAAAAAGTTTTTAGATCCGAATGATATCATGAACCCCGGAAAGCTGGGAATCTGAGGAAAATACGAAATTCGAATGTCGAAATCCGAAATGGTTCGACTTTGCTCACCATCCTGAGCTTGTCGAAGGACAAATTCGAATTTTCGAAATCCAAATGTCTTAAACTTATTTGTTTCAAACATTAAAATTTTGGTCATTTGAAATTGTTTCGAATTTCGGATTTCGTGCTTCGGATTTCTCAAACAGGAGGTTATCATGAAATGGAATATCCCGACTCTTGATGAATTGGAAAACATCATTTGGAGGTGCACGGCCTGCGGAACTTGTAAGGAGGCTTATGACTATGGTCCGCCCCCCTTCAGCGCTCCCATCTGCCCTGCCGGAGAGGAGTTCGGTTTTGAAGGGTTTTTATCCTCAAAAGGCAAAATTGCCTATGCCCGAGGCATCCTGAGTGGGGAGCTGAAGTGGAATGATTCGCTGGTGGATGCCATTTACCGGTGCAACATCTGTGGTGGATGCCAGAGCCAATGTCAACTCGATCATAAACCGTTCATTCCGGAGATCATAGAGGCGATGAGACGGAAAGCGGTTGAAGACGGCGTTGGTCCCATGCCAAAACAGAAGGTAATTGCCCAATCCTTGAGCAGCTATGACAACCCCTATCAGGGTCCGCGTCGGGTGAGATTGGACTGGACCCGACCCTTCAAGAAAAAAGGGAAGCCCATTAAGAATATTCTGGAAGAGCCTGCCCCGATTTTATATTATGTCGGTTGCACAGGGGGCTACAACATTCCGGTAAGGGCGGTTCCCCAGGCCACTGCATCCATCTTCCACAAGCTGGGCCTCGATTTTGGCATTCTCGGAGAACAGGAAATCTGTTGCGGCTCAACCGCAATGAGATTGGGTGATGCGGAGGCTTTTCAGAGAATCGCCGAATCGAATCTGGAAATGTTTAGAAAACTGCATGAGGAAAAAGGCGTAAAGACCATCGTGACCTCCTGCGCCGGTTGCTATAGGGCTTTCCTGAAAGATTACCCCATGGCCGACGAATATAAAAGGATGATGGAAGGAATTCGAGTCACCCATATCAGCCAATTCTTGCATGATCTCTATCGGTCAGGGCAGTTGAAATTCTCTGAATCCTTGCCCTGGAAAGTCACCTATCATGATCCCTGCCATGCGGGTCGCCATCTCACCAAGTACATCATCGACAAAGATGGGACCCAACTCTGGGCAGGGGCTTATGTCAACCTGGACGAAAAAGATTGCCTCTATGATACCCCAAGGGAGCTTCTTAAAGCCATTCCCGGGATCGATCTGAGGGAGATGAGGAGGATCAAGTCCAATTCTTACTGCTGCGGGGGGGGCGGGGGCGTCATGACCGGATATAACGATTGGGCCCAAAGAAATGCAGGTCTTCGAATACAAGAGGGGATGGAAACCGGCGCCGACCATATGGTTTCCATCTGCCCCTTCTGCCATTACAATTTGAACCAGGCTTCCCAAGGAATCGGGAGTAAAATGAAACTCTATGATCTGACAGAGTTAATTGATATGTCCTTACCAGAGAAAGTTTAGCATTTCAATTCATCATCTATTGGGAAGGAGGTGATTTGAGCTTCAAGAGATAGGTTTTCAGGCTTTAAAAACCGGCTGAGGGCGCCCTATCCCCCTATGGTGGGAGAGAGGGAAAGAGCAAATAACATATTTTATTCCCAGAGACCCAGTCGTGTGGATGGGAAACTTCACAAAGGGGAGGGGTTTATGGTAGAAAAAAAACCGAAGAAAAAAGAAGGAATCCTAAGAAAAGAAATCTCACGCCGTGATTTTATTAAAACCACCGCCATGGGAGCGGCTGGATTGGGGATTGGCTCATGGCTAACCGTCCCCTTTACCTATGGAGCAGAGCCGCCCATTCGAATTGGAATGTTCAATGAGTATAGCGTTTTTGCAACCGAATACGGATACTGGATGGGAAAAGTCGCGAAGACGGCTGTTGCCAAGATGAATGCTGAGGGAGGAATCGCGGGACGCAAAATAGAACTGTTCGACTATGACACCAAGTGTGACCCGAAATGGGCTGCCAGCATGTTCCGGAAAATGGTCCTGGAGGATAAAGTGGATATGGTCATGGGGTCGATCCACTCCGGGGTTCAGAAGGCCTGTTTTCCTCTTGCGGAAGAGTATAAAGTCCCATTATTTAGCGGCGGCGCCATGACGTATGAGTTCACCGGAAAGGATGCCATCCCCTACTATATCCGGAACCATTCCCACGCGAGGTCCCAAGCTCTGGCGGGCTGGAAATGGGCCTTTGACAATCTGGGAAAGAAATGGACGTTTCTCAATGCCGACTATGCATGGGGACATTCCCTGGCCCGGGAGTTTGGAGGCCTGATCAAAGCCGCGGGCGGCAAAACCCAGGACATCTTCGCTCCGCCGGCCACCGCCGATTTCATTCCCTACCTGCAGAAAGTGGATCCCGACACGGAGGTTCTGTTTACCGCCTTCTTGGGAACGGCAGCGCTCGGCGTCCTGAGGCAGACCGTTGAAATAGGCCTTCACAAACGACTTCAGAGATATACGGTCATCTGCTGCACAGAAGGCATCGGCCAAGATGTCGTCGGAAAGGAATCAATCGGAGCCTATTATATAGAATACCATCCTCGGCACCTCGACCAGGTTCCCAAAGAACTTCATCCTTACGAAATGGCCTACCGAAAAGCTTGTGGCGTGGATGAGAATGGAAGGGAGATCGGGAATCCCAAGGTGACCATTGCAGGATCCCACATGTATTCCATGTGGATCTATCCTTACCAGATCAAACTGGCTATTGAACAAACCGGCTGGAAAAACAGGAATAATAATGCGGATATGATCAGGGCGATTCGCAGCCAGAAATTGAAAGCCGGCCCATGGTGTCCGATTGGCGACCTGGTGATGAGGGAGCAGGATCATCAGGGTTTCAGTGACTTTTATATCTCGAAGGTGGAGCCCGATCTGAAGCTCAAGGTCATTGAACGTATTCCCAAAGAGAAGGTGATGTACCCATCGGAAACAGATTTAACAAAGAAGGTTTAAGAGAAGGCTGTTCTCGCCCTTAAACTCCTCCCTCTTTACTTTTAGAATGGGAGAAAGGGGGAGGAGTTTAAATTCACAAAAAGGACAATACCCGTGACCTCCAATATCGCTATCGCCATGATGAATGGAATTGTTTGGGGATTGATCATGGCTTTGATCGCTCTTGGTTTAAACCTGATCTTCGGCCTTCTCCATGTGATCAATATGGCCCACGGGGCCCTCTACATGTTAGGGGCAGTGGTAGCCTGGTATCTTATTGAATTCACGGGAAGTTTTTGGATCGCCTTGATCATTGCCCCCCTTTTTGTCGGTCTCATCGGTGTTGCTATCGAAAGAGGGTTAATCCGGACGATAGAGGACAAACCGATCATCACCATCATCTGCACATTCGGAATCATGTTGGTGATTCAGGAACTGGTGCTCATGATCTTTGGAGGAGCTCCCAGACGGATCGATTCGCCGATTACCCAACGGTTCCCCATCTTCGAGTTGCAATACCCGGTGATGCGGATCATGATCGCTTTCATCTCCGTTGTGCTGATGAGCGGCCTCTGGATATTCTTAAAAAAGACAAAGTATGGACTCTGGATGAGAGCCGTGGTTCAGGACCGGGAGATGGCGGCGGGTTTGGGGATTCCGGTCACCAAGGTCTACATGTGGACCTTTGCGGTAGGGTCGGCTTTGGCCGCCTTTTCAGGAGTATTGGCTGCCCCCATTGTTTCCGTTGAATTCATGATGGGCCGCGAGGTTCTCATTATGGCCTTCATTATTGTGATCGTTGGTGGAATGGGAAATCTGGCAGGTTCGGTGGTCGCCGCTGTTCTGATCTCCCTCATCCAGGGAGTGGGGTCCATCTTTGTATCCCCCTCGATGGCCATGGTGTTTTCCCTGGCCATCCTGATCATCGTGTTGCTGGTTCGACCGCAAGGACTCTTCGGGGAATAGGAGTAAAATCGTGTCTTCTTGGAAAGAGAAACCGTTTAGATTTACCTTGATCTTCGGGCTCGTCATTCTTGGCTTGGTCATCTTGCCCTTTTTTACCGAACTTTACTATCAAACCTTTCTGACAGAGCTCTTCGTCTGGATATTGTTCGCCATATCCTTTGACCTAATTTTTGGCTACACGGGCCTCTTGAGCTTTGGACAGGCACTTTTTTTCGGCATAGGCGGATATACCGTCACCATCTTGACACGGAAATATGGCCTGGGGACGGAGCCAGGACTTCTTTTATGCATCCTGATCCCGATGCTCTTTGCATGGTTTGTAGGATACTTCTCGGTCAAGTTGACCGGTATCCATTTTGTGATCATCACGATCATCTTTGCCATCATTGCAAATATCATAGGAGATACGTGGACCTCCTTAACGGGCGGGAAGGATGGCCTCACCTTTTCGCCTCGCCCATTCCGGCTGGGGTTTTTTCAAGTCAATTTGATGGATATCAAAGGCAATTATTACTTCGTTTTGGCGGTTGTCGCCGTCTGTTATCTCATCTTAAGAAGAATCGTCCAATCCCCCTTAGGGAAGATATTTATTTCCATTAGAGAAAATGAGGAGCGAGCCCGGCTAATCGGGTACAATGTCCAGCGATATAAACTCATCGCTTTTATTATTGCTGGAGGATTAAGTGGGTTGGCTGGTGGGCTTTACAGCATCACCCTCAAATATGTCGGAGCCGGTTATCTCCACTGGTCGGTTTCTGGGCATGCGGTGGTTTATACCATTGTGGGGGGAATGGGAACATTGATCGGCCCTGTCGTGGGAACGGGGATCATCCTGTCCCTGGAACATTATCTGGTCAATTTTCTTCAGGCCACGGATCTGGTGGTGGGAATCGTCCTGGTCGTCATGGTCCTGCTCGCTCCCAAGGGAATTGTGGGGCTGATTCAATCCAGATGGAAGAAAGGGAAATCAAGTGCCTGAAACCGACGGGGTCATCCTTGAGATTAAAAAAGTCAATAAATCCTTCGGTGGATTATTAGCCGTCAATCATGTGAACCTTTCGGTGAAGAAAGGGGAACTCCGCGCATTGATCGGACCCAATGGAGCAGGGAAAACCACCCTGCTGAACCTGATTAACGGCATCCTTCAGGTATCCGGCGGAAACATCCTTTTTAACGGCCAGGAGATCACCAATCTGAGCCCCCATCGCATCTCTCACATCGGAATTGCCAGAACGCTCCAGATCACCAGCCTCTTTCCGGGCTTAACCGTCCATGAGAATATCTGGACAGCGGTGCAGTCGCGAAAGAAATTTTTCAATCCCTTTCTCCCGGCCAAAAGATGGCGGGATGTGCAGGAAAAAACCGAAGCCATGTTGGAGTTGACAGGGCTGAAGGAGAAAGCCTCTCTGATTTGCTCCGAACTGTCCTACGGGGATCAACGTATCCTCGAGATGGGGATCGCATTAAGCACGGAGCCCAAGCTCCTTCTATTGGACGAACCCACCGCGGGGCTCAACAGCCAGGAGTCCATGGCTCTGGTCAAGAAGATGAGAACCATGCTTTCAGGACAAACGATTATTCTGGTGGAGCATGACATGGGAGTGGTGATGAAACTTGCCGACACCATTTCCGTGCTTCACTACGGATCCATTATTGCGGAGGGACCTCCCGCCAAGATCAAGGAGAATGAAGAAGTGAAGAAGGTTTATCTGGGGACCGAAGATGCTTAAAATGAAAAATTTAAATTGTAGTTACGGCGAGTGCCAGGTTCTCTACGATACGTCTCTGGAAGTTGGCGAGGGAAAGCTGGTGGGCCTGATCGGGAGAAATGGCGTCGGGAAAACCACCACCTTAAAATCGATCATGGGAATGGTGCCTCGCAAAAAGGGATCGGTCCATTTTTATGAGACGAATCTTTCTGACTTGCCTCCTTACCAAATCCCCCGCATGGGGATCTCCTATATGCCCCAGGGGCGGCATCTCTTTCCCAAACTGACCGTCCTGGAAAACCTGAGGATTCCGATCGTTAAGGGAAAATTGGACAAGACACTACTCGAAGAGATATTCGTACACTTTCCAAGGTTGAAAGAACGAATCAATCAAAAGGCCGGAACCCTTTCGGGCGGAGAACAGCAGATGCTCGCCGTGGGCAGGGCCTTGATTATCAACCCCAAGTTGATCTTGATGGATGAACCCATGGAGGGGTTAATGCCATTATTGGTGAAATTGATTGCGGACACCGTGAAAATCATCAATCAAAAAGGAACCACCATCCTGCTGGTCGAACAAAATCTGAAGACCATCAAGAATATCTGCGAAACCGTTTATATCATGGAAAAGGGGACCATTGTCTATGAGGGAACGCCCTCCGAGTTGGAAGGCGCAATGGATATTCAGGAGCGTTATTTAAGTGTCAAGGTTTAAATTTGGCTCTTCAAAAGTTTTTTCAAAGAGTAAAGTTCATTTCTAAAATCATACCAACCCTCCTGGCGGTTCTGATCTTTCTTTCAAGTTTGGGAATCGGAGGTCCTGAAAAGCCGGACGGCGAAACCCTCCGTTATAAAGGTCAGCTGTTATCGATTAGACGGGACCCTCTTACCCGAGCCCCCTTGATCATTCGGGGAATAGAGTCGAATCTTTTAGAACTCAAAAATTTTTCAAAATTATCCAGGAAAGAGATTACCCATACGGGACCCCTGCTTGTTAGCAAGTATCAGCCCTTACTTCAAATTGGGCCTGACCAGTTGAAATTGAAAGGAGCTGAAAAAATATCAGATACCTGGTATGTGAGTTACTGGCAGACCTTTCAGGGTGTGATCATTTATGAATCTTCTCTCGGATACTCTATAGATTTACGTGGACGAATCAAATCTTTGGGGGCTTTACTTTTTCCCCATGTTCAAGCGCCGGTAACCTCTAAGGTAAACCATGATGAAGCGCTGAAAATAGGCCAGAGCCAAATTAAAGACTTTAAAAAACTGAAATGTATCCTTCTGGCTGAAAGCATCCTCATCTATCCGGTTAAAAAGAAAAGTTCGATTGACTATTATCGAGTCTATGCTTTTAATTTTTTCCCCCAAGAAGCTCTTCATCCAGCCTCCGTCGTAGGCGGTTGGGCCGTGTTTATCGATACGCAAACGGGCAAGAGAGTCTTATATGAAGAACTCCTTAAGCCCTTAGGATGTTGCATTCCTGAGGACTGGGTTCCTCCTAAGCCAGAGGAAATGAAGCCAAAGTGGTGAGATCAAAGTTTTCAAAGTTTCTTTTTATAGGGCTTCTTTTCTTCCTCATGGTCTGCGCCTGTAAGGAAAAAACCGAGAAATCCTCTCTACCAAAATTGGGAACCGCCGCTATTGATTTTAACTTCCAGGATCTGAGAGGCCAGACCTGGAGTCTGGATAAAGTCAGGGGGAAGGTTGTGCTTTTAAGGTTTTGGGCGGATTGGTGTCCCTATTGTCGTTATGAGATGCCTGTCATCGACAAATATTATCGCAAGTTGAATAAAGAAGGGTTTCTTGTTTTAGCTGTCAACGTCAAACAGAGCGCTGAAGTCGCTTTGGCCTTTACGGCGCAGCTTGACATCACTTTTCCTGTTCCTCTGGATCCGGACGGTAAGATTGCCCGTAGATATGGCGTTTACGCCATCCCAACAAATTTTCTCATCGACCGACAGGGGGTCATCCGTGAAATCCTGATCGGAGAAGTATTCAGGGAAGAAGCCGTCTTGAGGGATTTGCTCAAGGATTATTTTAAATTTGAACGAAGGGGGGAAGAAAAATGAGAAAAAAGAGGAAACTCTGCTGGCCAAACGTTTCAGGTTTCATGATCATTGGAATCCTCATCTTTCATGTCGTCTCCTTCAATATCGAAGCGAAGGAGGAACTCAAATGGTGTCCCCTGTGCGGGATGAATCTCAAAATGTATCATCAGACGAGTAACCGTCTCACTTATTCTGATGGCAAGAAAGATCAGACATGCAGCATCTTTTGCGCCGCTCAATTCTATGAGAAGAGACCGACTGAGATCGATCGATGGGAGGTCGTGGATTACGAAACGAAGGGATGGGTAGATGCCAGAAAGGCCCACTGGCTCATTGGAAGCGACATTCCAGGGGTGA
>Ga0194111_10009799_pt1 | contig 10364 bp, 6 predicted proteins | sample TA2KigC300mmetaG_FD_146194 | JGI IMG/M metagenome (GOLD analysis project Ga0194111, IMG submission 146194) | Freshwater microbial communities from Lake Tanganyika, Tanzania - TA2015033 Kigoma Deep Cast 300m | ecosystem: Environmental > Aquatic > Freshwater > Lake | place: Tanzania: Lake... | reverse complement strand
ACTCCGCAGGGACTCTCCCGGCAAAATGGTGCGTGAGGGCCGTCGCGACCAGCGCGACGAACAACATTGCGGACGTGATCGCGACCGCCAGTCGGTGACGGCGCAGCCAATCGCGCGCGCGGCGCGGCAGCGGCGTGGGCTTGGCGTGGACCCTCTGGCCGTCCAGGAACCGGCGCAGGTCGTCGGCCAGTTCCTGGGCCGACTGGTACCGATCCTGCCGCCGGCGCTCGAGGGCCTTGCCGATCACCCGACTCAACGGTCGCGGGATCCGGCGATCCGTCGCGTGCGGTGGCGGGGGACTGGCCGCCGTCACCTGGTGGATCATCTGGCGGCGTGTGGGGCGGTCGACGACGGGCCGCAGCGTCGCCAGTTCGTAGAGCGTTGCGCCCAGGCTGTACACGTCCGACCGCGCGTCGACCTGGTCGCGCTGGCCCCGCGCCTGTTCGGGGCTCATGTAGCGCAGCGTCCCCAGCACGTCGCCGCTGCGCGTCAGCTGGCTGGCGTCCTCCAGGCGGGCCAGGCCGAAGTCGGCGATCCAGACGTGTCCGGTCGCGTCGAGCAACAGGTTGCCGGGCTTGACGTCCCGGTGCAGCACGCCCTGCTGGTGGGCGTAGTGCAGGGCTTCCGCCGCCTCGCATCCGACTCGCGCCACGCCGCGATAATAGTCGGCTCCCTCGGCGTCGGGCGTGAGCGCATGAGCGGCGGCGTCCGCGATCGTTTCGGCGGCGTCAGGCTCTTCACCCGTGGGACAACTCGCCGCCGCCGCGCGCCGCTCGCGCAGCTGAGCGATCACCTCGGCCAGGCTGGGCCCGTCGATCAGCTGCATGGCGTAGTAGTGCACGCCGCGCTCGCAGCCGACGCTGTACACGGGCACGATGTGCGGGTGCTGGAGCCGCCCCGCGGCGGTGGCTTCCGCGTGGAATCGTTGCAGCCGGCGTTCGTCCAGCAGCGACGCGAAGGGGAGAATCTTCAGCGCCACGTGCCGCCCCAGCGACAGCTGCTCGGCCTCATAGACCACGCCCATGCCGCCGTGGCCGAGCTTCGAGACAATCCGGAAGTCACCCAGTTGTCCGGTCGGGGTATCATCGGCAGTCGGGACGGGCCCGGCAATATTGCGCGAAACCACTGGGCCAAGACGACGCAGCATGTCCAGTGCGGGGACGAGTTGGCGGAGTTGATCGGCGTGACGTGGAAACTGCTGGTAGTAGGCGTCCAGGTCGATCGAGCCGCCGGCCTCCAACCGCAGGCTGATTTGTTCGACCAGGTCGGCGAGCAACTCGTCGTCACACTCAGCAGGTGGATCTTGGTCTCGCGGGTCGATCACGGTGACGTCTCCGTCGTTACGCGTCGAGCAATTTCCGCAGGCGCCGAATGGCCCTCAAGCGGCGCATCTTCACGGCACTTTCCGATATCCGCAGCACGGCGGCAATTTCGCCCACATGCATCTGCTCCAGGTCGCGCATCACCAGGATCTCGCGGTCCCGCGGCCCGAGTTGGGCGATGGCCGCATGCACGCGGGATTCGAGTTCCTCGCGCAGAAGCTCGTCACTGGGACTTGGATCATGCCCCACAATCCGCTCGACCAACAGCACGGACGAATGGTCCGGAAAGGCGAGGTCGCGTTCGCTGTGGAGGGTCCTCTTTTCCGCAACGACGTGCGTGCGATACGAGTCCACAAGCACGTGCCAGGTGATCTGCCGCAGCCAGGGATAGAACGGCAACGGGCGATTCCTCAGATACGCGGGCAGCTGCGCGGATGCGGAGGCCAGCGCCTCCTGCACGACATCCGATGGATCGATTCGTCGCGACAGCCGCGGGGCCATCCGCACTGCAACCATCCGACGTAATCGGTCACGATGACGCGCGAACAGCTGGTCCTCGGCGCCTCGGTCGCCGGTCTCCACCTGCCGAAGCAACTCATCGGTGTCCGGTGACGAGTCCGCCATGATCCGATTCTCCCAGATACAGGTTACGGGAAATCGCGGGGGCGGTCACAGGTATTTCTATTTTCTTTGGAAGTTCCAGAACAGCAGGCTCCGGCCATTCAGCTCCCGTCCAGAAGCAGCATCGCCAACCCACCTACCGGCGGGGCAAAATGAGCGGCAGGCATGCAAGTCATCCCGGCCGGATCACCCACGAGAAACGTGTTCGATTGGAACCCTGAGCAGCTGTTCCACCCGGTCCTGGAGGCGCGCACACACCTCTGCCGATGAGCAGAACAAAGAGAGGATAGCCGACAGAAATGGACCACTCACCATTTCACCCTCACCATTTCACCCTCACCATTTCACCGTACAATGACTGACGGCTCATGGTCGGTTGGGTACAATCGGGACACAGGCTACGATCGTCCAAGCCCCGTCCACTTGGTCGTGCCCCTGTCGGGACGTAGGAGCTGGAATCGTGAACAGCGTCACCATCGAGGAAGCCCAGGCCAGGTTGCGAGAAATCGTCCGGCAACTCCAGCCGGGCGAGGAGATTACGATCACGGACAACGACCAGCCCCTGGCACAGGTGAAGAAAGTTGTGCGAGAATCTTGGCCGTGCAAGGCGGGATCCGCCAAAGACGCGGTGTTGCGTATCGCGCCCGACTTTGATGCTCCTCTGGATGAATTCCGCGAGTACATGGAATGATCCTGCTGCTCGACACGCATACGCTTCTATGGTTCCTGCGTGACGATCCCCTGTTGAGCGTGGCTGCCAAGTCACTGATCGAGGATCCACAAAATCGCAAGCTTGTGAGCGTCGCGTCATGCTGGGAGATCGCGATCAAGGCCACGTTGGGAAAACTGGAGCTTTCCGAGCCAAGCCGTACGCTGTTGGAGCGGGAGATACCGCGAAACAACCTGGAACTCTTGCCGATCACATTGGTCCACGCGACGACCGTCGAGACTCTGCCATTGCACCACAAAGACCCTTTCGACCGCCTGCTGATCGCTCAAGCGATAATCGAGGCGATTCCCCTGGTCAGCAGGGACGAGCAATTCGATGCGTATTCGCTCCACCGTTTGTGGTAACATCGAGAACCGAGAAGTGGAAAGCCGGCATCCATACCCCAACAACGCCACCACCGACCCCGTGTCGCTAGGACGCTGACACCACCACCACCGATCCCGTGTCGGTGGGGCGATGACTGGTCAGCTACGAGCCTGTTCCAACTTGTTCGGTCTTGATCCTCTGGAACCCTGCCGGACTCTTCCATCCGGCCCTGGAGGAACGCACACACCTCCGCCGACGAGCAGAACAAAAAGAGGAGAGAGCTTCGCGGTAGCCCACCAGTCGCCCTCCCACCGTGCAGGCTCGGTCGGCTGGGGTCGGACTGCCGGTGACGACTCGGCCACTTCCCAATAGACGCCACGGCAGTCCGCCCCCAGCGGAGCATCCACGCCACCGCGCTCACGGCCGATCTGCCGCGTACGCTCTCGGGATCTGCGTGCCGGAATCGCGGCAGATCGACCCCAGTTTCAACCGGCCGCGCAGATCGCTCGCATCCCACACCGCCCAGTTTGCCGCATGAAATGTACCTGTCCCGGTATTTTCTTCGATAGCCCGACGTCGCCGCGGGAGCGGAGAGCGTATTGCGGCGCATGGTGTGCCGGCGCTCGCCATCACATCTCTCGGTGACGCACGCTCGTCATCGGCGAGCTTGGCACACCCTACCCCTTCCCAATAGACGCCACGGCAGTCCGCCAGTCGCCCTCCCACCGAGCCGTCACTCGTCGATCCGTCTATCGGTACAGAATGTCGTCCGGCAGGCCGTCACCGTCGGAATCGTCTTCGAGGTCCAGGGCCAGCGGATCCCAGAAGTAACCGGCCAGCACGAGATCCACCACCTCGGCATAATGGGCGCCGCTGCTCAGGTTGTTGATCCAGCTGGTGCGAAAGACACCGCTCGAGTCGGTAACGCCCGTGTACCGCACTCCGGCAAACTCCACCGTGATCTCGACCCCGGCGGCCACGGCGTCGGTGCTGCCTCCCTGGCCGTCGCCGTTCGAGTCGCGGCGGATTTCGAACACCGCCCGCCAGTCCTTGTTCGCCCGCTTCGATTCGAATCGGATGTCGTACACGTAGAGGGCGCTGGTGACCCCTCCAGTCACCTGGATCGAGACCGTGGCGGGACTGCTTTGCAGACTCCCGTCGGTGATGGTGTAACCGAACGTGTCCGTGCCGGTGAAACCGGCGGGCGGCGTGTACGTGAAGGACCCGTCCGCGTTGAGCGCGACCTGGCCCCCGTAGGCGCTCGTCCCGCTCCAGGGTACGGCCGAGAACGCGTCGCCGTCCACGTCGCTGTCGTTGATCAGCACACCGGGCTGCGCGACGCTGAGCACCTGATCCTTGAGCGTCGAGAAGCTGTCGGCCACCGCCACGGGGGCGTCGTTCACCGCGGTAATGTCGACCGTCACGACGGCCGTGTCCGTGCCGCCTCGACCGTCGCTGATCGTGTACGTGAAACTGTCGCCGCCATGGTAGTTGGCGCTGGGCGTGTAGATCACCTCCTGGCCACTGATGGCCACCGAACCATGTGAGCCCTGCGTGACCGACTCAATGGTGAGCGGGTCGAGATCCGGATCCGAGTCGTTGGCCAGCACGGCGATCGCGACCGGCACGTCCTCATCCGTCACGGCCGAATCGTCCATCGCCAGCGGCGCCTGGTTCGGCGGTCCGGCCAGGCTGGTGGCGACCAATTGGACGTTGTCCACGTTGGCATCTTCGTCCGAGCCGCTCATCTTCGCGCGGAACCGGAACTGGAAGTTGCTGACCAGGTGGTCGGACGGGATCTGGACGTACGGCTGGTGCCAGACGTTCTCCGCGTCCACATCGCCGCGCAGGCGAGCCACTTCGGTCCACGTGATGCCGTTGAACAGATCCACCGCCAGGTACTCGCCGGCGTCGAGCGAGCTCTCGATGTACCAGTCGAACGTCAGCTCGGCGCTGCCGTAGGGCGTCAGGTCGATCGACGAGGCGACCGTCAGCGTGGCGTCGGACGCCGAACCATCCACCTCGGCCGAATAGCTGCCGAGCGTCGCGCGCTGGGTCGATGTGAACCAGTCCTTCTGCCTGTCTTGCACCCACCTCCCGCCCCACTGGCCGTTCTCGAAACTGTCGGAGAACAGGACGATGTGGGTTTCGAACATGCGGGCGGGGAGCTTGGCGAAGAAGATCCTTGGGCTGGTGAGAGTCCCGTTCGGAAAATAGAGATGTTCGCTGCTGCTATGCCCCAACACGTAGACATTGCCGATCATGTCTACGGCAACAGCCGTGCTATCGTCGTGGCCAGAGCCCCCCATTCTTTTGGCTGCGATGAAGTTGCCATCGACGTCCAGCTTCCATACGTACGCTTCGGCGTTATCCGTCCCTGGATTGGCGTTGACAAGCAGGGCCGACTCCGGACCGGGGTCAAAATCGGCTGCGTTATCGACACGGCCCGAAACGTAGACGTTAGCATCGCTGTCGACGGCCAATCCCGCGGCACCAACTGCTCCGTCGGGGCCACCCATAGAACGCGACCACAGAATCGTGCCCGTGTCGTCCATCTTAAATATGATGGTTGGATAGTTAGCTCCTCCGGGTTCCGAGGTGTAAGCGTGACCAACAATGCAATTGTCGACACCATAGGCCAGGTCCATTACACCATCGCGTATTGCTCCGCCCACTCCTTGCGCCCAAAGCACCGAGCCGTCGACTGGGTCTAGCTTCGCTATGTAGCCATCTTCGCCACCAGCACTGACCAGCGGGTAGTCCCCGAAGCTTGTTGTGGCGCCGAAGCTGCCACCAACATAGATGGACCCGTCATCAGCTACTTCGATGCTATTTGCGTGATCCCTTTCTGTACTTCCCATCACTTGTGTCCACAGAAATTGGCCGCCGCCGTCCAATTTCGTAACGAACGCGTCAAAGTCTCCATTGCTGGTGAATTCCTGCCCACCAAAACTCACCGTGTTTCTGAAATGGCCGGACACGTAAAGATGTCCAAGTGTATCCAGCGCTACGTCTCTTGCCGAGTCAATGTCTGTTCCTCCAGCGCCAACGGCCCAAAGGAAGTTGCCGTCATGATCGAGCTTCGCGACATACATGTCCGTTGCACCTTGGCTCACCAAAGTGGTTTCGCCGAACGTGGCTGATCCGAAAATACTCCCGACCAAGAAAATACCCCCGCTGGCGTCCAGCGCAAGGTTGTTTCCGCTAGCCCCACTGACTCCCCGCGTCCAGAGGAAGGTGCCATCGGAAGCATACTTCGCGACGAACGTCACCCTTACATCCGACGCCGACAGTTCTGCCACGCCGGGCCCAGGATCAAAATCGATTGTGCCGGAACTGATCGTGCCTGAGATGAACACATCCCCAGACGCGTCCACGACAGTGTGAGAAATCCGAGCTGTAGAAGTCTCATTATTTCCCAACCCGAGCAACCAACCAGGGTCGGTCCCGGTCAGCAGTCTGCGTGGCTCGAGCTGTTCGTGGCGAAGCGGGCGTGTTGGACGCGGTTGTAATGATCGTTTTTTCGTCTTGGCAATGGACATCGCTTGGTTCTCCGTTTGTCTCAGGTCAACGGTCTGCGATATAATTGCCAAGGTCATCTGTCCGGGCGTGCAGACCAGCCGCCCGAGCGATGCCGGGCCGGTGAGTTCTGTCGTTGCTAGCGCGGACTCACCGGCCTCTGTTGTTTCTGAAGTGTCTGCCCCATCGGTTTCATCTGTTCGTTCCTGCAATACGCGTATCAGTTCGGCCGCCCGCGCGCGGAATGCGCGCAGCGACTCGGTTGGTTCTTCGTCGATGTTTGTCCAACGAAGTGTGCGAGTCGATTCAACTCCGGCCCCCTCTCCCGCACCTCCGGTCCCCTCTCCCGCTTGCGGGAGCGGGGGCAGAAGAACAAGTGTGGACACATCCCGCAGCGCCAAGTCAATCTGGCCGAGCCTCGCGCGCACGATGGCTCGGTTGGCGTAGGCCACGGCCCATTCGGGCTCGAGGCGAATCGCCTCGTCCAGGTCGGCCGCCGCGTGCTCCAGCGCTCCGCGACTGGCGTGCAGCACGCCGCGATTGTTGTAGTACGCCGCGCGCGGCGGGCCGAGCTGGATCGCGCGGTGCAAGTCGTCCCAGGCCAGATCCAGGTTCCCCTGCATCGCGAGCTCGACACCTCGGTTGCTCAGCCCGGCGGCGTCGATCGACGCTCTCGGCAGCGATTTCTGATTCAGCAGCACCAGACCGGCCGTGACAGCGAGGATGACGGTAAGCAGTGTCACGGCCAGCCAGACGCCGCGGCGCCAGGTCCCGGTGGTGAAGCGTGGCGTGCCCAATACCCCGTGAACCCGGCGGCTCGCTGCGCTCGCCACCCGCCACCCGCCACCCGCCACCCGCCACTCATTCGATCCCAGGCACTCCGCCGCTTGAACGGTCTCACGCGTGAGAAATCGCGTCAGGTCGTCGGCCAACGCCCGGGCCGAGGCGTAGCGGTCGTGCGGGTCGTGCGCGATCGCTCGCAGCACGATCGACTCCAGATCTGGCGGGATCGCTTCGTTCCAGTGACGCGGCGGCAGCGGCGTCTCGCGGTCGCCGGTGCGCAGCAGCCGATATCGGTCCTCGGTCGAGAACGCGGGGTGGAGCGTCAGCAGCTCGTAGAGCGTCGCGCCCAGCGAGAAGATGTCGCTGCGGTGATCGACCGCAGCGGGCTCGCCCGACGCTTGCTCGGGACTCATGTACCGCAGCGTTCCCAGCACGTCGCCGCTCATGGTCAAGCCCGTCTCGCCGTGCGCGCGGGCCAGGCCGAAATCGGTCACGTACAGGTGCCCGGCCGCGTCGACCATCAGATTCGAAGGTTTGATGTCGCGGTGCACCACACCTCGATCGTGCGCGTGCTGCAGCGCCTCCGCCGCTTGGATGCCCAGTTGCGCGACCGCTTGAAAATATTCCTCGTCATGGGTCGAATTGTCGGTCGAGAGATTGGCGCCGAGGATGCGGCTGGTGTCGGCCGGCCGCGGCCCGGCGGGTGCGGTCGGCTGTGGTGCGTTCGCCGCGTCGCGCAGCTGTTGGATCGCCTCGGCCAGCGATTGGCCGTCGATCAGTTGCATGGCGAAGTGATGCACACCCCGATCGCAGCCGACGGCGAACACGCGGACGATGTGGGAATGGTCGAGTGTCGCGGCGATCTGGACCTCTTGCTCGAACCGGGCCAGCTGGGTCGGCCGCAAGACCGACGCGAACGGCAGGATCTTGAGGGCCACGCGTCGCCCCAGCGAGAGTTGCTCGGCTTCATACACGACCCCCATGCCGCCGTGGCCGATTTCGCGAATCAGTCGGAAACCGCCCAGCACCCGGGGCTCCGGCTGCGCGGCGAGCCCCGGTGCGGGCCCTTCGGTATCTCGCAGATCGAACAGCAATCGCACGGTCGGCAACAGTTCGCCCAGCTCCGCCGCATGCTCCGGATGCTGGTCGCGGTACGCCTCGAGATCCACCGGCTCGCCGGCCGCGAGTCTCATGCACAACTCGTCGAACAGACGGGCCAGACCGCTTTCACCGCGCGAATCGGCGGGCGCGTTCATGGTCGCCCCTCCCCCGACTCCGCCCCCAGCAGCCGTCGCAAGCGCCGCAGGGCGTGCAGCTGTCGCACCTGCACGTTGCGGACACTCATCCCCAGGATCACCGCGACTTCGCTGGTGGAAAGCTGTTCCAGGAACCGCATGATGACGATCTCGCAGTCGCGCACCGGGAGTTCCGCCAGTGCCGCTTTCAGCCGCTGGTGCGTTTCCTCCCGCTCCACCTGGTCGTCCGGACTCGCGGACTTGTCCACCAGGTGCGCGACCAGTTGTTGAGCGGACGCGTCGGACAGCAGCGGCCGCTCGCGCAGCACGCTCCGGCTCTGCACCGCGATATGCCGGCGATGCACCTGGATGAGCCGCTCCCAGGCCATCTGGCGGAGCCAGGGGTAGAACGGCAGCGGGCGGCTCTGCAGATAGCCGGGAAGATCCCGGGCGGCCTTGGCCAACACGTCCTGCACCACGTCCGAGGGATCCACCCGAGCCGCGATCCGCTCGTCGAACCGAATCGAGACCATGTGTCGCAACCGATCCCGATGCCGCACCAGAAGGGCCGTCTCCGCCGACGCGTCACCGGCGGTCGCGCGCCGTAACAGCTCGTTGGTGTCCGGGGGGCTTAGGGACATCGGCAAGCTCCAAATCTTCCCATGGTATCACTCTGCGGGCCGGCCGGAAACGCGCAATGGATTCTCGTTTTGGGACACATCGCCTGCCGTACTCGGAGCTGTGCGCGGGTCTCACGACCCCGCACTCGTCCGATCCTCCCGGGCCCGACCCTCGCCGCCCTGGGAACTCGGGTACCCGGCCTCCGCCCCAAAGGGGCAACAACATATCAGCCCAGGCAGAGCGATACGCCGAGTTGTGGGTGCGAGCAGGTTTGCTGGGAGTCTTTGCGTGGATCCGCTGGAGTGGTGCCCGTGTGGGTCCGCCGCCACCTGGAAAACGCCACCACCGAGCCAGCTCGGTGGGACGCTGACTGAGCGGCTACACGCGGCGTTAGCCTCCACTGCAGACCCCCGCGAGCAAGCTCGTGGGGGTCCGCGCACGCCGTGGGAGGGAGACGGGGACAGGTACATTTCCGCATGAGGAGAATCACCATCGGCGCCTCGAACCCCTCACGCCCGAGGCACAAATGTCACAGGAAGTTGTCGCGCAGATCGCTCGCATCCCACACGGCCCAGTTTGCCGCATTAAAGGTACCTGTCCCCGTTATTCGTCAGGCCACGTCCCATACGGTGCTCCGTGCGACGATGTGAGCGCGCAAAGACGCCCCGGCGTCGGCACGCGTCCGCGACGGCGCGTCATGCTTTTCAGGTCTCTGTCGTTGTGCGACGCCGATCCGGTTCCATGTGCGAGCGCCGAGGCTGCAGGCACACGGGACTTCGGGCGTTGTGCCATTGCCATGTCACTGGCAGGCAACCCCACACTCGTCCTTTCGTGCATCTGTGTCGCGCGGCAGGGGTCCACCCACGTACACGGCGCAACAACACGACGGGTGGCTGGGGTCGCCTGCCGAAGGACAACCAACCACTGCGAATGGCGACCACCGGCAGGCCGCCCCCAGCGTGCATTCGTGGGCAATGGTCGCCGTGCTGGGGGCGATCGGCCGGCCAGGTTCACACGGACATTCAGGTCGAAGCCTCGCCACATCGACCCCAGCAACCCGTCGCGCAGATCGCTCGCATCCCACACCGCCCAGTGTGCCGCATTAACGGTGCCTGTCCCGGTTTCCTTCTCACATCTCTCGGTGACGCACGCTCGTCATCGGCGAGCTTGGCACACCCTACCCCTTCCCAATAGACGCCACGGCAGTCCGCCCCCAGCGAAGCGTCC